>Ga0334890_1005763_pt1 | contig 10250 bp, 13 predicted proteins | sample GraSluR1_MG_3_FD_207220 | JGI IMG/M metagenome (GOLD analysis project Ga0334890, IMG submission 207220) | Sludge microbial communities from methane-producing bioreactor in Wageningen University, Netherlands - Granular Sludge_31_08-R1 | ecosystem: Engineered > Bioreactor > Anaerobic >... | reverse complement strand
CATACTAAATTAGTTACAGATCCACAGTGCTTATACAGTTATTATAGAACAAACCCTTCTAGGTAAGTCAAGAAGAAAGGATATATTTAATTAATCCTGTAATTCTTACAGCTTTAATTATACGTGCTAATTTGTATCAAAATGGGTAGTCTTACACAATAATGACAAGACATAGATTTTTAGAGATTTGAAATATTCTTTCAAGTCTTTTTTATTTTGTCTTACAGTGTATTGCAAAATAGTATATTTAGTGATACAATGTATTACGAGGTGATAATAATGTCTATTTCAATTAGAGTTAGTGAGAAAGAATCAAAACTTATTAAAAAATATGCGGAATTAAATGGTACAACAGTATCAGAAGTGATGAGACAAGCAATCCTTTCAAAGATAGAAGATGAGTTTGACATATTTCTTTATGAGCAAGCTTATAAAGAATATGAAGAAAATCCAAAAACATATACCATAGAAGAAGCTAAGAAGATATTGGATTTTTGATCATGTATAGAGTAAAAATTTCTGAAAAAGCGATAAAGTCATTAAAAAATATAGATAAGCAAATCGCAAGAATGATTATCGCTTGGATTGAGAAAAATCTAGAAGGAACTAATAATCCTAGAGATAAAGGTAAAGGATTATCTCATGATAAAAAAGGTATATGGCGTTATCGTGTTGGTAATTATAGAATTCTTGCAAATATTATTGATGATGAATTAATCATATTGGTGATTGAATTTGGTCATCGTAAAGATATATACAAGTAAAGATTGGTGATAAATATGAATGATATCATCATTAGAAAAGCAATTACTGAAGACGCAAATGGAAAAGGTTATGTACATTATAAAAGTTGGATAGAGACCTATACAGGTCTTTTTCCTGATGAAATCATGGAAAAGATAACTTTAAAACGAAGTGTTAAACTAGCAAAGGAACACCCTGAGAACACCTATGTAGCTATTTGGGATCAAAAGATTGTTGGGTTTGCTTGTTATATAGAATCTAGAGATACAGATTTAAAAAATGCAGGAGAAATTATGGCAATTTATATCTTAAATGATTTTAAAAATATGGGTATAGGAAAAGCGTTAATGAAAGTTTGCTATAAAGAGTTATCTAATTTTAATAGTATCACAGTATGGGTTTTGGAAAGTAACGAAAAAGCAATTGGTTTTTATGAATCTGAAGGCTTTAAAAAAGATGGATATTCAAAAGTAATATATACAAAGAAGACTGTTAGGATGATAAAAAAACCAACATAAAGTCGCAATTAAAATATGAACTTTTAGCATTATTTATAGTAAAGTTAGTATAGAGGTTATCAAAAACAGTGATAAAGTCCATAATGACAAGACAATATTTGCTGAAGTAGCTTCCAAAAGTTGGAGATATGGTATATTAAACCATACACTCTGAAGGGGAGATTTTTTTATATTATACCTCAATGGGGTATAAATCCGTTGACAAATAACCCATTGGGGTATATAATAATGGTGTAGGTGGTGAATACTATGTCTAATAATATTAAAATAGTAAGAAAAAACTTAGAATTAACACAAGAACAAGTTTCATTATTAACTGGCGTACCAGTAAAAACATTAAGAAACTGGGAACAAGAAGTAAGGAAACCCAGCGATTGGACAATTGACTTGGTTATGGATAGATTACTAAGAGTAAAAATGGAAGAATATGCAAAAATCGATGAATACACAGGTGTTTTGTCATTCTTAACAATAAAAGAAAATATAAGTAAAATAGCTAAAAATTATGATATTGAAAAAGTATATTTGTTTGGATCATATGTCAAAGGTCAAGCTACACAAAATAGTGATGTTGATCTATATATTGAGTCTGATTTGTACGGTTTAGAGTATTTTGAATTTGTTGAACAACTAAGAGAAAATTTAAAGAAAAAAGTTGAAGTTCTAAGTAATATAACAGTTCAAGAGTATTCGAAAATTGATGAGGAAATTAAAAAGTCAGGAGCGCTGATTTATGAAAGATAAGATATATATTGATCGTATCATTAAGTATGCAAAGAAAATTGGCAGATATATGGAAGGGTCGATACATTCACAGACTTTGAGAACAACGAAGAGAAAGTCGATGCAGTTATATTAAACCTTGAGCAAATCGGTGAAACAGCAAAGAAACTTTCAGATGAGTCAAAACAAATCTGTAATTCTATCCATTGGCCAAGTATTATTGGTTTAAGAAATATGATATCACATGAATACGAAGGTGTTAAACTAAATATCATTTATGACATTGCTACAGTAAATATACCAGAGTTGTTATCAAAACTAAAAAAATAATATGAACTATTAGCGTCATTTATAGTAAAGTTAGTCTAGAAGTTATCAAAAACAGTGATAAAGTCCATAATGACAAGACATAGATTTTTGAAACCCTAGTTGAGATTTAAACTCAGCTGGGGTTTTGTATTTTAAGGCATATGAGAATCGTTCGTTATTATAATAATGCACATAATCTTTTATGGACTGATTTACATCATTTGATTTACCGATATTAAAATCTAAGAATAATTCTTCTTTAATCCAGCCATTTAATGATTCATCAATTGGATTATCTGTTGATGTACCTGCTCGACTCATTGAGCGTTTAATGTTATAATCTTTAATGAGCTCGTTGTAGCTTATCGAAGAGTAAACGGATCCCTGATTGGTGTGCAAAACTGTAGGTTCTGTTAACTTTTCTTTTTTTATTATTTCTAAAACATCTAGTAAACCATCGTAGTATTGAGAAGTATCACCACGTCTACCGGATAATTTATAACTCAAAATTTCTTTTGTATAATCATCAAAGTAGAAAGTAAGTTCATAATATTTACCCTTTACATAAAGAGAAGTCATATCGGAAACGACTACTTCCAGAGGGCGAGATAAGTATCTCCAAGAATTATTAATAAGGTTTTTGTACTTAACCCTTTCATCGCCAGGTCTAACATATCGATAGTGCTTACCAGCAGAAATTATTCCAGCGTATTTACAACATAAATGGACATGATAATTACTCCAATTTACTTTGAAATGTTTTAATGCATAAGCTCTAATCCAGCGGTATCCATGAGAAGGATGCTTATGGTGGATTGCTTTTATAATAGCGATATCTCCATCACGTTCTATTTGTTTAGAAGAAAGATTATCTTTTCTTTTTACCCATTTATAGTATCCAGATCGATTGACATCCATCAGTTCACATAAGATCTTTATTGAATGATTAACACTCAATCTTTCAATGATTTGAAATTCCAGTTGTTTATAGAAACGTATTCCTTTTTTGCACCAGCTCCTTTCGTGAGATAACCTTTTTTTAATCGTTCAACCTCAATCTTCAATTTCAAGTTTTCTTTTTCTAATTCTTAAATTGTGGTTCTTGGCTTAAATGTTCCTTGTGGTCTTCCTTTCCCTTTACCACTTTTCTTTCCTATCTGACTTTTGAGACCTTCTTTGCCGTTTTCTCTGTAAGCTCTCAACCAAAAAACTAAAGAAGTAGGGGGATATATTATATTTAGTAGCACATGCCCTAATTGAGATTCCATTATCGAGATGATCTTTAACAATCTCAAATTTTTCCTCATCTGTATACAGATGATACTGTTTCTTTTTAACCAGAGTATCAATTTCTCCTTATCTATTAACTATAACAAAAAAAGTAGACTGTGTTAATCTTTTTAACTTGTCTACTTTTACTATACCAGTTCAAAAGTATCGGACCTTTTTTTCATGTAGAAAGGGAATTATTTCCCTATCTGCGTATTTCCGAGAGTCATTTAGAAGACAAAAACAGAACTTTTTCTTGCCTGTATGAAATTCTTATTCAATTATTTACACGATTACCTAACTATTTACACGATTATATAATGTTAAGGGTGGCTAACTCGAAGTAGATACATTGATACCTACAAGTAAATTTCCGATAACGTGATATAACAAAACTTAAAAAAATCAAAAAAAGTGAAAAATATATTGTTTTAAAAATCAAAATACGTGTATAATAGAGTTTTTAGAGGTGATACTGATGAAGTTAGAGCGTAAAATATATAAGCAATTGCTTTCGTGGAAAAATGAAAATGGTAAAACAGCATTACTGATCGAAGGTGCAAGACGTGTTGGAAAAAGCACAGTGGTTGAAGCTTTCGCAAAAAAAGAATACAAATCATACATACTAATTGATTTTAGTATTGCTAGTGATGAAATTAAATCGCTTTTCAAAAGATACGCATCGAATCTAGATGATTTTTTCTTTTTCCTAACATCAATCACTGGAATTACACTTTATGAAAGACAGTCACTCATTGTATTTGATGAAGTACAACTGTTTCCTCAAGCAAGACAACTGATAAAACATTTAGTGAATGACAACCGTTATGATTACATCGAGACAGGCTCTTTATTATCCATCAAGCGCAATGTTGAAAGTATTTTAATACCTTCAGAAGAAAGAGCAATCAGAATGTATCCACTGGATTTCGAAGAATTTTGTATGGCGCTTGGTAGAGGTGATGTTATATCTATTATTAAAAAGCATTTTGAAACTTTAAAACCTCTAGGTGAAATCCACTCAACGATTATGAAACTTTTTAGACAGTACTTGGTAATCGGAGGTATGCCTCAAGCAGTCATAGAATATTTAAACACCAATGATTATACAAAAGTCGACCGAATAAAAAGAGACATCTTAAAACTTTATAAGAATGACATTTCAAAATATGCAAAAGGATATGAACATAAAGTACTCAGTATTTTTGATGAGATCCCAAGTCAATTATCAAAACACGAGAAAAAATTTATGTTAAGTTCACTATCCAAAGATGCGAGATTTAGAGATTATGAAGATGCTTTTACCTGGTTAGATGAAGCTATGATTACTAATGTGTGCTTTAATGCATCAGATCCAAATTTTGGTTTATCCTTAAATCGCGATAGATTAACGCTTAAAATGTATATGGCGGACACAGGTTTACTCTTAAGCCAAGCATTCAGTGAAAATGATGAAATGCATCAAGAAGTAGCGAAAGCCATTATTCAAGATCGCCTTGAAGTTATTAATGGCATGATATTTGAAAATATTGTTGCACAAATGTTTACTGCCTTAAATAAGAAATTGTATTTTTACTCAAGAGCAGATAATCAAGACAGGTCAAATACAATGGAAATAGATTTTCTAATTATAGATCAAACTAAACCGACCAAAATATCAGCAGTTGAAGTTAAGTCTGGCAAAAACTATACAACATCATCATTGGACAAGTTTGGTGTCAAGTTCAAAGACAAGCTTGGTAAAAAATACATCATTCATACAAAAGGTTTAACCATAAAAAATGAAGTTATTTATTTACCGGTTTATATGACTATGTTTTTGTAAGGGGATTGTGATGGAATTCAATCTAAAATTTAATATAATAAAAGGAGATACACTTACACTAAAACTAATTGAAACTTGTGTTGGTGATGATAAAGTCATTCCATTTTACTATTATGATATATATCTAAAATCGATTTCAAGTCCAATTGGTAAGATCAGTATTCGTATTGGATACAACGAGCATTCTTATTTTAACGGGAATGTGGGTTATGAAATTGACGAACCTTTTCGTGGAAATGGTTATGCCAAAATTTCTGTAATGATGACTTACTCGGTAGCTAGGTTTCATGGAATGACACATTTGATCATTTCTTGTGACGAGGATAATTATTCTTCAAAGAGTGTAATTAACAAACTTGGTGGGTCCCACATTGAAACGATAGCACCTTCTAAAAATTATGTGTTTTATTATGATGGTATCCCCAAACACAGTATTTATAGAATTGACATTTAGTATCATTGTATTGTTAAACCGTTTGTATAGGGGTGCTATAAAAAATCAATGGGTGCTAATTTATATCAAAATTGGTAGTGTTACACACAAGCAAATGAAATAGCTTCTAAGATTTGTAGATATGGTATAGAAAACTATACACTCTAATGAAGGGAGCCGTTTATTTTGGAATCGCTTGACAATATACCGGTAACGGTATATTATATAATTGAGGTGATTCTATGAAATATCTAACAACAAAAGAAATAGCATGCAAATGGAATGTAAATGATCGAAGAGTAAGATTTTTATGTGAAGAAGGTAGGGTTGATGGCGCATTTAAAGTTGGTAAAACTTGGATGATTGCTGAAGATTCTTCAAAACCTTATGATGCAAGAAAAGTAATAAAAAAAGAATATAAGGGATTAGATTATGATTTTTCTAAGATTGACTCGATGAAAAAGAGCATAGACGAGAATAGATCTTTATCAATAAATGTTGTAAAATCACTTCGTGAAAAACTCATAGTTGATTGGACATACAACTCTAATGCAATAGAAGGAAATACGTTAACTTTGTCAGAAACTAAAGTAGTATTAGAGGGGATTACCATTGGAGGAAAAAGTGTTACTGAACATTTAGAAGCTGTTAATCATAAAGAAGGTATTGAATACTTAGAAACCATTATCAAGGAAAAAAAAGATTTAACAGAGTGGACACTCAAAAATATTCATCAGCTAATTTTAAAAGAAATTGATAATGATAATGCTGGAAAATATAGAACTGAAAATGTCACAATTAGTGGTGCGAGTCATATTCCACCAAATCATATGATCATATCAGAGTTAATTCAAAAACTATTTGCTGAATATGAGAAAGAATGGAATAACTATCATCCTGTTATAAAGGCCTGCTTGTTACATGGAGAGTTTGTAAAAATTCATCCATTTATAGATGGTAATGGTCGTACAGCCAGATTGGTACTTAATTTTGAATTGATGAAGTATGGATACACACCAATTGTCATAACAAAGGAAAGAAGAGCTGAATATTACGAAGCATTAGACATAGCCCATACAAATTTGGATTATTCAAAATTTGTTCGATTAATATCTGATTTTCTAATTGAATCAGAATTATTATGGCTTAGAATTATTAATTAAGAATCATGGTGAACGCTGATAAACTTCAGGGATCCTTAGCTCCACCATATAACAAGCATAGGTTGGATACAATATTATTCAGCCTTTTTTGTTTTAATAAGGCCTTTTGTCAGTTGAACAAGTTGCATTTGATGTGAATAGTAGCCGAAAATAAAGAAAAATATACTAGATTGATATTATGTTTACACGATTTGATTGGGATTTGCAAAATTACAAGTGAATTTACACGAATTAATTGAATTTCACACGATTACAAGTCTTAAATCAGCGAATACATAAAAAGCAAATCAATATTTAACTAAAACAATAATGGCGCAAACGCATATATGTTTATAAAACTAAATAAATAACATAAATACATTTGTAAAACTAAATATATGTGCTATAATATATATGAGAGGTGATTTGAGATGTCAATAATTTATAAAGGATTATTTGAAGTGCTAAGTAAGAAAAATATAGCAATATCAGAAATGTCAAAGGATTTGAAGATTTCATCAGCAACTCAAGCTAAATTTAGAAAAGGTGAATATGTTTCACTTCAGACATTGGAATCTATCTGTAAATACTTATCGGTTAATATCAATGATATCGTATCATTTCTGACTGTAGAAAAATCTTCTATCTTATATCAAAGATTAAGAGAAGAAATGTCCCACAGAATTAAAGGAAGTATTTATCATGAAACACAAGTACTATTAACTTATAACTCAAACCATATTGAAGGAAGTCGTCTATCATCTGATCAGACTAGGTACATTTTTGAAACTAACACCATTGGATTAGATAAGGATAATTCAATTAATGTTGATGATATTATAGAAACTCAAAACCATTTTAGATGTATTGACTATATGATTAAATCCGCTCTAGAGCCATTATCTGAAGCATTGATTAAGGATTTACATAAAATTTTAAAAACAGGAACAAGTGATGCTAAACTCGATTGGTTTAATGTTGGTGAGTATAAACGAAGACCAAGTACAGTAGGTGGTATAGAGACAACGAAACCTGTTAATGTTCAAAGCGAATTAATTTCCTTGATAGGTAAATATGAAATAAAAAAAGATTATTCTTTTGAAGATATAATAGAATTCCATTATCAATTTGAATGTATACATCCATTTCAAGATGGTAATGGTAGAGTCGGAAGATTGATTGCGTTTAAAGAATGTTTACGTCACGGCTTTGTTCCTTTCACGATTGATGAAAGTATTAAACTATTTTATTATAGAGGCTTAAAAGAGTGGAAAAGTGAAAAAGGATATCTTATGGATACCTGTCTGTCTGGACAAGACAAGTATAAGAAATTACTTGATATGTTCAATATAAGTTATGAGTAATGAGGGAATAAGATGACAAAGGAAGAATACTTAGTTAATCCATGTGGGAAATTATCCATACCATATTGGAAATACCTATTATTTAAACAACCCCCAAATATAGATATATTTCATGAAAGTGATTATCGTGAAGACGATTTATATAATAATGTAGAGAAATATTTTAGGCTTATACACTATTTAGAAAAGCCCTTGAAATTCCATCAATCAATTTCCGATATTAAGATTGCTCAAGACATGAAAGATTTAATATTGCAGATTAATCATTCATATAGCAATGAAAGGATTACTGTGAATATTGAGGATGTTGAGCGTTGGATAAATCATCCAACTTTTGATAAATCACTTTGGGTTAAAGTGGTTGTTGATGGTCATATGGTTGCAAGTGGTATAGCAGAATTTGATGAGAATACAAAAGAAGGAATTATTGAGTGGGTGCAAGTTCTCCCTGAGTATCAACGTCAAGGATATGGAAGAATGATTGTTGAAGAGTTATTGTATAGATTATCAAAAAAGGCTAATTTTGTGACAGTTTCGGGAAGACTAGATAATGATACAAACCCGAAACGGTTATACGAATCATGCGATTTTGAAGGATCAGACATTTGGTATGTTTGCTATAAGAATAAGAGGTGAAGCGTTAAATCTCTTAGGGTTATACAAACTTCTTTAGGGTGCCTAAAATAACATCAGAGGTGCGTAATTGTATTAAAATAGGTTACACAATCCATATTAATATGAACTGGCTTTCAAAAGTTAGAGAGAGGGTATAAGATATCCAATCAATAACTAGAGAGCCTTTCTTATACATTTCACGTCAGGATAAAATTAAGTTTATCTACCGATTGTGCAAACGAATAAAAAATTATCGACCGAATATGAGAACGAATAAAAAGAATATCGTTGATATTAAGTGATCGAAATGCTATAACATAAATGAAAGGACGGATACATATGAGTATAACTTTTAGTGAAATTAGACAAAAAGAATTAAAAAGAGAATATACCGATAGCATCTTAAAGACTGTTTCGGCTTTTGCTAATTGTGATGGTGGACAAATAGTTATAGGTATCGATGAAATAAACAAAGCAGTAATTAATGTCTTAGATTATGCAAATCTTAAACTGAAAATCGAAAATAAGATAAATGATTCAATTACAACAAGACCTCGATACGAAATAAAAGTCTTAAGCCATGATGACAAAAACTTATTAGAAATTCTTGTATATCCAAGGATTAATACACCCTATATGTATAAAGGGGTTGCCTATCAAAGAAAAGATACATCTACGATTCCTGTCGATCAAGTATCCTTAGTAGAATTGTCCTTGAAAGGAAGAAATATTTCATATAATCAATTAGAGATTGATGAAGACGATTTACAGTTCGCTGTTTTAGATAAGAAGCTGAATGAGGTTAGACCATTTTCCAACTTTAATAAAGATATTTTATTAACTTTGGGGTTATTCACAAACAATAAATATAACATTGCTGCTAAGTTGATTGCTGATAATAATAACTATATGAGTATGGGGGTCGATATGGGACGCTTTGGTAATTCGATTTCTGAATTCATTGACAGAAGAACCATTACTGGAAAATCCATACTATCGCAATATGATGGCGCTGTAGAAATGTTTATAAAACATTATTCTGAAATTGAAAAAGTTGAAGGGATTCAAAGGAAAAAAAAACAGCCAATACCTTATGAAGCCTATAGGAAAGCAATAGCTAATGCTATCGCACATAGAAATTATTTAGTTTCGTCAAACATTAAAATTGAAATGTCAACAATAGAATAGACATTATATCTCCAGGTGGACTTCCTAATGGTGTAACGAGAGAGAATTATTTGCAGGATAATCTATCAATTCCAAGAAATTCAATCATATCTCAGGTATTTTACATTTTAGGAATTATTG
>Ga0334890_1005757_pt1 | contig 10256 bp, 10 predicted proteins | sample GraSluR1_MG_3_FD_207220 | JGI IMG/M metagenome (GOLD analysis project Ga0334890, IMG submission 207220) | Sludge microbial communities from methane-producing bioreactor in Wageningen University, Netherlands - Granular Sludge_31_08-R1 | ecosystem: Engineered > Bioreactor > Anaerobic >... | reverse complement strand
ACAAGATAATCTTCCAGGATATCTATAGGTATCATGGCCCTGTGTCCTCCCTTTTCCAACTACTATGTAGGATACGGGGCCTATAGTCCTTCTTATTATCAAATTACAGAAAATTCGGTACGCTGCCGACGATCATCATAGCAACGGTCTTCGATATGATCGCTCAATACCTCATCTTCGATCAGGTCCGCGTCATCCCGGCGATTATAGTCGGCGTATTCCTCCTCACCGCCCCTTATTCTCTGGCCAGGGGGATGACCAACAGGATTCTTACTGTAAGAAGATAAGACGATCGGATAAAAGTCTGGAATCAACGCGATTGTAGCAGTCTTGCAAGCCGTCTCCGGAGTTCTTCTTATCCCTTGCATTTCAGTTGCTCATCGTATGATCCACGGCAATAGTTCTGGATTCTGTCAAGCTTCTACGTCTTCAAGGATATCCTTCAAGTGGAGTGATATCGCGTCCTCCACGTTCTCCAGGGCCTCTTCGTAAGCGTCTCCCTGAGTGTAGCAGCCCTGAAGCTCGGGACAGAAGGCGAAGTACCCGTCCTTGTCCTTCTCGATCACCACGGAGAAGCGATAATTCTTCATTCATCCACCATCTGTGCTTTTCAGATTCAAGTTTATACCTGGAAAGGAGCCGATAAATACCTATCTTTTCATGGATTCGATGGGCCATCCTGTGATTTATAAGGACCCTTAAATCCCAGGGCGTGTAACCGCCTAATCAGCTCATTTCAGGAGGCTGGCGAAAGCCGGGACGTGATTCTAAGCTTCTACCGGCGCCTCCGGCACTTCGATCTCATACCCCCCGATAGCGGGCATGGGAAGATCAAACCGCAGGCTGAAAGCTATCCAGTCTTCTATAGCGAGCCTCAAGTTCTCGCGGCACTCGACCTCGGTCTTGCCGCTTGCCCAGACGCCATTCAACTCCGGCACCTCACCGTAATAGGGCTCTTCATCATCGATGACCTCGTAGACCGCCCTGGACATCGCCGCCTGGATGTACTCGCAGAACATATCAAGATCTTATTTGACGGTCCGAGATATAAATCAGTTCTTCTTCGACAGGGTGATCCGTGGTCGCTCAGGCCGGAAAGCCTCCATCAAGAAGCCGGCACAGCTCTTCCATGCCACCAGAGCGGCTCACCTTTGCCCTCCCGCCCTAAGGCGGAAACCGCCTCGCCACCATCTCCCGCACCTCCCCAAGCCACCCCCGCCTCTCCTCCTGGGTGCTGGTCACCACTACGGAAAACGTCCTCCGGCGGACGTCGTCGACGCCGCAGAGGCCGAAGACGCACCTCTTCCAGAGCGCCTCCAGGGGGTCGCCGAAGGCCGCAAGCTCCCGCTCCTCCGGGGTGTTGGAGGTGTTGAAGACGAGGGCGGACCTCGCCCGCAAAAGGCCGATCGGGATGCCCTCGCCGCCATCCCCCTCGACGAACTCGTAGGCTACGCCGGGCCTGATAACCCGGTCGACCCATCCCTTCAGGATCGCCGGAGGCTGACCCCACCAGTTGGGGTGGACGATGACGATCCCGTCGGCGGCGGCGATCTCGTCGCAGTATCTCTGGACGACGGGATCGACCGGGCCGTCCCTGGGGATCTCGGGGCCGGGAAGTATGGGGTCGAACCTCTCGGCGTAGAGGTCGTGGAAGGAGACGTCGTGGCCGTTTTGGGTCAGCGCCTCCACCGCCGCCTCCGCTATGGCGTGGTTGAAGCTTCCGGGTTCGGGGTGGCCGAGGATCACTGAAATTCTCATGGGCTTTTAAAAGTGAGCGGATTTATCTTAAGCTTTGTTTTCTGTTGGAAAAGCCTTTGAGGGCGATGGCGGAGGCGCGGCCCCGGCGCCGATGGCCTCCGGCCCCTCGATCCCGCCCATAATCCCTTACTTCTTCTCGGGAACCTTCGCCTGCTCGTAGGCGAGGATCGAGGCCTTGGCGTGGACCCGGACGAAGGGGCTCTCGTCCTCCTCGGCCGCCCTCTTCAGGATCCCCAGAGACTTCTCGTCCATCATCTCGCCGAGAACCCAGGCCGCGCCGCCCCGGATCTCCTCGTTCGTCTCCTTATTCAGAAGGAGTTCTGCCATCCTGTCCTGAACCAGCTCTTTTCCCATGGCAGCAAGCCCCACCATGGCGTTGGCCTTGACGACATCCTCGGGATCCTTGAGGGCGGAGACGAGGGGCTCCACGACCTCCTGCCCGCCCTTCTTGGCGAGGGCGTTGACGGCGTTCGCCCTCAGAAGCATGTTCCCCTCCTTGGAGATGACCTCGGCGAGCTTCTCGACCGGCCATGTGGCGTCGGGGAGGTTCTCGGGGACCTCGGGGCCCGCCAGGGCGTCGATCGCCTCCGTCTCGCCGAGGGGGACCGCCTTCTGCTTCTCCTTCTTCGCCTTCTCCGCGGTCGCCTTCTTCTCCTTCTTCGCCTTCTTCGCTTCTGCCATGGACTTTTGAATGAAGCCTATTCTACTTCAATTTTTCCAAGTTCGAAGGCCTTCCTGTTGATATCCAAAAACTTTGCTGGGACCGACTCCGTTAGCGCCTCCAAGAGGGTTGCCCCTCCTATTGGCAGGTACCTCGCGAGGCCCCCCAGCATCACCACGTTCGTCGCCTGGGGGCTTCCCGCCCTCGCCGCAAGGCCGGTGGCGTCTATGGCCCTGACCATCGAGGCGATCCCCCGAAGGAGGTCGAGGATCTCCTCGACGGCGGGGTAGCTGGCCTGGCCAGTGGTGACGGTTATGGGGAGGACGGGCGTTGTATTGACCAGGGCGACCCCCTCTGGAGAGAGGTAGTGGGCATACCTCAGGCCTTCTGCCGGCTCCATCGCCAGGAGGACGTCGGCGCTCCCCGGGGATATCATGGCGCTGTACCGGCAGCCGACCCTGATGTGATTGATGACGCTGCCGCCCCGCTGGGCCATCCCGTGGGTCTCGACCCCCCGGACCGAGAGCCCCTCCTTCAGGGCGGCCCTGCCGATGATCTCGGATATCAGGATCACGCCCTGGCCGCCGACTCCGACGACGACGACGTCGCATTCCGAGGTTCTCATCTCACCACCTCCATCGCCCCCGCGGGGCATATCTCAGCGCAGACCCCGCAGCCGGTGCAGAGGGCGTTGATCCTCGCGACCTTTCCGTCGAACTCGATGGCGGGGCAGCCGAACCTGACGCAGACCTTGCACCCGCTGCACTTCTCGACGTCGACGGCGAGCCGAGGCCGCCGGACCCCGGCCCTGATGGCACTGATGACACAAGGCCTCCTCGCCACCACCACCGAGAGGCCGGGATAGGCCTTCGCCCTCTCGAAGGTCGCGATGGTGGATTCTAGGTCGTAGGGGTCGGTGGTCTCGACGAAGCCTGCGCCCAGGGATCGGCAGATCTCCTCCAGGGAGAGGGGGGGCGAGGGGTCGCCGGCGGCCGTAGCCCCCGAGCCGGGATGGGGCTGGTGGCCGGTCATGGCGGTGATGGAGTTGTCGAGGATCGCGACCGTCATCCGAGCCCCGTTGTAGGCGGCGTTGAGAAGGCCCGTCAGCCCCGCGTGGAGGAAGGTGGAGTCCCCGAGGACGGCGCATATCGGCCTCTCCTCGCCCCCGAACCTGATTCCGGCGCCGACGGTGATGCTCGCCCCCATGCATAGGCAGGTGTCGACGGTCCCCATCCCCACCCCCATGGTGTAGCAGCCGATGTCGTTTGGAAAGATCGCTTCCTTCCCGAAGGCCTTGATCATGGCATAGTAGGCGGCCCGGTGGCTGCATCCCGGACAGAGGGCAGGAGGCCTCGACGGGAGGATCGAGAGGGCCTCGGGGCAGAGGGACGGAGCCGCCCTCTGCCGTAGGTCGATCATCTCGGAGATGGCGTTTATGACGGTGAGGGGGTCCAGCTCTCCGACGGCGGGGACGTGCCCCGACCTCTTACCCAGGATCTGGACGTCGGGGTTCCTCTCCTTCGCCACCATCTCGACGAGCTCCTCGACTACCGGGTCCATCTCCTCGACGACCAGGACCCGGTCGACCCTCTCCAGGAAGTCCCCGACTATCTTCCTCGGGAGGGGGTAGGTCCCGATCCTCAGGAGGGAGAGGTCCGCCTCCATTCCTGCGATCGCCTCCTCGGCGTAGAGCCCCGAGATCCCCGAGGCGATGACTCCAACCTCGCCCCTCATCTCTGCCCTGTTCCACGCCTCTTTTGCGAGGGCCGCCTCGATCCCAGGCTGCTTATCGAGGAGCTCGACGTGCAGTGGCCGCGCGTGGGCCGGGAGGGCGACCCTCCTCGCGGGGTCCTTCTCGAAGCCCGGCTTGTCCCTCCTCTCCTCAGGTGGGCCCACCTCCACGTCGGCCCTGGCATGGGAGACCCTCGTCGTCGGCCTCAGCATCACGGGAACCCCGAACTCCTCCGATAGGCTGAAGGCCCGGAGGGTCATATCCCTCGCCTCCTGGGGGTCGGCGGGGTCGAGGCATGGGACCCGGGCGAATTGGGCATATCGGCGGGAGTCCTGCTCGTTCTGGGAGGAGTGGCAGTAGGGGTCGTCGGCGACGCAGGCGACAAACCCGCCCCCGGCCCCGAGGTATGCCAGGGTCATGAAGGGGTCTGCGGCGACGTTGAGGCCGACGTGCTTCATGGTGACGGCAGCTCGGGCACCGGTCCAGGAGGCACCGATCGCCACCTCCATGGCCACCTTCTCGTTCACAGACCATTCGACGTGGATCCCCCGCTCTTTTGCAAGGGGGGCGAGGTAGTCCACGATCTCGGAGGAGGGGGTCCCGGGGTAGCCGGAGACGACCCCCGCCCCAGCCTCCAGGATGCCCTTGGCGATGGCGACATTTCCCAGCAGATATTCTCTCAAGATGAAGACCGTCCTTCTAGTTTTATCGTCCGCGAGGCGGATAGATGGCGTTCAATAATCGTCCGGAGAGGGGTGATCGCCCCTTCGATAAAGCCGTTTCGAGGCCGGACTGACGGTCTGGGCGCCGACGGTCCCGGCCGAGGGAGCTGGACCAAAAGATTATTCGTCCTGTGGCTCCCAGGAGGATGAGGAGGAATCTTCTTGGTGAGATCTGTCAGCATGATCATCGCTCTGATGATGGCGGCGGCCCTCGTCGCCCTCTCTGGCTGCGCCGAGAGATCGACGGGACCGGAGGCTGGAGAAGATGGGGCTATTGCAGCCTCCGGGGATGGGCTCTCGAACGAGACGGTGGAAGAAGCCTGCGAGGATGATTACACCAAGGTCACCGTCTGCCCCGCCGACGAGATAGGGCCGGATCTGGAATAGAGGGGCCTCTGCCGGCGGGATTTCGCGGAGCAAGGCCGAAGGGCCTTCATCGGTTCGGGGGCAGGGGAAGGTCTCCCCTCACCGAGGAACCGGGCTGGATTGGAGGCGGCCGAACTTATTTAAGATCCCGACCCAGAGGTTTCGGGGGAGGGGTGGATCGATCACCCCGCCCTTCTCAGGATGTGATCTGCACGATGAAATTCGAATCTCTTACATCAGCCTCTGCCCTTCTGGTGGCGGCCCTGGCCGTCATCCCTACGGCAGCCGTCGGGGCGAGCCCAGCAGAACCGGAGTTCGACCAGGACCGGGAGGTCCTCTTTCAGGTCTCGACGATCGACGCCCTCCTCCTCAGCGTCTACGACGGGATCCTCACCATAGGGGAACTGAAGGAGAAGGGCGACTTCGGGATCGGCACCTTCGATAAACTGGAGGGAGAGATGCTGGTCGTCGACGGCGAGTGCTATCAGGTGAAGGTCGACGGGGTAGCCTATATAGTCCCCGACGAAGCGACCACCCCCTTCGCCACCGTCACCTTCTTCGACCCCGACGAGACGGTCCTGATCGAGACCGCTAACTTCTCCGAGCTGAAGGAGATCCTCGAGGCGAGCTTCCCCTCGAAGAACGTCTTCTACGCCGTCAGGATCGATGGGACCTTCCCCTACGTCAAGACCAGGTCCGTCCCCGCCCAGGAGAGGCCCTACCCTCTCCTCGTCGACGTCACGGCCAACCAGACGGTCTTCGAGTTTGAGGACGCCTCCGGGACGGTCGTCGGGTTCTGGTGCCCCGAGTTCGCCACCGGGATGAACGTCCCCGGCTACCACCTCCACTTCATCACCGACGATCGGAAGGCCGGCGGCCACATCCTCGACCTCCGGGTTGAAGGGGCCGAGGTGGCCTTGGACGTCACCCCCAACATCTTCATGGCCCTCCCGACGGCGGGCGACTTCTATGACGTTGACCTATCCCGCGACCTCCAGGAGGACCTGGAGAGGGTGGAGAAGTAATGGGGGCCGAGAGGGGCGGGTTTTTGGTAGAGCCCGCCTTTAATAAAAGGGCCTAAAAAAGCCCTGAATTGGGCGTCAGGCCGAAAACAGGAGGGTTCAAAGGGCGATGGAGGAGGCGATCTTTGGCCTGATGGCCCGCGAGACCTCCCCACCCCGACGGACCTCTCTTGACCTATCAGCCCTCAGACCCGTTCTGGCTTCTCTTTGGCCAGCCTCTTTCTCACCGACTCGGCGTGGGCGTCGAGCCCCTCCGCCTCGGCGAGGATGGTGATGGCGTCCTTCAGGAGACTGAGCCCCTCCTTCGAGATCTTCTGGACGGTGATCTTCTTTACGAAGGCGTCGACGTTGAGGCCAGAGAAGGCCCTCGCGTACCCCGAGGTCGGGAGGACGTGATTGGTCCCAGAGGCGTAATCTCCGGCGGCGACGGGGGTGTACGGCCCGAGAAATACGCTTCCAGCGTTCCTGATCTTCCCGAGGACGTCCATCGGATCCCGGACGATGATCTCCAAGTGCTCGGGGGCGAAATTGTTCGAGAAGGCGACCGCCTCCTCCATCGACTCCGCCACGAGGATCGCAGCCCTCTCCAGGCTCTTTTTGACGATCTCCCGCCGGGCTGCCTCCAACGCCTGCTTCTCGACCTCGGCCCTGGTGGCGATGGCCAGGTCCTCGTCGTCGGTGACCAGAACCGATATCGACTGGGGGTCGTGCTCCGCCTGGGCGATCATGTCCGATGCCAAAACCACCGGCTCCGCGGAGTAGTCGGCTATTATGAGAACTTCGCTGGGGCCCGCGGGCATGTCGATCTCGACGGTGGACCGGAGGAGGAGCTTGGCGGCGGTGACGTAGATGTTCCCCGGCCCCACGATCTTCTGGACCGGCCGGATCGACTCCGTCCCGAAGGCCATCGCCGACACCGCCTGGACCCCTCCGACCCGGTAGATCTCGTCGGCTCCCGCCATCTCGGCAGCGACGAGGGTGATGGGGTTCACCTTCCCCTCCTTTCCCGGCGGGGTGCAGACGATGACCCTCTCGATGCCAGCGACCTTCGCCGGGACGACGGTCATAAGGGCGGAGCTGGGGTAGGCGGCCCGGCCGCCGGGGACGTAGGCTCCCACGGAGTCGAGGGGGACCACCATCTGGCCGGCCAGAACCCCCGGGGACGTCTCGGTCATCCAGAGGTCCCGGTCGAGCTCCTGGTGGTGGAAGGCGGCGATGTTCTCCAGGGCGATCTCCAGGGCCTTCTTCAGCTTCTCCGGCACCTGGTCCCCGGCTTTCTCTATCTCGTCAGCGCCGACGCGGACCTTCCCTATCCGGACGCCGTCGAACCTCTCGGTCAGGTCGGCGAGGGCCCTGTCCCCCCGCTCCTGGACCTCGTTCACTATCTCCACCACCGCGGGCATCACCGCCTGGACGTCCAAGCCCCTCGATAGAAGGCCTTTCGCCTCCTCATCGACCAGTTCGCTCATCTTCTTGAATAACAACGCCGACAACTCCCTAATCTATCCTCTAAATCACCCCGGCGATCTGCCGTTCCTGCCCCGCTGGGTGGCGTAAAGGTTTGTCACCCTTTCGAGGGTGTCCGCCTCCTCCACCGCCTTGTCGTCCCTGACCCGGACGAGCCTGGGGAACCGGAGGGCGTAGCCGGATGAGTAGTTGGGGCTCCTCTGGATCTCCTCGAAGGCCACCTCGAAGATCACCTCCGGCTTCAGCTCCACCTCCATCCCCTCCGAGACCAGGATCAGGTCTCGGAAGAGGTCGGTAAGCTCGCTGAGCATCTCGTCGGTGATCCCCGTCGCCACCCACCCCACGTCCTCCAGCCGTCCCGTATCCGGGTCCGGGGAGGCGAGCCGATAAGATCCGAGAAAGCTCGCCCTCCTCCCTTCGCCCCACCGGGCCCCGATGACGACGAGGTCGAGGGTCTCCATCACCGGCTTTATCTTCAGCCAGTTCTTCCCCCTCTTCCCCGGAGCGTACGGCGACTCGGGGCTTTTGAGCATCACGCCTTCGTGGCCCGCCCCGATCGCCTCCTCATATATTTCTGCCACCTTCTCGGGGTCGGAGGTGACGGTCTGGGATGCCAGGATCTCCGAATCTGCGACCTCTTCGAGGAGCCTCCTCCTCTCCCGGAGGGGCTCGTCGATGAGGACTCGCCCGTTCAGGTAGACGAGATCGAAGAGCATCAGCTCCAGAGGTATCTTCTTCGCCGTCCCCTCGACCTTGTACTTTCTCCGGAACCGCTTCAGGATCTCCTGGAAGGGCAGCGGCCTTCCGTCCTCGCCCCTCGCCACCGCCTCCCCGTCGAGGATGGCGGCCTCCGCCCGGACCCCCTCCTTGACAAAGGATACGATCTCGGGGAGGGAGCGGGTCACCCTCTCCAGGCGGCGGGAGAATATCTCGATCTCGTCGCCCTTTTTGTGGATCTGAACCCTGGACCCGTCGAACTTCCACTCGACTGCGGCCGTCCCTATCTCCGCCATGGATCCGGGTATCCCGGAGCCCAGCTGGGCGAGCATCACCTTGATCGGCCGTCCGATCTCTATCGTCAGGTCAGAGAGCCGGCGCTCCTTCGCCCGCTGGGCCACAAGGCCCAGGTCGCTCGTGAAGTTGTAGCTCCGTTCGACCTCCTCCGGCGACGCCCCGAAGGCCTTTGCGATGGCGTCCCGGACCAGGCCCTCCCCGACCCCGATCCTCATGTCATCGAGGGCGAGCCGTGCGATGTACCTCGCCTCCAGGGGTCTGGCCTCGCCGAATAAGTATCGCAGATGCTTCATCTTCACGCCCTGGCTCCTCTTTCCCGAGGCCCGGGCCAGGTCCGCAAACCTTGAATAAACTTCGAGGATGGAGAGGCCATCGGCCTCGATGAAGGCCGAAAGGGTGGCGGGCTTCCTCTTCTCCACCACCTCGAAGGCGACGGCCCCCACGTCCCCGGTCCTCCGGAGGATATCGTTGATCTCCGAGGGAGGAGCTCCCGAGGCCCTGGAGAGGGCGTCGTAGAGGGTGCTCGGCCCCACGCCCAAAAGCTGCTCGGAGCTGGCGGGAAAGGGCGAGCCCATGACAAAAGAGGGGACGACGGCCAGCTCAGCCTCGTCGAGCTCCGAGAGGAAGGAGGCGAGGAGGGCGGTCTTCTCCAGGGAGCTTCCGATCTCCTCGATCTTCTTACAGAGCTCTGCGAAGCTTTCGAAGCTGGTCATGATCTGGGGCTTCAGGGGTCTATCTGTCTTGATGTGTAGATGCTGACGACGTCGGAGACGATGGCGCTGGCGGTCTCGATGGAGCCTGCGCCAAGGCCGGTCACGGTGATCGTCCCGGAGAGATCGGTCTCGATGGAGGCGACGTTGAGAGTCCCGCCTACGGCGAGAGGGCTTCTCCGGGGAACCAGCATCGGCTTCACGGTCAGGGCCGGGACCTCCCCTATCAGCTTGACGAGGTAGCCCCTCTCCCAGGCTAGGTTGAGAGCCTCGGGGGTGATGTCCCTGATCCCGGTGACTGAGACGTCGTCGTACTTCGCATCCATCCCGAAGATGGAGTTGGCGAGGATGACGACCTTCCCGGCGGTGTCGATCCCGTCGACGTCGTAGGCGGGGTCGGCCTCGGCGATCCCCAGCTCCTGGGCCTCGGTGAGGGCGTAGCTGTAGGTGTATTTCTCCTCCATCATCCGGGTCAGGATGTAGTTACAGGTCCCGTTGAAGATCCCCCTTATGCTGAGGATCTCGTTTCCCACCAGATTCTTCTCGATGAGGCTGATCAGAGGCATCGTCCCGCCGACCGTCGCCTCGTACTTGAGCATCACGCCGTTATCCTGTGCCAGCTCCTGGAGGTGGTTGAAGGCCACCACCAGCGGCCCCTTGTTGGAGGTGACGACGTGTTTTCCGAGCTTCAGGGCCTCCTCGATGTGGCCGAGGCCGGGCTGGCCGTGGACGATGTTGGTGGGGGTCACCTCCACCACCAGGTCGGAGTCGATCTCCTGGATCGCCTCCTTCCCGATGATCCCG
>Ga0334890_1005754_pt1 | contig 10261 bp, 9 predicted proteins | sample GraSluR1_MG_3_FD_207220 | JGI IMG/M metagenome (GOLD analysis project Ga0334890, IMG submission 207220) | Sludge microbial communities from methane-producing bioreactor in Wageningen University, Netherlands - Granular Sludge_31_08-R1 | ecosystem: Engineered > Bioreactor > Anaerobic > Unclassified... | reverse complement strand
CGATATGGAGCAAAATCTTCTCCAGTTTACCGCCGCTGCCGCCGATGAACACCGCATCCGGCGCGGGCAAACCCTTCAAACCCTCCGGTGCCGTCGCTGCAATGATTTCAACATTCTGGCAGCCAAAGCGTTCCAGGTTAATACGAATACAATTCAGACAAGTGTTGTCCTTCTCCACAGCGTACACCCGCCCACGCCATGCCAGCTCAGCCAGTTCAATGCTCACCGCCCCGCTACCCGCGCCAATGTCCCAGATCATGTCGTTCTCCCGCACCGCCAGGCGGCTGATGCTGACGGCGCGCACATCCCGTTTGGTGATCATGCCGCGCACATGCACATACGCCTCATCCGGTCGGTTGATGAAGGACGGCGACGGTTTCCAATCGGGGTCCTGAATCAGCACCAGCACATTCAAATCGGCAAACTTGCCTCCCGGCAGATCAACCAGGCGAGTCTGAACGATCTTTTCTTTTTCAGCACCCAAATTTTGCACCACATACACGCTGCAGTCCGGAACGCCGGCTGCAATCAATTTTTCCGCCACCCAGCAAGGATTCTGCCGGGGGTCGGTCAGGATGCCAACCTGGGCATAGCGGCGCACGGCGCCAATGACTTCAGAAATGGGACGGGCATGCGCGCTGGTTAATACAGCCTCGCTCCAGGGTATCTTGAGCCTGGCAAAAGCCGCCTGCAAAGTGGTGGGTTGAGGAAACAATAGCACCTCATCCGGCGGAAGGATGGTTAGCAAGGTTGCGCCGATGCCAAAAAAACCGGGGTCGCCCGACGCCAGAATTACAACCTGAGCCTCCGGCGGGCGCTGCATCAATTGTCGCAGATGATGGGCAACATTTTTCTTGATCTCCCTTTTTTCAGCCTCAACCTGCGGGAACAACCCCAGCAGGCGCTGACTGCCCCACAGTTGGTCAGCCCGGGCAATGCGTTCGAGCAGCGCCTGGCTCAACCCCGCCGCTCCTTCCACGCCAACACCAATCACCGCCACCGCTTTAGCCATCGTTCACTCCTATGTGATGCTGTCCCAGGATATCGCCGGGCTGTGAGAACAGATAAACACTTACGTTCAACCGTGAATCCAGGCGGGCAAACACCTGTACGGCTGCCAGGCGGGCAATTTCCGGTTCCATGTAGATGCCTGTCTCACGCAGCCAGCGCTGCACCTGATAAGCCGTACGCGCGGTTTGAATCCGTTCACACAAATCTGCCGGCGCCTCTAGATCTGCCGCCAGCTTTGAAAGAAAGTCAAAATCCACTTCGCCTTGCTGCACGTGAGTTTGAAGACGCCCCTGCGCCAGCTTGGAGAGCTTGCCAATCATGCCGCCTACCACAATTTTTGTGAAAGGCATGTGCGCCATTCGTTCCAGCGGATAACCCAGCTCGTCGCCGGCATCAATCACCCCCAGTCCGCGCTCGTCGTGCAACACCTTGCGCAGGTAGGCGCTGGAGCGTTTCCCGGTAGCCAGCCCGACGCAGTCATAACCATTTTCACTGGCCACCTTTAATTCATAGTACAGGCTGGTGCGAAAGGCAGCCGCCGAGTAGGGACGTACCAATCCGTCCGTTCCCAGGATGGAAATGCCGCCCACAATGCCCAGTTTGGGATTCATGGTCTGTTGGGCGATGCGCTCCCCTTCCGGCACATGGATTGTAATTTTAATGCCGCGCTGCCTGGCAGCAGCATAACGGCTGATCGCCGCTCGCGCCGCCCGCAGAATCAGTTTGCGCGAACCGGGATTGATGGCGGCTTCACCCACCGCCACCGGCAAACCGGGCAGGGTCACCCGCCCCACACCCTCGCCGCCCAAAATGACGATTCCCGGCGTTTCCATCCAACGCACCACTGCCTGAATTTCCAGTCCGTTGGTCACATCGGGGTCGTCGCCCGCGTCTTTGATCACACCGCAGCGCACGGCTTCCGAGGTCAACTCGCAGCGGTGCAGCGTAAAAGCCACCTGCTTTTTGGCGGGCAAATCAATCACCACCGTTTGCAGCGGTTGTTGTCCCGCCAGAGTCTGAATACCAGCCGCGACAGCCGCAGCCGCACAGGCGCTGGTTGAAAAACCCGTGCGCATGACTACCCCGCCTCCGCCAGGCGCAGCAGGGCATTGAGGATGGCCACCGCCACGGTGGAACCGCCTTTTCTGCCCAGCGCGGTGATGAAATTGATAGAGGTTTGCGTCAGCGCCTGCTTCGATTCCAGCGCATTGACGAAACCCACCGGTACGCCGATCACCAGCGCCGGTTGGATATCCTCCTCCTGAAACAGACGAATCACCTCAAACAGGGCGGTGGGGGCGTTGCCAATCGCCACCACGGCGCCGTCCAACCGCCTGCCGAACTGCTGCATGGCAACCTCCGAGCGGGTTTTGCCGCTCTGCCGGGTAAGGTCAACCACCTGTGGATCATGCACCAGGCACTGCACGGCGCAACCCAGACGCTCCAGGCGGGCATGGTTCACCCCGGCGACAATCATCTGCACATCGCTCACCAGCAGGCAGCCGCTGCACAAGGCAGCCGTTCCTTCCTCAATAGCGTGCGGCGAAAAGCGCAGGCTGCGGGCAAAATCAAAATCAGCCATGGCATGAATTACACGCTGCACAACAGCCAATTCAGCTGCTGAAAAAGAATGAGGACCCAGCTCATTGAGGATGATGCGAAAACTTTCCTGTTCAATTTCTTCCGGTTTCATCGAAACACATCCTTTGGTCAGGCCAGATGATAGATTTGGGGGCGGCGCGCCTTAAAAAAGGATCTTTTTTGCCGCGCCTGCATAACCACTTCGCCATCCACATCCACCAACAAGGGAACATTCGGCTTGTCTGATTCGGCAATCAGCACACCGTGCGGGTCAAAAGCCATTGCCAGACCTGAAAAAGACAAACCCGACGGCGCCGCGCCGTGCTGGTTGCAGATCAGCACATAACATCCGTTGTCATACGCCCTGGTAGGCAAAAATTTCGTCCAACGCTCGCGCAGTTCCTGCGCGCTGCCCATTGGCGAAGCAGAACAAATCAGGATAACCTGCGCGTCAGCCAACGCCTGCGCCAGGCTGTATTCAGGGAAATGGATGTCATAACAAATTTGCAATCCAAATGTGAAGGAATTGAAGTTAAACAAAACCATGCGGTCGCCAGCCTGGAATGTCTCAGCCTCACGCTGGCTGAGGTGCGCTTTGCGATACGAGATCATCCTGCCGTCGGGCAGGCAGCACACCTGCGTGATAAACGCTTTTTGCGATTCCGCTTCCCATTCGGGTATTCCAACTGCAAAGGCAATGCCTGTCTTCAGGGATAGATCACCAAGCCGTTGCATCTTGCCGCTTTCCATGCAGAGGGTATAGTCGAGAATAGTGGAAGCGCTGGCATATCCAGTCAGGCACATTTCGGGAAAGCATACCAACTGCGCCCCCTGTTCAGCCGCAGCCCGCACCTGTTGCTCAACTGCAACCAGGTTGGCTTCCACATCGCCATATATGGGGCAAAAATTAACCATCGCGACTCGCAAACGGCTCATGACTTATCTTTCATTCGTGAAATGGCATAGCCTCGCGGGGTGATCATTTTGCCATTCCAAAGGCGTGTCTGGCTGTTACCCACAATCAAAACACAATCCATGCCCACTTCGATTTTTGGCAAATCTTTCAATGTGGCACAGATGACGCGCTGCCCCTCGCGGTAGGCTGCCTGCACTATTCCAACCGGTCGTTCCCCTCCCAACGCATCGAGCAAAATCTGATACGCCCGGTCATAAGGCTCGCTGCGTTGATGACTGCGCGGGTTATACAGGCAAATCACAAAATCACCCTGCACGGCTGCCCGCAACCTCTTCAAAATTGTCTCCAATGGAACCAGATAATCGCTCAGGCTGATGGCGGCAAAATCGGTCATCAGGGGCGCACCCAACAACGCCGCCGCCGCATTGAGGGCTGAGATGCCGGGCATCACCTCCACGGGAACCTCGCTTCCGCCGTCCATCTCCAGCAGTTCCAGCACCAGTCCCGCCATGGCATAAATACCCGCATCGCCGCCGGAGACCAATGCCACACATTTTCCCTGCCTGGCCAGTTCAAGCGCGCGCCGGGCGCGTTCCACCTCGTGCCGCATGCCGCTGCCCTCACGGGGAATCTCCGGCCTAAGCGATGCAATTTGCTCCAGGTAGCGCTGGTAGCCCAGGATTACATCTGCCTGCTGCAGGGCATCGAGGGCGGCAGGCGCCAACCAATCCATTGACCCCGGCCCCAACCCGACGATGAAGATGCTACCGCTCATCCCTCACCCCCCAGGCGCGCCGCCGCCACCGTTACATTGGCAAACTTTTGCTTTTCAAGCAACAGGGTGCGGCTGCCGGCTGCCAGCAACGCAGCGGGTTCAGCCACGCCCTGCACACCCAGCGCCTGCATGGAATAGGTGGAGGGGTTGGGCAGGTCAGGCACCCGGTTGAGTTGATCGCGCTCGTACAAACACAGCCTCCAACCCATTTTTTGACAAACCTCCAGCAATCCGCCTTCGTCGCCCTTTTCGCGGATGGTTGCCACACGCTCCACCGCCGCCAGGTCATAGCCTGCCTCATCCATTGCCTGCTGCACAGCCTGGAGAATCTCGTCGGAGGACGTGCCGCGATTGCAGCCAATCCCCAGCGCCAGTTGCGGCAGATGATAGACCACCGCATGATTAACCTGCTGCCAGAAAGCCTCAGGAATTTTCCAGCAGGTGAAGATCACCAGGTTTGAATAACCGCCCACCAGGGCGTCTTCCCAGCGCGAAAAGACCCCCGCCCAGCGATAATCCAGCACAGCCTGCGGCAGTTGTAAATCCTCATCCACCACCAATCCCACCGGCTCGCCGTTCACCAGGGCAGCCATCAACTGTGCAAAGCGGCTGTTAGGGTGCAGCCGCCAGCCGTGCTGCTTTGCCAGCACGTCCAATGCCGGAACTTCTTGCGCATCACTGGCGGTGGTGATCACTGCCTGCCCGCCAGTGAGCGCCGCCGCGCGGCGCGCCAGTTGGTTGGCGCCGCCCTCATGCCCGCTCAACAGGCTCACGGCAAATTTTCCTTCAGCATCCATCACCACGACTGCCGGGTCGCTGTGTTTGTTTTGCAGCAGCGGCGCCAGTTCGCGCATCACAATGCCCGCCGCCAAAATGCAAATCAGCGCCTGGTGTTTCTGAAAGGCGCTTTGCAGCACCTGCCGGATGGACTCTTTAAACGGATGAACGCGGGATGGTTCCGTGTCCTGAACATTGCTGAAACGGGCAGGCAAATACAGATCAGCCTCGGGCATTTTCGCCAGCAGCGAACGTCCCAGTTCAACCGCTGGCGCGGTCAGTGTCACAATGGCAATGCCTTTGTGTTCAACAGGTGCCTGTTGAAAGCCGCCGTATAGATGAGATGGTGTTGAGGGCGCCGCCTCCAGCGCCGGGCTGACGATGATCAAGCCCTGGTGAGTCAATTCCTCTTTTTCAGTCAGGTTGGCAATGTTCGCCAGCGTTCCGCGTATCACGCGCTCATCCGCCCAACTGGCGCGGTAAACCAGGGCAATGGGTGTTTCGGGTGAATATCCGGCTGAGGTTAATTCGGTCACCACTTCATTTAATAGCCCGGTGCTGAGGAAAATGACCAGGCTGCTGCTGTGCGCCGCCAGTGACTGTAAGTTCTCGCGCGGCGGCACCGGTGTGCGTCCTGAAAGGCGCGTCAGGATAATCGTCTGGGTGGTCTCCGGCAGGGTATATTCAATGCCCAGCGCTGCGGCTGCGGCAAATGCCGAACTGACCCCCGGGATGACAGCATAAGGCACGCCCGCCTTCTGCAGGGCTTGCATTTGCTCGGTCATGGCGCCGAAGATGGAAGGGTCGCCGGTGTGCAGGCGGGCAACCACTTTGCCCACGCGGGCGGCTTCTGTCATCAGCCGGGTTTGTTCGGCGAGATTGAGCCGCGCTGTGTCATGTTTTTCTGAATCACCGCGTGCAAAATCCAAAACCTGCGGGTTGATCAGCGAACCGGCATACAGGATCACGTCAGCGCGTTCAATCAAGGCTTTGGCTTTAAGCGTCAGCAAAGCTGCATCGCCGGGACCGGCGCCCGCAAAATAGACCACACCCGCTTGAAACGTTTCATCTGGTTTCAATGGCAATTTCCTTGTCTGTACCTCAAAAATCCACACCCAACTGGGCAGGGATGCCCTGCTCACGGAAGGGATGCTTCACCTCACGCATCTCTGTCACCAGGTCGGCAAAGTCAGCTAGCTCCGGCGGGGCATAGCGCCCGGTCATCACCAGGTGCATGGCGGGCGGTTTGTTCTGTCCAATCCAGCTAATAAAGTCGTTCACATACAGCCACTTGAAATGAAAAAGATAGGTAACTTCATCCAACACCAGCAGGTCATACCGGCGGCTGGTAATCCACTGGCGGGCTTCCTCCCAGGCGCTCAAAGCAAACTGGCGGGCATCATCCTGGTCTTTTTGCGTGCGCACAAAGCCGCTGCCCAGCGAACTGAATGGAATCCCCAGTTTCTCTGCTGTGCGGGCTTCACCATACACGCGCTGCGGGCTTTTGATAAATTGAATCACGCCAACAATCAATCCCTGCCCGTGAGCGCGGAACATGGTGCCCATGGCCGACGTGGTTTTGCCCTTGCCTTCGCCGGTGAACAGGATGTTCAAGCCCTGAATCATTCGATCGGATTTTTGAGATATTTCAATCACAATTAGGTTCTTCCTGAAAAATCAAACATAGTCGCCATCCTGCCTGATTAAGGATTTAATCCATTCAGCAGATCAATCACCTCATTCACAGTCAATTGCTTGGTGGGGTTGAATTTGCCGTCTTCCAGTTGAAAAACCCCGTTATCGACCAGAATTTGCACAATTTTCGGGTTTTGAACCTGGTCCAGATCGGCTATCGGGGTATGCGATTCCGTGCGCTCATAATCACCCAGTAAAAAGACCGCTTTGGCGAAATCGTCCCTGGTGACAGAACCTGCCTTGTCAAAAAATTCACCGGTTTGATTGGTTTTCCCTTCGATCCAACCCGCCAGCACAGCGGTCTCGATAACATCAAAACTGGGATCATCCCAGGCAACATCGGTAAACAGCCCATAGGTATGCCCGCTGTGTTCTTGCTGATAGTATTTTGAAGAGGCAGTTACATAGATGGGCTTGTGAGCAAACCGCACCAAAATGGCAGCCAGGTTCTCGCGGGTGATTGGTTCATCGGAGCGGAAACTTTCCAGGTCATCCATCACATCGGGATATAAATAACGGGCAATTTCATACACACCTTTGTAAAAACGGAAGGTGGGCGCTGAAATCAATTTTTCATTGATCTCCAAAATTCTGCCGTCGCGCACCGCTTTGACACTGTCGAAGCCTTCACGGATGGAAATGGAATGTGCATTATCGCCGGCATTCATGGCGCCGCGCTGGGTGATGTACACATCGATTTTGTCTGCATTCATTAAAATCTTTTCAACGCCGTAGGAAGCAATGGAACTGCCCTCGGTCATCGCTTCGGCATCAGCAGCAAGGTTAATGCCTCCCGCCAGCTTGAGCGCCTGCGCCGCCATTGAATCAGCGGTGACGGTGCGGCAGTTGACCGCCGTTGATTCAAAGAATACGGTTTTCTTCGGCTCAATCGCAGCCGTTTTCTCGCTGATGGCAGCCAGGTTTTGGTGAAATTCCTTCAACAGTTCATCTGCTTTTTCTTGTGTGTCAGTCATCAGCCCCAGTTTTTGGATATAAGCGTCAAATTCGTTAAACTTTTCTGGATACAACGAGATGACCGTCACCCCGGCTTTTTTGACAGCAGCCACAAAGTCCGGGTTTTTCCGGTCAATGAACGGGCGGATGAGCATACAATCCGGGTTGGCGGCAATCACTTTTTCCGGGTCAGAGTCGTAATCAAACACCGGTTTGGTGGCAGCATCCGGCGGGTAGATGGAAGTGGAATTCACCCCAATCACGCTATCGCCAACGCCCAGGCTGTAGAGATTTTCAGTATGCGCCGAATATAAAACAATCATGCGCTGGCAGGCATGCTCCAGGTTGATTTCATTTCCCATGTCATCGGTAAACTGAATTGCGGCTGCCGCTGTTTCTGTTTCCGGCTCGGTGGTTGCACCCGGCGCTGTTATTGATTCAGTAGTTACAACAGGCGCTGCTGTTGGCTCAACGGTCACACCCGGATAGCAACTGGTCATCGCCAGGGCGGCAGCAAATAGGGCAATAACCAGATTTGGGGATAATTTTTTCATTTTCATCTCGCAATCGTGAGAGTAGGGGTAAAGGAACGGCGCCGCCGTTCCTTTACCCTTGTTACCTATTCCAAATTCCTGATTATTCCGCGGCTTCTTCTTCCCCGGCGGGTTCCAGCGCAGCTTTGGCATGTTCAATATAAATCTTCTGAATGCCTTTCATCTCGCCCAGGCCTTTCAGTACCGTTTCCACCTCATAACCTTTGCTTTTTAAGATAACTTTCCAACTGCCTTCTTCATCACCTGCCATGTCGTTCTGGGCATGGTCGCCAGCCACAATCATGAACGGCATCAAGGTTACTTTCTCAATTTTTGCCGCTTCAAGCGATTTGATGATGGTGTCCAGGGTCGGATAACCTTCCACGGTTCCCACGAACACATCTGTGTAACCCTCGTCTTGCAAGACATAGTTCATGGCAGCATAGGCGGCATCCGCCGGATGGTGCGTGCCGTGCCCCATAAACACCACGGCTTCTTTCTCACCGCGCGCGGGCATTTCTTTATCCAGAGCCTTGATCGCCGCCACATAATCTTCGTGGCTGCTTAATAACGGGCTGCCTATTGAGAATTTGGCAAATTTTTCTTTGTAGGGATTCAGTTCAACAAGCAGGCTGTGATATTCCTCGCCGTTGATCACATGCAATGGCTGAACCAGCACTTCGCTGTAACCGTCTTTGTAGATTTTCTCAATCGCCTGACCGGCATTGTCAATTTCGATACCGTCGCGCTTTTTCAAAATGTCGATGATGGTCTGCGATGTAAAAGCGCGTTTCAGGTCATAATCGGGGAAAGCTGCCGCCAGGGTTTTTTCGGTTGCCTCAATGGTTTTGGCGCGTGTATCGGCATAACTGGTGCCAAAACTGACCACCAGCAAAGCTTTTTTGCTGACAGCAGGGGTTGGTGTGGCTTCGGCAGCCGCCACCGGTTGGTAAACGGTGAGTACAATGCCGGCTAACAGCAAGCCGGTCATCAACAGGATTATGCTTTTGCGATTCATTTTTTCTCCTTATGGTTTGAATGGTTGTAATGACTGAAAAAACACCGCACAAATGGTTAATAAACAAAACACCTCCTTTGAATGAACTCAACTTCGACTTGAAACACTTGCTGAATCGTCATCTCGTTCATCACCTCGTCGGGGTGACCACAGCCAACCAGTTCGCCGTCCTTAAGCAAGACAACCCGGTCGCTGTAGCGATAGGCAACATTCAGGTCATGTACAATGGAAACGACCGTGAGCTTTTTATGTTCAACCAGTTTTTTAAGCTTGCCAAGAATATCTTTTTTATAAGAGATATCCACTGCCGAAAAAGCCTCATCCAAAAACAAAATTTTTGGCTGCTGCGCCAGGGCGCACGCCAGCATGACGCGCTGTTGTTCGCCGCTGCTCACTTCGGTGATCAGCCTGTCCTTAAAATCCAGTGTTTCGGTGATGCGCATGGCATCCTCGATGATTTCGTAATCCGTACTGTTCAAACCCTCCAGGCGGTTTTGATGAGGATAACGCCCCCAACTGACCATCTCGAGACAGGTGAACGGAAAAGCGAAAGCCTGGTTTTGCTGAATGAGGGTGAAGCAGCGCGCCCGTTCCATGCAGGACAGTTCCCGCAGGTTTCTCCCCCAAACCTGCACCGAACCGGTTTGCAAGCTCAGCAGCCCGCAAAACAATTTCAGCAGGGTGGTTTTACCAGATCCGTTGGGTCCAATAATGGATACGAAACCTTGTTCAATGGATAGGTTGATATCCTTCAATACCCGCTTTCGACCGTAGGAAAAGTCTAAATTCTGGATGAACAGGGAAAGCTCTGCGCTCATAAACCCGCCCCGCCCTGGCTGTTTTTACGCAAAAAAAGGAATAAAAAGTAGGGTCCGCCGATCAGCGTGGTCAGCGCCCCCACCGGAATTTCACTGATAAACAAAACTCGCGAGATGCTGTCGGCAAACAACAGCAGCAGCCCGCCCAACACAGCCGAGAGCGGCAGCAAGTGCTGGTTGTCA
>Ga0334890_1005749_pt1 | contig 10265 bp, 7 predicted proteins | sample GraSluR1_MG_3_FD_207220 | JGI IMG/M metagenome (GOLD analysis project Ga0334890, IMG submission 207220) | Sludge microbial communities from methane-producing bioreactor in Wageningen University, Netherlands - Granular Sludge_31_08-R1 | ecosystem: Engineered > Bioreactor > Anaerobic > Unclassified... | reverse complement strand
AGGGTCACGATGAGTGGCAGCCTGTGCTCTTGCCCAAAGCGCAGGCCCTTCAAATGCATGCGCTCCGCCTCGGCAATGTTGCACTCATAATAGTGATTCAGTGCGTAGGAGAAAAGCAGCCGTCCCCTTCCTATATCCGGCCAGCCAGTCGCCTCCTCGAATGTGGTGAGAGCGATCTCCGAAGCCAAGTCGATGTCGCCAAGCCGCTGACAGGCCGCCGAAAGCCAGACCAATACCGAGCTATGGGTGTTGGCAAGATTAGGGCGAAGGTTGCCCCATGCCTGGCGCACCTGGACGAGCATCTCGGAGGAATACGATTTCGGGTTGAGGATCATGCGCAGGGTGAGAATTTCGGCGTCAAGAAGTTGCCGGCTTGTCTTGGGGAACGCATCCCCTAGGGAGTTCAGCAGGTCAAATGCATGCTGAACTGCGGCAAGGCACGCTGTATTCTCGAGCCTGTAGTGGAAAAGCCACGCCTGACAGACCAGCAGGAAGGGGCGGCGGTTCCGTACGTGCGCCGGGATCAGATTGATCCATGCATCCATCTCCAGAAAACGCTGGTCGTTCAAGGCAGAGACGCGCCGGGCCTCAATCAGGTCGGCCGCGGCCTCGTAGTCCGAAATTGCGATCAGGTGACGGAGCGCCTCGTCTACGTGGTTGTGGTCCGCCAACCACTGCGCCGCCAGGCGATGCAGCGAGACAATCGTCTGCTCGTCATATCGCTCGTGCAGACGGCTCAGCAGCATGCTCTGAAACTGGTGATGGTAGCGATACCAGGTCGCAGGCGTGCTCAACTCCACCACAAACAGGTTCGCCCGTACGAGATCCTCGATGTACCGCTGCGCGCTCCTCTCGTCGATCTCCGCCACCGCAGCACACAGCCCTGCACAGAAACGGTCCAGCAACGCTGTCAGGATCAGAAAGCGCTGAACCGGCAGTGGTTGATGGTCCAGCACCTCGTCCACCAAATAATCGCCAATGTACCGGCTCCCGGCATCCTTGAAGTGCGCGGCGAACTCGCCGTAGTCGCTCTGGCTGCGCAGGGCAAGGGCAGCCAGCCGGATGCCCACCGGCCAACCCTCGGTGTGCTGGTGCAGGCTCGCCAGCAGCACGTCATCGGGCAGCATCTCCAATTGCCTCTCAAAGAACGAGCGCGTCTCTCCAAGGGTGAAACCCAGATCGTGGAGTCGCACTTCGTGAAGATGTCCCTGGGCGCGCCAGCGGTTGAGCGGCAGCGGCGGGTCCACGCGCGTGATCAACACCAGGTGAAAGGTCGACGGCGCATTCTGCACCAGTCGCGTGAGAAAGACGAATATGGCCGCATCGTCGACGAAATGTAGGTCGTCCAGCACCAATACCTGCGAACCTGGAATAACCTCTAGACAGGTTACCAGCCCGTCCGTCAGCGTTTCGACGCTGGGTTGCGTCTGCTCGCGCAGAATCGCGCTCACTATCTGGCAGCATTGCCGATAATTCTTTTCGATGGCCGCTGTCACACTTGTCACAAACTGCGGCAAGGCGTTGTCGCCCTCGTCCAGGCTCAGCCAAGCGGCACGATATGCATCCTCCGCCACCGATCCGGAAGACGGCGCCTTGAACTTGTCCAGCCACTGGCTGACAAGCGTGCTCTTGCCGAAGCCCGCCGGCGCAGAGATAAGTGTGACCTTGCCCTCAAGCCCGTCGTCGAGGAACCTGAGCAGGCGCGGGCGCGCGATCAACGTCCGTCCGGTCGCTGGCTTATGCAGTTTAGTGGATAAAGGAATTGAGTACATGCTCGCCTTCATCAACAAATCTACGCGCATGAGGCATGAAGTTGCAGCAGCAGTGATGGCCAGGCAGATACCCCAGTATACCAGCGCCCAGCCGCCTACGCAATGCATGTTCCAGCATCCAGAGGAGATGAAAGAGCTTTGCACACACCAGATTACATCGTTGCATAGACTTGATCGACAGTACGCCCCAACGCATGGTTCCGTTTGTCATTCTTGTCACGTCGCCGTACTCTGCCCAGACAGCCCCGAGTTCCAAGTCGAGACTTGGACGCCATCTCGCCCGTAGGCTACACACTTCACTCACGCTCAAGGTGACGGCCTGCCCGTCGCCGACAGGAAATGCACCGAGCGGGAGCCGGCGACGCTCGCTCACAGCCTAGCTGCTCGGCGCATCCGGCGGCTGTGCCGCAATCCATGTCTCCGCAGCCTCGATCGCTTCATGCAGCGCTTGTCCCACAACCTCGGTCATCAGAAAGACGTTGCTCCGGCCGATATGCCGCACCATCCCCGTCCGTTCGAGTTGCTCTTGGACGTTCGGGTCGACGCCGCTCAGCATCAGCTTGCTTTCCTGGCGCGCTAGCTCGTCGGCATAGTGGGTGATCACCTTCAGGAACGTGCTGCCTACTGCCTTCTTGCCCCGCAGCACCAAAATGACCGCCGCGTGTCGCGAGACCTCCGTCACCTCCGGAAGTTGCTTTCTGAATACGGGCGCCGCGGCGAAAAACAGGCTGCCGTAGGGCGCCAGGATGGTCACCTTCTTCGCCGGGACGCTCGCCGGCGGCGCGCACTCGACCGGGTACAAGCCAGGCCCAAGTTCCCAGGCCCGCACGCTGATCCTGTTGGACTGGTGAAATACGTAGAGAAGCACAGCAAAGCCCACACCGATCAGGACCGCATACTGAAGCGGTATAAACAGCGCAGAAATGAAGGTGAGCAGCATCACGACGAGCTGCACAGCCCCTGTCTTCGCAACCATCCCTGCCTGATCGAGCTTCAACGTGCGGAAACCGACCACAATCAGCAGCCCGGCCAGCACGGGCATGGCAATCAACCCCACAAGCCGTCCAAAGAGCAGAATAGCCAGAGCGATGATGACGCCGGCCGAGATGTTGGCAAGCCGAGAGCGCGCCCCCGCGCTGGTAACCAACGACGTTGCCGATAAAGAGCCTGCTACCGGCATGCCCTGAAGCATCCCCGAAATGAGGTTCGCCGCTCCCTGACCGACAAAATCCCCCGACGCATCCGGGTAGTTCCCGTCGGGATTCGGCACGGATTGAGTGATGCTCGCCCCTTGCACCAACCCCACAAATGCCAGCGACAGCGCCGGGATAATCAGCCCGGGAAAGACCGCCAGCGGCGGTAGAACCGGCCTCGGCAGCGATCCGGGGATCGTGGCGATGTCCCTTACCAGGGCTACGGCGTCCGCTCCCACAAGCGGCACAACCAGCGAAGCGAAGATCATCGCCGCCACCATCCCCAGCGCTTTCAGGCTGGTCTTCTCCAGGGTCAAGATCAGGATGATGGTGAGAATACCGACCAGCAATGTCGGCAGGTGGACCTGGTCCATGTTTCGCCACAGGTCAATCGTTCTTGTCATCCGATTGGCCCCAACGCTCTCATAGCCCGTGAAGTCGTCCAACTGCCCCAATACAATCAGGACGGCCACGGCATTGACGAACCCGATCATCACCGAATGGGGCACAAATCGCACCAGAGAGCCGAGCTTCAGCAGTCCGGCCCCTAACATGATCAGCCCTGTGAGAATCGCCAACGCAAACAAGGCCGTGTTGGGTTCAGGCGCCTCCGTGACCTGCGGCACGCTGGCAATGATCAGAGCCATTGCGCCCGTAGCCTGAATGGACATGAACACGGAACTCGTGAAGAACGCACCGCTAAATATGCCCGTCATATAGCCGTACAAGCCGTAGATCGGGTTCACCATCGCCAACAGCCCGTTGGCCAACCCGCCCGGGACGCTCTGAATGCCCAATACCAGACCCGCGGTCAGGTCCTCGCCGATTGTGTTGCGGTTGATGAACTGTCGCTTCGCCAAAATGGTCATACTCTCCTACTCGACCGGCTACACGGGGCGATGATCCAACTCGCCGCTGGGCCGTCTCGCGGCTGAACGCCTAGAAATACAGCACAACCAGCAGCCACGCCTGGATGGCCGCGCCAATGAAGAGAGCGGCTCGGAAGATCAGCTTCTGCGTCTTGTGCCGCGGCCGCTTGTACATCCCGGCCGCGGCGCCAACAATGCCTCCGAGAAGGGCCAGCGCAAGCAGCACGACCTCGGGCGCCCGCATGGCGCCTTCTCGCTGCGCCTGCACCTTGTCATAGCGATACAGGACAAAGGTGACGGTGTTCACCGCAGAAATCCACAGCCAGTAGAGCTTCCAACCGGCTAGCCATGCGAGCATGGCCATCATGGCGACCACAGCAGCCAACGCAAACCCGCTGTAGAACAGCCGGGGAGAAGACCTGCCCATGCTTACGCCTCCATGTTCTCGGCAGTCCCTGACATACTCTGAAAACGAGAAGTCAGACAGCGTGATGGTGCGCACCGTGCACAGGTCTATGCCCCAAGCGATCACCCGTGCGCCATCATGTCGACGGCCACCGTCACGGCCAGGATCAGAATATCGTTCTGCCCCGGCTCGATCTGCACCCCATAGCTGTCCGCAATGCGAAACCATTTCTTCGAGACCTCGGCCACCTTACTGCGACCTTCGCCGATGGTGTACTGGTGATGAAGGACATTACCCTGCACCTGGAGGTCGGGGCCGTCGCCTATCTTCACAACCCAGCGGTCGCGCAGGGGCGAGATCAGCGCCTTCTTGACCGTCGCCATATGTTCGCCGTTTGGCCCCTCGACGATCTTCGTATCCTTGACTCGCAGTAGCTTCTCCTGGATCTTGCACAGTTCACGCCCTTGCGTATCCTCGAAGAAGAGCGTGTCTCGCACGCGCAGCATTTTACCGTCGACCTTGAAAGCGCGCCGCCCGTTTTCATCTTCGATCCAGAAGTCGTCGCCAAACGCCACCAGCTTCTGGCGCATACGATAGCGGGTAGCCGTCCCGCCTCGCCCAAATACCTCTCGCTCTTCTTGCCGCTGCTCACGTCGCCCCTGCGGTTGTTGTCTGCCACGCATAGTCGCCTTACTCCTCAGCCAGCGCTAATACTTCGCCAATGCCGATCAGCGATTCCACGCTGAGAAAGTCGTGCGCCAGGAACACGCCGCCCTGCGCACGGATCGCATCACGCAGAGGGATCAACCAGAGGTGCTCGACTAGCATGAGCAGCGCTGCTCCGCCTGTCGGAATCTGGCCGGATATGTCCAGGATGTCCTCGGGCGATACGCCAAGCTCTCGCCGTTCCGCCATAGTAAGCATAGTATCCACGGCTCCTTCTGCGGCTCCTGACTCACCGCCGGCGCCCAGACCGATCAGCGCACCAATGGCTGCACCCGCGAACAGGGCTTGCTCATCCGTTAAGTCACTCATCTCAAGAGACCAAACAGCGCCCTCTTCATCCTTATGCACGCCCAGGGCATCTACCAGCCGGACCAGACCCTGCGCCCGAATCGCTGCCAGCTCCCCAAGAACAGAACCATCCATGCTGGGGCTGTCGAACCCCACCACAACCAACTGCAATGGGCCAAGCTCCATACGAAATCTCCTAATCGAAATGTCCAAAAGTTGTGACGCTTATCCTGTGCCAAGGTTAATCCGGTCTGATCCTTCCTCAATTGTGCTTCCTGCTCCGCGCTCAGGTTCGACCGGATTAGTTACACGGCGACTGTCCTAGTTACTGTGCATCGCCTGTTCCATCTTCTCCAGAACCTGGTCGATGCTGAAGCTGGCCGGCTTCATGCGCGGCGGGAACTCCACGAAGGTTCCTAGGAATTCCTTAACCATGAACTGCGCAGCATAGGTCATGTAGGCTCGGTCAATAATCCAGTCCCAGTAGGTATTGGACGTGATGTCGGCCCGTTCAAAGGGATCGGTGCGAAGGTTGAAGATCTTGGGTATGCGCAGGAAAGTAAAGGGCTCAAACCAGATGGCCAGACCGCCCTGTTGGCGCTGCTCGGCGAACACGAGCTTCCAATTGTCATAGCGCAAAGCCACCAGGTCGCCGTCGTCCGAGAAGTAGATGAGGCCGGGTCGCGGGCCTTTCTCCGCCTCGCCCGTGAAGTAAGGCAGGAAGTTGTAGCCGTCGATGTGCACCCGGAAGCGCTTTTCACCGGCCTGATGCCCCTGTTTCAGCTTCTCGACGATATCCGGCTCGCCGGCCGCGGCAAGCAGCGTCGGCAGCCAGTCGGTATGGCTGATGATCTCGTTCGAGACGACGCCTGCCGGAATCTTGCCCGGCCAGCACACCAACTCCGGCACCCGGAACGCGCCTTCCCAGTTCGAGTTCTTCTCGTTGCGGAAAGGCGTCATCGCCCCGTCCGGCCAGGTGTTCATGTGCGGGCCGTTGTCGGTCGAGTACATCACGACGGTGTCCCCGGCAATGCCCAGCTCGTCCAGCAGATCGAGCATCTGACCTACCTGCTTGTCGTGTTCGATCATGACGTCATGATATTCCGACTGCCAGCGCCCGGCCTGGCCCAGAACGTGCTTGGGCGGGTGCACGCGGAAGTGCATCCAGGTGGTGTTCAGCCACACAAAGAACGGCTTATCGTCGGCATGCGCGCGCTTGATGAAGTCCTGCGCTGCGTCCACAAACTCGGCGTCACACGTCTCCATGCGTTTCCGAGTGAGCGGGCCGGTGTCCTCTATCTTCTGTTTGCCCACGCGGCCCCAGCGAGGCTGCTCAGTGGGGTCGTCCTCCTCCGTCGCCCAGGCGTGCAGCACGCCTCGCGGGCCGAAGAGCTTCCGAAAGTTGGGGTACTCCTCCTCGGACGGGTAATCGACATGCTCCGGCTCCTCGTCGGCGTTGAGGTGGTAGAGATTGCCGAAGAACTCGTCAAAGCCATGCACGGTGGGCAGGTACTTGTTCATATCCCCAAAGTGGTTCTTGCCGAACTGGCCCGTGGCGTAGCCAAGCGGCTTGAGCAGCTCGGCAATCGTGACATCTTCTGCCTGCAAGCCAATGTCCGCGCCGGGCATGCCCACTTTGGTGAGGCCGGTGCGATAGGGATTCTGCCCTGTGATGAAGGCGGAGCGGCCGGCCGTGCAGCTCTGCTGGCCATACGAATCGGTGAAGCGCATCCCCTCGTCGGCGATGCGGTCAATGTTTGGCGTGCGATAGCCCATCAACCCATCACTGTAGCAGCTCAGGTTGGTAATGCCGATGTCATCGCCCCAGATGATGAGAATGTTTGGTTTCCCATTTGGCATTTGCGTTCCTCCTCTATGTACTCGACACCAATGACCGCTCGCACTCACGCCCGTCACTTCTCAATGCCGGTAAGCCGGTCGTCCGGCCTATACCCCCGGAGCGCCATCTCTTGCCAGCGTGGACCGCACCTGCGATTCGGACATTGCCATCAACTCTGGTCCGGCCGGGGCGCGCCCGTGGCACTGCTTGAACTTGCGCCCGCTCCCGCACGGGCACGGATCGTTGCGCGGCACGCCTGCGAAGACGCGCTCAAGCGCCGGCATCACTTCCTTTGCGTCGCGGCCTCTGCGGATAAGGCCGGCCATGATCTTCATCGGAAACGCGACGTGGTGGAAGAACTCCTTGAAACCGGCGCACAGATAGTTGAGGTCCGGCTCGCCGTCCGGCGTGAGGATGAAGCGGTTCTTGGGGCACTCGCCGTGACAGGCAAAGCGCACGTCACACTCCCGGCAATACTTAGGCAGCGTGTCGCGCTTGTCCTGGCCGAACTTGATCTGCGCCGGCGACGACACTAGCTCGATCATGTGCCGCTTCTGGATGTTGCCCAGGAGGAAGTCCGGTTCCACAAAATGATCGCACGAGTACAGATCGCCGTTGTGCTCGATGGCAAGCCCGGCGCCGCAGGTCTCGTTGAAGACGCACATCCCCGAAGCGCCTAAGCCCAGCCAGTTGCGCAGCGTCGCCTCGAAGGTCTGCACGAAGATGGTCCCCACATCGTGGCGTACCCACTCGTCAAAGATTGTGCAGAGGAAGCGGCCAAACTGCTGCGGCAGCACCGAGCGCTCGGAGACTGACGTTCCTTGCTGGTACAAAGTCAGCCCATCGGCGTTGATACGTTCCACCACCGGGATGAACTGCATCCAGGTCGCGCCCGCCTCGTCGCGCAGGAAGCGGTAGACCTCCAGCGGGAAGTCGGCATTGACGCGGTTGACGGTGGTGAGCACGTTGAAATCGACGCCATGTTTCTGCAGCACGCGCAGCCCACGCATCACCTTGTCAAAGGTCGGCCCGCCACCCTTGTCCTCGCGATAGATGTCATGCAGCGGCTGCGGCCCATCGATGCTGACGCCGATCAGGAAGTTGTGCTGCGCAAAGAATTCGCCCCACTCATCGTCCAGCAGCGTGCCGTTGGTCTGCATGGTGTGCAAGAAGGTCATCGAAGGCCGGCGGTATTTTTCCACCAGGGCCATGGCGCGCCGGTAGAACTCCAGCCCCATCAAAGTCGGCTCACCGCCCTGCCAGGCGATGTTGACACTCTTGGTCTGGTGCGACTCAATGAGTTGGCGGATATACTGCTCCAGCACAGGCTCGCTCATGCGAAACTTGCTGCCGGGGTAGAAGACTTCTTTGTCCAGGAAGAAGCAGTAGGCGCAGTCCAGGTTGCAGGCCGCGCCTGTCGGCTTAGCCAGCAGATGAAAGGCCGGCGGCGCTTGCTCGGGCTGCTGCCCCATGACCGGCTGGTTCAACTCGGGATAAGTGACTGCAAGCATCACTGGTCTGTCCTCGGACGACGTTCGACCAACAGGATCGGCAAGTTGAGCATATACAAGGTGTTGAGCACGCCGTACAGCGCGGCCTGGTCCGGCAGCTTGCCGCTGAGCACGCTAACCAGCGGCTGCCCCGACTGCTCGTCTACGACAATGACAAGTCCTGCCAAGCATTCTGACCAGGCTGGTTCCATCGCCCCTTCCACAAGTATCCGGTAATCATGAGCAGGCTCTGTCCGGGTCATGCGCTATGTCCTAACCGAACGGCCTGTCTTCCGTGCTCGGAATCTCAGACCGATCAGCGACGATTTGTCAGATTGTATCGACTCTGGGAGGCGATGGGCAGCACCCAAAAGGGGGTAACTTTGGGGTACTCTGTCCAATTGAGGGCGTTCTTGCTTACTTGTTGCGGATCATACCAGGCCCAGGAGGCGAGCCTGAATCGCCGCCGCGCGGCGGCTGTGTACGCCGAGCTTACGGTAGATGCTGGCCGTGTGCTTCTTCACCGTCTCCGGCGACAGCACAAGCCGTTCAGCAATTTCCTTGTCGGACATTCGCTGCGCCAGTAAGGCGAGCACGTCAATCTCGCGGTTGGTCAGCGTTGCTGCCGGTCCCTCCGACGTTGGCGGTTCGCGACGCGAATCGGCGTCAGACGCCAATGCAAGAGTGGCCGGCTGGTTCAGCACGGCCAGGACTTGCCGCACATAACCGGGAGCCACTCCTGCGTCTGCAAGCTTCTGAAGCAAACCGGCCAACCCTTGCCCGCAGTCTGCTAATAGCCGAAGCGCTCCCCCCGACGCAGCCGGCTCGACTGCTCGGCGCAGCGAAGCCAGCGCCGATACTTCGTCGCCTTGGGCGGCGTAGACCAGCGACTGCAGAGTCTCCACCTCGATCAGGGTTCGCAGGGAATAACGCGCCGATGCTTTCGCCCGACAGCCTGCGAGCTGTCTTTCTGCCGGCGCCTGCTCGCCTGAAACGCCGCGGGCCAACATAGTACGCACATAGGTCAGCGCCGGCTGCTCCCAGAACTCAATGGACACCGGAACCTCCGGAGCCTGGAAATGCGCAGCCAACGCGGCCTGGGGATCGTTGTCTAGCAGGATATGCTGATGCAGCGAATCAACGACGGGCGTCAGCGCAAACATGCCTCGCTCGATCACGTGCTGGCGCAGCTCAGCGACCGCAGCCAGCGCCTCGTCTGGCCGTCCCTGTGCCGATAACGTGCGCGCAAGCCCGGTGTAGCCGTCGATCAGCGCCCGGCCATGCGCTACCGGTGCGATGGCAGCGAGGTTGCGAAAAGACGCCTCCGCGTCGGCCAGGTCATTACGCTGGTACTGGGGCCAACCCAGCGCGTATTGCGCCCAAGCGATGCTGAGGCCCAACCCCGCTTCGCGCGCTACGTGTATGAAGGTAGCGGCTGCCGCGTGCAAAGGCGGGACATTGGCGTTTTCGTAGTGCACGTTGCATAGCGCCAGCAGCACGCGCAGCATCACTGCCGGTCGCTCTCGCTGAAGGCCAAGCTGCCTGTGTGCAAACTCTGCCGCCTCAGCAGAATGCCCGGTTGTATGTAGCCCGCTGATATAATAGAATTGCGCCAAGCCCATGACGTACTGCATGTCAGGCCGCAGGCGCGGCAACGCCTCTTTCGCCCAGCTGAGCACGT
>Ga0334890_1005745_pt1 | contig 10274 bp, 9 predicted proteins | sample GraSluR1_MG_3_FD_207220 | JGI IMG/M metagenome (GOLD analysis project Ga0334890, IMG submission 207220) | Sludge microbial communities from methane-producing bioreactor in Wageningen University, Netherlands - Granular Sludge_31_08-R1 | ecosystem: Engineered > Bioreactor > Anaerobic > Unclassified... | reverse complement strand
GATAGGCGTCGTCCACTGCGACTTCGGCGAGCCGGAGGACCCCAAGACGATGAGAAACTCCCTCTCCACCCTCGAGATCGACGAGAGGTATCTGGAAGCCCTCCAGGGCATCGAGAGGTACAGGCACGTCTTCGTCATCTACTACATCCACCGCGCCCTCGGCTATGACCTCCTCGTCCATCCCATGGGCGACGGGTCGATCCCCAAGAGGGGGCTCTTTGCCACCAGATCCCCCAGGAGGCCAAACCCCATCGGCCTTACGGTGGTGGAGGTCCTGAACGTCGAGGGGAGGAAGATCACCGTCACCGGCCTCGACGCCCTCGATGGTAGCCCCATCCTCGACATCAAGCCCTACGAGGAGCACTTCGACTCGCCCGGGGGGGTCGAGGCGGAGAGGGACCCGTCCTACAAGCCGAAGGACGGCTGAGCCGTCGGTCCCTGCGTCCATCCCGGAAAATCTTAATATCGGTGCAGCGCAAATAAAGTCCAGAGGTGAGAAATTGATATCCAAAACCCTTCTGGCCCTGGCGTTCCTCGCGACCTTCGTCGCGGGCTCCGCCCTAGGAGATGAAGCCATTGAGCCCACCTACACTGTGAAGATATCGATGGATGGTGGCCTGGGACCCTTCCTCGTCGACGGAGAGGGGATGACCCTCTACACCTTCGCCAACGACGTTCCCGAAAGCGGCGTCAGCGCCTGCATCGACGACTGCGCTGAGCGGTGGCCTCCCTTCTTCGCCCCGGAGATCGAGGTCCCTCCGGAGATGAACGTGACCGATTTTAGCGGGATCCCCCGAGAAGATGGCACCTTCCAGACCACCTATAAGGGATGGCCCCTCTACCGGTACTTCGAGGACAAGGCCCCCGGAGACGTCCTGGGCCAGGGCCTCGGCGGGGTCTGGTCCGTCGTCGCCCCCTGAAGCCTCCTCGGGACGAGGGGGCCTTGCGGGGCCATTTTTCCATCCCTTCCACTCGGAACCTTTAAACGTTGAGCGGGAGGATAAGGGGTCGGTGATAAAATTGAAGATCCCAGCCTTGCTGGCCCTGGCGGTGGCGTCCTTTGCCATCGTCGCCACAGGGGCCGCAGCCCCTGCCAACACCATCAGCCTAGCCTCAGCGGAAGGGCTGGGGGATTACCTGGTGGACGAGGGTGGATACACCCTCTACTACTTCTCTGGAGACGTCCCCGGTAGCGGAACGAGCAGCTGCGGCGAAACCTGCATCCAATACTGGCCGCCCTTTCATGCGGGCCAGGTGGTGATACCCCTGAACCTGAGCAACTTCGACTTCGGGACCATCTATCGGGAGGATGGCCTGGCCCAGACGACCTACAAGGGATGGCCACTATACTACTTCATCAACGACTATCGACCTGGCGACATAAAGGGGGAGGGCCTGGACGGCAGGTTCGCGGCGGGTCCCGGCCTGATGCCCTGAGGGGCCCCCCACCTCTTTTGCCGCCGGATCCGGTCTTCTGGACCTTCCTTCTCTCGACGACCCTACGATAAAAGTTCGCCGATGATCAGGGTGTGAGTTTTATGGCAGGCCTGATCCGGTACTGGGAGATCGACCTCCTCCGGGGAGTCGCCGTCCTGATGATGGTGGGCTTTCACGCCCTCTACGACCTCGCCTTCTTCTCAGGGGCCCGGGTCGTCGACCTCCGATCCGGGGGGATCTCCCTGATCGCAGAGGCGACGGCCTCGATCTTCCTCCTCCTCGTCGGCGTCTCCCTCGCGATCAGCACCGCCAGGGACGGGGGCGGTTTGAGGCTCCTCCGGCGGGGGATCGGGATCTTCTCCTGGGGGATGGGGGTGACCCTCTCCACCCTCCTCCTCCTGGGGGAGGGGTTCGTCGTCTTCGGCGTCCTCCACCTCATCGGAATCACCATAATCCTCTCCATCCCCCTCGCTGACAGGCCCCGTCTCGCCCTCCCCCTGGGGGTGGGGGCCATCGCCGCAGGCCTCATCCTCCGGGGGCAGGCCGTCGCCTCCCCCTGGCTCTTGCCCCTCGGCCTCGTACCTTCCGGCTTTTATTCCGTCGACTACTTTCCCATCCTCCCCTGGTCCGGCGTCGTCCTGGTGGGGATCTTCCTCGGAGGCCTCCTCTACCCCGGCGGGGAGAGGAGATGCCCCCTCCCAAAGACCCCCCCGCCATCGCCAGCCAGGGGGATCTGCGCCCTGGGGAGATGCTCCCTTCCGATCTACCTCCTCCACCAGCCGATCCTGATCGTCTCCATGGAGCTGCTGGGGGTTATCGAGGCGGGGGAGGCCCTGGCCCCAAACCTCCTCTGAAGGCTAGATATAGCCAGAGGGGACGAAGATGGCGATCAAAAAAAGGGGGGGAGAAACGCCGGGGGTGGGGCGCGGTCACCACCCCAGACTTTTTATTCTTCTTCCCTACTTGGAGAGCTTGGGGGTCAGGACCGCGAGGTATATCGCCGCCAGGGCCACCAATACGTAGACGACCTTCTCGAGGATGGGCATCCATCCAAGCAGGATGCTCACCAGGTTAAAACCGAAGGCGTAAAGCCCCCAGTTCAGGCCGCCGACTACCACCAGCACTATGGCCAGAAGATCCAATGGAGCTAACTTAGCCAATCTCGTCACCTCCTCACCTACCATTTTCTCCTCTCATCTAATAAACCTTTTGGATTTTTGTATCTTCCTCCCCGGAACGGAAGATCTCGCGGCCCCTGATGATTGGAATATGTCCCGGAAGATGGGGACCGTCGGAGGGAAATATCGATAAGATCGATGCGAAATATGGAGGGGCTGTGAATAGATGAGAGAAGGCCTAGGCCGAACAAATCCGCAAGGCTAAGAGGATGAAGGTCCGGGGGATCAGGAAGCAGAAGGTAGGTGGTTATTATATGAGGCTGAAGGTTCTGGTGGACAACAACACGTTGATAGACCGCTACTTCCGGGGGGAGCCGGGGGTCTCCTACTACCTCGAGGAGGGAGGAAAGAAGATCCTCTTCGATCTGGGGTACTCCGACCTCTTCATCGATAACGCCCGAAAGATGGGGATCGACCTCTTGGACCTCGATTACGTCGTCCTCTCCCACGGCCACCTAGACCACACCTGGGGGCTGGGCCCCCTGGTCAGGCTCATCACCGAGGCGAAGGTCGAGGGGGTCCACCATAAGATCCCTGCCCTGGTGGCCCATCCCGCAGTTTTCCTATCGAGGAGGATCGGAGCCCTGGGGGAGATGGGGCCTCTCCTCCGTCCCGGAGAGCTCTGCCGCCACTTCGATCTCAACCTGAGCGAGGAGCCGGTCTGGCTAACAGACCGGCTCGTCTTCCTGGGGGAGATCCTCCGGGAGAACGACTTCGAGGCCGAATCCCCCCTGGGAAAGGTCACCATCGGAGGGGGCGAGGAGGACGACTTTTTGATGGACGACTCCGCCCTGGCTTATCGTTCGGACGAGGGGATCGTCATCGTCACCGGCTGCTCCCACTCTGGCATCTGCAACATCCTAGAGCAGGCAATGAGGATCACCGGGGAGAGGAGGGTCGTTGACCTCATCGGCGGCCTCCATCTCATGAACCCGTCGGAGAGGCGGTTGGAGGAGACGAAGAGGTACCTCGAGAGGGTGCGACCCCGGCGGATCCACCCTTGCCACTGCACCGACCTCCCCTCTAGGCTGGCCCTGGCTGGGGTCGCCGACCTGAGAGAGGTGGGGGTGGGCCTGGACCTGAGGCTTGATTGAGGTGGATGGGGGCCGGAGGAGACCTCCAGCCCAGGGACGAAAAAAGAGGTCAGAGGGGCTTGATCCCCGGCATGCCCATCCCCTCGCCGAATTTGAACTCCATAGGCTCTCCGAACTCGAATCTCATCTCCCCGCTGAGGATGGTGGGGATCTCGGGGCTCGAGTCGCTCCTCTTAACCGCTGCGCCGGGATCGGCTGCCGGCGCCGGAGGTTCGGCCACCGCAGCCGGAACGGCCCCTGGGAAGAGGAAGGGGGTCTCGGGATCGCCGAGGAGGTTGATGCTGAAGTAGCAGTACCTCATCTCGTCGGCACCCAAAACCCCTCCGATTAAGCTCTCCCTGGAGATCTGGTGGACAAGGCCGATGCTCCTGTTCCCATTTGTATACGATGGGTTGAAGATCTCCTCCCAGAACGCCTTGTCGAACTTCTGGGATGGGCTGTCGTTGATGCTGTTGAGGTCGATGAGGCCGTACCTGCTGTTCCCTATGAAGGCGAAGGCCCCTCCCGGAGCTGTGACGAAGTGCTCGAGGACGGAGTCGTGGGGGAGGTAAACCGCCTCGGGGTCCCTGTTGTCGAAGGAGGCCGCATACCCCGCCTGGGAGTATCCGAAGAAGTACTTGCTGTTATTGAGGGCGTCGGCGTGGTTGTACCCCATCTTCATGACGTAGGCGACGATGTCGCAGAAGTTCGCCGTTCCGACGTGGTTTATGGCGTGGATCATATTGGCATCGATCTTCTCCATCAGGAGGGATCGAGGCCAGTTATGCTGGTCGGGTTCGCAGTCGCCGCCGCGATAGTCCCGATCGTAGAGGGTCCAGATGTTGAACTCCTCGGGTATGATCTCCTTAATCTGGTCTTTGTAGTCGCCACCCCACCGATCGAGACAGCCGCCCTCTCCGCCGCAGCCACCGCCGCCACAGCCACCGTCACCGCAGCCCTGCTCCTCAGGGGCATGATCCTCGATCTCGCTCAGGTTAGTAGTCAGGTAGGCCATCGGCTCCAGGTACTCGCCGACGAGCCAGATGGCGGTCAGGTAAGGATCGTCGGCCCGAGTCGACTCGTAGGCGATCGTCTTCCGGACGAAGTTGGAGAGCTCAGCGTAGTTGTCCACCGGCGCCCGGCCGACGTAGACGTCCGCCTGGAAGTTGACGCCGTCGGTCGGCTCGCCGTATATCCCGTTGTTGTTCCCGTCGAAGGTTCCCTCAAGACAGGCGTAGTAGACGTCGGATGCTATCCCCACCTTCTCTTTTGGGACGGCGCAGCAGTCGGGATCGGGCTCGTAAGCCCAGGCATAAAGGAGCCTTGCTGGAACGATGGCGTCCCAGGTCTCCCCGCCGACCCTCGCCCCATCACCGTCACCGCCGAGGAGGACGTATTTTATGCCGTTGTGCTTATAAGCGTCCTTGATGAAGTTTCTGATCATCTCCTGATCGTCCCTGTGGTAGGTGTACTTGTAGGCGGCGTAGATCTCCTCCACGGTGACGATCGCCGCGTTCAGACCCTTCTTTTTCTTATGGTCGGCCAGGGCCTGGAAGTTGTAGGGTCCCGGGGCGTCTTTGAGGTACTGGTTGGTGATGATGACGTAATCGTAATCTCCTTCCAGAAGAAGGGACTTTCCCGTCATCGCCAGGTCTGGGGCGTAGGTCCCCGTCTTCTCGGGGTTGTCGACGATCTTTCTGACCTGATCCCGATCCTCCAAGAGGCCTCTATACATCCCCAGGTCCAGGGTCTCGGCGGGGGCGGTCGTCACCTCGACGTCGAAGGCCCCATAGCTGTAAGCTTCGCCCGTCTTGGGGATGTACCTGATCGGGTAGAGGTTTACGTAGAGGATCTGGTAGCCGTTCTTCTTCTGAACCCCCAGGATCGAGGAGGGCTCCCCGGGATATGGGCTCTCGGACCCGTAGATCTCCTCGTCCCTGAAGGCGAGGTCCGGGGTCTTTGTCCAGTTGACCTCTGGATGGCAGCTGGTACAGTTCCTGGTGAATCCAATGGGGACGGAGGTCTGGCCGGGCCTTATCGAGACTCTGCCCAGATACCTCTCGTTTCCGGGGAACACCTTCACCTCCGAGACCTCCTGGCCGTAGGGTATCAGTATCCTGGCGGTCCTGAAGGGGAGGATCGGCTCCCCGGGGACGATCCGGTGGTGAAGCCCGGGGATAGTCACCGAGTCGTAGACCTCGACGGACCCGTCGGCGGTCGTCAGGGTGTCGGCGCCCCTCTGGATCGCGGGATCTTCGAGAAGGTACTGAATCGTCATCCTGCCCGTGCTCCCAGGATCGGCCTGGGCCACGGCAGATGAAAAGATCGCCGAGCTAAAAGATAAGCTCAAAAGGCAGATCAAACCCAACGAAAGAACCTTTTTCATGCTTCTCCCTCACCTTGAGGACCGCGCGGATGGGGCCTCCCCCATCAACCGTCGCCAGCTCTGGACGATCCGGGGCTATCATCCCCCATCGTTCCTCATCAGAGCCGATCCCCTCGAGCGATCAGACGGTGGCACGGTCCCCCCTTCATCGCTTATAAATCCTTATTCTCTTGAAAAACTATTTAACAATTTCCCACGCCCCGGTGGAGGGGAGGGCCCCTCATCCCCCCTTCCTCCTCCGATAGAGGGTTGCCCCCCCGCCAGCCAGGAGGATCAGGACGGCGACCGCTGGAAGGGTGTAAGACCTCCGGGCGGGCCTAACCTCGACGGGGATCTTCATGCTCTCGGATATGACGGTCCCTCCCCGGTGGTCTGTGTATTTGATCTCGCTGTTGATGCTGTAGGGTTTGGGGGTGGCGTCGGAGTCGACGTCGATCTTGAACCTGACGGCCCTCTCCTCGCCGGGGCCGAGGGTTCCTATGTAGGCCTGATCGTCGGAGGAGGAGAAGGGCTTGAAGACGGATAGCCTGGTGATGGCGTCCTCGGCCACCTTCTCGCCGGTGTTCCTGTAGGTCACCTCGATCAAACCGCCCTTCTCGCCGGAGCGGAGGTCGGCTTCGGCCTCGGTGATCTGGAAGTAAGCCTCCTCTTTGACGATCACGGGTATGGTGACGGTCTCGTTGGCCCTCTGGTACCAGTAAGATGTCTGGAACCCTCGGAGGCCGACGTCGGGGTCGAGGTCGGTGGCGTCCACCTCAGCGTTGAACTGATAGTCGTAGACGAGCTCGAGGCGGAGGGGATACTCCCCCGCGGGAGCCCGGTTCGATATCTTGATGGTGAACCTCAACGGCTCCCTCGACTTCTCGCCGGACCGGAGGGCCTCTACCACCTGGTCGCCGGATTTGACCTCGACTTGGTTGGTCTCGGACCTGAGGGTCCCGGTTATGCCCAAGGCCGTCGTCCTCTCCCGCTCATAGTCGAGCTCCCGGTCTGCCAGAGCCCGCTCCATCTTGGTCTCGGCCTTCTTGTCGGCCTTGAACCCCATGATCCTACCGCGGTTGGTGATGTCGACGAAGAGGGTTACGGTCTCGCCCCGGCCAAACTCGTTCGTCCCCGCCAGGCTCGCGTCGAGCTGGGGAGATCCGCTGGTCGTCCAGTAGTTGTCGAGAGATACCGAAGGGATGTAGTTCTCAGAGGCCCAGGCCGGGCCTATCGAGGCGAGGGCCAGGGCGATGAGGACGAATGCGCCGTTCAAATGGGCTATCTTTTTCAATCCTTCAACCTCCTGAAGGGCATGATGAGGAAACTTGAGGCTTTCGCCGTCATCTCCCGATGCGTCCTGCTCCAGTACTCGAGCCTGATCAGGAGAACCGGGAAGACCGTGAAGGTGGCGAAGAGGGCGAATATCACCGAGAGGACGGTGATCGTTCCGAAGCTGCTGGTCATGGGGAAGGGGGAGGCGATCAGGGCGGAGAAGCCGAAGACGGTGGTCAGCCCCGAGGCTATGATGGCGGCTCCTATCGACCCCGTCGCCTTGAAGAGGGCCTCCATGACGTTCTCGGTCTTCTCCTTCTCCTCGTAGAACCGCTCCATCGTCAGGATGGCGTACTCCGACCCCACCCCCAAGATAAGGGCCCCCAGGGTGGCGGTCATGGGGTTGTACTTCATCCCGGAGATGTACATCACCCCCCCCATCCAGCCGATGACGATGAACATCGGAAGGACCGGGAGGACCGCCTTGACTAGGTCCCGGTAAATCAGCATCAGGATGATGAATATCAGGACGAGCCCCAGGAGGGTCATCCTGATCCTGCCGGTGGTGAGGGCACCGATGACGGTGTTCATCACCGCCATCTCTCCCGTCTGGGTGACGGAGACCCCGGAAGGCGGCCCAAACCAGATCAGGTCCCTGTCCACCTCCTCCCCGAGCCGCTCGATCCCCACCTGCCCGAGGTTATTGAAGGCGTCGCCTATCTCCAGAATGATCTGGGCGGTGTCGTGGCCGTCGACGTACTGGAACTTCACAGCCTCGGGGATCTGGTCGAGGACCGCCACCACCTCGGACCGCTCCTGGGGTATGACGCCTCCGTTGTAGTCCTTGATGACGGTGGCGAGGCTCCTCGCCCCATATACCTTCTCCCTCGACTCCACGACGTAATCGCCAAACTCGTCCATCCATCTCAGGGTCTCCGGGTCGACGACGTCCCCCTGGACGATGATGTTCAGCTGGTCCTCGCCGCCGAATATGTCGTGGAGGTGGCGGAACTGGCTGAGGGGCGGCAGGTCCTGGGGTATGAACTCGTTCATGTCCGTCTCTATGGGGACCTGGGTGTCGGCGTAGAGGCCGACGACGGCGAAGACGGTGGCGGCGGTGAGGATCGCCCTCCACCTCGATATGACCAGCTCCACCGCCTTGACGACCAGCGGCCCAATCGGAGAGGCCTTCTCCTTCCTGGATGCTCCGGTGCGGTGGTCTCGATCGTTTCTCCCCCTCTCCATCTGCTGGATTATTGTTACTCCGACGAAGACGGAAGAGAGGTAGCACATGATGATCCCGATGAGGCAGAGGAGGCCGAAGTCCCTCACCATGGGGACGGATGAGGAGAAGAGGGAGAAGAACCCCGCCCCGGTGATGATGAGGGCGATCAGGACGGCGGGGGCGGTGTGGGTGACGGTATCGATCGCCGCCGTAGAGATGGATCCTCCCTTTTTGAACTCCTCCTCGATCCTGTTCTGGAACTGGATGGCGTAATCGATGCCGAGGCCGATCAGGATCGGGAAGGCGGCCATCGAGACCATCGTCAGAGGAACCTGGAGGAATCCCATCGTCCCGAAGGTCCATATTATCCCCAAAAAGACGATCGGTAGAGGCAGGAGGGGCAGGTTCACGTGGCGGAAGACGAGGAGGAGGGCGACCACCATCAGTAGGCCGGAGATGAGGAGGAGGGTTCCCATGGAGGTGTTCATCTCCCGCTCGATCTCGTCCCCGAGGGCGACCTCGCCGGTGACTATCGTATCGGCCCCGGCGGGAAACTCCGCCATCTTGACGGCGGCCCTGGCCACCGGCAGGACGGCGTCGATCCTCTCCTGAGGGATGAAGGATGGAAGGTCGATGGAGATGATGGTATGGCTCCGGCCGGGGAGGATCGCGGAGATGACCTCGGGGTTCGTCCCCTCCAGCCCCGCCAGGATCTCGTCGATCCTCCCCTGGGATTCGGGGACCCTCCGGACCCCCGTCTCCGAGGCCTCGACCTCCATCACCAGCTCGGCGATGCTGACCGTCCCCAGGACGTCTTCCACCGTCTCCATCTGGCGGGTCAACCGTTCCATCGCCTTCAGGGAGGCTGGGGAGGTGACGGAGTCTCCCTCCACCAGGACGACGATCGACTGGGTCCCGAACCTATCGTTGTAGAGGTGGGCGAACTCGACGTAGAGCCTGGAGTCCGGGTCTACGAAGGTCTCCGTCTCCGTCTCCATGGTGATGGTCTGGGCGTAGTGGATCGAGGCCAAGGTGAAAAGCAACGCTGCCGTCAGGATGACGATCGGATTGGCCTCGATCCATCTCCCCAGCCTCTCAGCCCTATTCGTGATCTTCACCTCCCACCGCTATTTCTATATTTTGCATTATTTCGAAAATTCGAGTCTTTCGGATGAAACGAAATGTACTTAAAGGTTGTGGCCGACTCTTCACCGATGATCCGGGAAGATGCCACCCCCGTAGAGGCGGCGAAACGGTGCATGGTGGACGCCAGCATCCAGGTGGCCACCAAGCTGGGGTACAGCGACGCCGCTGGAGCCCTCCGAGGAGTTCTTATGCTGGCAGACCAACCCCGATCGATGGACTATCTGGTGGAGCAGACGGGGTACAGCAAGTCGACGGTCAGCACCAACATGGCCCATCTCGAGAGGATGGGTATAGTCCGGCGGGTACGACTTCCAGGAGACAAGAGGTACTATTACTCCACCATAATTAGCATCGACGAGGGTACGAAGGTTCACAACGAGAACTTCAGACAGATCATGCAGATCATCGCCGCCGGGGCTGCCAAGGCCCAGGAGATTCTGGAGGGGGGCGAAGAGGGGGATGATGCTCGCTGGCTCAGAAGTCGGCTCGCGTTGGTGAGGGAGGAGTGCTCCAAGGCCCTCACCCTGGCCGATCTCCTGGACCGGTTCACCATCACCGAGCTGATCGATATCCTC
>Ga0334890_1005743_pt1 | contig 10276 bp, 7 predicted proteins | sample GraSluR1_MG_3_FD_207220 | JGI IMG/M metagenome (GOLD analysis project Ga0334890, IMG submission 207220) | Sludge microbial communities from methane-producing bioreactor in Wageningen University, Netherlands - Granular Sludge_31_08-R1 | ecosystem: Engineered > Bioreactor > Anaerobic > Unclassified... | reverse complement strand
CGTTCTTCATCGGGTCGGAGATACTAATGGGCTTGGGCGTCGTCCATTTCATGGGTGTATTGCTGGAACCCTTCATGCGCCCGCTATTCAACGTGCCGGGCGTGGGGTCGTTCGTCATGGCGATGGGACTCGCCTCCGGCTACCCGCTGGGGTCCATCCTCACGGCGAAGTTACGCAGGGACGGCCTGTGTTCGAGGGCAGAAGCGGAGCGACTGATGAGTTTCACGAACACCGCAGATCCGCTTTTCATGACCGGCGCGGTGGCAGTGGGAATGTTCCACGACATCTGGGTGGGCCCCGTGATCGTCACGGCCCATTACGTGTCGGCGGTCATGGTGGGTCTCATCCTAGGGGTTTTCGGCCGTGGACGCGACGCCAGCGCCCCGCTCGAGGCAACCAGGGGAAACATCGTTGCCAGGGCCTTCCGCGCGATGAGCCAGGCGAGACGCAAGGATGGCAGACCCTTCGGCAAGATCATGGGCGACGCCGTCAAGGAATCGGTGAACTCCCTCCTAATGATAGGGGGATTTATAATCCTCTTCTCGGTCGTCGTGAGGATTCTGGAGATGGTTGGAGTCGTGAGCGCCGTCTCTTCGGCCTTCACCCTCGCGCTCGAACCGCTCGGATGGAACGTCTCCACCGTCCCGGCCCTGACCAGCGGGCTGTTTGAGATAACCATGGGGACACAGGTCGCCAGCCAGGCACACGCGCCCCTCGTTGCCAGGGTCATGGCGGCCAGCGCAGTCATCGCGTGGAGCGGGTTGTCCGTTCACGCCCAGGTTGCCGCAGTGACGCAGGGGACTGACATCCGGATGGGTGTTTATATCGGGGCAAGAGTGCTACACGCAGTACTGGCGGCTGTCTTTACGGCATTCATCATGGGTCCCGGTCAATCGGCGATAGCAAGGGTCGTTCCAGCGCTCTCCCGGGGGTACTCCCCTGCGCTCGCACCCGCCTTCGCGCCGTCCGTCGGGGCGATGTCGTTGGCGCAGTGGGCTCAGAGACTCCATTACTTCGGCCTGCGGTTCGGGTGTTGCTGCCTGCTCCTGTTGCTCGGCTCTTTCATCCTGTCCGCCATACGGCTCCCAGCGTTCACTGTCGCCTGCGTGCGCCGTTCCACTGTCCGCCCGCCTAGGCGTCCATCCGGGACGCCGCCAGGGCGCCGCCCGTCCTAGCCCGGTCGAAGGCCCTCTGAGCGTAGCGGCCAGTGAAGCCTTGCCCGTCACTTCCCCTGGAAGGCATCATGGAAGTCATGGCCGAGTTCCACTCGCTCAACCTGTTGTAGAAACGACCAGTGTTCTGGGGCGTGACGCCGTCCAACGGCCGTGTCCCGGCGATATCATGAATAAATCGACTCGGGTCCTGAGACGTTACGGAGGTCACCGATAGGTTCCTCCTCGCTACTCACGAATCCCCAGGACGCGTCACTGGCTTTTCCCAGACCTCAGCATACAGCGTTTCGCGATCATAGGTGTTGATCTTGTCCTCGCTCATGATACCACCCCTAGGCTCGTCCTCTGGACATATCTCGCAGAGGCTCAGTGAAGTGCAAGCACGTGGTCAGGGCCGTATCTCGATGCCATGGGTAAGAATCCAGGCGGAAAAACCTGCGGGATCTCGTTCCACAAGGTCTTCGGCCGGCAGCAGGTGAAGGTCTACCTCATCGCCGGCCTCCTTCTGAACTCTCGCAGTAACACGAGCCCGATCGGACAAATCGAATGTATCCAGGTTCTCCACAAATACGGCCAGATCAATATCGCTCCACGGATGAACAGTCCCGTCGACGTGCGAGCCAAATAGATACGCGGCGGCAACCTTGGAACTACGGGACAGGACCTCAATCGCACGACGAGCGCGCGCCTCGATCACAGTATCGATTCGGACCATCGCACTGTCTCCTCCGTCAATCGGGAGCCTGCCCAGGGACTAGACTATCCGTATCCCCGTGCGCATTACTTCACGCGCCAACGGGTTCTTCTCCGTAAACTCGGATGTCAGGAATGGATGCGGTTCTATGCGCATATCCACCTCGCGACGCAGCTTCATAAGAGTGAAAGTGTCCTCGATGACGTCGCCGGTCAAGCCGTCGGCTACCACCGCAATATCAATGTCACTATCGTCGTCATGATCGCCTCTTGCGTAAGAGCCATAAACATAGAGATGGGATAGTCGTATCTTGCGTCTCAGCACCTCTGCGTATCTCCCGGCGATCTCATAGATCATCTTTTGAGTTTGCTGAGCAGCCATGTCCTCAACTCCTCGATTTCCTTCATGCGTCCGGCGGCGGAGATTTCAACCTGAAACCGAGATGGACCCATTCCTGCATGGTAGTATTCTGCTGACGACCGCCTTCCCCTGTCCGTTCCTTCGGACCGGCCCCAGGGTGATCCGCCCCCTCCACCCAGTAGCCATCCTGAGTAATGTGGGCAGGCCTCCATGGAGCACGCCTTGAAGCAATCTCACTGGAGTGGGGTTCTTTGAGGACACGGGACTCCGCGACCGTGCATACTACGTAAATGACTGCCACGGTGTGGCTCAGAGATACTTTGACTATGATGCCTACACAACCAGCATAGCCTGGCTGTACATCTTTCCGGCATATTAGGCGACAGCGTTTGGTGTGGCCTCCTGCGCATGACTTTCTCCGGGAGGGCGGACGAATACCGCCCTCCCACTATTAATCTGGGTACTGAGTGGAGGACTTGGGCCCAGCAGTTCGATGCCTATAGAACCCTCCGACTATGCTCCCGATGACAGGCAGGGCTATCGCCGTAGCCATCCATCCGTGTCGAAGCGCTGCACTTTCATCTGTGAGGTTTCGGAAAACGAGAAAGATGCACTCCAGTCGTGGGCCGCTAGTGTACGTAATGAACACTGCCCAGCCACCGGTCAGTCCCAGGATAGTCAATAACCCAGGAAGCCACACGAGAGAGCGTCTCAACGTAGGGGAAGCCAGGTAACCGCTTGCGAGCCCTAGAAAGAGCAGTATAGATCCTGCAATGACCATGTCATCCATCGCCGTCGAACCCTTGCGGGGCAAATTAGATAGATACATCAAGTAGAGCACCGGCGCCATGGCAAGACTCACAACAACGGAGGATATGACCGCGCGAATCTCCTTCACAGGACACCCTCCCTTATCACGCTAAGCCTGATTCCGACCTTGACGACTAGTAGGCCTCAGACTACGGAACAAGAGCCTCTTGGCATTCTTTCTGCTGAGGGGCACGGTCACAGGCAAAGAGCCGAAGAATACCGCCCGCCACATCGGTCCTGCACATGACTCATCAGCAATGAGGGCCTTCCGCGCAATGAGTCAGGCGAGACGCAAGGACGGCAGGCCCTTCGGCAAGATCATTGGCGACAACGTACGCTCCACAACCTTGTAGTGCCCACCCGCTATGCGCAGGGCCTTGCCTTCCACTATCGCCCGGGTGACTTTTGCACGGGCGGAGCTCAGCAATCGTTGGAAGGTACTCTACGACAGATTCATCAGCCTGGCACGAAACAAGGTTTCGCGTGCCGTGGCATCATAATCACTCCACATCGATAGTAATCATAGAGACGGGATAGCCGTATCTTACGCCGCAGCACCTCTGCGTAATTCCCAGCGATCTCATAGATCAGCTTTTGAGCTTGCTGAGCAGCCATGTTCTCGACTCCTCGATTTCCCTTAGGCGTGCGTTCAGCGGCAGTGATTCCGGGCCCACTGGTAATTTGTCATATGCCCCACCGCGCGCATGCCTCGTGTGCGCTCAGGAAGGCTATGCCCTTGTATGTTCCCAGCCTGAGCAAGTGACCGCCCCCGGTTACTATGGCTTCAGCACCTGACTCTGCGGCGCATTCAACGGGGCGGTTGTCGTCCGGGTCTTCCCTGACGACGTCGAGCGTTACCCCTGGAATCACCAGTCTGGCCGGGTCGCACAGCCAGGACAGGACGGCCGGCAGGTGGGGATGAGCGGCCACAACGCGGAGTTTCGGCCTGCTGAGCACTTCCGTCAACTCCTCCACGATGGCTGGGCTGAGGCACAGTCCGAGCCGGCCCTGGATGCACGCGCGAAGCAAGCGGTGGGGAGGGCCCTCCCATCCGATGGCCGATACCAGAGTATTGGTGTCCATCACGATCCTTCTCAACGGGACCGTACCTCGCGGACTGCTTCCTCGACCACGGATGGCGGAAGCCCGGCCTCCTTCACCGCGCCTTGTATCCGGGCGAGCGAATCGGCCACTCTGTTTGAGGCGGCCTCAGCCGCTAGGTCCCGCAGTCTCCTGTATTCGTCGTATCCCATCAAGACGGCTTTCTCCCTGACTCGCCTCGCGATTACTACAGTCTCGCTGGTCCCGCTGACCTTGCGTACGATCTCCCCGAGTGAACGCCTGGCATCCTCGATCCCAAGAATGTATTCCACTGGGTTCACCTCTAGTTATAGCATATGCTAAAACGCCAGGTTCGTAAACGGGAGTCCGCGAGGAGGTTTCGGACGCCAAGTCCCCCGAAAATCCGCATACTGGCCCCCCGGTGTACGGAAAATCCGCATACTCGACCGCCGAGTACCCGAAAAATGCGGATACTTGGACGCTGAGTCCCCCGAAAATCCGCATAGTCGCCCCCTGGTGTACGGAAAATCCGCATACTCGACCTTGGAGGAGTCAAACGTCGCCGGGGATGGCCGGCACGATTCTTACGACATCCCACTCCGGTCACACCTGCGTTCTTGTCTCTTGGTATACTGTAGACGTGATTATCTGGGATATAATCGTATGACTGGCGGCAACCTATTCGATTCTCACCGGGGGGTACCGGTGCGCTTAGTTGAGCCTGCGGAGACTGTTGCATGGGTGCTGACAATCCCTACACCTTGATAGATGCGTCAACAACGTAGGTTCGCTCTTCATGACCGGCCCGGTGGCGGTGGGAATGCTGCGGTATCCGGGTGGGCTTAATCCCTTGCCCATTCCATCATATTGGCGAGGGCCAGCGCTGTTTCCGCTCGAGTGGCGGGCTGGTTGCCCAGGAACCTGTCGCCAGTGAACACCTCCCAGGGCCAGCCATAGCCGACAAGGCCGGCGTCCACCGCCGACGCCACCCATCCCGCGAACCAGTCAGCCGGTCGGACATCCGCGTAAGGCGGTGCACCGCCTGGCTGGAGGCGCGCCATCGACGCTGCCGTCTTCACCAGCTCGGCCCGGGTCACAGGCGCATCCGGCCTGAAGGTCCCGTCAGGATAGCCCGAGAATGCGCCCGCCGCCGTCGCCGCCTGCAGGTACCCCTCCTCAAAGCACCAGTGCCCCTGCACATCGCCGTAATAGGCAGCTGCCTCGGGGTCGGGCTTCAAACCGGTAGCAAGTACCAGCATCTTGGCCAGTTCACCGCGAGTGACGCCCGCTTCTGGTTTGAACGTGCCGTCCGGGAAACCCGCGACCACGTCTCGCCCGGCCAGGCTCTCAACGGCTTCGCACGCGAGGGATTTCACCGGCACATCCGCGAAAACGCCCTCGCCGGTATCGGCCGTCAGTATCGTGCCGTTCGCTCCTACGGCGACGAACCGGCCCATCCCGTACGCCACTGCATACAAACCCAGGCTGGTGCCCGACTCGTTGCGGGTCCAGGTAATCCCGTCAGTCGACGTCAGGATTGTGCCCGAACTACCAACGGCCACGAACAGCCCTCTACCATATCCCACTGCACATAATCCCACTGCACATAGCGCGTCACTGGTCCCCAGTTTCCGCTCAGTCCAATTGACCCCGTCATCCGAGGTCGCTACGCCACAATCGCCACCGACGGCGACAAACCGTCCGTCGCCGTAGGCAAGTCCGCAGACCGGCGATCTCGCCGCAGAAGGCTGGGCCGTCCACCTGACGCCGTCCGGAGAGGACAGGATGAGGCGGGCTACAGAGGGAGCGGCTTCCACGGCCAGCCCCACGAACCGGTTCATCCCGTACGCGAGGGCCTTCCAGTATCGGTGCGGCTCCGAGGAGTCCTCCTCCCGATCGCCTTCGGCCGAAAATGAAGCAGTCCGTCCAAGATACGCGGCAGTCGCCAGGCGTCGGCGCCCGCACAAAATGGACGCATAGGAGCCGTGAAGTCCCTCGGAGGAGTCGCCGGCAAAGCCGGACCAATTCACACCATCCGTAGAGACATCGATCCCGCCATGGAGGCCGTTGACACGGCTGGCGAAGAACCTCCCCATGCCGTACACAACGTGGCCGAAAGACCACCCCGAAGGATCATCCTGGTGCATGAACCAGGAGGCACCGTCCTCCGAGATTACAACCCGCCCGGATTGGCCCACAGCGACAAACCGCCCTGCTCCGTACGCAACGCCGGACAACCCCCTGCGGGTCCCCTCAACACGGGAAGTCCACTCCATCCCGTCCCGCGACGCGAGGATCGTTCCCGCCTCACCGACGGCCACGAACATGCCGTTCCCATAATCGATCGCATCGAGCCGGTACTCGACGCCCGACGCGCGCAGTGTCCACGTCAGTCCGTCAGTCGAAGTGAGTATCGTGCCGCGGTTGCCCACGGCCACAAAACGTCCGTCTCCGTATGCAATGTCCTTCAGGCTCATTGTTTGCAGATCCACGAGGGCGCCGACCGGGCCGCCCTGTTCGGTCATCATCTCGGCACGCATCCATGCCGCGCCGTCCTCCGACGCAAGGATGACTCCGCCCTCCGGGTACCCCCCACCGACGGCTACGAACTTACCGCCCCCGCAGGCAAGACCGAAGAGGTACTCAGCGTCCGCCGGGGTCGATTGCCACTCGACCCCATCCCGGGAGGCGCCGGCAATCCTCTCTGCCCCCAGGGCAAAAAAGCGTCCGTCAACGTAGTTGACGGAATATAACGAGGACGGAAACGGCGCCTTGGGCTTTTGTTGTTCCCATCTCACGCCGTCGACCGAAGTAAGCGTGACGCGCTCCGTTTCTTCTTCCTTCCAGACGCGTCCCCACGCGATAAACCGCCCGTCTCCGTACGAAACGTCACGGATCTCGCCCTTGTCGAACCGGATCCGCTGAGTCCACCTGATCCCGTCGGAGGAACTGAGCGCTACCGCCGGCGTATTCCCGCCGCCGCCACCCGCGACGACGTACGTCCCGTCGCCATACGCGATATTCCAGAGTTCAACAGATGTTTCCATCCTGTGAACCGTCCAGGACGCGCCATCCGCCGACGTGAGGACCGCCCCACCCCTGCCGACCGCCGTGAACTTGCCTTCCGCGAAGATGATGTCATGGAGGTCGTCGTTCCACGGCGCGGGGTTCACGAACCGCCACTTCAGCGGCTGGTGAGCGGGGGCAGCCGCGCTCCTATCAGATCGAAGTCCCACATTCAACGCCAACAGGGCGACCGCGACGCAAAGCGAAACGGCCCGCGCACGCAGGAAACGCAGTCTCATACGTCGATGCCCCCTTCAACTCGCGCCCGTTTGCCTGATGAACGAACAGAGGTCCTTGCTCAACCGAACTGTCGAGATCTCGGTCATGGAGTAGGGCTTGAACACGATCCTGTAGCGGAAATCCTGAGGCGCCAGCTTGTACCGGGGAAGCTGGCCGGGACCGCAGCTATTGCTCCCGAGGCCGTTCTGCCTGTAATCGAGATTCAACGTTATATGGTCCCTCTTCTTCAATTCGTAGGTGTGCCTGGCTTTCTCGAAATCCTCCGCTTCATAGTAATGGGCGCTGAATTCCATGGACGGCTCCGCGAAGGCTATGAGCCCTCTGCCCATCGTATCCGTGAGGGACAACCATTTTACGTCCGTCCTGTTCCCATTCTCCTGCGGGAACACGTACGGCGTATAGAGCTCTTCCACCTTCTTCTTGTACACGCCGAAGGCGTTGGCCATCTTGCTGTCCACGTAGGATTCCCCGGGCCCCCTGCCGTACCACGCGGCATTCTCTAGCCCTTTCGAAACCCGCATAGTGAGACCTATCCTCGGGAAAACATCCGGAAGATCGCCCTTCGGCCTCCCCGAGACGCCAAGTACTATCTCACCCGTTCCGAATACCCTGTAGGCGTATTCGCACTCAACGGCCCAATTAAGGGTGGGCGGGGCAACCAACGCGCGTATCTCGATCCTGATGCTTCCCTGGTCTTCCTCGACCCAGTCAAAGGAATCGATTCTATGCTGGACTAGGTGCACGTATTTCTTCTTCAATCCATCGAGGATAAACATATCGTTATCAATAGGCGCACGCCAGAGATTCAGCCGCGGGCCTCTCTCAATTATGTCGAGCCCGGCGTATCTCAGGCTTTGAAGTCTCCCCTTCACCCTATCGAAACAAACCTCGAAGCCACTGCCCTTGAATACAACATCGCTCCCCGACTCCTCATGGCGCACCGCACATAGACCACTATTCGGGTTTCGCCGGCCGCACGTAGGTGCGACAGGGGTTGGTTCCACAGGGGTTGGTTCGAAAGCGGTTAGTTCGAGAAGGGTTGGTTCCACAGGGGCTGGTTCGAGAGGGAGCCTGAACTGTGCCCACGCGACCTCGTGACCCCTCTCTGCCCATTGAGTGTCGTGCGCGAGCACAAAATGAATATCCAGCCAGTAATCGGTGAAAGGCATTACCCTCTGGGGGAGCTCAAGTGGTATTCTTATTCTTTCGCTATCTCCCGCCTCAATGCCGGGTATCAGCATACTGCCCGCTTGAAGTACCTCATCATCCGCCTTTATGCGCCATGACATCAGGAGGTGGTCCAAAGAGATGAAATCGTACAGATTCCTTACGATGACTACGCCGTTCAGTATGTCAACCTCTTCAACTTTTACGGGTTCAATCACCTTCTTATACTCGACAAGCCCCGGGGTAGGCCCATGGTTCGGCTGCACGAGGCCGTCTATGCAGTAATTGCGGTCATTCGGCTCATCCCCGAAGTCTCCACCGTACGCGAAATACTCCGTTCCGTCCTGGGTATGCCTCCTGATGCCGTGATCCATCCATTCCCATACAAACCCGCCCTGCAGCCTCTCATGCCCGTAAAACGCATCCCAATACTCCTTCAATCCCCCCGGGCCGTTCCCCATGGCGTGGGCGTATTCGCAGAGTATGTGGGGTTTATTCATTCCCGTCATGGAGCCCAACTCGATAACCTTCTCCAACGGGGTATACATGGTGCTGAATACGTCCGCTACCTTCGCCTCAGAATCACCCTCATAATGCACCAGGCGCGTGGGGTCCTTCTCCCGGCACCAATGGGCCATGGACTCGTGATTGACCCCGAATCCCGATTCGTTTCCGAGAGACCACATTATGACACAAGGATGATTCTTGTCCCTTTCCACCATCCTTTCAATCCTGTCCAGATACGCTTTCCCCCAGGCAGGATCGTCGCTTATCCTGTTTATGTCGCCGATGAGCTCGAAACCGTGGCACTCGAGGTCGGTTTCGTCCAACACGAAAAGCCCGTACATGTCGCAAAGGTCGTAAAACCTTGGGTCGTTCGGATAGTGGGAAGTGCGCACCGCGTTTATGTTGTGCCTCTTCATCATTATTATGTCTTCTTCCATCCAATGCAGGGGCACAGTTCTCCCCAGATCGGGATGGAAGTCGTGGCGGTTTACGCCCTTCAGTTTGATTGCCTTGCCGTTCACGAGGAAACAACCATCCTTCAATTCCACGGACCTGAACCCCACCCTGGAGGACACCACTTCTATCGTGTTCCCCTCGTCGTCCTTCAGGACTATCAGGAGGTCATAAAGCTCCGGCGCTTCCGCCGACCATTTTCGGGGCTCGCGTATTCGCATTCGCACCTCATTGTCCGGAGCATCCGCATTATCCGCAGGATCCGCGCCGGCGCACAGATCGATGTCTCGGGCCGCTTCGGCCACCTTGGCCCCCTTGTCGTCCAAGAGCGCATACTCCGCCCGAAACCTGCGCGGGCCGGAGTCGGCATTTGATAGGTTCTCCCAGTATGTATTGATCCTCAACGTACAGTCCCTATCAGGGTCTTTATCACAGTCTTTATCATAGTCCTTATCACAGTCCTTATCAGGATCCTTATCACAGTACCTATCAGAGTTCCTATTTTCGTTATCGAACTCCGTCCTGACGAAATAGTCCTGGAGATGCGCCTTCGGCCTCGCCACCAGGCACACGTCCCTGAAAATGCCGCTCAGCCACCACATATCCTGATCCTCGAGATAACTCCCGTCGGACCACTGATATACCCTCACGCAAAGGCTGTTTCCCCCGGGACGCAGGTATTGGGATATGTCGAACTCCGAAGGCAAGCGGCTGCCCTGGCTGTAGCCCACCCCATGCCCGTTCA
>Ga0334890_1005737_pt1 | contig 10284 bp, 5 predicted proteins | sample GraSluR1_MG_3_FD_207220 | JGI IMG/M metagenome (GOLD analysis project Ga0334890, IMG submission 207220) | Sludge microbial communities from methane-producing bioreactor in Wageningen University, Netherlands - Granular Sludge_31_08-R1 | ecosystem: Engineered > Bioreactor > Anaerobic > Unclassified... | reverse complement strand
TGTTGACCTCCTCGGCTTGACGTGACAATCCCTGGTTGACACTCGAGATTGTACCCGCTTTGCCCAGGAGGTCTCTTCTTCTCATCTCACTGACAATTCATGTTTGCACCCCTGTATGGCAGCGGTATTTACATTTCCTGCGTACTTATAGTATTCTATTATGTATACGATTGAGGAATCATTGACGCTCTGCCCCCGCCGGAAGACGGATTGACCGATGCCCATTCCTCCCACAGAAGCCAGAATCTTGGCGATCCTCCAAGATTATTGGTATCGCGATAGCGAAACCCTATACCCTGGCATGCTCGGCGTTCACGTGGATGTGATAGGCGTCGACGCTTCCGCCATCACGGCAGCCGAGAGCTGTGCGTATGATCTCCTGTTGCTGAACGCCGGCCGCGAAACTTCTGCGGCAGCGGGCTGGTGCCGTAGGCTCAAGGAACGCTTCGCAGCCCCGCTCTTGGTTCTGACGCCCAATGACAACGAGGTCGAGATCATCATGCTTTATGGCGCGGGTGCAGACGAATGCATTGTCCGGCCTGCTGCAGCGGACGTTCTCTGGGCTAAGATATGCGCCTGGCTGCGTTGGTCTCCACCCTTCTCGGGTAGGGCTGACTGTACCGGTGAGACTGCTCTTTGGCCGCAAACAGCCGTGGATGCCGCGACGGTGCAGGTACTGCAGGTTGAGCCATCTCCCTAGCCGTTCGTCTCCGCGTTCACGAGTCTCACGCCTTTCCATAGCAACCGCATAACCTAGCGCGCCCGGCGCAGAGGCGGTTGAGCGCATGTCTTGCGCCGGTCCGCCGTCGCTTGAACGCCAAGTAGGCGGCGTCCCCCCGTGACATAATCGAAAACGATATGCAATCCGGCACACATTGGGCTTCTATAGCCACGAACGTGTATGTGTATGAAGTGCGCCGCGAGAGAGGTTTGGAGTCACGTATAGGAAACGGTCCATGCCCCGAATAATTCAAGCCATCTTCGTTACATTTTTCGCTCTAGCAGCCATAGTTGGGCTGGGTGCAACCCGCCCGGCATCAAGCGAAACCAGCCAGTGCGAATACTGGGTCGCACCCGGCCCGGCGGGAAGCGATCTGAACCCAGGTACGTTCGACAGCCCGTGGGCAACGCTCGAACACGCGTCGAAAGCAGCGCGAGACGATTCCTGCACGATTTGGTTCAAAGACGGCATCTACAGCGGATTCAACGCGTTGAAACGTCGATTCGACACGCCAACGACATTTCGCTCCGTCAACGACTATCGGGCCGTGTTGGAAGCTTACGGTCCTCCGCTCGAAATGGATGGCGTCAAGAATATGCATTTTTCCGGCTTCGAGATCCGCCATTCCGGACCGGGCGCAGATAAGACCGTTATGATCATGGATCGCCGCGACGACATCTATTGGTCGGAATATGTCACGTTCACCAACAACATCATCCACGATTCCTACAACAACGACCTCTTCAAGATTCATAACGGCGTACGCCATGTGACAATCCGGGGCAACGTCTTTTATAACCAGGGTGATTCGGAGGAGCACATCGACGCCAACGGCATCACCGACATCGTCATCGAAGACAACATCTTCTTCAACGACTTTGCGGGCAGCGGGCGCGCCAATAGCGGCACAACCAAGTTCTTCATCACCATCAAAGACAGTAACGGAGCGGAAGACGACCAGGTTGGCAGCGAACGCATCTCCGTGCGCCGCAACATATTCCTCAATTGGGAAGGCGGAACAGAAGCCTTCATCAACGCGGGCAACGACGGCAAGCCCTATTACGAAGCCAAAGACGTCACCTTCGAAAACAACCTGCTCATCGGCAATTCCGATCAGTTGGTCGACACGGCCTTCTCGGTGCGCGGCGCCACGAATATCACCTTCACCAATAACACGGTGGTCGGCGACCTGCCGGCCCGCGCCTATGCCCTGCGTTCCAGCCTGACCGGCGAGAACCTCAAGAACCGTAACCTCCTCCTAGCCAACAACATTTGGTCGGACCCGACCGGCACGATGGGAGCGGGCAGAGAGCGCGACCCCGACCGAAACCGCTTTGGCACCGGCAACCCTGAGGATACGATCAATCTCGTGCTGGATCGCAATCTCTACTGGAACGGACTGCGCCCTATCCCGGACCGCGATCTGGTCGCACCGCTCGAGGCCGACGCTCGCCCAGTCGTGGCGGATCCGCTACTGCCCGCCGGCCCCCAGTCGCTCGTCCTCCCGCGCTGGAACGGGCCCGTCTTTGCCAGCGGCAACACGACGATTCGTCAGGAATTCGTACGCCTGGTCGAGACGTTTGGGCGCATCCCGCCAAATAGCCCGGCGGTCGGCAAGGCCGATCCCCGGTACGCCCCGGTCGTCGACATCTTGGGACGACCGCGCGGCGCAGCGCCTGATCTCGGCGCGTACCAGGCCGCCGCGCCCGACGGCGCCAACCAAGCCCCCTTTGTCGATGCTGGACCTGACCTGGTGGCAACCCTGTCGGATGGAGCCTTGCTTAAAGGATTCGCAGCCGACGACGGTCTGCCGGACGGCACGCTCGCCCTCGCTTGGACAACGGTAAGCGGTCCGGGTGACGTCGTCTTCGCCGCTCCGTCACAAGCCGAAACTGCGGCCGACTTCTCAGCCGGCGGCGTATACCGGCTGCGGCTGTCTGCCAGCGACGGCGAGCTTTCCGCCCAAGACGACGTGATCGTCACGGTAGTAACCCCGCAAGCGTTTATGCCGCTAGTCCTGCGCTAACGCGCTCCACCCAGTCCCCCGCCGCGTAACGTCCGCCTGACAGATCCCTGCGCTGCGCCCGCTCTTAGAACAGGCGCAGCGTGATCGCGCCCGCTCATCGTCCCCTTCGTCTCTCCGTTCTCCAGCAACCCTGTGAACCGCGATTCTGCGATGCGGGTTTGCGCATCGAACCCCTTGAACGCCCTTATCCTGTCGCCCTTGGTCTATTCTTGACAGTCAAATGACAGCAAAAAGCTATTGCGCTGGTCTACAATGGGGAATAGAATGCTCCGCGCATGCATACCGAGGGAATGCTGCGGACGGATTGCGTAAGTGTTTCGTGAGAGTAGTGTGAGTTTCTGTGTGATTGCCCTCCGCAGTCCATATGTGAAGCGGGCGCAATCGAGACGGCAATCAGTGGCAGTGACCGCGAGCAAACAACGATCCGACGACTTGACGAGGAGCGACGCGAGTGTTTCAGGCCGAAGTGTTAATAATCGCTGACGACATTGCTTCAGGCCGGGTCTGGGCTGATGGCCTTCGTCATCATTCCGTACAGAGCCGGATCATCCAGGCGGAACAAGCGACCAAGAGCTTTGCTGCGTCCAACCACTATCACCTCGTGGTGATTGACAGCCACAACAACGGCCAAGAAGCGCTGTCGTTCTGCCGCCATATCCGGCCGAAGTGCGACAAGCCGATCCTACTGCTCACCTACGAGTCGGACGACCGCTACCACATGCAGGCCTACGACGCAGGAGTCGATGAATGCATCGCCAAGCCGATCAGCGTGCTGCTGTTCCTTGCCAAAGCCTCGGCGTGGCTGCGTCATGGCATGGCGGAACGGGTTGAAGCAGGCGTCGAAGCTGGTCTTGTATACGCCAATGGTTCTGCTAACGGCGCCGTCGTCTCCGGGCGCCATGCCCGCCATAGCGTCGTTGATCATGCCGGCCTCACCGTCGATCAGCGCAATCGACTGCTCACCACGCCGGACGGCCGTTCCATTAAGCTCTCCGTTCTGGAGTGCAAGTTGCTCAGCATCTTGGTCGCCAATCGCGGCCGCGTCCTCAGCACCGACTACTTGCTCAGCCGCGTCTGGGGCCAGTACGTCGACGCAGATCGCCGCCTGCTGACGAACTTGGTCTATCGGCTTCGTCACAAGTTGGAAACTGAACCTCTCCGACTCAAGAACATCCGCACGGTTGAAGGCGTGGGATACGTCTTCGAATAGGCGAAACCGTCGCCGCACCCCGCCGTTATCGACTTCTTATCGCCGCCATTGCACCACTTGCCCCCCTCTTCGATTTCCAAACACGCGTTTAGTTTTTATCCCCGTTATTCGCCTCATATTAACAATTCGTATCACAATCTCCAGACAGAATCCCCGTTTTGCGACCGCCTGCGACACAAATTGCGGTCAGTATTGCGATTTCTGCGTTGTAAAATTGTGACAGATTAACAACACGCGAAAAGGCTCGCTCTCCCCTCATTGCACTCTCACCACTGCCTTAGTCGCAACGCTTGAATTAGTCGCAGCGCACTCACTGTCGAGTACGAAGAAAATCGCAAGCGACTCCCTAGGTCCCAGGCCCGCCTGTCCGCAATGGCTGCGTTCAGACGGCTCCTGAGTTGGGGAGTTTCCCGTCCTTAGGATGCGGCGGACCTGATCCGCCACTATAGACGACTTGCCCCGAACACAATCGCCATCGAGCACTCGGGAGCGAGAATTGTGAGACCATGAACAGGAACGGCAAAACGCGAGTCAACTGTCAAGAACCGCGGTATCCGGGAGAGCGACTGCCCTATCCGACCGACCTGACCGCCGACGAATGGGAGGAGATCTCCCAGCTGCTTATCAGGACGGAAGGAGCAGGCCGCAAGAGGGCTGTCGAAGAACGGGAAGTGCTCAACGCCATTCTCTACATGTGGCATGGCGGATCTTCGTGGCGCATGCTACCCCACGACTTCCCGCCTTGGTCAACGGTCTACTACTACTACCGGCGCTGGCGTCACGATGGGACGCTGGCTGAGGTGCGGGAGTGTCTTCGCCAAATGCGACGGCAAATCGCATGGTAGGCGAAGCCAGACTCTCACGATAGACGATATCGAGCGCGCTAATTGTGAGGGCAAGGAATAGAGGTCCGTTATACGAGTGACCTGTTGCGAATGCTCAATGCGCCGTTACAGGCCCGCCATTTTATGACCGGTCAAGGACCGGGGGGAGGATTCCGATGAATCCATATAAGTTGAGCAGATTGCTCATCTCCGCTGTACTGGCAATCGTCCTAGTGATCGAAGGAGCGGCTCCATCTTCGGCACAGGAAGCCGCATCCGCCGATGTCGTTCTCGGCGCCCTAGACTATCGCGACTATGATCTGCGCGATATGGGCCTTGCCGCCCCTGAAGGCGTGGCCTATGCATCCGACGCAAACGTCTTTATCATCGTTCAGTCGGACGGCTCCAGTCCCTCGCTTATATCGACTATCACGCCCTACGATGATCTGATCGACTCGATCCAACTGGACAGTTCTCTCTCGGCGCCAATCAATGTGGCATACGACAGCGCGTCCGGCCGCATCTGGCTCTACGATTCGGCGACCAGCGAACTGATCGCCCTCGAACTGGCGCCTAGCCGTTCGGTCGAGGATGCGCAGGGCGCGCGCTTCCAAGCCGCCGGCCTGGCCTTGGCCAACCCCCAGGGCATGGCCGTCGACGCAGCGTCTAGGCGGCTCTATGTCTTGGATGCCGCAACGAACGAACTGGTCGAGGTTAGCGCCGACGCAGCAGGCAACTTCGGGGCCGACGTCGTAACTCGCACCGGCTTGAGCGTACCCAATAGCGCCGTGCTGCGCGGCCTTGCTTATAACGCGCAGACCGACCGCTTCTATACCCTGGATACGCAAACCCAAACGATCTACGAACTGACCAAATCCGGCCAGACGGTCAGAAGGCTCAGTATTTCTTCCGTCGGACTGAAGAACCCGCAGGGCATCGTCATCGCGCCCACTGCCGATCCCACCGACGATCCCGAGCTTGTCGACCTGTTTATAGCAGACAACGGAAAAGCGCCGGTCTCCGAACTTGATCTGCCCGCGCCTGGTCTCTTCCTGCCGTTGATTGGCGGCATGGGGAGCAGCGAAACCACCATGCGGCCGGAGCCCCGCCCTACAGGCCGCTTTGTAGAGTTGTACCTCAACCAGCCGCAAGAGCAGATTTCGGCGGCAGCGACGACGTCGATTGCGCGTCTTGTGCGCACGATCAATGCCCACGAATGGACGCCGCCTAGCCCCGACTCGTCTGGCATCGCCTATTTGTATGATAAGAACAGGCTCATCGTGGCCGACAGCGAGGTCGAGGAGTATGCCCCCCCTTTCTTCACGGGCAAGAATCTCTGGGAGATCACGCTCGACGGCACGGTGCAGGCCACCTACACCACTGTCGGCTATTCCAATGAACCAACCGGCATTGCTTACGCAGCCTCGCGCGGACCGAACGGGCATTCGTATTACTATGTCTCCGATGACAACGGAGCGAGACAGGTCTACGAGATCGATTTCGGCCCCGATGGGCTGTACGGCACGTCGGACGACGTGGTTCATGCCATAAGGCCGTGGGACGGATCCGCCGATCCCGAAGGCGTCACCTACGACACATGGAATGATCGCCTGTTTGTGATCGACGGCATCGGCCGCGAGGTCTACATTATCTCTCCGGGACCCAATGGCGTGTTCGACGCCTTGCCTCCCAACGGCGACGACATCATGACCAACTTCGATGTGGGCGTGTACGGCGTGACCGACCCGGAAGGGATCGAGTTTAACCGGTACACCGGCACGCTTTACGTCTTGGGCCGGAATAAAATCATTGAGGTAGACGCCAGCGGCACGTTGATCCGCACCATCGACATCTCGGCCATCGGCAGCAGCACGATCGCGGGGCTTGCCCACGCGCCGGCATCCACGCCGGACCCGCTGCACCCCCACGACGTGACCCTGTACATTACCGATCGCGGCCAAGACCTGGGCGCGACCAACCCTGCCGTAGAAAACGATGGCAAGATCTACGAGATCGCCTTCAGCCCGGCAACGGAAGGCAATATCGGGCCGGTCGTCAACGCTGGACCTGATCAGGCCGTCTCAGGCTCACTCACAGCCAATCTCAACGGTGTGGTCACCGACGATGGGCTGCCCAACCCGCCGGGCTCTGTGACCGTGACCTGGAGCAAGTTCAGCGGCCCCGGTGATGTAACGTTCGCCAACGTCAATGCCGCCAGCACAACCGCGACGTTCTCCTCGGCAGGCGTCTACGTGCTGCGTCTCTACGCCACAGACAGCGAACTGAGCGCATCGGATGATGTCACCATCGCCGTCGAGGCTGGTCACAATCCGCCGAGCGTCAATGTCGGGCCTGACCTGGCTGTCACTCTGCCGAACGTCGCCAACCTCACGGCTATCGTGACTGACGACGGCCTGCCCAACCCGCCGGGGTCTTTGACGACGACCTGGAGCAAGATTTCCGGCCCCGGTGACGTCACCTTCGGCAACGCCAACGCAGTAAATACTACAGCCGCTTTCTCTGAGGCCGGAATCTACGTGCTGCGCCTGACCGCATATGATGGCATGTTGACCGGCATCGATGAGTTAACGGTGACGGTGAATCCGCCGCCCGGCACGGTCGTTCTCGAACGCCGCGTCAACCACACGTGGGACGACGCCGAGGAACGAGAGGGCACCGGCGAGGTCACCAACAACCAAGACCTTGAAATGGTGTGGGATAATGGCGGCAACCAGACTGTGGGCATCCGCTTCCTGGACATCTCCATCCCCAAGGGCGCCTACATCAGCCGGGCGTATATCCAGTTCACAATGGATGAGGCCGAGTCCGGAGAAACTCACCTGAACATCCACGGCGAGTTGTCGCCCAATGCGGCGCGCTATACCCAATCTACGCCTTTCGGCATCTCCACACGGACGCGTACGGCTGCCTCGGTGGCGTGGACGCCGCCGCCCTGGGTGATTCAGGATGCAGCCGGCCCGAATGAGCGCACGCCCAACATCGCGCCCGTCATTCAGGAGATCGTGAACCAGGCCAATTGGGTAAGCGGCAACGCCCTAGCCGTGATCATCACCGGCACAGGCGAACGTGTCGCCCATGCCTACAACTCAGATCCGAACAAGGCGCCGTTGCTGTACATCGAATACAACACGGAGACCCCATCTAACCTGGCGCCCGTCGTCAACGCCGGCCCCGACCAGACCCTGACGGTTGCATCGGCAGCAGCCCTGCCCGCTGTCGCCAACCTCAATGGTACGGCCAGCGATGACGGTCTGCCCGCTCCGCCGAGCCTGGTCACGACCTGGAGCAAACAGTCCGGGCCGGGCGACGTCGTCTTCGGCAGCGCCAACGCGGCTGTTACCACCGCATCCTTCTCCGCCGCCGGCGTCTACGTCCTGCGGCTCACGGCCGATGACGGCGCCCTGTCCGCCTTCGACGAACTCACCGTCACGGTCAACGTCAACCAGGCGCCAGTCGTCGATGCCGGAGGGGATCAGACCATCACTCTGCCCGCCTTCGCAAGCCTGGACGGCGCTGTCACCGACGATGGTCTGCCCGCACCGCCGAGCCTAGTCACGGCCTGGAGCAAGCAGGACGGGCCGGGCGACGTCACCTTCGGCGACGCCAGCGCAGTCGATACGACGGCGACCTTCTCGGTCAACGGCGTCTACGTCCTGCGGCTGACGGCTGACGACGGCGCGCTCTCCGCCTTCGACGAAGTGACAATCACCGTCAACGCCGCGCCGCCTGTCAACCAGGCGCCTACGGTCAACGCCGGCCCCGACCAGACCGTCACCCTACCCGCGGCCGCCAACCTCGACGGCACGGTCATCGACGACGGTCTGCCCGCACCGCCGAGCCTAGTCACGGCCTGGAGCAAGCAGTCCGGACCGGGCGACGTCACCTTCGGCGACGCCAGCGCAGTCGATACGACGGCAACCTTCTCGGTCAACGGCGTCTACGTCCTGCGGCTCACGGCTGACGACGGCGAACTCTCCGCCTTCGACGAAGTGACGATCACCGTCAACGCCGCGTCGCCCGTCAACCAGGCGCCTACGGTCAACGCAGGGCCCGACCAGACCATCACCTTGCCCGCCTTCGCGAGCTTGGACGGCGCCGTCACCGACGACGGTCTGCCCGCTCCGCCGAGCCTAGTCACGACCTGGAGCAAGCAGTCCGGGCCGGGCGACGTCACCTTCGACGACGCCAGCGCAGTCGATACGACGGCAACCTTCTCGGTTAACGGCGTCTACGTCCTGCGGCTCACGGCTGACGACGGCGAACTCTCCGCCTTCGACGAAGTGACGATCACCGTCAACGCCGCGCCGCCTGTCAACCAAGCGCCTACGGTCAACGCCGGCCCTGACCAGACCGTCACCCTGCCCAGCAGCGCTTCGTTAAGCGGCACGGTTATGGACGACGGTCTGCCCGCTCCGCCGAACCTTGTCACGACCTGGAGCAAGCAGTCCGGGCCGGGCGACGTCACCTTCGGCAACGCCAACGCGCTTAACACGTCAGCGTCCTTCTCGCAGGCTGGGACGTATGTGCTGCGGCTCACGGCCGACGACGGCGCTCTCTCCGCCTTCGACGAAGTGACGATCACCGTCAACGCCGCGCCGCCTGTCAACCAGCCGCCTGTCGTCAACGCAGGCCCCGACCAGACTATCACCCTGCCCAGCAAGGCAACGCTGAACGGCACAGTCACCGACGACGGCCTGCCGAACAACCGGCTCAACATACGCTGGAGCAAGGTCTCCGGTTCAGGAGGCGTGACGTTCGCCAATGCGCGCAGTGCGACCACTACCGCTACGTTCAAGAAAGCCGGAACGTATGTCCTCCGACTCACGGCCAATGACGGCGCCCTGTCGGCCTCCGACGACATCACGATCACGGTCAACCGGGCATCGCTCTCCGTGAAGCAGATCGTGCCCAACCAAATGGCGGTGTTGTCTTCTGGCGAGAGTGTAAACATCCAGATAATCGGCAGCGGCTTCATCGACGGCGCGACGCTCTCGTTTGAAAACGGCGGCGGGCCGGCGCCGGTTGCATCCAACGTCACGGTGGTGGAAGACACGCTCATCACGGCTACCATTACCGTCGGGGAGACGACTCTGACGGATGAGCACGCCTGGGACTTGCGGGTGACTCTGCCGGACGGGGATTCGGCTGTGCTGTCGGATGCGTTCATCGTCCTCGTAACCAATCCGACCAGCAATGACCTGATTCTCTTCTTGCCGCAGATTAACCAGTAGCAAACCATTGCGCTCCCGGTGATACGGCCGGAAAGGCGTACCGCCGGGAGCGCTGGCGCAACATCAATCGCACTACACAATCGGCCTAAGCAGTTGGCCGCATCTCGAAAAGACGGCATGACATGATCCGGATCACACGCAATACCCATAGACCTGACTCAGGCCGGATACGAACAGGCGGGCGGCTCCATCGCAACCCCAGCGTGCGCATTCACCCGTCCGCCGACGTTTCCGACGCGGCGCGTATCGGG
>Ga0334890_1005734_pt1 | contig 10286 bp, 8 predicted proteins | sample GraSluR1_MG_3_FD_207220 | JGI IMG/M metagenome (GOLD analysis project Ga0334890, IMG submission 207220) | Sludge microbial communities from methane-producing bioreactor in Wageningen University, Netherlands - Granular Sludge_31_08-R1 | ecosystem: Engineered > Bioreactor > Anaerobic > Unclassified... | reverse complement strand
GACGCTCGCTACAAGGTGGGCCTGCAGGGCTACCACGCCAAGAACGCCGGCACCTACTTGGGCGTCTCGCCCGAAGAGATGGCCGAGAACGCGCCGCCCAAGGTCGTCAGCACCAGCACCCAAGACGTCCTGCTCGAGTGGCTGCAGACCCACCAGAACGTCAGCCGCTCAGTGGAGGGTCGGCTGCGATACGTGTAGGACAGCGCGCACCACAGCCCTATAGGAGGACCCATGGTCAACGCGAGGCAGCCCCGCCGGGTGTGTCCGCAGTGCAGCAACCCACTAAAGCCTGGCGACCGTCTCTGCCATCGCTGTGGAACAGCAGCCCCGCCTGTCGTGTCGCACGAACCCTTTGCCGCCGAGCCAATCACGCCGCAGCGACCCGCCGCTGCGTCCAGCCCCAAGCGGCGCCGCTCCCCCTGGCCATTCATCGCCATCGGCTGCGTGGCCATCCTCCTCGTGGCCGGCGCCATCGGGGCCATCGCGCTGGCGCCGCATCTGCGGCGGCCGGCTCCGGCGGACCCCATCCCCGTGGCCGCCTCTTGGGACGACGCAACTAGCACACCGCTGCTCGCCACCACCATCGAACCCTCCTCGGAAGTGCAGTCCATCGCGGTCGGCGAGGCCATGGTCATCACGATGCCCGAAGGCTTCCTAGAGAAGCCGCAGCAACTCACCGTCGCGGCCCTCGACGGCGGCCCCGACCTGCTGCTGCCCCTGCGAGCCCAGCCCTTGGGCACCTACGAGGTCAAGCTCGGCGACCTGGCGTTCTTTGAAGAACCCCTGCTCATCGAGCTGCCATACGATCCCGACCAGCTCGAATCGCCCCTCCCGCCCGAGTTCGCCCTGGTGGCGTCCTACTGGGATGAGGAGCTGGCAGAGTGGATCGAGATGCCGTCCTTTGTCGATACGGCGCGGCGGCGGCTGGTGATCCCCACCTTTCACCTCACCAAGATTCGCTACGATTGCGTCATCGCCGACGGCCACATCTACAATGACTATTTTTCGGTCAAGTACGACCGCGAAGAGATGGCAGCCCTGCAATCGCTACACCCGGACTATGCAGACATATATGCCGCACATCCCGATCGCGTGTTCAACATCCTCAACGATGCCCGTCTGGCCTATGAGCGCGCTGGCTTTCGCGACCTAGAAAAGATCGCGGCCGTCGAGGAAAAAGTCTTCCGAATGACTTTCCAAGGACCAGTCGAACACAAGATGACCCTGCGCCGGTACAATGTCTACATCCACGGGGACGCCACCGATCAGAGCTGGACCTGGAAAAGCATCGCCTACTCTAGCCTCAGCCGCAGCAAGTACACGGGCAACATCTATGTCCCCTACTCGTACCAGGACGATGTCTGCATCGGGATCGCCCACGAGGTGTTCCACAGCGTCCAGAACCGCTATTACAACCTGGTGGGCATGACCGAGATCAAGACTCCGGGCACGACGACCCCCGTCGCCGGCTTGCTGGTGCGCCAGTGGTGGCTGGAGGGTACGGCCGAGTATGCCGCTGGCGCCTTGGCCTGCCCTGCGCCAGACGGATCGCCCCACCCTGAGATGGGCGGCGAGCTGGACCACCGACGCCTCGAAAAGCCGCTTGCATACTCGCCCTCGATCCTTTACAGGGGGTCCGACCGACCGGCCTACAACAACGCCTGGTTCATCGCCTTTCTCGTTAACGAAAAGGGCATCGACTTTCGCGACATGTTCGAGGCCGTCGCCTCTTACCAGTGGCCCAGCGTCTACGACAACCTGGTCACGTATCTCGGAACCAAGCAGTTGGACATCTACCAGGTCTATGCCGAGTTTGCCGTCTGGTGGTACTTTGATCCCGCCAGCCCATTGCAGCGCGGGACGCGGGCCGGTGTAGTACCCCTGACAGCCCTCACAGAGGCCGCACCGGGTGACGCCGCCGGGATGCTCACCGAAAAGGTGTTGCTAAAAGTGCCAGGCCAGGACCTGCGGAGCAGGTTCGTCTATGAGACTTTGGCGGGAGACCATCGAACCCAGATCAGAGAGATCCGCGTGGGAGAGATTGGTGAGGCCGCCGTTGGACGCGGCTCGGCCGCGCAGCCTCCACCCCGCCTGGAACCTCGCACGTTGATCTTCCACTGGGAGAACGCGCACCTTTCCTCTGTGAACTACACCTGGCTGTTGCTCGGCAAGCTGTCGCCCGGCATCTCACCGCTGGTTGTGACCCGCATCGCCAACGATCAACCCCTGGTCATCGAGACGCTGGACACGGACCAGGCGCTGTACGTCCTGGCCATCCGGCAGCACCTAGTAGCGACTCGCCGCGGAACCGCGGGCGAGACCCCCACGTTTCGGGTCACCGAGGCCGAGCTTACCATCGAACCGCCCGAGATCGTGGACGGCTCGCCCAACCAGCGCTACACCCTGGCCGCCACCGCCCGCAACATCCCAGAGCCGCTTGTCTCCCGCCTACGTTTCGAGTGGCAGAGTCCCTCTCAACCCAACCAGACTGTCATGCAGCACGACCTCACCTACAGCAACGACACGGTCTCGGCCGCCCTGGCGGATCAGCAGTTCCCCGTCGGCGAGCACATCGTCACGGTGCGCCTGTATGCCGACGGCGCCACGCTGCTGGCGGAGGCCCAGGCGCGCATCCGGATCCTCGAGCCAGGTGAAGCGGGCAGCGTGGGTGACGATGACGACGACGAACCCGCTGCCAGCGCCGCAGGTCATTGGCGCCTGGTGGAAACCATCGAAGCGCCGGGCAGCACCGAAGGCGATGGCAACGTGGATGGAGCGAATTGCTCGACCACCACGGCGAGCTGGAGCAACGGAAACGTCACCAGTACCATCTCCTGGCCGGCATCGTCCCGAGACAAGTTCTACCCCTGCGAGAACAGCGGCAACATGACCTATGTCGGCGTCCTCTCGTGGACGCCTCCTCCCGCTTCACTGTATCCAGAGCAAGAGATCACCTTGGACGCCAAGGTCGCCAACACGACCTTTGATACGAGATGGCCTGCCGTCTCCGCCTTGGCAATCTGGCGCGGCAACAGCAAGGTCTGCGGCATCTCCTCCCGCGGGGAGGAAGGCGCATGGGAGTGTCCCGAGCCTACCTTTGTCATACCAGCCGGGAACCCGCAGGCGGGAGAGCGCGGCACGCGGCTGGAGATCGTCGTTGCCGTGAACGTGGCCATTACCTGGTCCACATCCAAAGACTTTGCCGGGAGCGGCCGCTATACCTATGTGTACGAATGGGTGCCGTAAGCCGAGAGCGGCATCATAGCATCCAGGGGGACGCCCATGCCCTAGCAGGGATGGGCGTCCTCTCGCGTAGCATTGGCCTGCGCCGAACCCCTCACCAGCGGCACACGCGCCCCTCGATGGCCGCCAGCCCCCGATCCGTCGCCACGCCCACCGCCGCGATGACGCCCATCCCCGCCAGCACGTCGGCCGTGCGGAACAGGTTGCGCGCCTCCATCATCATGAACCCCAACCCCCGCTGCACGGCCACCATCTCGGCGGCGATGACGCACATCCACGCCAGCCCCAGCCCCACCCGCGCCTGGGTGAGCAGCGCCGGCGCCAGCAGCGGCAACACCACATAGCGCACCATCTGGCCCTGGCTGGCGCCCAGCGTCCGCGCCGCGTTGAGCAGCTCCTCATCCACAGCCCTCGCGGCGCCCATCACCCCCACCACCAACGTCAGGAACGTGCCCACGAATATGATGAACAAGGCCGGCGCATCGCCGATGCCGAACCACAGGATGGCCAGCGGGATCCAGGCCGGCGGGGAAAGCGGTCGCAGCCCGCTCAGCAAGGGGCTGCACAACGCCGCCAGCCGGGGATGCATCCCCAGGGCCACGCCCAACGGCGCCGCCAGCAGCGCCGCCCCCGCAAAGCCCACCAGCACCCGCCACAGGCTGGCCCACAGGTCCGGCAGCAGCCGCCCGCCCACCAGCAGCGTCCAGCCCCGCGCCAGCACCTGGCTGGGCGGCGGCAACAACTGCGCGTCCACCAGCCCGCTGCGCGTGACCAGCTCCCACAGCCCGGCCACCACCAGCACCACCGCCACCTGCCCCAGGCGGCCCGAGGCGAGAGGGGTCCCAGTCTTTCCGGTAGGCGCGGTTTCCATACCGCGCCGCAGGGAGCGGCGTGCTGAGCGGGCGCGCGGATTGGCATCCGCGCCTACTAGCGATCCTCCAGAGGGAGACCGCTCGTCCCTACGAGAGCCTGGTGCCCTCACGTCCGCCCCTCCAGCGCCTGGGCCAAGGGCCCCTCGTCCACCAATGCCTCGGTGCCGGGGACGGCGTCGATCATGCCATACCGCACCATCAGCCCCGCCATGCGCGTGATCTCGTCCGGCGCCACCAACGCATCCAGCCGCATCTTGGCCGGGTCCAGGCTGGCCGCCACCAGCTCCACGTCGAACGCGTCCAGCGTCTCCACCAGGGTGGCAGCGGCCTCCCGCCGATGGGCGTTGCACCAATCCACCGCCTGCAGATGCGCCCGCAATAGGCCCACCAACGCCTCCGGCTGGCGCTGGGCGAAATCCTCGTGGGCCACCACCACGCAGCAGGGATGATCCGGCCAGGCCGCGGTGTAATAGCCCAGCACCCGCCCCCAACCCTGGCGCTCGGCGTCGGTCATGAACGGCTCGGTGTTGGAGCTAGCATCCACCTGGCCGGTCCGCAGCGCCGTGATCATATCCCCGAGCTGGCTCAGGTAGCGCAGCTCCAGATCGACGTCCGCATCCAGGCCAGCCTCCTCCAGCGCATACCGCAGCAAGACGTCCAAGATCGAGGCGCGGATGGTGGTCACCGGCCGCCCCCGCAGGTCGCCCAGCGTGCGGATATCGTCCTCGGCGCGCACCAGCAGGCCGTCGCTGCCGCGGCCGCTCATGGCCACGATCCGGATCGGCGCCCCCGTGGCGATGGCCGCCACCGCCGTGGTCACCGGCAACGACCCCACGTCCAGGTCGCCGCGCTTGAGGGCCTCCACCAGCTCGGTGTTGCTGGCGATCAGCCGCAGATCCACCTCCAGCCCCGCGTCCTGGTAGAGCCCCCGCTGCTGCGCCGCAAAAAAGGGCAGTTGGCAGTTGGAGGTGCGCACGCCCACCAAGGCGGCTCCGCTCGGGCGCGCCGTCCGGCAGCCCGCCACTCCCCAGGCCGCCAGCGCCATCGCCCCGCCCACGAACGCCCGCCGCGATAGCCGATGCTCCGCCCCAGATCCACAACACGTGCCAGCCATCGTCACCCTCCCATGCAAAACGGGCACCCGTCCCCCCTGTGGGGGTGGCTGGGTGCCCGTTCGGGCTGTCATGCCATAGCCCGAGTATGCCGGGGACGGCGCGTCGTGTCAAGGCAGCGTGCTCCCTCGTTGTGTGATTTGCCGAATTTCCCTCTCAGCGGCTATGATGCGCGCGGTCTGGTAGAGTACCTTGGGGCCAACCGCGCCCCCACACAGGCAAGGAGACGCCATGTCCGAGGCAGAGGCGACGATTCAGCGGCTGGCGGCGGATCTGCGAGCGCTGGGCGTCCGCCAGGGCGGTGAACTGCTGGTGCATTCGTCCCTCTCGGCGCTGGGCTGGGTGCCCGGCGGCCCCGAGACGGTGATCCAGGGTCTGTTAGCGGCGCTGGGCCCCGAAGGAACCCTGCTCGTCCCCGCGCTGTCGTTCGACATCGTCACGGCCGAGCACCCCGTGTTCGACGTGCGCACCACGCCGAGCTGCATCGGCGCCATCGCTGAGCACTTTCGCGCCCGGCCTGGTAGCCTGCGCAGCGTGCACCCTTCGCACTCGGTCTGCGGCGTTGGCCCCCGCGCCGCGGAGCTGCTGGCTAACCATGATGTGGACCGCACGCCCGTAGGGCCGAACTCGCCCTTCAGGCGGCTGCGCAACGTCGGCGGCCAGTTGATGTTCCTGGGCTGCGGCATGGGGCCGAACACCTCCATGCACGGCGTGGAAGAGGTGGCCCAGGCGCCCTACCTCTTCCGCCCCTACACCGTCGCGTACACCATCACCAGGCACGACGGCAGCGTCATACAGGCCACCCATCGGCGGCACGGGTTCGGCGTCTACGACACGCGCTACGAGCGGCTGGAGCCGCTGCTGGGGCCAGACGTGCTCCGGGTGGGGCCGGTTCTCGAGGCCAAGGCCCATTTGATCGAGGCCGCGCCCATGTGGGAGCGCGCCCTGGCCGAGATGGCGCGGGACGCCTATGCCTTTGTGGAGCGGGAGGGTTGATCGGCTCGCATGATTTCCTTTACCCCTGGATGATCGGCCACTACCCAACGCGATGAAGATGACAGAGGCGCATACGTCTCTGTTTCTTGTCTCTGAAGCCAAGATTGATTATCCTTAGCGCCGTTAGCCGCATGGGCGGTCGCGGCGCCACTGCCCCGCCTGAGACTGTGGCGGCTGGTCGGTGCTCTAGGAGTTGGGGCGGTTCCTGCTATCTCGGCGTCCTTTGTGATCCAGGCTCGACGCTTATGCCCAAGAAGGAGACCCTGTGAACGGCGACGACCACGCCCCCCACAACCAGCAGGTTGGCCTCCCCCCCCTGACGCCTGACCGCCTGCGCGAGCTCTGGTCGCGAACCTACAACCGCGAGGGCAAGCCCGATTGGTCGCACATCCTGCCCTACTACCATGACGACATCCGCTTTCACGATAGCATCCAGCGGCTGGGGGGGCTGGCCGAGTTCACGGCCATGTGCCAACGCCTCACCCGTCGCTGCCAGCAGCTCACCATGGAAATCGGCTCCGTCGTCAGCGACGGGCGCGAGATCTGTTTCCAGTGGAAGATGCAGATGATCTTTCGCCGTTTCCCCAGCTCGCCGATCTACGGCGCGTCCAAACTGACCTTGGGCGACGACGGTCTGATTCACGAGCAGCGCGACTATTACGACCTCTGGGGCGACATTTTCGACAATGTCCCCTGGTTTCGCCGACCCTATCGCTGGTTCATGCGCAGGTTCTTTGGGTAGGGGGTGCCATGAGGCTGCCAGAGGAGCTGCAGTTCATCGCCAACGCGCACAAGCCGCAGCGGCGCACCGACGCGCGCCTGGATGGCTGCACCTGCGTGATTACGGGGGCCACCTCGGGCGTCGGCCTGGCCGCGGCCAGGCGACTGGCGCGGGGCGGCGCGCGCCTGGTGCTGGTGGCGCGCAACGCGGCCAAGGCGCGCGCCCTGCGCGACGAGCTGGCCTCTTCCTACCAGACGCGGACCGAGATCGTGCTGGCCGATCTCGCCCGGCTGGATCAGGTGCGACGCGCTGCGAACGCGATCCTCGAGCGCGCGCCGCGCATCGATGTGCTCGTCAATGCCGCGGGCGTGTTCTGCACGCGGCGTACCTTGACCCCCGAGGGTTTCGAGACGGCCTTCTGTGTCAACCATCTCGCTCCGTTTCTGCTGACGCGCCTGCTGCTGGACCGCATCCGCGCCAGCGCTCCCGCCCGTATCATTCAGGTGAGCTCCCAGGGGCATCGCTTCGGCGGCCTTGACCTCGACGACCTGGCCTGGGAGCGGCGCCGCTACCGCGGGCTACAGGGCTATGGCGCCGCCAAGACGGCCCAACTTCTGACCGTGTGGACGCTGGCGGAGCAGCTCGCTGGCAGCGGCGTGACCATCAACGCCCTGCACCCTGGCGCCGTGCGGAGCAACATCGGCATGAACAACGGCCTGCTCTATCGCATCTACAAGCGCGGATTCCTGTGGTGGTTCCTCAAGGACCCAGCCATCGCGGGCGAGGCGATCTACTACCTGGCTGCCGCGCCCGACATGGCCGCCGTGACGGGCCGCTACTATAACCTGACCATCGATGAGCGCCCCGCCCCCTGGGCGCTGGATCGCGACCTGGGCGCTCGGGTGTGGGACCTGAGCGAGCAGCTGTGTGGCTTGCGGGGCTAGGGCGCCCCTGTCGAGGATGGGGCATTTGCAGGTGCCCATGATGCGGACCCATTCGCCATACACAACGACTGGGAGAAGGACAGATGGCGGAACGTGAGCGGTACGATGCGATCATCGTCGGGGCGGGGATCGCGGGGCTGACGGCGGCGGCCTACCTGGCCCGGGCGGGCCACCGCATCCTCCTCTGCGAAAAGGAGCCCGTCTGCGGCGGGCTGGTCACCACCTTTGAGCGGAATGGCTTCTACTTTGATGGCGGCATTCGCGCCATCGAGAACTCGGGCATCGTGTTTCCCATGCTCCGAGACCTGGGCATCGAGCTCGAGTTCATCCCCAGCCCGGTCGCCATCGGCGTAGAGGACCGCGTCGTCCGCCTCCAATCCAGCGCCAGCCTGGACGAGTACCAGGCGATGCTGGGCGACCTGTTCCCCGCTGAACGCGACGGCATCGCGGCCATCATGGGCGAGATTCGGCGGGCCATGCGCTACATGGACGTGCTCTATGGGATCGACAACCCCGCGTTCCTGGATCCCAAGCGCGACCGCGCCTATATGCTAAAGACCCTGCTGCCCTGGCTGCCGCGTTATGCCGCGACCATGCCCAAGCTGGCGCGGATGACCGAGCCCATCGTGCCCTATCTCGAGCGCTTTACCAGCAACCGATCGCTCATCGACCTGTTTGCCCAGCACTTTTTCCAGTCCACCCCCGCCTTTTTTGCGTTGAGCTATTTCAGCCTCTACCTGGACTATCGCTATCCGCGCGGCGGGACGGGCAAGCTGGCCGAGGCGCTGGCCGCGTTCATGCAGGCCCAGGGCGGCGAGATCCGCACCAGCACCAAGATCGTGGCCGTCGACCCCGAAGCGCGCGAGATCGTGGACGCTGCGGGCCAGCGTTACGCCTACCAGCGACTGATCTGGGCGGCGGACCTCAAGGCCCTCTATGGCGGGATGGACGCCGCGTCCATCCAGGATGCCGCCCTCAGGCGGGCCGTGCAGGAGCGCCAGGCGGCGGTGCGAGACAAGCGGGGCGGCGATTCGGTCCACACGGTCTACCTGTCCGTCGATCTGGCCCCCGACTATTTTCGGCAGCGGGCCAGCGCCCACTTTTTCTACACGCCGCGCCGCGAGGGCCAGACGGCGGCGGGCAGCGTGGGGCCTGGCAGCGGCCGCGCGGCCACCGAGGCCTGGCTGGAGCGCTTCCTGCCGCGCACGACGTACGAGATATCCTGTCCCGCGCTGCGCGATGGCGCCCTAGCGCCTCCAGGCCAGACCGGCCTCATCGTCAGCATCCTGTTCGACCACGCCCTGACCGTGCAGATCGAGGCCGCGGGCTGGCTCCCCGAATTCACCGCGCGTTGCGAGCGCCAGATCGTCGACCTACTGGACGGCACCGTGTTCCCAGGCATCAAGGAGGCGGTCATCGACCGCTTCACGTCTACGCCGCTGACCATCGAGCGGCGCGTGGGCAGCACCGACGGCGCCATCACGGGCTGGGCGTTCACCAACGAGGGCATCCCCGTGGAGCATCGGCTGCCCCGCATCATGGGCGCGGTGCGCACGCCCATTGAGGGCATTCTCCAGGCCGGCCAGTGGGCCTTTAGCCCGTCCGGCCTGCCAACCTGTATCCTGACGGGCAAGCTCGCCGCCGATGCCGTCCTGAAGGCGCTGCGCTGAGCGGCTCCGCCGCGGAGGGACTGGGTTAGGATGGTAGGTGAGGGGCCGAGTCGCGGCGACGTCGCCCTGGGCCGTTTTCGAGACCGAGGCCATCCGGTACAATGCCGACATGGACGCCTACATCCGGGCCACGGGGCCGTGAGGACAGAGAAACTGGGTAGCATTTCGCTGGCGCGAGACGCTTTTCCTGCTTGACATTATACGTGAGACAGGATATACTAGCGACATGATACGGTCATTCAGCGACAGAGAGACGGAGCGGCTGTTCTTTCGCTACCGAACGTCCAGGCTCCCGGCTCACCTGCAACGCAGTGCGCTCCGAAAGCTCCGCATGCTGGACGCCGCCGAGTCGATCACTGACCTGAGAAGCCCCCCGGGCAACCGACTGGAACGCCTGAGGGGTGGGCGTGAGGGGCAGTACAGCATCCGGATCAACGACCAGTACCGTATCTGCTTCGAATGGATGACGGTGACGCGTTTGATGTAGAGATTGTAGACTATCACTAGGGAGACGAGATGATGACCGACATGCTAGCCCCCGTACATCCGGGCGAGATCCTCTTGGAAGAGTTCCTGGCGCCCATGGGCCTCAGCCAGAGCAAGCTGGCCCTCAGCCTGCGCGTGCCAACCACCCGCATCAACGATATCGTCCACGGCAAGCGCGCGGTCACGGCGGACACGGCCCTGCGCCTGGCCCGCTTTTTCGGGACCAGCCCCGCCTTTTGGCT
>Ga0334890_1005733_pt1 | contig 10288 bp, 14 predicted proteins | sample GraSluR1_MG_3_FD_207220 | JGI IMG/M metagenome (GOLD analysis project Ga0334890, IMG submission 207220) | Sludge microbial communities from methane-producing bioreactor in Wageningen University, Netherlands - Granular Sludge_31_08-R1 | ecosystem: Engineered > Bioreactor > Anaerobic >... | reverse complement strand
CCTTAAGCTGTGGGAATACAACGCATAACATTACATCAGCATATTTAAAAAAATAGGAGGAATTTATGGCAACAATACAAATTAAAAGAAGAACATCTGCAGGAACAGGACCCCTTACAGGTACAACTGGGGTAGTGAAAGCAGGAGAACCACAAGTTGATTTTAATGGTGAGCATTTATATATAGCTAAAGCAGATAAAACAGCATCTGTTTCAGTGCCTTTAGCAGATAGTGATTATTTAAAAATACCTTCAGCTGGTAAAGTTGATGACCAAATTGATACAAAGATTACGGCCCTTGGTTTAGGAAGTGCAGCAACTAAAAACACAGGAACTGGAAATGGAAACATTCCTATCCTAAACTCAAGCGGGAAACTAGCAGATAGTGTTGTGCCTAAGATCGCAATGACCAATACTTTTGTCGTCGCAAGTCAAACAGCGATGCTAGGTCTTACCACTGCACAAGAAGGTGATGTTGCAGTCCGCACAGATTTGAATAAATCATTCATCTTAAAAGCTGCACCTTATTCAACACTAGCTAACTGGCAAGAACTCTTAACACCAACAGACTCAGTCACAAGTGTCAATGGTTCAACTGGTGCAGTTACCGTTACACTCGCTGATTTAGGTGGGGTTGCAGGATCTACTTACAACACACATGTTTCAAGTAATCTTCACTTAACCACAGAACAAAGAACAAAATTAGCCAATGCAAAAATATCAACCATTATTACTGCAGAAGGTATGGCACTCGCTTCTAGTGAAACAAACTATGATTCAACTGTACTTACCAATGCATTAACATATTTTCCAGTCGTTGATACAGGTTATACACCAACAAAAATTAAATATAAGTTAGGTATCGATTCATCAAAGGTATTAACGCCTTCATCAGTGATTGATGGTGGTACCTATTAATGGCCATTATTAGAGTCAAAAGAGGAAGTACTATACCAACCACTTCAAAGCTATCTTATCTTGGTGAGCTTGCTTTTGATTATGGGTCTAATGCTTTATATGCAAGAGGACCATCATCGGTTGTAAAAATTGGTGGTGAAATGGAAGTTGTCTATTTTTATGAAGGCTATGGCTATACCCATACCTTACAGTATGCATTTGATCCTAACTATATCTATAAAGTGCATATCATATCATCCACCCAAGGGACATCTGCAGATATCTCAGATACCTATATCTATTACCGAACAAGTGCATTATCCAATTTACAAGGTTCATATATTGCTCATCATGTCAATACTGAAGATAGTTCACATGATGTAAAAGTAGGGAAAAATTCAACCGTTCATTACATCGAGGATAGTTATGCAAGTGGTCCAGTCATTACCAGTGGGATAACGAAAGTCATTGACTTTGAACTATCACCAACTTTTAAAAGTAGTTATACGGATATACAACAATGGGTCGCTTATGGAAAAAGTATCGCTACCTTGTCTGGCCAAAGTGATGGTTCAATTAAGTTAGCTGATTTTGTGCATTCTTTTAACGGTGACTTAGGAGCGATGTATATCAATACAGGACTTAATGCGGGTTCACCAGATTCATTATCCATTACCCTTTATAGAATAAAGAGAAAGTAGGCAGTTATGGCAATTATTAGAGAATTAGAAACAAAGTTTGGAATCAAGGCTTCGTATCATAGAATAACAGCATTTAATATCAGTTACTCACATAAGAAAATTAGTTTATGTGTCGCAACTTATATATCAAAAGAAGCAAGAGCAAGCTTTAATCAACCCGTTGAAGAAATCGATATTGAAATTCCGTATGGAGATTTCACTAGTTTCTTAAATGTTAATCCAATTGAAAGAGGCTATCTATGGTTAAAAGAAAATGTCATTGGCTTTGAAGATGCCCTAGATGACTTTGATGTAATAGAGCCAGTGATAGAACCGGTTATAGAAGATGAACTTAATCTTAACCAAAATTAGAGGGATATTTCCTTATCATAAAATATTACTTGCGTACTATAGTGGATCAATCGCTTATGGTATCAATGACGAACATAGTGATACAGATGTCACTGTTGTCTTAGATGGTTTTAGAGATAATATCCACTTGAACTTAGGACAAGTTGATTTATTTATCTTTTCAAAAGAAAGGTTTCTAGCAAGGCATAACTTTGATGAAACAATAACTGCCTATCATAGGTCATCTACGGATACTTTCTTAAGTTTAGAAAAAACGCTCATCCATATGGATCCTGATTTCAAAGAAACGGTTGATAAACTATTAAATATCAATCATAGAATGTTCTTAATGAAATCATTAGAGGCTCAGCTTGAATACGGAAAAGCAAGATATGAAATCACTAGAGCATTCAAATCGCATTATCATTTCTTTAGATATAGAGGCATCATTGAACACTATGAAAAGACAGGTAAGTTTGAACTTGTTTGTCCTGAACCATGGTACACCTATATGATGGATTACAAAAACAACTGGGACAATATCAAAGGTAGTAAGTATTATGAATTATTAGAAGAATCAATACATTTTATAGAAAACTATATAGAAGGGATGAAACGGATTGAATTGGGATAATTTACTCATGTTTTTCAGAATGGAAAATCTTATCTATTGGATCGTCACCATGGTTGTAGTGATTCTTACAACCATTAAGCAATTTAATAGGCAAGATAAAAAGAGCAAGACCAACAATGATGAAATATTAAATAACTTACAAAAGATAGATCGTCAGAATGTGAAAATGCTTAATCTCCTTGAGATGCACTCACAAGACATACGTTCCTTAAAGAAGGACGTCAATGTGCTTGAACACCGTGTCTCAAGATTAGAAGATTCACAAGTTAATATATATAAACGTCTAGGAGGACAAAAAAATGACAATACTTGAAATCATACTGTTGATACTTAATATTGTAATAGGTTCACTTTATATCACAGCAAAACTTAAAGACAATAAGAACCTAGCATCGATTGTTAAAGAAGTAAAAGAGGATATTAAATTATCTTCAGAAGCTGTATCTGATTTAGTATCTAAAGCGAAAGACATTGTTTTTGATGAGACTGTACAAAAAACGATTAAAGAATTTATCATGATTGTAGAAGAAAAGAATCAGCTAGCCAAAAGTAAAGGTGAAACATACCTTACAGGTGATGATAAAAAGCATGCGGTTATTGGGAGGTTAAGTGAATGGGTATCTAACCTTACTGGCTCAACGGAAAGAGCGGTTCACTTTGTTGAAGACAATCAAAGCAAGATTGAATCAATCATAGATGAGTACATTTCATTTAGTAATAAAATGCATGGAAAATCCAGTTTATCAGAGGCTGAAAGAATTATTGCAGAAAAGCTTTTAGCAGAGAGTAAGTAAAATATTTAATAAACAACATTAAGCCATTGTGTGAGTAAAATCATTCAATGGCTTTTTTTGACTTTAGAGGTTATTTTACAACCATTCGAAAGTCATTTGAAATAAATGTTCGTTTTTTTAACAAAAAACATGATTTACCCTTGTAATTTATAATTCAATCATATAAAATAGAATTATTCAATTATCGAACAATGGACGGTGAAGTCATGAGTGATAACTCGTTTTTCAAACCAACACTTTTGTATAAAGAATTTATGATATTAGATCTTATAGAGAAGGATGCTAATATTACACAAAGAAAGATTAGTAAGACTATTGGAGTAGCTGTCAGTATGGTGAACCAATATTTAGACAGCTATGAGAAAAGTGGTCTCATCAAAAGGAAAAAATACTCTACCAAAACCGTAGAGTATTTTGTCACAAAAAAAGGAATGGAAAGAAGAAAACTATTGAACATAAGTTATCTTAGTGCAGCACAAAAAATTTATAACAGTGCAAAAGAAAATATTTTAGCGTTTTTATCTGAGTTATCTGACCAAGGATTCAAGAAGCTGCTTTTCTATGGTGCTGGTGATGTAGCAGAAATAATTTTACAAACAATTATTAATGAAAAATATAGGTTAATTAAAGTAGAAGCAATTATTGATGATGATGTTATTAAACAAAATACTAATTTATTAGGTTATGATATATTGAGTTTTGTTGATATAGATAACTATGATTATGATGGGATTTTGATTTCTAGTTTTAGTAAAAATAATGCAATTTATAATAAACTTATCAATTCAAACATTCAAATTAATAAAATTATTAGATTTTTTAATATTTAACTGGAGGAGTATTGTTATGTATTTGTTCTTTAAAAGAGTTGGAGATATTTTTTTATCAATTATTGGACTTATCTTATTGTCTCCAATTTTATTAGTAGTATCTTTACTTATAAAAATTGATAGCAATGGCCCAATTATTTTTAAACAAAAAAGAATCGGTAAATTTGGTAAGGTTTTTAATATCTATAAGTTTCGGTCTATGACTGTTGGAGCAGAGAAACACGGAGTATATGAATCAAAGAACGATTCAAGAGTTACAAGAATAGGAAAAATCATTAGGAAGCTAAGTATAGATGAATTTCCTCAATTCATTAACATATTGAAAGGTGATATGTCTATAATTGGTCCTAGGCCTACACTAACTTATCACCCTTGGAAATATGAAGAATATTCAGATTTCCAAAAACAACGCTTCAACTTAAGACCAGGTGTTACAGGATGGGCACAAGTGAATGGTAGAAAAGATGTAGAATGGAATAAACGAATTGAATATGATGTATTTTATGTAAATAACGTTTCACTATTTTTTGATATTAAAATAATAATCAAGACAATATTTAAAGTTATATTGATGAAAGATAATGTAAATAAAGAGCAAACAGTAAAAAATGATTAGTAATTGGAGGTGTATCTAATGGCTTTAAAACTTATGTATATAACTAATAATCCAAGAATTGCACAAATTGCTGAGAGAAGTGGTGTAGATTGGATATTCGTAGATTTAGAAAAAAAGGGAAAAATGGAAAGGCAAGGTCATTTAGATACAGTGATTTCTAATCATAAGATTTCTGATATAGCACCATTAAAAAATATTTTGACTATGTCTAAATTGTTAGTCAGAATTAATCCGATAAATAGTGATTCTGATAAAGAGATTATTGATGTAATCGAAGCTGGTGCAGAAATTATTATGCTTCCATATTTTAAAAAAAAGCATGAGGTAGAAGATTTCATAAAAGTGATTAATGGTCGAGTAGAAACATGTTTACTGCTCGAAACTCCTGAAGCAGTTGATAATTTAGATGATATACTCCAGGTTAAGGGTATTGATTATATCCATATTGGATTAAATGATCTTCACTTGGGTTACAATATGAAATTCATGTTTGAGTTATTAGCAGATGGAACTGTAGAAAAAATAATAAAAAAGATTAAAGCACACAACTTACCCTATGGTTTTGGGGGAATAGCTCAAATTGGCCAAGGTTCTTTACCAGCAGAAAAAATTATAGCAGAGCACTATCGTTTAGAATCATCTATGGTCATTTTGTCAAGAACATTTTTTAATCAAGATAAAATAGACGATTACGATATTGCTTTGAAGACGTTTAGAGATGGGATTCAAGGAATTAGAGATTTTGAGCAGTATCTCAAAACTAGAACAGGTGTTTATTTCGCCAAAAATAAACAAGACGTAGAAAAAATTGTTAAAAGTATAGTGTAAATATCTATTAAAAAGGGCGTGATATATCATGAAAAAGATATTGCTTACAGGTGCACTTAGTTGCACTCAAAATCAAATTAATAATATAGAAAATTTAGGATACCAAGTAACATTTGTTCAAGAAGAAAGAAAAAAACTTGATATCGATGTAGATGACTTTGACGTAGTCATATGTAATAATCTATTCCTTTATAATAATATTGAGGATTTTACAAAGCTTAAACTTATTCAACTGACTAGCGCTGGATTAGATCGTGTTCCATTAGATTATATCAAAGAAAACAACATTAAGATTCTTAATGCTATTGGAATATATAGCAATCCAATATCAGAATGGGTAATTTTAAAAGTACTTGAAGTGTATAAAAAAACTAAAACATTTGTAAAACAACAAGTAGAAAAGAAATGGATTAAACAACGTGATTTATTGGAACTTACTAATAAAAATATTGCCATTGTAGGCTATGGGAGTATAGGCAAAGCTGTTGCTAAAAAGTTCAAAGCATTTGAATCCAAAATTTACGCTTTTGATATTACTGATATTAACGATCAAAATGTTGATAAATTTTGTAACATCAATACATTTGACGATTTTTTAAGTAAAATGGATATTATTGTATTAACTCTACCATTAAATGATTCAACAAAAAATTTCATAAATGCTGATCGTTTATTAAAAATGAAAATTGGGGCAGTATTAGTTAATGTTTCAAGGGGTGGAATTGTTAATGAAACTGATTTAGTAAATGTATTGAATACTCGAACAGATATTACAGCAGTTCTTGATGTTTTTAGAGAAGAACCTTTAATAAACGATAATATTTGGTCTCTTCAAAATGCAATTATAACTCCACATAATGCGTATGCATCAGTTGATAATAACAATAGATTATTTAATCTAATTTATACAAATTTAGGTAAATACACAAACACTAATAATTAATCTTTGTCACCGCATTGCATAGCGTAAAATATAAATACTAATAGATAAACATTTATTTAAATTAGTATAAAAAAACCTTAAATAAGGAGCAAAATTTTATATGGAAAAAGTATTAATTACAGCAACATTAATGAGTCACATTGCTCAATTTCACAAACCTTTAATAAGAATGCTTAAAAATGCAGGATATGAAGTCCATATTGCTGCAAAAGACAATTTGAGTAGTAAGAATGGCTTAAAGATAGACTTGATCGATAAAGCATTCAATATTGATTTTGCTAGGAGTCCATTATCTTTTAAAAACATGAAAGCTTACAAAAAAATGAAAAGAGTCATTAAAGATAATAAGTATGAATATATTCATTGTAATACTCCTATGGGAGGTCTTATTACTAGAATGGCTGCAAATCCAGAAAGAAAAAAAGGGACAAAAGTCTTTTATACAGTTCACGGATTTCATTTTTATAAAGGCGCACCAAAATTAAATTGGATTTTGTTTTATCCGATAGAAAAATTTATGTCCAGATTAACAGATGTTTTAATAACAATTACTAAAGAGGATTATGAACTAGCTAAGAAAAAAAAGTTTAAGTGCACAGTAAGATACATTGATGGTGTTGGTGTAAACACATCTAAGTTTAATACAGAAACCCTTGCTAAGAATCAAATTTCTGTTTTATCAAAAGAAAACTTTAACATATTGAATATAGGAGAGTTAAATAATAATAAGAATCAAATTTTTATTTTAGAATCGTTATATCAATTATTAGAAAAGTTTCCTCAGGTAAGACTTTACATAGCAGGTAATGGACCAAATTATGATATGTTGAACAATTATATAATTGATAATAATCTTCAAGACAACGTTTTTTTATTAGATTACGTTTTAGAAATTGAAAAATATATTCAAGCCTGTGATTTGATTGTATCGTCCAGTTATAGAGAGGGTTTGCCTTTAAACATTATGGAAGCTATGACATGTGGTAAACCTATTTTAGCTTCTGATAACAGGGGACATAGAGAATTAATAGAGGATGGATATAATGGATTTCTATATGAGGTGAATAATATAACACAGTTTAATGGTATTATTGCTAATTTAATTGAAGATACAAGTTTAGCTGATCATATTGCAGCTAATGCCAAGATTGAAAGTCGTAAATATAGTGATTTAAATATATCGAAACAGTTAGAAGTAATTTATTTTGAATAATTTGCATAAAGAAAGAGAGAAAGTATGATGGATGTAATGATTAGCATAATTGTACCCATATATAATGTGGAAAATTATATTGAAAAATGTATAGAATCATTAGTTAGTCAATCATTTGAGAATATAGAAATTATTCTAGTTAATGATGGTTCAACAGATAATAGTCTTGATATATGCTATAAATATTCAAGGATATATTCAAAAATTAAAGTATTTACACAAGAAAATAGTGGACTATCTCCAACACGCAATAAAGGTATTAAAGAAGCAGTTGGGAAATACATCTTATTTGTTGATAGTGATGATTGGATTGATTCAATAACATGTGAAGTCTTATTCAAACATGCAACACAATATAATCTTGATGCTGTTTTATTTTCATCCGTAAGTGAGTATTCCAACAATCAAATCTATAAACCATTATATGATGAAAAAGACACTGTTTTTGATACTCAAAAATCCGTTAGAGAATTTGTCTTTAAAAAAATGATAGGATTGGAAAATAATCAGTTAAAATATCCACATTTAATCGACCGATATATTTCTGCGTGGGGGAAATTATATTCCACTAAAATCATTAAAGAGAATTCTATATTTTTCAAAAGCCTTAAAGAGGTACCTTCTGAGGCACTATTGTTCAACATGGAATATTTTTACTATTGCAATAAAGCAAGTTATATTAATAAATATTTTTATCATTATAGAAGAGATAACCAAGATTCTATAACTAAAAAATATAAAGAGGACTTGATAAAAAAATGGTCAAACTAGATGAAATTAACCTATGATTTTTTAAATAAAAGAAATATTTTTAACGAAAATTCACAAGTCTATTATAATCGTATATGTTTTAGTTTTTTGCCTATTTCAAGGAATTTAGTTGTAAAACAAGATTATTCTTTATATAAAAAAGAATATATTAAATTACACAAAGATTCAGAATATAAGACCGCATTAAAGAAATTTCAATACATGAAATTACCTATCCATTGGAAGATATTTTTTCTTTCTATAAGATATAATATGATCTTGGTTCATTTCATCATGACAAAAATTATGGTAAAGATTAAAAAAACATAGTTGTACATATTTTAGATTTGTAATGTGATATAAAGGAGATTTTATGCAAAAGATAAAAGTACTGCAAGTTGTTAGCAAAATGGGAAATGGTGGCATTGAAAAGTTTTTAATGAACTTATACTCTCATATAGATAGAAATAAGGTTGAGTTTGCATTTGTAGTTCATACAAAAGAAGAGCAGATATATGATAAACTTATTCTGGAGTATGGGGGTAAAATCTTAAGAGTGCCAAGGTTTAAATTATATAATATTATAGGGTACATTATTTCTTGGTTTAAATTATTTAGAGAAAATAATGATTATAAATTAATGCATTGTCACATGGTTAGTGTTGCATCTATATATATTACTATTTCAAAGTTTTTTAACATTACTTCTATTGTTCATAGTCATAGTACTAGAAGTGATGTTGGTGCTATAAGGTACTTAAAAAGTGCCTTTCAGTATCCAATAAGATTCTTAGCAAATTATAAATTTGCTTGCTCATCAGAAGCAGGTATAGCCTTGTTTGGAAAAAGAAAAAGTTTTACAAAAATCCCAAATGCAATTAATACAGAAGAATATATGTTTAATCAAACCATAAGAGATAACTATAAAACCTTGTTCAATTTGAAAGACAAATTTATTATTGGGCATGTGGGAAGGATAAACCCAACAAAAAGACAAGATTTTATAATTGACATTATGGATTATATCGTTAATAAAAAGAAGATTTATGATTATCATTTTGTATCTGTAGGTAATGGTTCATTGATTGATAAACTGATTACTAAAGTTGAAAGACTAAACTTAAATAACCATGTTACGTTTTTAGGTTATAGAGATGATATTAGTAATATAATGCAAATGTTTGATATGATTATATTCCCGTCGCTTTATGAAGGATTTCCAGTAACACTTATTGAATCTCAATGTTCTGGTTTGAATGCTTTGATTTCATCTCACTTGACTCGAGATGTCAATTTAACATCGCTTATTAAAAGAGTGGATATAGAAGAAAAAGCTGCTGTGTGGGGAAACGAGGCTTTAAAATTGAAAATGACAAATAATAGGGAAAATTATTATGAAATTGTAAAATCTAAAGGTTTTGACATAAAACAACTTGCCGATATTTTAGCAAGATTTTATACTGATAAGGAATTGCCGACATATGATTTCTAAAAATAATTTTAGAAATACTGGATTGATTATTTTTTCCCTTTTTCCCATATTGTCTTTTTATTCTTTTATTCCACTATTACATTTTGGCTATTTAATTATTTTGATTTATTGTATTATATATTTATTTTGTAATAAATTTAGGATTAATACCCCATTAGCAATTACAATTACTATACTATTATTTATTAATATTTTAAATGGAATCACTTACGGGTTTAATCAGGGTGTAGCAAATAATACAATAGGAATGCTTGTCTTTTT
>Ga0334890_1005727_pt1 | contig 10300 bp, 11 predicted proteins | sample GraSluR1_MG_3_FD_207220 | JGI IMG/M metagenome (GOLD analysis project Ga0334890, IMG submission 207220) | Sludge microbial communities from methane-producing bioreactor in Wageningen University, Netherlands - Granular Sludge_31_08-R1 | ecosystem: Engineered > Bioreactor > Anaerobic >... | reverse complement strand
CGCTACGATGGATCGGGGCTTGGCCTGGCTATCACCAAGCGATTGGTCGAGTTGCACGGCGGGCGCATCTGGTTGGAGAGCCAGCCAGGTGGCGGGACAACGGTCACTTTCACCCTGCCTGCTGCTGGGGGCGAGGGGGCGCACCCGCGCCCGGCGTAGGGGCGTACTGCAATACGCCCCTACGGGCCTCACCCCCGCTCGGCGCTGGCGCAGCGAGGCTGGGGGTGAGGCTGCTGCCAGCGTTACGCCTATCACTGACAACCTTTGCACACACCGCCGTCACCAGCCGGGCAGCGGCAGCACCGGCACGCGATACGCCCCGTGATGCACCGTGCCGATCACGGCCAGCGTCGCACCGCCCCACATGCCGACGGCGGCGACCCCGGCCAGCACGACCCAGACCACAAAGCCATCGCGGGCCAGTGGCACGTCATCGGCGTCTGGCTCCGCTGCGCTGAAACGCTCCTCGAACAGGGTGATCGCCGGGTACGCCTCGCGTAGCGCGGCCTGGTGTCCGTCGTCGCTTAAGTAGACGAACGCCACCGCACCCAACACCAGCGCCAGCAAGAGGCTCAGCGCCAGCACCGCCCCGCCAAAGAGCGCCCAACGGCGGCCTGTTCGCGCCCGCCCGCGCCGGATGTGCGCCGCGCCCGGCCCGTCCTCATAGACGCGCCCATCCGCCTCCAGCGTGATGTACACACGGTCGGTGGCAAAGCCGCTCAGGGTCAGGATGAGCAGGTACCAGGCGAAGCCGATCACCGTGATCAGCGCGAGCATCCACCCGCCGACGCCCAGGTTCTTCCCGCACGAGAGCACCGCCTGGGCTGGCGCGTGGCTGTGCACGCGATAGCCGCCCTGGACGTACTCGGCCACACGCTGTTGCAGGTAGATATGGCCGGGGGCAGGCGGGGGACCATAGACGGCAGGCAGCGGTAGCGGCGGCGCGACGGGCGGCGGCGTGTAGGGCGCGGGCGGCACGATATACCCCGGCCCGGCGACCTGGCGGCTGGGGGTGATCTGCGTGCGATCCTGGGGCGGCTCCGGCAGCACTTCGGCGGGCGGGGCGATGCTCTCTGCCAGGTGCGTTGGCGTGTCCTCGTGGACAGGCTCCGGCGCGCGGCGATCCGTATCCTCGAAGGGCAGGCGCGCCTCCGCCTCGACTTCCTCCGGCGGAAAGAGCGCGGTGAAATCGGGGGCGGGCACGTCGCCGCTATCTTCGTCGCGGACGGGGGGTGTTTCTTCTGCCGGGCCGGGCAACACTTCGGGGGGCTGCGGGCGCGCCTCGCCATGCTCCAGCGCGCGCCCGGCGTCCAGCGGCTCGCTGCCAGCGGGCGGGGCGCTGCCCTCCGCAGCAACCGGGGATTCGACGGGTGATCCCTCTTCCTCTGACGCGGGGACGATGGCCGTCTGGGGTTCAGGTGGGATGTCCTCTTCTGGCGCTGGAACGGCGTCCGGCGGCTCGCTGTCAGCGGGCGGGGCGCTGCCCTCGGCGGCAACCGGGGATTCGGCGGGTGATCCCTCTTCCTCCGGCGCGGCGAAGATGGCCGTCGGCGGGCCGGGCGAGGCGCTCTCGTCCGGCGCAACCGGTACCAGGGGATGATCGCAGCGCGGGCAGATGGCGTCGCTGCTCAGTACATACGCGCCACAGCGGGGACACTGTTGTAGTTCCTGGCTCACGGGGCGAGTCCTTTGGGTCTGATTGGTAACGGGTGTACCTCCATTGTACCGCGCTTTGCAGCACGTATCTGACGGCTGCCCCCTGATTGGTGGGCAATCGCAGCGCACGCACGCCGGGTGGGGGTGAGATCAGGGCGCGGTGGGACCGCTCTCCTGCGCGCGCGCCCTCGTCTGCCAGCGGCGAATGAGCAGGGCGAACATGATCACGTCCACGACTGTGTGCGCGGCGACAGGTGCCCACAGCGCGCCCCGCCACAACGCCAGCGCGCCGAGCAGCATCCCGGCAACGCCCGCGTAGACGAAGTAAGCGAGAGTCACTGCGTGCAGCGCGCCGAACACCAGCGACGTGACCAGCAGGCCCAATGTCGGTTGCAGCGCCCCGCGAAACAGGATTTCTTCCGGCACGCCGGCCAGCAGCCCGAAGATGAGCGCATGATGGGGGCGCAGGGCGGGCATATCCAGCAGGGCGACCAGGCGACGCTCGATGCGCCGCAGGGCACGGATACGCCCGAACAGCCCCCAGGCCACCGCCGCGAACCCGGCTCCCAGGAGCGCGCCCAGCAGCAAGTCGGCCAGCCAGCGCTCGCGCGGGAACCACGCGCCCGGCCCGTCCTGACCGGCGAGCAGCGCCCAAGCGGTGCCCGTCGCCACCATCACCGCGCCCAGCAGCGAGCCATAGCCGACCAGCACGCGCGGGTGCAGGCGCAGTGGGTAGGGTCGGGGAGGTGGCTCAGGCGGCGGCAGGGCAGCAGACATACTCATCATCTCCTCAGGAAGCGCCTACGGGATTCTAATGCGGCGCTGGTATTGTAGTGGAAAGAGATGAAACGGCACAGAACGGCACAAACCCGGCCCGCGGTGTATCCCGGCCCACCTGGGCTGCATCTAACAGATGATCGCGATGTCCTGTGCGCCTCACTGCCGCCCGCCAACGCACTCTCATCCCGCCCCCGGATATTTATCATATTCTAATCTAAATAAATTGATTTTTATCTGAAAAACTCGTATCATGAGGGTGACTTAAGACACTTCGATACCGCATTCCATTCGCCCTATGAGCGGCGGGCGCTAAGCCCGCCCTAACCAAAAGGCAGGTACCCGTGGTTGCGATGAGCCAATCGTTCTCCCAGTTTTCGACGGACACCCGCCTGAACTGGCGTTCCGAGTACGACTCTTTCGAAAGCGATGTCGAGTTCGCCTTCGGCAGCGAGGTCGAAGCAGGGGACGAGCAAGCGCCGTCCGACGACAGCACGCCCATGCCCCAGACCGATGCCGATCTCTTGCAGTTCTACTTCCGCGACATCCGTCCCATCTCCGAGCCGATTGACGTGAACCGCGAACAGGCGCTCGCCCGCCTCGTGCAGGCTGGCAACCGGGCGCAGGAGCAACTGGCGGTGGGCAAAGTGGACTGCGAGACGGTGGACGACGACTACTGTGATGTGATCGAGCTGGGCGAAGCCGCCCGCCAGGAACTGATCATGGCCAACACGCGCCTGGTCATCTCCATCGCCAAGAAGTACCAGGGGCGCGGCCTGCCGCTGCCCGACCTGATCCAGGAAGGCAACCTGGGGCTGATGAAGGCGGTTGACCGCTTCGACCCGGCGCGCGGCGTGCGCCTGAGCACTTACGCGACCTGGTGGATTCGCCAGGCGATTGCCCGCGCTGCAGGTGACCGGGGCCGTACCATCCGCCTGCCGATCAACCAGGGGCAACGCTGGGGCCGTCTGCGCCGCACGAGCGAGCGACTGGCCCAGGAATTGGGCCGCGAGCCAACGACCGAAGAACTGGCCGACGAGGCCAACCTGACGCCCGACCAGGTGGAGACCACCCTGCTCGCTGCCCGCGAGCCGGTGCAGCTTGATGAACTGGTTGGTGACGAGGAGAACCGCCCGCGCGCCGACCTGGTGGCCGACCAGGAAAGCGAGCTACCCGAAGAGGCGACCGCCCGCGAGCTGCTCGTCGAGTCGATCAGCTTTCTGCTGGGCGCGCTGCCCTCGCGCGAGGCGCGCATCATCCGCCTGCGCTTCGGGCTGGAGAACGGCGACACGCACAGCATGTCGCAGATCGGGCAGTTGATGGGCTACAGCCGCGAGCGGATTCGTCAGCTTCAGCACGCGGCGCTGAGCAAGCTACGCCAGATGCAGGCTGAGTACGGTCTGGCCGAATACCTGGAGTAGTGTTGTCCCGCCAGGATCGCTTCACGCCGTGGTCCCCCCTCACGGCGCTCGCTCGACCGGGCATGGTGCGGCCCGGTCGAGTGCTTTTTGGGGAGCGGCTGGCCGGATCATCGTGTAGGGGCGCTGCGCGCGGCCTGGTCAGGAGGCAGACTTCCGAAGTCTCCGCAGACTTCGGAAGTCTGTTTGGTACGTGCCATGTCCTGCCGCCCGCTGACCCCCCGGCCCCCATTTTTGCAACAATTTAATAGCACAATGACCGTTCGGGGAGTATACTGAGTCTATCATCCAGCAACGCCAGGAGGTGCCCTGCTGCACAAATGAGGGAACGTTAGCGCAAGGCCCTGCGCCCGCTGCTCGCGCCGCGCAGGGATACGAGGTGGCGGTTGCGTGTCGCAAGGCGCGCCTAACCCCGGCTCGCCGGGGGAAAATCGAACGATCTGCGGATGCCGCCAGGGGTTGTGCCACACCCCTTTTCCTTCCCTCCCAACCCAAGCCGCGCCCCAAACACCGCCGGTGACGGCGGCCCAATCGGTGCGGTCGTGGTATCCCAACCGTAGCTCGCCAAGCGCATACCATTGTGCACGCCCGGCGCGCCCGCTGCCCTGTGCAGGGCCTGCTCGCCCGCCGTTGCCGTGCCGCCATTCCTGGGAGGGAACCCGTCATGTGTGGAATCGTCGGTTATATCGGCCCCCGCGACGCCACGCCGATCATCCTCAACGGCTTGCAGCGTCTCGAATATCGCGGCTATGACTCCGCTGGAGTCGCTGTGCTGCAGAACGGGGCCATCGCACTCCGCCGCGACGTGGGTAAGCTCGGCAACCTGATCCGCCACGTAGACGAAGCGCCGCTCAACGGGCGCATCGGCATCGGACACACGCGCTGGGCCACGCACGGCGAACCCAGTCCGCGCAACGCCCACCCGCACCTCAGCCAGAGCGGGACGACTGTCGTCGTCCACAACGGCATTGTGGAGAACTTCCGCGAGTTGCGCGCCGAGCTAGAGGCGGCGGGCGTACACTTCGCCTCCGACACCGACACCGAGACCATCGTCCACCTGATCCAGCGGGAGCAGGACGCGGGGTATGACCTCACCGAAGCGACGCGCCGGGCCGTCAGCCGGCTGCGCGGCGCGCACGCCATCGTCGCCCTGACCGCCAGCGAGCCGGATCGCCTGGTGGCCGTGCGCATCGGCAACGCGGGCGGCGTGGCTATCGGCGTGGGCCAGGGTGAGATGTTCGTCGCCTCCGACATCCCGGCCATCCTCGAACATACGCGCCGCATGATCTTCCTCGAAAGCCGCCAGATGGCGACCATCACCCGCGACGCCTACCATGTGCAGACGCTCGACGGCGAGCCGGTGGACGCCGAGCTACACACCATCGCCTGGGACCCGGTCAGCGCGGCGCGCGGCGAGTACAAGCATTTCATGCAGAAAGAGATTCACGAGCAGGCCCGCGCCCTCACCGACACGCTGCGCGGGCGGGTGGATTTCCAGGAAGGGCGCATCTGCCTGCCAGAGCTTAACCTGACGCCCGAACAGGCGCGCCGCCTGACGCGCGTCGTCACCGTCGCATGCGGCACCAGCGCCTACAGCGGGCTGGTCGGCAAATTCCTGCTGGAGGAACTGGCGCGCATCCCCGTCGAGGTAGACTACGGCAGCGAGTACCGCTACCGCGACCCGATCCTCGACCACACCTGCGCGGTGCTAGCCATCACCCAGTCCGGCGAGACGGTGGATACGCTGGCGGCGATGGAGGAGGCGCGCGAGAAGGGCGCGCTGCTGTGGAGCATCGTCAACGCCATCGGCAGCCAGGCCATGCGCCTCGCCGATGGGTACATCGCCATGCAAGCCGGGCCGGAGATCGGCGTGGCCAGCACGAAAGCGTTCACCACCAGCATCGCCGACCAGTACCTGCTGGCGCTCTACCTGGCCCAGGAACGCGGCCAGCTCAGCGAAGAGCAGGCGCGCGCACACGTCGAAGACCTGGCCCGCCTGCCAGACCTGGTGGGGCAGGTGCTAGAGCGCGAGCCGCTGGTTGAGGCATTGGCCGCCGAGCTATACCACTACACCGACTTTCTCTACCTGGGGCGCGGGATTAACTACCCGATCGCGCTGGAAGGCGCGCTCAAGCTCAAGGAGATCAGCTATATTCACGCCGAGGGCTATCCCGCCGGCGAGATGAAGCACGGCCCCATCGCGCTGATTGACGAGCACATGCCCGTGCTGGCGATCTGCCTGCAGGATGCCGTCTACGACAAGATGCTCAGCCAGGTGGAGCAGGCCAAGTCGCGCGGGGGGATCGTCATCGCCCTGGCGACTGACGGCGACGCGCTCATCCGTGAGAAGGCCGATTTCGTCATCCCGCTGCCACCGCTGCCGCCGCTGCTCAGCCCGATTGTGGCGGTCATCCCGCTGCAACTGCTGGCTTATCACATTGCCGTCTGGCGCGGCTGCGACGTGGACCAGCCGCGTAACCTGGCGAAGAGCGTGACGGTGGAGTAGCGGTCAACGCGCAGCCCTCAGCCGTCAGTGAGAACGTTCGGGCGCGGGCCTTAACGGAAAACTGACCACTGAGGACTGATCACTGTGCGCTTGTCGGCGGCAGAAGTGGCTCGATCCAGGCAATCAAGGCGGGAATCGATTGGGTGACGGCTTCCCAAACCAGTTCCAGGTCAACATCGTTGTAGCTGTGGATCAGCACATCTCGCATGCCCGCCATCTGTTTCCAGGGGATGGCTGGATTCTGTCCCCGGAATTCGCTTGAGATACGCTTGGTCGCTTCGCCCACAATGATCAACTGGTAGATCACAGCAGAATGGCGCATCTCGTCCTGGATGAAATCGTCTCTGGAGACGTTCTGCGTAAGGCTCTTTATCTTGTGAGCAGCCTGCCAAATATCCAGGAGGTGGGGAAGATCACGCGACATAGATGACCTGCGCCGACTCCAGGATGGCCTTGCGGCGGAGAGGATTCTTGCTGGCTTCGACGGCGCGGCGTGTGACCAGATCGACTCTGCGCCCGAAGATGTCGCTCAGTTCGTCGCGCATCTGGACGAAATCGAGCAGCGTCCAGCGGGCGTCCGGCGCGAAGCGAACCAGCATGTCAATGTCGCTGTCGGGGCGGAAATCGCCCTGCACGGCTGACCCGAACAGCGCCAGTTCGCTGACTCTCCAACGCTGGCAAAACGCCCGCAGCGCGGCGTGAGGAATCGCAATCTGAATGCTCATGGGCCAGGTCTCCTTGTGGCTTATTGTACCATATCACCGTGCGGCGCGGCTGCGATGTAGACCAGCCGCGCAACCTGGCGAAGAGCGTGACGGTGGAGTAGCGGTCAGCGCACAGCCGTCAGCCGTCAGCGAGAAAATCCGGGCGTGGGCCTGAACAGAAAACCGACCACTGAGAGACCATGCGGAAACCTCACTCCCCGGCCCCCTCTCCGTTTACGGAGAGGGGGAATCAGTTTGCGGTCAAGTCCCCTCTCCGCGTGTGATACTGCTGGTGAACTAAGCACGCGCTGGCCTCGTAGGGGCGCTGCTCTGCTGCACCTCCGTAGGGGCTATTGCAATACGCCCCTACGGAGGCATTTCGCCAACAGTATCGCGTGTGGAGAGGGGATTTAGGGGTGACGTAAATCGTAGCGCAGGCCTTTCCATATGGTCTCTGAGGACTGATAACCGCTCACTCATCAGTAGCGGACGCTCCGGCCAGCATCCCCTGGTGAGAAGCGTTGAGCACGGTCACGCCAACGAGCACACCAGCCGCATAATGGTAGAGGTTGCCGTCCTCGCCCATCACCGTATCGTCCGCCTTCTGTGGCTTGCGGAAGCTGATGTACAACACATCGGCCTCGCTGTCGTAGTCCGTCCATAGCTGGCGCGAGGGCAGTTGCAGCAATTCGTGGATAAGCAATTCGCGAATCAGCGCGGCCATATTCGCGCTCCCTTCTGTTCAATTGCTCCTGATCGTATCATAGCCTCTCTTCTCTGTAGCCTGCCTTCCCCCCGACAAAGCGAATGGGGCATAATGGGCGGCATCCGGCTCCATCTGCCCAACAGGAGACTCCGCCATGACCGACATGCTCGTCAAGCTCTACGACCTGCCACCGCTCGCTCCCGCGCTCGAACGGCCCGCCGCCGCCGAAATCATGGTGCGGCGCGCGCTCGTCCCCGAACGGCACCGCGTTCTGTCCTGGGTCAGCGGGCAATTCTGGGCGGGCTGGGCCAGTGAGTGCGAGGTAGCCTATGCGCGTCTGCCGGTCGCGTGCTTTGTCGCTGTGCACGCGGGGCGGCTAGTCGGCTTCGCCTGCTACGACGCGGCCTACAAAGGCGTCTTCGGCCCGATGGGTGTGTTGGAGTCCGAGCGTGGGACGGGCGTGGGGGCGGCGCTGCTGCTGGCCTGCCTGCACGATATGAGTGCCCAGGGCTACGCTTACGCCGTCATCGGCTGGACCGGCCCGCAGGAGTTCTACGTGAAGGTGTGCGGTGCGACGCCCATCCCCGACTCGCGCCCTGGCATGTACGCGGGACTGCTCAGCGATCCGCAGTGAGCGGCGAGCTATTGGTGGGTGAGTTCACAGCGAATCGGGCGAGCGCCGCGGTGACAGCTTGATCTGGAGAACGGTAGGAGGATAGCGACCCAGCGCAATGAGGGCTGCCCGTTTCATGATCTGCTCATCGCTGTTCAGACGCAGTAGATATTCCGTCACGCGCCCCACAGCCGTTCGGGGTACGATACGCGGGCCCTCCAACCGGAAATGATCGGCCCAAAGGTTTCGACGCGGATCGAACAGGGGTGTCAGAGCACCCGTCTCAAGATCGACTGAAGCAATATCGCTTCCCTTATGGCGGTTGCAGTCAAAGCAACTCAGGCATAGGTTATCGAGAGCAGTAGCACCGCGATGCTTCTCGGCGATGACGTGATCTACTTCATGCGCCAGGAACGCATCCTCTTGGCTGATCAAGCAGTACTCGCAGCACCCCTGCGCTCGAATTATCACCGCGCGGCGCAAGGCTTCGGGGATCGAGGTCATGTATCCGTCAGCCTCGCGCGGGCGCGGGCCTTAAGCATACTCACGAAATGATTCAGACGCGCGAAGTCATCCAGTTCCTGGCGCTCCTGGGGCGTGAGCAGTCCTTCGCGATTGCGCTCAAGCAGGTAGCGCGCGCGCTGTTGCAGCGCCTCCGACGGCGAAAACGCGACAATTTCCTCTGCTGTTGGCGCTCCCGCCAGGAACTCCAGCACTTCCTCGAATATCAGTGAATCCGCCTCAATGCCTGCCATCATGTTCCTCACCGTCAGCGCCACAGATATTTTCATTATACGCCTGCCGATCGTACAGCGCACAATACTGTTCCGAAAGTCTAGAACAAATGTTTGCATCCATTCCTCCATTGTGCTATCATCTGAGAACTTACCGCATCGTTCTTTCATGACAGCACAGGGAGGTTCACCATGCCACGTATCGTTCATTTTGAAATCCCCGCCCGCGAACCAGAGAAGATCGCCGTCTTCTACCGCGAGGTGTTCGGCTGGACGGTGGAGAAATGGCAGGGGCCAGTCGAGTACTGGCTGGTCATGACCGGTGAGGAGGGTGCGCCGGGCATCAACGGGGGCCTCTATACCCCAGAGGGGCCTATCAGCGGCACGATCAACACGATTGACGTGGACGATCTCGACGCTTATCTGGCCAGGGTCAAGGCCAGCGGTGGCACGGTTGTCATGGACAAGCATCCCATCCCGTCGGTGGGCTGGCTGGCCTACTGCAAGGACGTGGAAGGCACCATCTTCGGCATGATGCAGGAAGACCGGCAAGCCGGGATGTAGCCCTGCCGCACCTGGTTTGAGCGTATGGCCATGCCTCTACGGGCTGGCGGGCGCTCCAATGAGACCTCCGAAGTCCGCACGGGCTTCGGAGGTCTTGCTGTTGCGCCCCCCCAGGAATTGGGATTCTCCGTACTCTGGCGGTAGACTCCGGCGCTTGAGCGGACCACTGGTCGCGCCGTCAGCCCGCGTGCCGGCGGGAGGCGCGGCGGTGTCCGCGTGTGCCAGCCTGCGCCTGCCCACCCCTTGCGCGTGGACGGGCCGATAGCAGTCCCCAAAGGAATAGGGAGGTTTCCGTGTCCGATAAGGTTCGTGTCGCCATTATCGGCGTAGGCAACTGCGCCAACTCGCTGGTGCAGGGCGTGCACTACTACCACGACGCCCACCCCGACGAGACGATTCCCGGCTTGATGCACGTGACGCTCGGCGGCTACCACATCAGCGACATCGAGTTCAGCGCCGCGTTCGACATAGACGTGGAGAAGGTCGGCAAAGACCTCAGCGAAGCGATCTGGAGCGGCCAGAACAACACGATCAGGTTCGCCGACGTGCCGCACTTAGGCGTACCCGTCCATCGCGGCATGACGCACGACGGCCTGGGTAAATATCTCAAGCAGAAGATCAG
>Ga0334890_1005726_pt1 | contig 10300 bp, 11 predicted proteins | sample GraSluR1_MG_3_FD_207220 | JGI IMG/M metagenome (GOLD analysis project Ga0334890, IMG submission 207220) | Sludge microbial communities from methane-producing bioreactor in Wageningen University, Netherlands - Granular Sludge_31_08-R1 | ecosystem: Engineered > Bioreactor > Anaerobic >... | reverse complement strand
ATCCGGCAGACCTCCATCAGCTTGCGCGTCTGCGCCTCCACGCCCTTCACGCTGTCGATGACCATGATCACGCTGTCCACGGCGGTGAGCACGCGGTAGGTGTCCTCCGAAAAATCCTCGTGCCCCGGCGTATCCAGCAGATTGATCTCGCAATCGCGGTACTCGAACTTCATCACCGAGCTGGTCACGGAGATGCCGCGCTCCTGCTCGATGCTCATCCAGTCGCTTGTGGCGTGGCGCCGGGCCTTCCGGGCCTTCACAGCCCCGGCCATATTGATCGCCCCTCCGAAGAGGAGCAACTTCTCGGTCAGCGTGGTCTTCCCCGCGTCGGGGTGGCTGATAATAGCGAACGTGCGCCGGCGCTCGATCTCCCGAAGCAGCGGCGTTTTTGGTGCGGTAACTTCGCAGCAGATAGACATGTTTCGTGCATTTCTCCTTCTTGAAACGGGCATGAAAGAGCCGAGGAAAACCCCGGCTGTTCTTCTGGTGTCTATTGTACGCTATTGGGTGGATTTTTCAAAAGGGGGGGGAGATAAGACGAACGTTCAAAACTTCGCCAAGATACGGAGATTCTCCATCGATGACTGTCAGCCAAGCTATCGCTTTTTCGGTGTTAAACTTTTCCACGCTCTTTATTATTCTCCGGATTGCCCCCCTCAAAAAGCACTAGATTCACTATTATTCGCCATTCACGGTATATCAAAAATAACTTGCCAATCCAATGGTCCGCTAATTTTAAAACACTCACTATTATTCTCTTTTCCTTCCCAAGCTCCGAAAAAATCTTCTACCTGCCCTTCCGTCATTAAGGACGCAAGGTTGTAGGGCCTAGGCAGTTTTCTTCTAATGTAGTCTAAACGATAAGCATCTTCCCTATCATAGAAGGAGTACCCTTGGATTTCGGGATTCGACAACTGATGGATATGCTTCGGATCTACTGCGAATGCGTCTGCCTTTGCGTTTCTTGATACGGATTTTTCTAGAAGCTCGGAATTGAACTGGGCGAGCTCAACCAGAACCGTAAGCAACGCAATTAAATCATAACGCAAACCAAGATTTTCGTCACCACTGGCTGGCACTCTATAGGAAATAAGTTCTCTTTGAGCTCTAAGTTGCAGCGTGATTTTTTTAAGGGAACTAGATCTGTTTCGATTTATCTTAGCCAGCCAGTCGAAAGAAACATTGATTGCTTTTGAATGTGGAACTTCCATAAGCGACCCGTCAGACCATTTTTGTGTTGGCAACGTGAATACGACTGCACGCATTGAACAGAGCACGGCGTAATACTCTAGATACGGATTAGCAATTCTCATACCCAAATCGGTGACAAACTGCAGCCCATTAATCAGCACAGTCGCATTGAGTATCATTTTTGCGGCAAGATACATCCTACATGTCCATTCAGAGTTAGTAGCAAGAGTCCAACTCTTAGAACATTGAGAATACAAGCTCAAGATTTCCGATGCACTTCTCTCTCTCGATATTCTATCTGTATCGTCAAAAAGAGTTCGATACTGGTAAAGCAAATTATCTACTATGCCCACGCAACTACCTCCAAACCTAACGTAGCCTCAAATGAACTACACGGTACATTTAACAAACTCTATTGAATATTAAGTTATATATTTGATACAATAACCGGCACAACAGCGTCATTACCAGTTACTTCAGATTCTTCTTCAGTAGTATCAAAGAACTTTGCTAATTGCCGAAGATTGTTGGCGTAATAGTCCTCGGCTACCTTTCATGTACTAAAGAAACGACATCGAATCTTGGACACAAAGACTTGTGGTCCAAGTGCGAAAAAGAGCCCTGAAGTAGACGTTATTTTTTCAAAAATCTCTTGCCGCAAGATATTTTCTAGAAAAGGTGAAGACAGTTTTTAAACTTCCGCTTGATGGACTTGCTCGATGCCTATACCCTCTCAAGCTTTACTCTGACATTTGTGTCAAACTGACGCCGCAATATTTCACTAACTACAGTATCAACTCGAAATTGAAACAAAACTTCTGCAACAACTTTTGACACTTCATTCCGGACACATATTTTCCCATTGTAAGTCCCAGCTGATACAAACAAACATTGCTCTAGTTGACTTGAATCCATCTCTGATATCAGCTTTTTGATGTTTGCTCGTAGCTTTTCTTGTTTTTTGTACCGGGCTCCCTGGCGAGACTTAATTATCATTTCAATATCTTCATTTTCAAGCAGATCTGAATCTTCCATGGAACCTCGAGCAAGTTCCTCCAACATAGACCTAGACTCTTCAACCACGTCTTTTTTTTCTGAGTTTACACATTTCAAGAGATCATCACACCATTTATCATACCTCTGCATTTGCTGTGGAATATAATCGTTAACCGTTGCTATTACCTCCACTAACTCTGATTGCCTTCCAAACACAACGATTGGTAGATTTTGCTTCTTCAATTGACCTTCGAGTTCGATTTCTCGACCATTAGTTGTATTATTAATGTACAAACCAATGGATTGTATAGTTGCTGGGATATTAGGTGAGCCAGATCCCCATAGGGCCAAAGAAAAAATAACATCAGGAACGCCGCCAACAGTATTGCTCAACCACATATCACTAGGAAGGCTAATCTTAGGGTCGGTTTTTCGCCATAGATTCCAATATGCAGTTGTTACTGAAACGAGCAATGACACGATAGCAATCGCCAATGACCAAATAGTCATACAAAATACCCCCCCTATATCATTGTTATATTCAGAACAAACACGTTTAACCCGCGAAGTCTGAGCATCCAACGCATGTCATCAAACTAAAAGCGTATCGTTCAAAATATCGGCGAAACTCTTTTGAGCATGCGTCTTCCAGACCAGCAGAATAGCCTGCTCGTACAAACCGCCGAGATGCGGATCATGTAGTGAGTGCCGAAGATGATCACCGTATCCAGATCAATTACAAGAGGTACACCGTCCAGCACTTTCGACAGAGGGAATCAGAAATACGATTCGAAGATCAACCTCATGCCGAGGCGCTCTCTTTTGATGAAGACTCGCTCGAAGCAACAAACGATACTCCGGACACACCTCACCTTTCCGCAGACGCGCTCCATCCAGGAGTTCCAGTTCGTGCTTCCAAACATGATAGAGGCGAAAAACATCCATGCAAGCGTCACTAGGTTTTTGAAGTCCATCATGAGTTCAAAATGTTGTCGAAGAAGGCGGCCGATGCTATTTTGAAGCCACGACGTATGGTTCATTTAGGAAATCTCTGAGTAAAGTTGAGCTGACCTCGTAGGAACTTGATGCAATCGAGCTCAATGAAGAGGAAAATAATTTAATCAGAGCTTTTTTTATAATTTCCCTTCTCTGCGATTTGTTTTTTTGTTGCCCCAACAAAGCGAACCACAGAAAATGAAATGAGGCCATACTATTTTTCCGCAATTTTAAGGTGCAACAATACTCTTTAACACGCCAACTCTTGAGATTGCAACATTCTGTCGGTCACTCAGTAAAATTTCCTATTTCACTTTTTCGTAATGCAAAGCATAATTTACAACGCATAGTCTTGCTTTTGATAATTTACCAGCATATTCCTTTTCTGCAATTTTTCTAATTATATCCTCACTGTTTTTGTCAATATTGCAACTTATGCTAAAATCTTTAATCCATTCAGATTGAACATCGAGATATTCCGAGCTATACACTTTACTATCTTTTGCATAAAAATTACCATTTTTAATATGCTTACTATTTTCATTAATATCATAAACCATTCTATGTTCGTTTTCTTCATGCCATATCTTTGATTTGCAAAACATTGATTCAATTATTTTATCTTTTATTTCAGAAGTATTATCAGTATATTTTATTGTTATTCGATTATTTGAGTAACATATTGGTTTAAACTTATAGTTTTCTTTTATAAAATTGTAAAAAACTTCATTAAATGTTATTTTTATTCCCTTATGAGAATCACCATAATGCCCCCACATCAAAACATCCTGATATTGATTAACTTCACCACTAAAACACAGCATTCTATAATCTTTTAACTGTTCCCTGTCCTTGTTTTGCACACATCCTTCAATTAGAGCGTTGTATTCCAAAGCTTTTGAAGGTACCCTATAGCCAAAGGCTCCGTTTCGTGCTCGCATATCTAATTTCCATAAATTATCATTATCATCAACAGAAACCCTACAATCAAAAGGGTCATTAAAAAATATAGGGTTTGAAAGTCGCATTTTTTTGTCATGAAGCAATATTATTCCATTATAAAAATCCATATATCTAGTTAAAAACATTTTTCCTCCCTTTCGCTACCTTCATTTTTACATATGGGGCACTCAGAAAGATTTTCAAAAAAACACTATCTCTATGAGCACGAGAGACTTCTTCGCAGATCAGGAAACAAACTCCAAGCTTCGAAGGCTTATCCTTCGAAGAAAATCTCCTGTTGGGGGGAATAGTTTTATTCTCGCGTTGCTTCTGTTCCAAGGGATCCAGTCGCTGAAAAACAAACGCGTTCATAATAATGGATCCTGACCGTGACTGCACTTTTGCTTTGCAGAACCGCGGAGAGCATTGCGACTCCCTGTTCCTTAAAGATGCTCGGCGAATATCTGCGCTCACCCAATCTTGAGGTCACGTTTTGCGTCTTCAAGACTTTTATTCCGGCTTCGAAAAGTTTAAGGAACCTCTGAACAAAAAGAGAGCCGGCGTCTATACAGAAGAATCTTGAAAACCGAATCCGTTTCCTGTGTGCTTTTTTACATGCACTTCGCTTATTTAGATCAATATAATCGGTCTTTTCATTTTTCTTGTGCTTTTTCCGACCTTTTGCCGTTTTTTTGATACACTATGCCCCTGTCGGCTCCAACAAGTGCCTCCTGACCATGTACAGGTTCGAAAGGACAAAAAGCACGAAGATGAAGTTCGTGTTCTTCGGCAGTCTCTTGTAACGGACTTTGGAGAAACCGAATACCTTCTTCGCTATCAGAAAGATGTGCTCGACACGGCTTCTCGTTTTCGAAAGCAGACGGTTCGATTCCCTGTCTTCTTCGGTGAGCTTTTTGTTTTTCGTTCCTCGTGTCTGGGTCAGGTCCAACGCATCGGGAGCCTTCCCTTTGATCTCTTCCGTCTTCCCCATGTAGGCCGAGTCGCCGAAGACGGCGCTTTCCCTCCCGTGCAGGAGCTGCTCCACCATACGCGAATCATGGACATTGGCGGGCGTGGTGACGAGGCTGTGGACCGTCTTGCTCTCCCTGTCCACTCCTGCGTGGATCTTCATCCCGATGGAGTACTGGTTCCCCTTCTTCGTGGAGTGCATATCGGGATCCCGCTTCTTCTCTCTATTCTTGGTGGAGGACGGGGCGTTGATGATGGTGGCGTCCATGATGGTTCCTTCCGAGAGTCTCAGCCCCTTCTCCTCGAGATGGGCGTTGACCTCTTGAAAAATGCGTTCTCCCAAGCCGTGGGCTTCGAGAAGATGACGGAATTTGCAGATGGTAGTCTCGTCGGGAACGGGTTCGTTCCCGAGGTCGATTCCGACGAAGCGCCTCATTGATTCAATGTCGTAGAGAACTTCTTCCGCCGCGGGGTCGCTGAGATTGAACCAGCTTTGCAGAAAATGGATTCTGAGCATCCGTTCCAGTCCGACGGGAGGACGTCCTTTGCCTGCCTTCGGGTAGAAGGGTTCGATAAGGGCATTGAGTCCCTTCCAAGGAACGACCTGTTCCATTTCCGCAAGAAACTTTTCCCGCCTTGTGGGCTTCTTGTATTTTTCGAAAGTGGAGGCGTTCGCAAGAGTGCTCTGGCGGTTCATCGTTCTCAGCTCCCCGGCGTGGAGTGGATTGGGATGCGATTGATGCAACATTATTTTACAAGATCGAAAGGCTATTTAACGAAGACTTTTTAATAGATTTGATATATTAAAAAATCACTCGTTGACACCGCCCTTTATTGCAATTCTGCTAAGCGAAGCCCCGGCACCTCGTATCCAATGCATACCATGTTTCTCTAATTTTTGCCCCAAATTACTACTCTACGATGTCTTGACATGCAGCACTTAAAGATTGTCAATATCCTTAATCATCGCTCGGAACATATCAATTTCAGTAAGCGTTGTATCTTTATTACCAAGGCTTTTACGAATTTCTAGGAGAAGGCTTCCCCATAAGAGCATCATTTCTTTTGGGTCTTGGCATTCTGTGTTTTCAGCCTCGTATGTGCGCTTCCACAAATTATTATATGCTCGAACCACTTCATCAGATCCGAAAAGGTTAAGATCGAATGCCGTTTTTCTGTACTCATATGAGCTGATTTTCTTCAGTGCATTTGCAGGACCTTGCCCCTTTAAATCGACAAAAAGACGAATATAAGGGTCTAATATCTGCCCGTAAATCTTCCTTCGCTCCTCCCGCAATTTTTCCTCAATGGCACGGAGTTCTTCTACCCGAGATTTTATAAACCAAGTGATGATTCCTCCGATTACCATTAATAGAGTTGGGCCGAGAACTTGCAACCAGTCCATATTTCCCCCTTATTAATAATAAATAGAGCAAATATATAATGAATTACTTTCATTTCTTAAAAAATCTGTTATATTTACAAATCCACATGACCACTCACCAAACGCATTCTCCCAGCACGCGCTAGCTAATGATTGACGGAATACAAATGTTTGTTGCAAAAAACGTTTTTTCCATGCCCGCTTTTAGCTCCGGTGTCCGGAGATCTTATTGAAAAAAACTTCTACAATACAACTTCGTTTTTGGTCAACTTTTGAGATTTGTGACGGTCTTCATAGAACGCTCCTCTCGCGGAAGATGAACGTGTCAGAGAAAAAGACCATTGAAAAAGTATTTCAAAAAACTGCACTGTCACATTTTTTACCACAACACTTCTTTTCCTGCAAGTTTTTTTCGAAAAGAGCAACGTATTTTCTTGCTCGATGTTTTCCCTTCTCCGGCAGCGGTTTTTTCTATAGTTCGTCGCTTTCGGCGAAGGAGTAGTAGCCTTTTGTGTTGAAGATGATGTGGTCGAGGAAGCTGAGGCCGAGGATTTTCGCGGCCTCTTTGAGCTGTTTTGTGACTTGGAGGTCTTCGGGGCTGGGTTTCAGTTCGCCGTGGGGGTGGTTGTGGGCGACGATGACGGCGGAGGCTCTTTCGGAGAGGACGTCGGCGAAGACTTCTCTGGGGTGGACGTGGCTTTTGTTGACGAGGCCTATGCTGACGACGCGGACGTTCATTACCTCGTTCGCTCCGTTGATCGAGACGCTTAAGAAGTGCTCCTGTTTTCTGTCGGCGTAGTGGCGGATGAGGGGGAGCACATCGGCGGGGAATTTGATTTTCAGGCCTTCGGGTTTGATTCTTCGTCTGACGAATTCGAAGGCTGCGGCGATGGCGGCGGCTTTCGCGCTGCCGATGCCGTCGACGCTGGTGATGTCGTGCGGGGAGAAGAGCACGCCCTTTTCGTCGATGATCTTGATGATCTTCTTCGACAGCGCCAGCACGTCGTCTTTTTGCGTACCTCTGCCCAGAATGACGGCGAGCAGCTCCTGATCGGAGAGGAACGGCGCTCCCTGTTCGAGGAGCTTTTCTCTGGGGCGTTCGGACTGGGGTATGTCCTTTATTTTTTTCATGGCTCGCTTGCCTGCTTTTCTTCGGGCCGGGCGCGTTGCGTCTTCGCGCCGTTTTTTCGTGTTTCGCGCGCGCTTCGTGAGGCGGTTTTCAGTTCGGCTTCCATCTTCGCTTTTTCTTCCTGTATGCGCTGGAGCAGTTTTTCCGCCGGTTCGTCGTCGGGGTTTTGCGGAACCAGCTCGCCTCGGAAGGCTTTGGCGAGGACGGATTGAGCAAGCGCGTCCACCCTGGCCCGGGCTTTTTGAGAAAGAGCGAAATTCCCCGCGTCCGTCGGCGACCATGTTCAGCACGAAGCGCTTCAGGTCGATTCTGCCGTCCTTGGCGTGTCCGAACGCGATCTCCCATTTTCTTACTTCGCGCCGGGAAGTTACTTTTTGAACAGGTCCGAATGAGTCCCTGTGCGGGTGAGGGTCAGAACGAGTATGTCATCGTGTTTTTTGTATATCAGCAGCCAGTCGGGGGCGATGTGGCACTCTCGGTGACCGAGCCACTCTCCTTTAAGGTCGTGATCGCGGTAGCGTGCGGGGAGAGTGATACCCTGCGCGAGCAACTCCACCGTATGGGTTATGGGGGAGATATCGCGCCCACTTCCGGCGCGATCATCCTCAAATCTTTCTTGAAGCGCGACGTCGGCTTAACTTCGTACATCGGAAAGTATGGCTTCCATCATTTCGGCGACGTCGGTAAAGCCTCTCACCGAAGGATCGCGGGCGATTGCATCGGCCTCCTGCAGTGCGGCGAGCGTTTCATCGCTGGGGCGCTCCTCTTCCAAGGCGTCGATGTAGCCGAGCACACGCGCGGCGTTCCGCTCCGAGAGATTGCGGAAGCGACGGTACAGCTCTTTTCTTTTCGTCAGTTCAAGCGTAGCCCGAGACATTGTTTCCCCTCCCTTGCGCTCCTGTGCGCACCGTTATTGTACCGCATGCCGTAGGCGCCGCTCAACAGAAAGAGAGCGGACCGCCCAAAGCCTGTCCGCGTTCTTTGCTCCACTACACCTTATTTCGTCTCTCTCGGAGAAGGAGTTAGAGCCTTTTTGTGTTGAAAGGAAGCTGAGGCCGAGGATTTTTGCGACCTCTTTGAGCTGCGTTGTAACCTGGAGATCTTCGGGGCTGGTTTTCAGCTAGCCGTGGGGGTGGTTGTTGGCGGTGATGACGGCGGAGGCTCTGTCGTCTTTTTGCGTGCCCCTGCCCAGAATAACGGCAAGCAGCTTGCCGTCGACGAAAAGGGCGTAGTAGGCGGGACCGGTCTCGGTGGGGTATTCTTCGACGGCGTGACGGGCGATCGAAGCCGCGCATCGATGCGCTCTTTTCGTGTACGAGCCTCGGATTCAGTCATCGCCACACCCCTTTTTCCGTGCGCACTGCGGAGGGCGCTTTCGGGCAGTCAAGCAACGGTCAAGCAACTCAACGGCTGCACGCGGCGGAAATACCGCATGTTGCCAGCAACCGCGCCGAATAACCGCCGTTCCAGTCAAGCAACGGTCAAACAAAACGCGCCATCGCATCAAGCCCACCTCGGAAGGTACTTTCTCGCCCGGCTGCCGACGGTTTCATCGTGACGGCGAGCAACTTGATTTTCAGGCCTTTGGGCTTGATTCATTCATAGCTCCCCAGAACAAACCTCGCCTGTTCTCGCCGGAGCATCTCGTATGGCGTCATGAAGCGCAGGCCAAGACCGATGCAGACATTGGGTATTTTGATGCGTTTAGTTGAGTTGGCGGGGACTTCGTGAGTGACTACCACATACCCTCCTGCCAGCGCATGAGCTATCAGATAGAAATCGGCCACTTGGAAGAATGTATTGATCGCCGCCGGTTCGTAGTTTTGTCCCATGGTCCACCCGCTCACTTGACCGAAGTGCGAGACAGCCCGACCATCGGTTGCAAGGAACATGTTGTCGGCGTTCTTCCGCATCCAGTCGGTGAGTTCGTCTGCTCCGGCGGCGATCTCATCGGCAACCTTGTCGATACTGAATACCTTTTCGGCGCGATTGCTTTCGATCAGCCATTCCCAGAATGCAGGGCAGAAATCGAGCCCGTAATGAAGGTTCTTCGCCTGAATGAAAACATTCGCGTCGAGCAGGTAGATCACCCCATTACCCCCAGCTCTCGCGCGGCTTCGTAGAAGGTGGACGTCTTGCGCATTCCCAGCATTCGGAAGGCGTCCCGAAACAGAGTCTGTCCTTCCAATGTGCTGGAGAACACGGCGTGTGCGAAGCGTTTGCCGGTGCGAGCGGCCAAGGTGCGGTAATAATCACCGCCGCCGCTGCCGCCAATATCCAGCGCTCGTATTCTTGCCACCTCCTGACGGTAGTTCAGCCACAGAGTGTCCCGATCTATGAAACCAGCATCGAACAGACGGCGCAACGCCACCAGAGAACTCACTTTGAACAGGTGGGCCAAGCGTTGCATCTCGTCGGCAACAGGCGCGTCAGGTTCGTGCGCTTCATGCAGCGCGTCCAGAGGCATCAGCAGTTCGGCGGCTACTCTGTTGCACCATCGTTCAACCCCTTGCTTCGGGACGCTGCCGGCTTCGGGATCGGAGACCCCGCTTTCACCCAGCCAAACATGCGCCAGTTCGTGGGCGAGCGTAAACATCCGGGCAGCCTTGCTGTCGGAGGCGTTGATGAAGACCAGCGGCGCTCTGTCGTCGACCAGAGCGAAACCGCGAAATTCGGCCGCGTCCAGTGTGCGC
>Ga0334890_1005724_pt1 | contig 10305 bp, 5 predicted proteins | sample GraSluR1_MG_3_FD_207220 | JGI IMG/M metagenome (GOLD analysis project Ga0334890, IMG submission 207220) | Sludge microbial communities from methane-producing bioreactor in Wageningen University, Netherlands - Granular Sludge_31_08-R1 | ecosystem: Engineered > Bioreactor > Anaerobic > Unclassified... | reverse complement strand
ATCTTCCAGGGTGATCAGACCCGACGTGCCGCCAAACTCGTCCAGCACAATGGCGATATGCACACGCTTGGCGCGGAACTGGTGCAGCAAATTACGCACCGAAAGGGAATCCGGCACAAAGAAAGGCTCACGCGACAGGTCTTTCAATGTCACTTCCTGGGCCTGCCCTTCCTGAAACGCCCGCACCAGGTCATGCAAATGCACCACACCGATGATCTCATCCAGATCATCTTCATACACCGGCAGCTTGGTAACAGCATGTTCCACAGATACCCGCAGCGCCTCTTCAATCTTCATATCCACCGGTACAGCGATGATTTCGGTACGCGGGGTGCTCACCTGACGCACGACCAGGTCGCTGAAATCCAGCACGGCCTCCAGCATCTCGCGCTCCGGTTCTTCAATCACCCCTTCCGTTTCCGGGCCGGTCACCATTTGGCGGATCTCATCCAGAGAATATACAAAGCTATGCGAAGTGTTCGTCGGCAGGCCTGCCAGACGTAATAACAATCGCGTCAGCCATTCCAGCACAGTGGACAGTCCCCCCAGCACAAAGCCAAACACCTGCATCAGTCCTGCCCCGGAAACCGCAAAGCGTTCCGGGTTCTTAAGCACCACTGCGCCGGGCAGCTGCTGGGCCAGCACCACATACAGCCCGGTCACCACCAGTAAAGCCAGAATGGTCGCCAGACCCGGCCAAACCTGTGCCAGGAATATCCAGAAACCGCTCAGGGGAATCCGTTCCAGCAGCGGAAGCAGCCCATCCGCCAGCGATTGCACGCCCAATACGCCCAGGGTAAGGGTACTCAGCACCACGCCAAGCTGGGAAACCGCCAGCATGCGGCCGCGCGCCTGTGGATCCTCCAGCCAACTGCCCAGCAGGCGTCCTGACCAGGAACGGGGTTCCTCACCGCCGTCATCCAGCCGCCCGCGGCGCGAAGCAACCACGGCCAGCTCCATGCCGACAAAAAAACCATTCATTCCAATTAACAGGAAAAACAAACCCAATCGTCCAGGATTCATGCTTGCTTCAACACCACCGCTGCGCCATACCCGACGACAGATCGCCGGTCGCCAGTCTCCTCCGCTGAAGTGCTGTAATGCAGCAGTTTTACTCTGTCGCCCCCCAGGAAACGGGATGCCCACAGCACCGCTGCCACCGGCCCTGCACCGCAGGCAAAGCCTGTGCCGCGGCGCTCGGCCTCAAGCACCCCTTCAGGAGAAAATGCTTCCATCTGCGCCATCATCTCACGATCCAGCGTGCTGGCCGTCTTCTCCGGGTAGAAATGGGAAAGGTCTGTGCTTGCCACCAGCAGGGTTTTTCGACCTTTCGCCACCGCAGCCAGGCTTCTGCCCAGCCCGATTAATACATGCGGCGACAAACTGCGTACCATCACTGGCAGCAGTTTAAAATCCCCATCCAGTGCGCGCTGTAAAAAAGGCAGTTCAATTTCCAGGGAATGTTCGCCGTCATTGGACAGCGCAGCCACATCCAGGCCGGTGGCCGCTTGATAAGATGACTGCAATGTTTTCAGGGCATCCTGATCCACTTCCATTGTACCCAGCGGTGTACCATACGCCTGGTGCCCGGTGGTCAAAACCTCCGCCGGGTGGTAGCCATGCAGCGGTGAAACTACCACGACCAGATCATAGCTGCGCCCAATCACCGTATGAAATGCATACCCCGCCGTACGGCCGGAGTATCGATAGCCGGCATGGGGCGCAATCACCGCCACCGGCTCCCCTTCCAGTTTTTCTGATTCTGCTGCTCCCAGCAAAAAATCATCAATCTGCCCGGCCAGTTTGGCTGCATCTGCCGGATACCAGATTCCTGCAATCGGAGAAGGTCGAATTTTTGCTTCTGCGGTCATAGTTGTACCTGAAATGAATTAAGAGATTTCTGTCTGTTTCTATTGTAGCATAAGGAATGCTGTCTAAAACCAAAAGCAGGGACAGATTAATCCCTGTCCCTGCAGCTGCTCCCGTCCTCTTTTCGCTACTGCTCCAGCACCTGCCGCACCGTATTGAACTCGGTCTTGACCTGTTCAATATCCGCCAGGGTACTCATCTGGCCGGCCACACACTTCATCTCAATCCGCCGGCAAAGGGCGGTCATCAAATGTGCGCCAAAGATGGCACTGCTCGATTTGAGCGCATGGGAAACCCGCATCAAGGCTGACAAATCATTGTCCTGAACGGCCTTGTGCATTTCCTCAATCTGCACCGGCGCCGTCGTGAGGAATACCTCGATCAAGCGGTTGGCGCCGGAACCATAGCGATCCATCAGTTCCTGTACCTTTTCCGTCTCCAGCACCAGGCTGCCCGTCTTTGGCATCAGCTCCTGCCGCTGTTCAGGAACAGCAATATACGGGCGCTGACTGAGGGCCGACATCAATGCCTCAATCTGGATGGGCTTACTGATGTAATCATCCATCCCGGCTGCAATGCAGCGCTCGGCATCTTCCTGGAAGGCATACGCCGTCATCGCAATGATGCGCAGGTCAGGATAACCTGGTTCAGCAGCGCGGATTCGTTCTGTGGCTTCCAGGCCGTCCATTTCCGGCATCTGAATGTCCATCAGCACCACATCATATTCTTTCTCTTCCAGCGCCTGCAGCACCTCAACCCCATTTTCAACGATCTCGGCTTCATATCCCAAACGCTCAAGAATATAGAGCAGTACTTTTTGATTGACCGGATTATCCTCTGCTGCCAGAAGACGCAGCGGGTATTGCTCGGCAAACTGAGAATCAATCGATTGGCTGATCGTGATTGGCTTGACGGTCATTGGCTCGAGCTTCGGTCCCATCAATCCCAGCAAAACATCATGCAATTGTGCCGATTTTACCGGCTTGGTCAAATAAGCGAACAATTTATCCTGTGAACGTGCATTTTGATAATAAGTCAATGACGTCAAAATAATGATCGGCACATTTTTGAAGGATGGCAGCTTGCGAATCTCGCCAGCCAGTTCCAATCCATCCATGCCCGGCATCTGCATATCCAGCACAAGTACATCGCATTTTTGATCCTTTTCCAGCAATGCCAGCGCTGCCTCTCCCGATTCTGCACTCACCGGGATCAACCCCCAGGATTGAAGCTGCCTCGAAAGCACAAACCGGTTGGTAGCATTATCGTCAACGATCAAGGCGTGTTTGCCCTTAAAAACGGCCTCATCGGCTGATGGCCGTGAAGACGGACGCACATGGGCCACAGTTGCGGCAACGGTGAAGTGGAAGGTGGAACCCTTGCCAACCTCACTTTCGGCCCAAATCTTTCCGCCCATCATCTCCACCAGGCGGCTGCTGATTGCCAGGCCCAGCCCCGAACCGCCGTATTTACGAGTGGTTGAGCTGTCAATCTGTGAAAAAGTTCTGAACAGGCGGTCCATCCGCTCAGGCGGAATACCAATCCCGGTATCCTGCACCGCAAAATGAATCTCATATTTGTACCTGGAAAGCTCTTTGCTGTTCACGGCAACAAACACTTCCCCTTCTTCCGTAAACTTGACCGCATTGGTCAACAAATTGACCAGTACCTGCCGCAAGCGCACCACATCCCCCAAAATGGTGGCCGGCACATCATCATCAATATTGTAGATCAGGTCAATCGGCTTATGCTGGGCCTTGGAAGCGATAATATCCAGCGACTCTTCCACGCAAGTGCGGATGCTGAACGGCTCGTTCTCCATCTCCATCCGTCCAGCTTCAATTTTCGAAAAGTCCAGGATGTCATTGATCACCGTCAGCAGCGAGTCACCGCTGGTGCGGATCGTTTCCACAAAATCTACCTGCTCTGTGTCAAGGTGCGTATCGCGCAGCAAATTCACCATACCGATAATGGCATTCAACGGCGTGCGGATCTCATGGCTCATATTCGCCAAAAACAGGGATTTCGCGCGGGTTCCCAACTCAGCCACTTCCTTGGCCTGGCGCAGCCGCTCTTCCATTCTCTTCCGTTCCGAAATATCGATCATCGAAACAAAAACCTTGCCCCAGGTCTCTTCATATCCGGGGGCAATATGCAGCCGCCAGGCGGTATGGAACACCTCGCCTTTCAAATTGCGCTGATCACTTTCCGTCTCAAAACGCATGGCCCCCTCTGACAATGCAATGATCTCTTCACGAAAAGCGTCCAAACTGGCCGCCTGTAAAATGGTAGAAAAATTATCAATTACTTCTTTCTTGCTGGTCGCTCCCGACATCATCATGGCGGTTTGGTTGATATTAATCACTTTGACCAGCTTCAAACACTGCAACACTGCTTCAGGATTTTCGGTAAAATACCTGCGGAAATTTGTTACCCCCGATTTGCGTAATTCATCCACAAATTTTTTGATATTAGCAAAATCTTCTTCCCACAATGCCGTCGGCGAGTCTTCAAACAGGCTGCGGAACTGCACCGCCTGCTCCTTGATGATATCTTCCGTCCGTTTATACTCGGTCAAATCTTCCAACAGCACAATCGCACCTATTTGTTCATGCTTTACGTTAAACTGGGGTACGATGTGCAGCTGCAGGTAAAATTCCTGTTCCCCAAAAGGCACAAACCAGGTGTTAATCGTCTGCGGCTGGCTTTCTTCCAATACCGCCCGCAGCGGCAGATCGAGCTGAGCATCCACCACGCCCGGCAATCGCAGCAAATTCAATTGCTCAGGTGCCGGCTCATCCTGCAGCCCCAGGATGTACAGTGCCGTTGGGTTGGCCTCAACTACTTCTCCACGCATATTGATCAACACGATTCCCGTAGGAACCTGACTCATCAATACCCGCAGCCGCTCTTCCGATTCCTGCAGCGCATGCAGCATCTCCTGGCGGCTGGAAATATCATGAATGATTGCCAATACGCAATCCTGCTGATCAATTTCCAGTTTGCGGGCCGAGATCAACACATCAACCCGTGTGCCATTTTTACGAATGAATTGCGCCTCATAATTATGTGCCTTCTCTTCTTTGTCCAGCACATCCAGCAAACGTGACCACTCTTCTTTCCTCGGCCAGATATTCAGAACCGTCAACTTGCTGGCATTCACCTCTTCTTTGCCATACCCGGTCAAAGACAAAAAGACATCATTGACTTCCAGTATTTTCATGTCGGCAATTCGTGTGATCGCAATCGCATCCGGTGAAGTAAAAAAGGCCTTTGAAAATTTATCCTCTGATACCTGCAAGGCAGATTGGATTCGTTTTGTTTCGGTGATATCGTTATACAAAACCAGCATACCCGTTTGCCCGGATTCCGTTTTCACCGGCACACAGTATGCTTCCACATCCACCAGATGGCCGTCTTTTGTCCGGCGCTGGCCGAACAAATGAATTTTTTCGCCTTGGCGGGCACGCCGGAAAACCCCCTGCGTGGATGCCCTGTCGCCTGGTTTCGCAATGATATCATCGAGTTTCTTTTCGATGACTTCATCGTTGCGATAACCAAATAATTTTTCAAAAGCCGGGTTCACCTCGCGGATCATATCCTGATCGTCCAGAATGACAACAGCAATCGGGTTATGGTCTACCAGTGCCTGGTAATACTGCTTTTCCTGTAAAATTTCCCGGGTACGTTTGGTCACCTGCCGCTCAAATGATGTCTTGACAGACTCAAGCTGCTGATTACGCTTTTCAAGTGCATCGCGCATTTGTGAAGCCCGGGCAATCGTCCGCGAAAGAGAAGAAGCAAACAGCATCACCATCGCCAGATAAGCATATTCCAACACATACGGGAAGAGATACATACCGACATTAACAGCGGCATCACTTACCGCCGCGGCAATCACCAGCAGCAAGCCAACCAACAACTGCCAGCCATTTTTATGGTCTTTGGAAAGATAATGGATCACCAACCCCAAAACGTAAAGATAAGCCAATGCCCCGATCAGCAGCTGTACCTGGGTAACCAGTCCCGGCGCGACTTCATAATAGGTCACGGTCAGATCAAATGGCAGCAACAATGATTTCACAGCAGGCTGATCCAGTAATACGGTCAGATCGGTTTGATCATAGATTTGGAATACAGAAAACCCCAGACCCATCAGCGTCAGAAAAACAGGAAGGAATTTCGCCCGGCTTCGGGTATAAAAAATCACAAACCAGAGCAAACAGATCATCAAAACAGGCAGAACAATATATTGCAGTTCTTGCCAATAGATACCCTGCGTCACCGAACGGGCATTGTACAATCCCACACAAAAAAATGCATACAGGCTCACACAAAAAGCCATCAGCGCCATCATCAGGTTTTCGCTTCGCGAAGTCCGCCCGAAAAAGATCAGCAGGAAATTAACGCTTAAAAAGAAAGCGACTCCGGCCGCTACCAATGCTGGCGCCGAGATGACACTAATCATGAAAGTTTTCCTTTACAGGAGGTTTTAACCATGATGCCTCTTGATGTACAGCAGAATTCATAGGCAGGTGATTGATGACTGTACATTTCCTTGCAAGTTCCATACCGAACCACAAGAAAACAAAGCATCCCACAACGCAAGACAGGATACTTGCAAGTTTCCCACCCTCTTTTCCAGTATACCTGTATCAATCTTTCAAGTCAAACTATCCTTGTTCCTTTTTAAGGAAATCAGTACAAGTGCGTGGAAAAACCCCAACCTGTCATGGAATCCATAAATTGAGTATACTTTGAAGACAATCAAACCTGAAACCACAAGAAGAGCAAGATGAACAAGAAACCAATAAAACTGATCCGCGTTTCCGGGTCACATCTGGAAATGGGCCATCAAATCGGCGAAGCGTGTGCCGAACAGATCAAACACAGCATCGAGAACGGGCATAAACTGATCCGGGATGCCTATGAGAACCTCCATTTAAACTGGAAAGGCGCCCGCATTCAGGCGCGAAAATATATCCCCTTCGCCGAAGAATGCTATCCCAAATATGTAGATGAAATGCGCGGCATTGCTGAAGGCGCAGATGTTAAATTTGATGACATCGCCGTATTGAACGTAATGGAAGGCGTCGTCTCCGACGCTTTACATCTTTCCAAATGCACCAGTTTCGCGGTCAACCAGGAACGTACCGAAAACGGCCTGGTGCTGGTTGCCCATAATGAAGACTGGGTTCCTGAAGACGAACAGGACGTGTTCATCATCCATGCCCGCCCTGATGATGAACCTGCCTTCCTCGCCATGACCTACGGCGCACTGCTGCCCAACATCGGCATGAATGCGGACAGCATTGCCCAATGCTGCGATTCGGTTACCACCACGGACAAGCGCATTGGCATTCCCCGCATCATTGTTTCCCGGGCTGTGCTGGCTGCCCGCACCCCCAGCCAGGCGATCCGCAGCGTATTGATTCCCCATCGGGCTGCCGGTTATAATCATCTCCTGGTTCATGAAAGCGGCGAACTATATTCTGTGGAAGTTTCGGCGCGCAATTTCGCCCTCCTGTATGGCAGTCAAGGCTACATGGTGCATACCAACCATTTCCTGGACCGCAAAATGGAAAAGGTTGAATCCGAACCGGATGAACTAATCAATACCCGCGTCCGCTACTGGCGTGCCCATCGTCTGCTTCAGCAAACCCGGCAACACTCCATTCCCTCCCTGCAAAACATCCTCAAAGACCATGTCAACTACCCGGACTCGATCTGCCGGCATGACAACCAGGGATCGCCGCTGGAACGGGAAAAAACCGTCATCTCCCTGGTGATGGACCTTACCCATCGTCAGATGCACGCCGCCTGGGGAAACCCCTGCGAAGAAAATTACCAAACCTTTACTCTGGAAACACCACAAACCAACTAACCTGAGCTGCGGAACCATTGTCGTAACGATTTCAGTCATTATTCAAACCCCGCAAACACAACATCCTTTTCTTAACCGGAGAAACGCACAACACCACTCTCGTGTCGGACACGAGAGTGGTGTTGTGCTCAATCTCGCACTAATGAGGATTGGTATGAAACACACCATCCCACAACGGAGAGGAAACCCCATACCGTTCGTTCGGCGTTTGAAAATGGTGCTGCATATGGTGCCTGCGGATCATCTTCCCATACCCCTTGCGCATCTGAAAATGGTGCATCGCATAATGGAGCATATCGTAGATCAAATAGCCGGTGAGGAAACCGGCAAACAGCGGGGCAGTTAAAAAACCCACCCCCAGCAGCCTGCCTGTTACCAACACAAACAGACCGTAAAACAAAGCAGCCAGAGGAATACTCAACACCGGCGGCATCACCAGACGGGTCTTGCTGCGCGGCTGGGCATGGTGGACCCCATGAAACAGGAAGAAAATCCGTTCCTGGCGGGGCGTATGTGCGGGGTAATGGAACAAAAACCGATGCAGCACATACTCCGCCAGCGTCCAGATGAAAAGGCCCAGCAACCAGACTGCCGGCAGCCAGCCCAAACCGGTCTCCGTCGGCCACATGGCAATCCCCCGCCACAGGAAGAAGACCACCACCGGCAGCCACAAAAACAAGACCACCAGCGGATGGACATGCGTAAAAAATTCCAGAAAGTCAGATTTGAACAAACGGATCGGTTCATCACTGGTATTGATCTCATGTTTTGTCATGCGGGTCTCCTTCTAAAAGACAGGCTGCAAGGCAGCGATCGTATTCTTTATGGCAGTAATCCCTGCAGCAGCTCTATCTGGACGATATACTCGGTCAATATGCTCTGCAAGGACTGCACCCGTACCTGCGCGGCCACCAGGGCCTGCTCCAGTTCCTGGATGCGCATCCACGACAGGACCTGAGACGCCGCCAGCACAAGAATCGCCAGCCACAGCCAAATCGTCCGCAGGCGTTTACCCGGCACAGGTGGCTTTTCTTCCGCTGCTGGATCAGGAATCATCTCCCGGGTTTCTTCTGGCTCGTCAGCCGGCGCAAGCGCAGCGGCCGCCGCCGCTTGTGCTTCGCTGGCCTGCCAGTCCTCAAACGCGCTCAGGATGAGCGCATCCGCATCCTGGCCGGCCAGCACTTCGCCCAACGCCAGCAAAGCAGGCCCGTTCTCCGGGTTGATCTCTACGACAAACTCCAGGCATTTCTCCTTTTCCTCCGGCAGATGCTTGCAGGCGGCCAGCAACAGCCAGGCCGCCTCGCTGCGCGGCTCCCTGCGGATCAGCCCCGTCAGCAGACGCTCGGCAGTCTGCGTCTCGCCGATCTGAATAAACTGATATGCTGTAATAAGCAAAGATTCATCTGACATACAACCCTTCCTGTAGGACTGCAAACGCAGCCAAGTGCCTAATCTGGTACGCTTCTATTCTACCGGAAATCTCCTCCCCCTGCGTGAGAAAAGATTAACTTTTTGAACATCGTTCCATTGACCCCAGCCAGAATTTGTTATATAATGAGGCGCACAAAAAAACCGGCCCATTAGCTCAATTTGGCAGAGCAGCTGACTCTTAATCAGCGTGTTGAGGGTTCGAGTCCCCCATGGGTCACCATAAAACCGTTCACTGAGCCTGTCGAAGTGAGCGGTCTTTATTTCGTGCTGATGGCCCCCGGAAGGGGATAGGTATTCGAGTCCCCCATGGGTCACCATAAAACCGTTCACTGAGCCTGTCGAAGTGAGCGGTTTTTATTTCGTGTTGATGGCCCCCGGAAGGGGAAATATACGGCCTTTGGTGAGGTGCGGGTGAGCAATGGGATTACCCCCACAGAGTACAGGTATACCAATCAACGACACGAGAATAGCCTGGGATTGTATTTTTACGTAGCTCGTTGGTATGACCCAGCACTGGCTCATTTCGCTCAGGCGGATACACTAATTCCCGGTTTCTTCAATCCAGTAAGTTATGATCGTTATGCATACGTTGAGTGGAATCCTATCCGATATACAGACCCAAGTGGTCATTGGGTACCAATAGGCAGTGACAAAGTTGATGCCAAAATAGAATATACAGTAGAGGATTATAAACAGGAAATTGAAGATAATTATGGCATCACATTATCAGATGATGAGAGGCCTTGGGGAACTCATGATGCAATTACGATTCTAATCGCGCTGGAAAGAATGTCGGAAAATGATACAGGGTTTTTGAGGAGAATACAAGGTGGGACTTTACTATTCAGAAATCCTACTGATCCTGGAGGGTATGGAGGCAAAACGTATGGATCCCGAATCTATTTTACTGCTGAATATGGTCAGATTCCTTATCAGAACGTGTACCATGAATTTGCACATTTAATGGATAATAAGAAGAACGATGCCTTTTCAAAAGATTTAGGTGGTCGAGAAGTTTATTTGTCAAATGGCATGTTTTTGTTTGGTAGTCGAAATGGATATTATGATCGTCAAAACATACCTGGATATTCCAAACAATGGTTGTTTGACCCGAGTCGTAA
>Ga0334890_1005721_pt1 | contig 10310 bp, 13 predicted proteins | sample GraSluR1_MG_3_FD_207220 | JGI IMG/M metagenome (GOLD analysis project Ga0334890, IMG submission 207220) | Sludge microbial communities from methane-producing bioreactor in Wageningen University, Netherlands - Granular Sludge_31_08-R1 | ecosystem: Engineered > Bioreactor > Anaerobic >... | reverse complement strand
TATTTTGTCTTTTTTTCTGGAGAGCGTCGAAAAAGTCGTTTTGGTCATGTCGTGCGTGATTCTTATCCACAACTTGTCCACTTCGGCTTTGATGAAGCAAGGCTCATGACTTGTTCATGAAGCCCTATGTAGGCAAGCGAATCAAGGCTGAACGGCTTAAATACGATTTAAGCCTGAATGAACTCGCCGGCGCCACCGGTCTGTCCCCTTCCTATCTCAGCCTTCTCGAGAACGGCAAAACCGCGCCCTCCCTGAAGGTGCTCGACAAGATCTGCACCTTTTTCTCCATTCATATTTCCACCCTCTTCTCCGAGGAAGATGAACTCGAAGATGTTTTTCTGTTTCCGAAGGAGAAGCATATTGAAGTGGACTCTCCGGGAGACCGCTCGCTACGCTTTCTTCTTCCCAGGGGAGCTCTGGCTCTCGAGCCGGTATTCGTCACGCTCCTTCCCGGCAACAAAAAACATGAACCGACCACGCACCAGGGGACGGAATTCGGTTACGTGATCCGCGGATCGGTAGAATTCTGTATCGAAGGGTATGAACCGATGGTCTGCCGGGAGGGGGACTCGATAGTCTATAACTCGTCCATACGCCACGTGCTTCATAACCTTGAAGACGTCCCTTCCGAAGCATTGCTGATCGGGTTCCCCGGTGTGAACTTCCGGGAGAACCTCCGTGACATTCAGGGAAAGGCAATTCCGCAGGCAAGTGCTTACTTAAAGGGGGAAGAAAGATGAAAAAAGTGTTGAATTCTCATGATATGGCGGTACCGCAGATGCTCTCCGGCATGGAGAAGGCTCATCCCAAGCTGATCTCCGTCCTTCCCGGGACACAGGCGGTGGTGCGGGCCGATGCTCCTGTCAAGGGAAAAGTGGCCCTTCTTACCGGAGGAGGGAGCGGACACGAACCTGCTCACGGAGGGTTCGTCGGAAAGGGGATGCTCGACGGAGCGCTGGCCGGAGCCGTCTTCTGTTCTCCTCCCCTCGATGACGCCGTGGCCGCTCTCGAACGAATCGACGGCGGGGCGGGCGCTCTGTTCGTCATTAAGAACTATACGGGGGATATCCTTCTCTTCGACATGGCCGAGGAGGAGGCGGAGGAGAGAGGTATTCCCGTGCGCAAGATCGTCGTCGCGGACGATGTGGCCGTCGATGTGCGCGAAGGCACTACCGGCAGGAGAGGAGTCGCGGGAACGGTCTTTGTCCACAAGATAGCGGGGGCTGCCGCGGACAAGGGGCTTCCTCTCGACGAAGTCTTCCGGGTGGCCCAAAAGGTCGTATCGAATACGCGCAGCATGGGAATGGCGCTCACGCCGTGCCTGGTTCCGGGGCGCGACAAGCCGAATTTCGAGCTCGGCGAAGGAGACATGGAGATCGGCATCGGAATACACGGCGAGCCGGGAGTCCGCAGGGAGCCGGTCAAACCCGCAGCCGAAATCGTGTCGGAGATCATGGACAGGATAGTGAACGATCTGCCCTATGTTTCCGGAGACGAGGTGGTCGTCATGGTGAACGGTATGGGGGCCACGCCGCTCATGGAGCTGTACGTGGTGTTCGGCGAAGTGGGAAAGTACCTCGCGGAAAAGGGGATTTCAATCGTCCGGTCCATGGTGGGCGAGTACATGACCTCGCTGGAGATGGCGGGCTTTTCGATCTCCCTTCTGAAGGCCGACGGAGAACTCCTGGAACTCTTCGATTCCCCCTGCCACACTCCCGCGTGGAGACAGGGCTGTTAAGGGAGGGGCGGACTTGGGCTGTTCCGTGGAGCAAGTGAAAGCGATATTCCGGGCGATGCATAACGCGGCGGTAGTGAACGAACAGATGCTCAACGAGCTCGACAGCATGATCGGGGATGCGGAGCACGGATTGAATCTCAAGAGAGGGTTCACTATCCTCATGGAGAAGATGGATTCCTTCTCCTCGCTCGACCCGGCCAAATTCGTCAAGCGTATGGGAACAACCCTCGCCGGAGCCGGATGCGGTTCGGGCCCAATCTTTTACGGACTCGCCATCCGTGCCGCAGGAGATGTCTTCATCGAAAAGGGAATGGATACTCCGGATGCCGTCGCTTCCGCTCTCGAAGCCGCGCTCGCCGCGGTGAAAGAGAAGGGCGGGGCCGAACCGGGAGGCAAGACGATGGTCGACGCTCTCGAGCCGGCTGTTCTGGCCTTCCGGGAGAAAGCCGCCTCCGGCGGCGGTATCAGGGATGGTTTCGAAGCGGCCTGCGCCGCGGCCGAAGGGGGGATGAAAGCGACAGCGGACATGGTAGGGAAAAAGGGGAGAGGTTTTCATGCCGGAGAACGCGGACGAGGACACCAGGATCCCGGGGCCACGTCCTGTTTTCATCTGTTGAAGGCAATAACCGGCGCATTGGAAGCGACATGCGGATAATTATTTCGGTGCTCTTCGGGGGTTTTCGATCCCGGAGGAGCAGGATGCGAAAAAAGGAGGAGACAAAATTGAAGAAAATCATGCTCGTTTCTCTTGCTGTGCTTGTAGCGGTATCCCTTTCCGGAGCGGCTTTTGCCGCTGAAACGGTAAAAATAGGACTTTCCGCCCCCATTACGGGCAACTACGCCGAATTCGGAGAGAACTTCCGCTATGCAGTCCAGATGGCGGCCGACAAACTCAATGCCGAGGGAGGCATCAGGGGAAAGAAAATCGAAGTGATCGCTCTCGACAGCAAGGGCGATCCCAAGGAGGCGGCCATCATCGCCCAGAGATTCGTCCAGGACAGGGACATGCTCGCGGCGATCGGCGACTTCACCAGCACCAGCAGCCTCGCGGCCGCTCCGATCTACGAGCGCAACGAGATGGTCCAGCTCTCTCCCACCGCATCGCACCCCGATTTCGCACCCTCCGGCAAGTACATGTTCGGCGTTGTCGGAACCCAGGATGCGGAAGGGCCTTTCAACGTTAAGCACATTGCGCAGGATTTCATGGGGCTCAAGTCCGTCGCGGTCATCTACATCAACAACGACTGGGGAAAGGTGACCAAGGACCGCTTCGTATCCGCGGCGAAGAAGATGGGGCTTGAAGTGACTGGAGAACAGCCCTTCTTCGAGGGCGAGCGCGACTACAACGCGACGCTGACCAACCTTCGCCAGGGAAGGCCGGAAGGGCTCTACATCGCCGCCATGTACAACGAGGCGTCCCTCATTGCCCGGCAGATAAAGAACATGGGCTGGGACGTGAAGATGCTCGCCCCGAGCTCCGTCTTCTCCGCAAAGCTTCTCGAGCTGGGAGGAGAAGCTGTCGAAGGACTTCTTACCAACACGTTCTTCGCTCTTGAAGATCCGAACCCGGTCGTCCAGGACTTCATCAAGGAGTTCAATGCGCGGGCCGGACGCGATCCCAACCTCCATGCCGCATGCGCCTACGATTCGATGATGATCCTTGCCGCGGCGATCGAGAAGGCAGGGTTCGACAGAAAGGCCATCCGGGATGTTCTTGCCGAGACGAAGGACTACGAGGGCGTCACCGGAACACTCACGTTCACCCCGGCGGGGGATATCGTCCGCGATTACATGATCATGGCCGTCGAAGGCGGAAAGTGGATCGTCAAGAAGGGGTATGTCGGAAAGTAGCGTTTCTATCGATCTGTAAAGCCAAGGATCAGGAGTTTCTCAAAGCCCGGAGTCTTCCGCACAAGGGGCTCCGGGCTTTCTGATCAGTCGTATTGAGGGGATGTGGGGCATGTGTTTCTTGTCCAGCAAATTGTAAATGGTGTTGCGCAAGGGTCCATCTACGCCCTCATGGCGATCGGCTACGCTGTTGTCATGGGAGTCGTCGGACTGGTCACCTTCACTCACGGCGAGGTCATCATGGTGGGCGCCTTCGCCGGTTTTTACGCACTCTCGTTTTTGGGAACCAACATTGTCGTGGCGCTGCTCGCGGGATTTAGTGCCTCGTTTGTTCTCGGGATCGCCGTGGACCGCGTGTGCTACCGGCCGTTCCGCAAAGCGCCCCGGCAGATACCCCTCATCTGCACCATCGGCATGTCGATCTTTCTCCGGAGCGGCGCGCAGGTTGTCTTCGGCACTGAACAGAGGCTCATGCCCTCTATCTTCGAGAATAAATTCCTCACGTTCGGCGATGTGCGGATCACGTACATCCAGATTCTCATCGTGGTGGTGGTCATCCTTCTTTCCATCGGGCTCCACCTGCTTTTTTCCCGTTCGAGACTGGGCATCTCGCTCCGTGCGGTCTCAATGGACAAGGATGCGGCGGCGCTCCTCGGAGTGAACGTCAACAGGACGATTCTCATCGGGAACAGTATCGGCTGCGCCCTGGGAGGCGTTGGAGGCGTTCTGCTCGGCTGTTATTACAATGCCATCCATCCCGTCATGGGAGGAGCCGTCGCGATGAAGGCCTTCACGGCGACGGTCTTCGGCGGTCTGACCAGCGTTCCCGGAGCTGCGATAGGCGGCCTTCTTCTCGGGATATTCGAGAACCTCGGGGTCGCGATCTTCTCAGCCGGGTATCGTGATATCATCGCGTTCGTGGTGCTCATCACCATGCTGCTCATCAAACCCTCGGGTCTTTTCGGAACGAAGGGCGTGGAGGTGTAGCGGCATGGAAAAAGTGCAGGGAAAACTCCAACTTTTTCTGATAGCGTTTGCAGTCCTCGCCGCGACAGTATTTCCCGGCTTCGTGGACAACGACTACGTCATGCGGATCGCGGTGATGGTGGTTCTTTACATGGTCCTCGCCGGGAGCGTCAATATCATCAACGGCTATTCGGGACAGTTCAACATCGGCCAGGCGGGTTTTTACTGCGTTGGCGCCTATACCGCGGGAATTCTCTCCACCCGTTACGGAATCAGCTTCTGGGCGCTTCTTCCGCTGAGCGGCGTCATGGCCTCGCTCTTCAGCTGCATGCTCGGAGTGCCGACCCTCAGACTCAAGGGGATCTTCCTCGCGATGACGACGCTCGGTTTTTCAGAGATCATCCGCCTCACGGTGCTCAACTGGGAAAGTCTTACGAGAGGTCCCATGGGAATTCCCGGAATTCCCTTTCCCGTCTTCTTCGGCACGCCGTTGAAGACGAACACCGAGTTCTACTACGTTATCCTCGCCATTCTGCTGTTGATGCTGTTCCTTACCTACCGTATCCTCAATTCCCGCATCGGCAGGGCCTGGATCGCGATCCGGGAGGATGAAGCCGCAGCCAGGGCGATGGGGATCGAGACGTTCAAGTTCAAGCTTTTCAACCTGATCTACGGAACCTTCTGGGCCGGTGTCGCAGGATGCTTCTACGCCTTTTTCTCGAGTTACATCAGCGCCGACAGCTTTACGCTCGACGAGGGCTTCGCCATCCTCGCCATGGTTCTCGTGGGAGGGCAGGGCAGCATGATAGGGCCGCTTATCGGCGCTTTCTTCCTGACAGTGTTGCCGGAGCTGGTCCGGACCATGGCCGAGTACCGCCTGGTGATCTTCGGCGCAGCGATCCTTCTGACGATGCACCTGCGCCCGCAGGGCATCGCCGGCAGCGGATTCGGAGGATCATGGAGCAAACGGGAGCGGCATCTCCCTCCTTCGGCAAAGGGCGGTGATTCGCGATGAGCGCGATACTCGACGTCAGGGAAGTCTGCAAGTACTTCGGCGGCCTCAAGGCGGTGGAAAAGGTCTCGTTCTCCGTGGAGAAAGGAATCATCCACGGCATCATCGGCCCGAACGGCGCCGGAAAGACGACCCTCTTCAACGTACTGACGGGAACGTATCCGGCGACCTCCGGAGATGTCTTCTTTCTGGGGAAAAAAGTGACGAACCTTCCTCCCGAAAAGGTTTGCCGTCTCGGCATGGGAAGGACATTCCAGAACATCAAGCTCTTCAAACAGATGACCGTCCTCGATAATGTGAAAATAGGCTTTCACTCCCGTACGGGAACGAATTTCCTCGACGCGTTTCTCCATACCTCAAGGTACCGCAGGGACGAGGAATTTGCCAGGGAGAAGGGGATGGAGCTCCTGGGGCGCGTGGACATGGCCCATCTCGCGGACAACCTGGCCGCGAACCTGGCCTACGGTACGCAAAGGCGGCTTGAGATCGCCAGAGCGCTTGCCACCAGCCCCGAGATTCTTCTCCTCGACGAACCAGCTGCAGGAATGAACCCTGTCGAGACGGAGGATCTCATCGCGTTCATCCGGAAATTGAACGTCGACGGATATACGATCGTCGTGATAGAACACGATATGAAGCTCATCATGAACCTCTGTCACGCCATAACCGTCATCGATCACGGCATCAAGATATGCGAAGGACCTCCCAACGCGGTGCGGTGCGATCAGAATGTGATCGAAGCCTATCTCGGCAAGGGCCGCATCGGCCTTTCTTCAAAGAGGAAAGGAGGAGAGGGCGATGCTTGAAGTCAGGGATCTGAAAGTGCGGTACGGAAATGTCGAGGCTATCAAGGGCATTTCCTTCGATGTAAAGGAACGGGAGATCGTCACGCTCATCGGATCCAACGGCGCCGGAAAAAGCAGCACTCTCATGGCTATTTCCAACCTTGCAAAAAAGAGCGCGGGAACCGCCCGTTTTCTCGGCGCCGATATCACGAGCCTCGATCCCAGCGAGATCGCTAAAAGAGGCATCTGTCACGTTCCGGAGGGAAGGCGTATTTTCCCCTACCTGACCGTTGAGGAGAACCTCCTCATGGGCGATTACGGAAACACCGATCCCGACCCCAAGCGATGTGAAAAGAACATGGAAACGGCCTATTCGCTCTTTCCGCGCCTGAAGGAGCGAAAGAAACAGAACGGCGGAACGCTCTCCGGAGGAGAGCAGCAGATGCTCGCCATCGCCAGGGGGCTCATGCTCGATCCCAAGCTCGTGATGCTCGACGAACCCTCTCTGGGTTTGGCTCCCATCATTGTCGAGCAGATTTTCGAACTTCTCCTGAGGATTCGGGAGATGGGCAAGACCATCCTGCTTATAGAGCAGAATGCGAGCATGGCCCTTCAGATCGCCGACAGGGGGTATGTCCTTGAAACCGGAAGAATCACTCTCTCGGGTTCGGCGGAAGAGCTTTCATCCAATCCGGAAGTCATACGCGCGTATCTCGGCGTTTGATCGTTGTTGCGAACAACAGCACAGAATTTCTAGAGGAGGAAGAAAAGAATGACCATCACGAATGAAGCAACCATCTCCGAACCGCATGTGAGCGACATGCGGGCCGCAATAGAGCACCGAGCCACGTGGATGTATCTCCTTATGGACGAAGCCCGGAAGGGCGGCTTGGCATGGGATGACTTCGCACGCAAGGCCGTGTTTCGCTGCGGCCGGTTCCACGGCGACGGCAAGTTCACCAAGACCGACGATCTGAAGGCTTTCGGCAAGGAGTTCGCCAACGAACTCGTGAAGAAGATCTTTGAAATGGATGTTGTCGAACTGACGGAAGACCGCTTCGTAGTGGAATTCCACTACTGTCCGCTCGTCTCCGGATGGAAGAAGCAGAACGCGAGCGACGAAGAGATCGAGCACCTTTGCGACATCGCGATGGACGGAGACCGCGGAATCGTCGAGACATTCCCTGCTTTCGACTTCGAGCTTCAGGATACCATCGCCAAGGGAGACAAGGTCTGCCGCATCATCATCACCAAGAAGAAGTAGAAGAGGACGGGCAGGGAAGGCCATGTCGCCTTCCCTGCCCGATTCTGTTGTTTTACGGAAGGGGGACGCTGCATGAAAAAGATTCTGAACGCTCCGGGGAGCGTTGTTGATGAAATGCTGCAGGGAATGACCCTTTGTCATCCGGATATTGTCGTTCGCCTGGAGGGGCATTCCGTGCTCCTGCGGAAAAAAAAGAAAGAGGGGAAGGTCGCCTTGGTCAGCGGAGGGGGCAGCGGGCACGAGCCATCCCACGGCGGATATGTCGGACAGGGAATGCTCGACGCCGCCGTCAGCGGCGAAGTGTTCACCTCTCCGACACCGGACCCTATCCTTGCCGCGGTAAAAGCGGTGCAAACAGACGCGGGCGTGTTGCTCGTCGTGAAAAACTACTCCGGCGACGTGATGAACTTCGAGATGGCTGCCGAGATGGCCGAGGCGGAAGGAATCAAAACCGCGATGGTCGTAGTGAACGACGATGTCGCCGTGGAAAACAGCACGTACACCACCGGCAGGCGCGGAATCGCCGGAACGGTCTTCGTGCACAAGATCGCCGGCGCGCTGGCTGAACAAGGGGCTTCTCTCGAGGAAGTCAAAGCCGTCGCCGAAAAGACGATAGCGCGCGTACGCTCCAAAGGAGTTGCCTTGACCCCCTGCACGGTGCCTGCTGTAGGAAAACCCGGTTTCTCGATCGGAGAGAGCGAGATGGAACTCGGCCTCGGAATCCACGGAGAGCCCGGAGTCCGGCGCGTTCCAATTATGTCCGCCGGAGAGATCGCGTCGGAGCTGCTGGGTTCCATTATCGAAGATCTCTGCATCGAAGAGGGGGAAGAGGCGGCTCTTCTTGTCAACGGGCTCGGAGGAACGCCGCTCATGGAGCTCTACGTCCTCGCGGGGAACGCTCTTGAAATCTGCGCCGCGAAGAAACTGCGGATCCAAAAGGTGTATACCGGCAATTTCATGACTTCCATCGAAATGGCGGGCGCATCCCTCTCGCTGCTCCGCCTCGACGACGATCTGAAATCGCTCCTGGCGGAGCCGGCGCGAACTCCCGCCTTCATACAGTGAGGAGGAGCATATGGTGGTAGGTTCGACCGAACTCTTGCACCTGCTGGAAAAAATCGCCGACAGGATCGAGGAGAACAAGGAATATCTTACCGAACTGGATCTTGCAATAGGCGACGCCGACCATGGACTGAACATGGACCGCGGATTTCAGGCCGTGAAAGCAAGGTTTGGAGGCTGGAGCACACAGACGCCCTCACAGATCCTGAAGGGAGTCGGAAGCACACTCGTCTCCACGGTCGGCGGGGCATCCGGCCCTCTCTACGGGACCGCTTTTCTCTCCATGGGCCAGGCGATCGACGGAAAGGAGCGTATTGCCTCGGAGGATCTCCTTCCGCTGGCCGAGGCCGCGATTGCCGGGATCATCAAGCGGGGGAAAGCCTCCGCCGGCGACAAGACAATGCTTGATACCATTCTGCCTGTTCGCGACGCCCTTTCCTCTCTCCTCTACGGCGGGGAAGCGGATGCAGGAGCGGCGATCGCCAAAGCGGCACGCGAAGGGATGGAATCCACGAAACCGCTTCTGGCTCTCAAGGGGCGGGCAAGTTTTTTAAAGGAGAGAAGCATCGGGCACATCGATCCCGGAGCCGCCTCCGCCTGTCTTATCATAGAAGCGGCCGTCGATTTTCTGCGGGAGCACGCGTGATGGTTTCGCTTGTCATCATTTCCCATAGCGCCAAAATCGCGGAAGGAGTCAAGGAGATGGCCGACCAGATGACGGGCGGCGCCGTCCCGATCGTATCCTGCGGAGGGTTCGAGGGGGGGCTCGGAACCGACGAGGAGCGAATACGCGCCGGAATTCAAGCCGTCTATAGTCCTGACGGCGTTTTAATTCTCCTGGACCTTGGAAGTGCTGTCCTGACGGCGGAAAGTGTCCTCGAAACGCTTTCGGACTCTGAAAGAGAGAAGATCGCCATAGCCGATGCGCCTCTATTGGAAGGAGCGCTTTTCTCGTCTGTGGAAGCGTCGATCGGTTCGCCGCTCTCCAAAGTAAAGGAAGTTGCTGAGCAGGCGGCTTTCTTTCGCAAGCTGGAGACCGGGAACTCGTGATGTCCCGGAGCGATGAAAGGATGAGACAGCCATGGAGAAAGTGATCGTTGTCCGCAATCCGCACGGACTGCATGCCCGACCCGCCGCGAAATTCGTCAGGGCGGCTTCTTCCGTTCAGGAGGAAGTCACAATTGAGAAAAACGGAAAAACCGCCAACGCGAAAAGTATCCTTGGAATCATGTCGCTCGGCGTCTCCAGGGGAGACTCGGTGAAACTTTTTGTCAACGCCGAAGAGAGAGAGGATCTCATGTTTCGCCTGGAGGAAATTCTAACCGCGGAGGATGAATCGTAAGACTGTAAATTCTGAACAGGCAAATGTCGTCGAAGAGAGTTGACAAGGCTGTAAAACGTGGTATTATACCCCTCGCGTCGCTGAAACGGCGCCCCTCCGAAGGCCCATGAGGCCTTTGACGAGGAACAGCACCTTGACAGTTTTATAGGAGAAGAGCGAGAGGAAGAGGAAGAGCGCCGGTTCGATAAGTAAATTTATCGAGAGTTTGATCCTGGCTCAGGACGAACGCTGGCGGCGTGCTTAACACATGCAAGTTGAACGGTCATACATGGAAGCTTGCTGAAGTGTATGTT
>Ga0334890_1005715_pt1 | contig 10323 bp, 6 predicted proteins | sample GraSluR1_MG_3_FD_207220 | JGI IMG/M metagenome (GOLD analysis project Ga0334890, IMG submission 207220) | Sludge microbial communities from methane-producing bioreactor in Wageningen University, Netherlands - Granular Sludge_31_08-R1 | ecosystem: Engineered > Bioreactor > Anaerobic > Unclassified... | reverse complement strand
TATAAAAAAGGGTATGAGAATACAACGATAAAGGATATTATAGATGAATTAGGATTAACAAAGGGAGCATTCTATCACTATTTTGAATCCAAGGAGGATGTGATTGTAGCAATTGCCAGGGACTTTACGGACAGGGTTGTCCAGATAATCAAGAAAATTTTTGCGCGGACTAACCTGACTGCTGTGGAAAAAATGAATATGGCATTTGAAGCTATTAACGAATACAAGATAAAAGAAGGAGAATGGCGGCACAAATTTAAAGCTTCCATTGAAAGTGAAGAAAACCTGAAACTGCAGCGAAAAATCACAATTTTTTTGAAGCAGGAAGTTGCCGGGTTATATGAAGAGCTAATTGATGCAGGGGCAAGGGAGGGCATTTTTGGAGACCCTGTTAATCCAAGGCAGTTGGCCGAGTTTTTTCTCAATACAATTTTTAGCCTGCATACTTCGGTATATGAGCTGGAAAAACAGTTGTACGACGACAGGGATGAGCTCGATTACCAGGGATTTCTCAGACTGTTGGATGAAAAAGTAAGGTTTTATGAAACGATTTTGGGGAGGATCTTTCAACTGCAGCAGGGTTCCTTCGATTTCCGGACTTCATATTTAAAAATATATGAACAGGAGGAGTAAAAAATTTTGTTTTTGGCATACCGACGGTCGGTAGGTTACTTGACATCGGGCTGCTGCGTAAGGTTGGTTTTTTGTTGAGTTTATTAAAAATCCATGAAGAAGGGAAAGGGGTGCAATGAAAGAATTTAAATTTGTGAGGTTGTTGGATGAAATATGTGAGAAAGATGTATTGTCAGCAGGCGGGAAAGGAGCAAACCTAGGCGCGATGCTAAAAGCCGGTTTGCCTGTTCCCGGGGGTTTTGTTCTGACGGTGAATTCATACCAAAGATTTGTAGAGGTAAATGACCTGGAAAAGGATATCATAAAGCTTCTTGCCAAAACAGATAAAGATAATCCAGCGGTTATAAATAAGGCTACCGAAGAGATTAAAGCACTGTTTGAGAATGGAGAAATACCCGATGACATACAAAATGAAATTGATGAAGCTTACGCGAATATGGGAAAACCCAGTGTAGCCGTCCGTTCATCATCTACAGCCGAAGATTTGCCGGGAGCGTCCTTTGCCGGCCAGTACAGCACCTTTTTAAATGTGAAAGGGAAATCGGAACTTATTACATACATAAAAAAATGCTGGGCATCCCTATGGAACGATAGAGTGGTAGCATATCGAGCTAAGCAAAAAATAGGGAGTAGAGATTTGTCCCATGCAGTGGTGGTTCAAAGGCTTATTAATTCAGAAAAGTCAGGGATACTGTTTACAGCCAACCCGATAAACGGAAGACGGGATGAAATATCGCTCAATTCCTCCTGGGGTTTGGGAGAAGCCATAGTCAGCGGGGATGTGACACCGGATCAGTGGGTAATTAATAAGAAGAGTGAAAAGGTTGTAAATGAATATATTGCCGTTAAGAAAGTGATGAGCATAAGAAAAGAGCAGGGTATTGAACTTGTCAGTGTTGAATCGGAGAAACAAAAAGAGATTACGTTAAATAGAGAAGAAAAAAAAGAACTTCTATATTTGGCCTTCAAAGTGGAAGAGTATTTTGGATCTCCCCAGGATATTGAATGGGCTTCTGCAGACGGGAAATTCTATTTGGTGCAGTCAAGACCGATTACTTCTCTATATCCTATGCCGCAGCCTGAAGATACCGATGAAGAACTGCGGATATACATGAACCTGATGATGTACAGACAGGCCATGAGTGCACCTATCACTCCCATGGGAATAGAGTTTTTCAAGAATATGCTGGTAGGTGTCTTATTAAACAGCAGACACCGTAAAAAACCGGTGCGATGGTTTAAAAATGCCGGCGGAAGGATGTTTGTTGATATCACGGAATTCTTGAAGTTCAAAAAGGTGCTTGACAGGTTGAAAAGCTATAAAATTTCGGCCCTTATGGATACCGAGCCAATGACCATTAGAGCCTTGGCACAGGTTGCAGATAGAAGCAGTACCGAGCTTGTGAAGAACAAAAAACCGTTGATTTGTCTCTTGTTTGGCATGGTTTGCAAAATGGGTTTTGGAATGCTCGGGGTCAGTATTGCTGCAATACCTAAAAGGATTTACGGAAAAATGTTCCCCCAAAAAGCTGCAAAAAAATCGCTGGAGTACGGCAACAGACAGCTTGCCAGGCTGCAGCGGAAACGGATGAAGCTGCGGACAATAGAAGAAAAGCTGGCATTTGTCGCAAAGGAGGCCCCGACAGTCAGTTTCACTATAGGATATGGTATGACCTTTTATTTGATGCCTTCATTTGAATATATGAACCGGGCAGGGAAAATATTGAAAAAATATGGGGACGATACCTCCGATTCAGGAAAAATGGGAAGAGAAGTGTCCCATAGTATGACTACGGCTATTGAGATGGGTTATTCAGAGCTGGAGAAACTGGAAAGGGCCGTACCCAACAGCGTGACTACCGAGATGGGCCTGGAAATGCTGCAAATAGCTAAAAGGCTGAACCAGGCCGGGGAAGAGCCTTCACCACGGCACCCGTACATTAAGAATTTTCTTGCACAATACGGCCATAGGTCTACTGAGGAAATAGATATCGGTATTCCCACCTGGAAAGAAGACCCTACGTATGTGATTAGCTTAATCCGGTCCTATATGAACGATAAAGCCTATCAAAGAGGTATTGAAAAGTTTTACAGTGACAGGGAAGAAGCTGAGAAAACAATACAAAGCATCACAGCCCGGCTGATAGAAAAAGGAGCCGGCAGGGATGCAAGAAAAGTAGAAAAGCTGCTGAGAATTCATCGGGAAACCTTCGGCTACAGGGAGCTTCCCAAGTCTATACTGGTAAAAGGTATTGGCATCATGAGGGGAATTCTGGCGGATATTGGTGAGGAGCTTAAGGCTGAAGACAGGCTGGATGATAAAAATGATATATTCTTCCTGTTTTACGAGGATATAAGAACAGGTACAGATCTTAAGGAAAGGGTCAGGCTTAACCGTGAAGAATACCAGCGGGAACTGCATAGAACACCCGTGCCCCGTATAATGACCAATACCGGTGAAACTGTATATTATGCAGCTACTGAAGACGAAAGCGATGATGCATACAAGGGAATACCTGCTTCACCGGGAGTCTATGAAGGTCCGGTCAAAGTCTTAAGAATGCCTGAGGAAGGGGACAGGTTGAAGCAGGGTGAAGTTCTGGTGGCAGCGTCAACCAATCCTGCATGGACTCCTCTTTTCCTGAAGATCGGAGGGTTAGTTATGGAGACCGGTGCTCCCATGTCCCATGGTCCTGTAGTGGCAAGAGAATATGGCATTCCCGCAGTTATAGGGGTCAGGGATGCTACAACCAGGTTCAAGGACGGTCAAATGGTCCGGATAAATGGAGAAACCGGCAGAATAGAGGTTATTGGCAGGTGAAAACCGGTACAGACCTTTATACAAAGGGAAACCCCTGACGGGTATATGTCTCGGGTATTCTCCTTGGTCAATATGATTTCCCGGGGTGGCATGCCCTTTGGAGCACTTATATTTGGAATGACTCTTGAGAGATTCGAGGCGCATTGGAGCGGACTGGCGGCCACCTTATTGATGGTAAATGAATTTGTGTTTAAGGAGCAAGAATAATGATTTTGAATTTTCATTCATTGGTCGATACGTATGGAATACATGGCCTTGACTAAGTACGTCTTTAAAACTGATATGGATTTTTGAAAGCTATGATTATTGATAAGCAGACTAAGCGTATGTTATTGTATGAATATATCGGGTTAAAATAAGACTGTGCAAATATCAGACAGGGAGGCGGATAAATTGAAATCCTACAGAAAGGAATTATGGTTTAATACTAACACGAGAAGGGCTTATATCAATATTACAGCTAGAATTGAAGAATGCTTAAGCGAAAGCGGTATTAAAGAGGGCCTTTTACTGTGCAATGCCATGCATATCACCTCAAGTGTTTTTATTAATGACGATGAACCGGGGCTACACAGGGATTTTGAACGGTTTTTGGAAAAACTGGCTCCGGAAAAACCCTATGAGCAGTACGAGCATAATGGCTTTGAAGATAATGCCGACGCACATCTAAAAAGAACGGTCATGGGCAGGGAAGTAGTTGTGGCAGTAACAGACGGACGACTGGATTTTGGACCATGGGAACAAATCTTTTATGGAGAGTTCGACGGAAAGCGCTCAAAAAGGGTTTTGGTAAAGATTATAGGTGAATAGGTATAAGAAAAAAAGACTGGCATTGTTTTATACACCTTCCTTCAAGGTATTATATAACTATAGCAGCAGTGCCCGAAGATTTGCTCCCTTTGGCCGATAAAACGGCATCTTTGGGTGAACAACTGCAGTAACTGAAAAAAATTTTACAGAGGGTGGGTTTTTAATGAGCCAAATGAATGAAATGGTACAAAGGCAGCTTGAGCACCGTACAATACGTGAGTTTAAGGATATGGGAATACCAAAGGATATTTTCGACACCCTGATGGAGGTTGCAAGACGGACTGCCACCTCCAATGGAATGCAGTCCTATTCAATTATCCGTGTGACCGAACCTTCAATAAAAAAGAAAGTTGCAGCGGTTTGCAACCAGAAATACGTGGGAAGGGCACCGGAGCTTTTGGTATTTATAGTAGACCAGTTCAGAAACGATAGGATTGCAAAGGAAAAGGGAGCCGAAACCGAAAATGCGGCGGATATGGACAGATTTTTCCAGGGCTTTACCGATGCATGCCTGGCGGTACAAAACGTTGTCAATGCGGCAGAGGCCATGGACCTGGGTGTTGTGTTTTTGGGCAGTATTTTAAACGATTCAGCAAAGGTTTGTGAAATTTTAAGACTGCCCAGGCTGACATTCCCGGTACTGGGATTGGGGATAGGCTATTCCAATCAAAACCCCCAACTCAAGCCCAGGTTCGAAAACAGGCTCAGGGTCTTTAAGAATAGCTACAGGATTTTTGATGATTACCTGGAGGAAATCAAGGATTACGACCGGGAGATGACAACCTACTACGACTTAAGGGATGCGAACAGGAGAGTGGACAGCTTCAGCGACCAGGTGGTAGCCAAACTGAATGTATCCATGCCCAACAGGCAGGGGATGCTTAAGGTTATAGGTCAGCAGGGTTTTAAGGTTAAGAAATAAAGGTTGACATTAAAAAAACGGATACAAAAGCAGCAGTATTGATTGTATTTGGCGGGGCTGAAACATATCTGACATTGATATGGAAAGCATAAACAGTGAAGCGGTCTTCATTATCCCTTCAATGCCAACACAGTAAGGAGGCGGACATTTGTTTCCGGATAAAATCTATTACGAACCTGCTGCTTTGGAGTACGAGCTTGGAAGGCAGCTGAAAGAAAAATTCAAAAACGTCCCGTGGCTGCCGATTGAAAGCCACAATGATATCAAGGAGCTGCGCAGCAATCCAAACAAAGAATTTGCCAGGATGAAGCGCCATCTGATTATCGGTGTTAGAAAGTCGTTGAAATACAGGCCGAACCACAAGGTTTCGGATTATCTGGTGCCGTACACCTCATCGGGCTGCAGTGCTATGTGCCTTTACTGCTATCTTGTATGCAGCTACAATAAATGTTCATACCTGAGGCTTTTTGTAAACCGTGAGCAGATGATGGACAAACTTATAAAAACAGCGAACAATTCGGAAAAGGACATGGTATTTGAAATAGGCAGCAACAGTGACCTTGTTTTGGAAAACACCATTACCGGAAACCTTGAATGGAGCATAGAAAGTTTTAAGATAAGCAAAAAAGGTTTTATTACATTTCCTACAAAGTTTGACATGATAGAGCCGCTTCTTAATCTTGACCATGGGGGCAGAGTCATAATGCGTATGAGTGTGAACCCCGATGAAGTCATAAGAAAAGTCGAATTCGGTACGTCTTCTCTGGAAGCAAGGTTAAGGGCACTAAACAGAATGTGCGATGCGGGCTACAAAGTAGGAATGCTGATTGCTCCGGTTGTATTGACGGATAACTGGATGGAACTGTACAGCAGGCTTATTGAACAGCTGTCCGACGGGCTTTCTCAAAAAGCAAAGGATCAATTGTTTATAGAGATAATCTTTATGACCTACAGCTATGTACACCGGGCAATCAACCGGGAGGCGTTTCCAAAGGCCGTGGAACTGTTCGACAAATCCCTTATGACCGGCAGGGGCCGGGGAAAATACTGTTATAGAGAAGATGTAAGGGCAGTGGGCGAGCAATTCTTAAGGGAACAGATTTCACAAAGGCTAAAGGGCATTCCAATCGTGTATGTGGTTTGAGAAAGATGCAATTCCTTATTAAAGGATCTTACCTTGATGTTTTGCAGGTAGTATGATATATATACCTTAAATCCCTGGTGGGTTATAAGCCTCGGACTGATATTGAGGAGGTGCTGTAATGGGGAAGGACTACCTGGAGCGTATAGAATACCTGAAGGAACGGGTGGTAAACACCAGGCCCGAAATAGACCTTGAGAATGCCAGAATCCTTACAAAGAGCTTTATAGAAACTGCGGGGGAGCCCCTGGCTGTCCGTAAGGCAAAGGCATTCCGAAGGCAGTGCAAAGAAAAGACGGTCAAAATATGGGACAAGGAGCTTATAGTTGGCTGTTCGGGAAGCAAAATGCGGGCAGGGATTCTGTGCGCCGATACCTGCTGGTCGATACTGGACGATGAACTGGATTCCATAAGCACCAGGAAATACGACCCGTTTTATTTGTCCGATGAGGACAAAGCTGTCTTCCTGGAAGAAATAAAACCCTATTGGAAAGGGCGATCCAATTACGAGGCGTGGCTCAAACAGATTCCCGAAGATACAAAGGTTTTAAGGGACAACGGCGTGGTTTATATAAACCGCAAGGCGGTACGCGGCTGGGGTGAAACCACCGCCGGCTATCGCCAAATCATTGAAGAAGGTACCGCGGGCATCCGCCAAAATATTGAGAAGCGCAGAGAAAGATTGGACCTTACGGTACCCGGCGATTATGAAAAGGACTGCTACCTGGAGGCCATGCTTATATCGGCTGAGGGAATAGAGATTCTGGCAGAGCGGTATGCAAAAGAAGCCGAGAGATTGGCTGCCATTGAAAAGGACCCGGTTAGAAAGGCCGAGCTGGAAGAGATTGCGAAGACCTGTTACCGTGTGCCCAAATATCCCGCAAGAACCTTCAGGGAAGCACTGCAGGCTTTGTACCTGTACCAGGTCTGCATCTTTATGGAGCAAAACGCCGCCAGCTACAATCCCGGCAGGATGGACCAATACCTGTATCCCTATTACAAGGCGGATTTGGAACAGGACAGGATTACCGAAGATAAGGCCCAGGAACTGCTTGACTGCCTGTGGGTTAAATTCAGCGAACCGTGCCTGTTCCAGGATGCACAGACTGCCGAATTTGCCGCCGGGTATCCAATGTTCCAGAATGTATGCGTAGGCGGTGTGGATTCCACCGGCAGGGATGCGGTGAACGATTTGTCATATATGATTCTTCAGGCGACAATGGACGTGAGGCTGTACCAGCCGTCGCTGTCGGTCAGGTACAGCATGTCGAAAAATCCGAACAAGTTTTTAAGGAAAGTAATAGAGCTTATAAGGCTGGGTACCGGGTTCCCGGCGTTCCATAACGACGATATAGGAATTCGGATGATTATGAACAAGGGTATACCGCTAAGGGAAGCCTATGACTGGAACCCATGCGGCTGCGTGGAAACCAACCTGGAGGGTCGTCTGCGCCACTATACGGCCCTGGCGGATATAAACCTTGGAAGCGTTGTTGAATTTGCAATGCTTGACGGCCGCAACAAAAAGAGCGGATCTTTCATTTCGAAACAGACCGGAGACCCCACTGCGTTTAAAACCTATGAAGAGTTTGAAGCTGCAGTTAAAAAACAGCTTTCCTATGTCATACGCGCAGTCGTTAAGGGAAGCCATGTAATAGATGAAGTATGCATGGAAAGGCCCGTCCCGGCGCTGTCGCTTACCTTCAGGGGATGTGTGGAAAACGCAAAGGATTATGCCCACGGCGGTGCCAAATATAATACCGGTAACGGTATAATACTTATAGGAGTGGCCGATTTGATAAACAGCCTGGCTGCCGTGAAACACCTGGTATACGATACCGGAAAGGTAACAATGGAGCAGCTTGTAAAGGCGGTGGAGGCCGACTTTGAAGGATATGAGCAGATTTACAGGCTGTGCCGTGAAGCACCCAAATACGGAAACGATAACGACAGGGTGGATAATATTGCCGGTGAGATTTTTACCTATATAGCCGACGAGATCGAAAAATACCACAGCAAATTCGGCCGTATGACGCCGGGTATACTGCCGGTCTCGGGGAATACCCCCTTTGGCCTGGAAGTGGGCGCACTGCCTTCGGGTCGCCGTGCATGGAAACCACTGGCAGACGGGGTAAGCCCTAATGGAGGCACTGATTTTAACGGCCCCGGAGCAGTTCTGAAATCCGTTGCCCATATCCCCCACGACCGGTTTGTACAGGGTACGCTTTTAAACATGAAAATAGAACCGGAGCTGTTGGCAAGCGAAAACGGGATTACCCAAATGATGGCACTTTTAAAGAGCATGTGCAGCCTTGGCATCTTCCATGTCCAGTTTAATGTAATCGACCGTGATGTATTGATTGATGCCCAAAAACATCCCGAAAAATATAAGGGCCTTTTAATCCGCGTTGCAGGGTATACAGCATACTTCGTGGAACTTGGAAAGGATGTTCAGGATGAGATCATAGGCCGGACCGTCCAGCCTGGAATTACGGTGGAATAAGAATGGACATTACAGGCAGGGTACTGCGAATAGAGAAAACTTCGATATATGACGGACAGGGCCTTCGGACGGTTATATTCTTAAAGGGCTGTCCTTTAAGGTGCAAATGGTGCTCAACGCCGGAGGCGCAAAACTTCGAAGCCGAATTCGGATATGGCGAAGACATGGCCGTATCCGGGGTGGTTGAAGAGATTTCAAAGGACGAGATATTCTTTTTTCATTCCGGTGGCGGCGTAACCATAAGCGGCGGTGAGCCGTTGCTTCAGGCGGATTTTGCAGCAAGGATACTCAAGGAGTGTATGCAAAGGGGAATCCATACCGCCATTGAATCCAGTTTCTATTCGGATTACCGGAGAATTGAAAAACTGCTGCCGTACCTTAAGGCTGTCTACGTGGATATTAAGCACATGGATGAAGAGGCACACAGAACATGGACCGGTGTTTCAAACAAGAGAATCCTTGAAAATATACTCCGGCTTGACCGGTCGCCGCACCAGACGGAGCTTCACATACGCATGCCTGTTGTTCCGGGAATAAATGACGGTGAGAAAAACCTGCTGGCGGCTGCAGAGTTTTGCAAAGGCCTTGGGAAGATACACGATATTGAACTGCTGTCGTATCACAGGCTTGGGGTGGGCACCTACAAAAAAATCGGAAGGGATTATGAATTAATGGATCTGGCTGTGCCTTCGAAGGAAACCCTGTACAAGCATGCCGGATTAATGGTAAACAATGTAAAGGGCTTAAAGGTCACAGCGGGCGAAAAGGTATTTTTGTGTGAGGAATAAACCACACTGTCGGCAGTGTGGTTTATTAACTTGTGCCGAACCCTTGAGGCATAAGGAATATTTTGTTAATGGAACGGGAATACACAGTATGGGAAGGCATAAGGTAAGGAGTGAAGCTTATAGACGGCAGCAGAACTAAAGCCGGGGACAGGGGAGTTTTTCACCGTATTGCTCCGGTTTACGGTTTGTTTTATCATTGCCAGGAAGGATACTACAGCAGGGTTCTGGACAGAATGCAGGATTATCTGGATTTGTCGCGGCACAAAAAAGTAATTGATATTGGCTGCGGCACCGGTGCTCTGTGTTCGGTGCTTAACCGTAAGGGTTTTACTGTAACCGGCGTGGATTCGGTTCAAAGGATGCTTGACATTGCCGCTGAAAAACTGGAGGGCAAAGAAGTTCAGCTTTTGCAGGCCGACATTCTAAAGGGACTTCCCTTTGAGGACAAGTGTTTTGATGCCGCGATTGCGTCATTTGTAGCCCATGGACTGGAGCCAAACGAAAGAAAGAAAATGTACGTCGAGATGCAAAGGATTACCAAAAGCCTCGTAATAATTCATGACTTCAATGAAAACAGGTCGCTGCTGCTTGATATTATTGAGCGGCTGGAAGGCGGAGATTATTTTAACTTTATAAAAAATGCCAGGGCCGAGATGGAAGATGTCTTCCGCAGCGCTGAAATAATAGATATCAATAAAAGAACCG
>Ga0334890_1005711_pt1 | contig 10330 bp, 10 predicted proteins | sample GraSluR1_MG_3_FD_207220 | JGI IMG/M metagenome (GOLD analysis project Ga0334890, IMG submission 207220) | Sludge microbial communities from methane-producing bioreactor in Wageningen University, Netherlands - Granular Sludge_31_08-R1 | ecosystem: Engineered > Bioreactor > Anaerobic >... | reverse complement strand
CTCCGTTTCTTAGTGCCTTACTGATCCAAAAAACGAAAGTATTTTTGGATCCCTTTCAAGATCATCCGAGCCATCTCTTGCTGCCCCGAAGCCTGTCGTAGATGATTCTCGACTTGCGGATTTGAAAGGAAATCACATTCGATCAAAATGGAAGGGACCGTTGGAAAGGCAAGCACAGCGAAATCGCCCCGACGGATCCCACGGTGGCGGTAGTTTGACTCTTCAAAGGCTTGGACCATCTGTTTCGCTGCAATTTCGCTATACTGTTGGGTGGTTTCTTTGTGATCGATCATGAAACGAAGTGTATCGTTCGGGGTAGGCAGATTATCGCCATGGAGTCTCTGCAAACGCGACCGATACCGCTGTTCGGTATAGTCGTAAAAGTATACTTCCATTCCCCGAACCCGCGCATCTAAAAAGGAGTTCAGATGGACGCTCACAAAAAGATCCGCCTTTGCTTCGTTTGCGATCATCGCCCTTTCCTGCAATGAAATATACACATCTTCGGTCCGTGTCATTATGACTTCGAACCCGTTCTGTAGTAGGAACTGGCGTAAAGCGAGACAGATTCCTAAGGCCAGCGATGCTTCAGTACTTCCACCGGAACCAATCGCGCCAGGATCACGCCCTCCGTGACCGGGATCGATCACAATCAGGGGTTTTTGTCTGAGTCCGGGTTCCCAAAAATCGAGAAATTCCTGGTCTGCTTCAGAAACTCGCGATATGGGTGTGCCCCAATCCAACGGATTATGGTGTGAAGTGAGATCGGAGGGGAGTTGAGCCAGATCGATTCGCTGACCAGTGATCACATAGGACAATCCAGTCAACTGACTAAACCCTTCCAATGGAATAAAAAAACGGTTTTGGAAAAGCCGGGGATAGGTATCCATCTCATGAAATCTCTGATCCATCCAAACAAAGGTCGAATGGTTGTAGAATAAGATCTCTGTTCCTTCAAAAAAAACTTTCAGTGTTTTGTTCTGATTATTCCACTCATACTCTGCTTCTAAGGCTTCCGCCAAAGTGACCGCGTGAATGAAAACTGTGTTTTCCACTTGAAAATACCGGTCAGAGGCAATTCTCTGACCGGAAAGAAATACTTCCAACCCACTTCCTGTAAGGATTGCAGTTCCGAAAACCACAATCATTAGAACGCCCCACCCTTTTTTCATATCCTTCCCCCCCAATCGGCGCGAATCTAGGTGGCGGTGTTACTTTGCAAAAAAGCCTTCTCCAGGTACCTTCGAAACCGATTGCGGATCGATTTCGTGGAGAATTCTGAAAAAATCCAACACTTCTTCTTCGATTTCATCAGCACCCATAAACTCATACAAAGAGCGCTCCAGCGAGTTATACAAGACGGGAATCGAAAGGTTTCCCAAGTATTGCGCGCTCACCTCGATCGCTTGATCGGGTTCTTCGATAAGCCACTGCGCTGAATGCGCAAAAGCCTCTCGCACCAAAGCCGCTTTTTCGGGATGGGTTTCCCAAAAGGACTCTGTAACATAGATTCCTGTGATCGGGAGTCTTGGTTCAACATCAAGCGCCTTCCCCCAAAGGTTTTCCAGAGAAAAAACCAGAGATGAACCCTGTACCACATTAAGAGCCAAAGTCACAAAAGGCTCCGGAAGAAGCGCCCAATTAACGGTTCCTGCGTTCATCAAAGGGACGATTTCTGCAGGAGATAAGTATCGAATCAAAAGTTCCGTTTCGGGATTGATTCCTTCCTGCTGGAGCAAGAACCGGAAAACCACATCACTGGTTTGTCCTCTTCCTTGAGCCAAGAAGACTTCTTTTCCTTTCAGATCTTTCATCGCAAATTGTTCCCCATCTGTATCTGATCTTGAAACCATTGAAAAGGTCCTCCATAGGTTGATCCCTAAAAGTCGGACGGGCATACCTTGGTTATAGAGGTTGGCTCCAATACTTGCTGGGATGATCAATACATCCGCGCGCCCAGTTACAATGGATGATACGACTTCATCAAAGTTTCTCCAAAAGTTGATTTCAACAGGGTCTCCTCCGATTTCCGGGTTGTTCAAAAGCCCTGCAATTGCCAAAACACTTGGCCCGATTGGATTGAGAATGCGGACTCCCATCAACATTGATGGGAAGAGCGCAACGAGCGCTACCACTAAGATCGTTATCGTTCTTTTCATCGTCATTGAACTCCTTTCTGGGATTGATTTATTCAAGCATCATAATCAAAACTATGCATTCGTACACGGCCGCAAATTTCCATTAATTCATCCATATTGAAGGTCGCTATCCATTCCCAAGGCGGGTATAGGATCTTCCCTTTGTTTTCTCTTACAAACTCTGGATCTGAGATTCCCTCTTTCATGGGAATCATATGCCCGTTTCTGCTGTATGTATTCTGAAGCCGATCATTGAACAGACAATCCCCCAAAAGCGGTAAAATCGAATCCGGTGCATCCTTTCGAATCCCGATATATGCGGGTATACAGACAGCACCTTCTTCTGGCCAAATTTGTTGAAGACCAAAACGGTCTCCCATAACAGAAAAGATCGTAGGTACGATCGCAATGGGGTATAATCCGGATTTTGCGAGTTGAAAGGCTTGAGCTGGTACCGTGGAAAAGCGGACATTCTCAATCAGTTTCTCTACCGCTGTTTTCCCGTAAAGATACCAGTATGCCATTAAAACCGATTTACCCGCTGAAGTATCGATCCCACCCAAAACCACTTTCCCTTTCCATCTTTCGGATAAAAGAGATTCCAAAGATTTAGGAACCGCGCGTTCCTCGATAAGGGTTCGGTTGACCACCATTACGAGCGGGATGATGTTTGACGGAATCCATTTTCCCGTTGGATGCATGATCGGATGGTCAACATAATCAGGACGTTTTGGAAAGAAATGGTCTATTTGCGCAAAACTCTCGGACCGTTTCAGTAGGCACTTTGAATCGTGGAAGATGCTCAAGTCTGTACTCACCAATCCTTCCGGTATTGGCTGTCCCGAACTCAGCTCCTCACGGACCCTTTTATACAGGGTTTGTTCCCTTCCCAACCCAAAATAGACGAAATGGAAGGAGCAATTGCTATGGGTTCTGTAATGGATGAGGTATCGGTTGTTGTTTTCCTCCTCCATTTTGCTTAATAGGCAAACATTATTCCAGTACACGGTCTTATTCTGGTTCACGACACATACTCTCCTCTTCGGAGCCGTTCTTTATATTCATTCAAAACCAGATCCATTTTTTCAAGTTCATGCAATCGAGCCTTTTCTCCCGCTGAGGTTTTAATAACCTTCCGGATTCCTCCGTGGGCCAGAATCACCCTCCTGTTCGCCATTAAAGCCAGTATTGGATCATGCGTGGCAATCAATACAATCTTCCCTCTGTTTTCCAGCAATGAGATCGCTTTCCTCCGATTGATCCCAGCATTTTCAATTTCATCGATTAAAAGAATCGGGGATGTGCTCAAAAAAACGGTGTCAGCAATCATAAGCGCTCGAGATTGTCCTCCGCTGAGGGATGTAAGGGGAGTATTGGGAAAAACGGGTTCACCCGTTAAGGAGTTGGTGTATTCGATGATCGCGCGCACTTTTTCTTCATATTCTTCTTTATCCCCTTCATGGACCATCCGACATTGGGCATGCATTGCAAGAAACTCTTCAACCGTACGGTCCATTACAAAATTCATGTTTTGTGTAAGCTGAGCGACAATTTTGTTGCTAAGAGAAGAGCGCCAGGAATCCAATGGAGGATTCCCATTGACAAAGATTCGCCGACCGGTAGGGGTATCTCCTTGCGCCAGCCATTCAATATCTGCCAAAAGCCTGCTCTTGCCTGAGCCTGTCGGGCCCAAAATGCTGATTACTTCGCCCTCGGCCAAGGTACACGATAGGGGTTCAGGGTTCCCGTGTTTATCAGTCCCTCCCTGGATGGTTAGTGTTTCGATTGAAATGGACTGATGGTCGGAGAGATGATTGATTTGCTCCAAAAAAAGCACCAATCGTTCCTCAAGATCCCTTTTACTGGTACCAAGATCGTCCAGTTTCGTTGAGTCACTTCGATCTATGTACTCACTGATCGTGAATTCGACCGGTACTTCTGGCAAACCCATCATGGAAAAAAACTCTGGTAACTGAGGATATCTTTGGATCACCTGCTCAAGTGGTGTGTTTAAAGGCAAATGCTCTAAAGGCACGCTCATGGCTTGCTATCTCCGAAATCCATTTTTCGTATGCTCCCCATTTGGAACTCATCTCCAATTCTGGTTTCTCCCAAACAATAGGAACACAAAGCAGATGGAACTGAAAACCGCAAGTTGTATCCTTGAAGGGAGACCAAGTCAATGCTTCTGCTGAACAGTTGAGCGATCGGTTCTACGCCTTGTCCTGTGATTCCTTGGACATGAAAGATTTTGCATCTTGGGTTCGCTTGAAGAATCTTGAATGCAAAGACCTCTCGCTCGGCTTGGGAAACAACATCCCCTTTAGTAATGATGACAATATCTGCTGATTTGAGCATTGGTCCTATCTTAAAGGGGGTGTGAACACCCATAAGGTTATCGATCACGCAAACGGCAGTGACTCCCTGAATGTGAGGAGAACACCGATTGCATAATCCAGCGCTTTCGCTCACCATCAGATCAAACCCTTGTTGCAATCCCCATCGAATGCATTCTTCAATGTTGCTGACAAAGAAATGATCAGGACAAAGGGTACCAGAAAGACCCGTCTTGATCGGAATGCCCTCTTTTTCATACATAAGATGATCTTGAGCAGAGAGACAATCCATTTTCACGGCGCCGATATTCATTCCGGTTTTCCTTAAAACTCTGGCGGTTTTCAGGATCACGGAAGTCTTCCCCACCGACGGAGGCCCGGATACGGTGACAACCTTCATTTCCATTCTTTCCTTTCGATTGATATGGTTCCATTTGTACTTTCTTTCGTCACTCGCATACTAAGGTTTAGGGAGCCTTTTTCGCGAAATTGCCGCAAAAATGGTCAATGTGGCAATACCTGCGTACACAACCAAGAACATCGTTACGCCTGTAAACCCCAATAGAGTGCCCAACGAGAAAACCAAACCGGCAATGAGAAACCCAATAACAATCGGATAAACGGTAGCAAGGACCGCCCACTTCCACCCAATTTGGGCAGCAATCGTGACGATTGTGGCTAAACAGGGCGGGTATAGAATCATAAACAAAATCATGGCAGCGCCATGCAAAGGCGTGGCATCAATTCCGTCGTCCATGTCCCGATACAGAACGCCCAAGGTGGCTACAACATTTTCTTTTGCCGCAAATGCGCTGATCAACCCTACATTGATTCTCCAATCAAAACCTGCCCATTTCGTGATCGGCTCAACCCACTTTCCAACCGATCCAAGAAAACTACCCATCAGAATTTCCTCGTTCCGATCGTATCGAATCATCCTTCGTTGAGTCTGGATTTGCCGTATTGCTTGGGACACTTGAAGCGCCTGCGGATCCATCAACCCTTCGTGGGTCGCAACAAGCGATCTTCCAATCAGATAGAAGACTGATGGTTCGATCATTGTTTTGAGCAACCCGCTTGCCTGGTCCTGAGGCGATAGGGATTGATAGATATTGTTTGCTTCTTGAATAGATATCCATAACTGATCCCGATTCTGACTGGATAGCCGAATCGTTCCCCCATTAGCGATGAGGTAAAACGAAGGATTTTCTCGAAAGAAATCTTGGTGAACGGGGGACAAAAAATCGAGTGTTCGGTCTTGGATTGATGATCGATGCCGGTTGACATATGAAAGGTAAGAGGCAATTTGATCCGGAGTACGGATCAACAACAGATAAGGATTATCCAATCCTGCTGCTTGATAGAAATCGTTCAATGCTTCAGTTACGCGAGAATCGATCATCATTTCTTCTGAAGTCCCCAAGGCTGGATAATTCAGAAGAAAGAAAAGAACAGCCATCACCACTGCAACAATCGTCACTACTTTTTTTATAAACCCCCACGTGCGTTCGATGACACGAGTCATGACATTTTTCACCGAAGGGATATGATAGGGGGGTAATTCCATGATGAATGGAGCGCGTTCTACCTTTCTCAATATGGTTTTGGAAAGCATACTGCTAATGCTCAGCCCGAGAAAGATGGTTATGGTTGAGATAAGAAACATCATCAGGCCCATCGAACCAGGAAAAAACAACCCGACCATCAAAGTGAAAAATGGGATCTTAGCCATGCAATTCATTAGAGGTATGATCAGGATCGTTGCCAATCTTGCGTGCTTGTCTTTAATCGTCCGGGTGGCCATTACTCCGGGAACTGCGCACCCTCCAATATAAAGGCCTGAGAGGATCAAAGGCAAAGCTGATTGGCCATGAAGACCAAACGGACGAAAGACCCGATCCAAAATAAAAGCCACACGAGCCATATACCCCGAGTCTTCCATTACTGCGATAATCAGGAATAAGATCACAAAGATCGGAATATAGACCAAAACAGAAAATACTCCCTGAAACACCCAAGAAAAAAAGGAAGTAATCACCGGATCCTGAATAAACCCTTCTGCAGGAAGAAAAGATAAAAAACCCGTTTGCACTTGACTCATCAAAGGGGTTAACAAGCCAGAAAGCCGATATCCCTGAACGATCGCCAATTCGTACACCAGGAACAGGGTGAACAGAAGGAAGATTGGGCCTGCGATTCGATTGCATAGAACCGCGTCCAAACGATCAGTAATCGTCCTTTGACCAGGCTTAATCTCCCGCACGCATCGATCAACGATCAATTGCGCTTGATGGTATCGCGCTTGGGCGATTGTCAGTTGTGAATCTTGGATGTCCATTTCCGAATTCTTTCGGATATCCTCCACGATTTTTGAGGGGTGAGGAGAAAGATTATCTTTGGGCATGTATCCTCCTCTTCTGTTGAGAACTATGGATGAATCTATCGAGATCCGGATCATCTTCCCATATCTTGATCGCCATCCAACGAAGAGGGATAGAAGGAGAGATATCGACTGTCGCAAGTTCTTCTGTCGTTTTCTGAATGACTGGTTCCAAAATCGGGCCATAATCCAAAGAAAAACCTGGTTTTTTCGTTGGTTTTGCGCAGGAATCTATCATGGTCCGTTTCAATTCTTGGAGTCCTTTGCCGCGGTTAGCAACCGTCGCGATGATTTTTATACCGAGCTCTATGGAGAGCTTCTCAACATCTACTTCCATTCCGCGTGCGCGCGCTACATCCGTCATCGTCAAAGCCATCAGTATCGGTCTTTCCAGCTCAAGCAGTTGAAAGGTCAGATATAGGCTGCGAATCAGATTCGATGCGTCAGCAACTTGAACGATCAGATCGATCGGTTGTTTGAGTAGGAAATCTACGGCTACCTTTTCTTCCAACGAATAGGACGTCAAACTATAGGTGCCAGGAAGATCCACAATGGTCAGAGGAACGCCAGATACCATGGCAATTCCGCTCCGTTTCTCCACGGTAGCTCCCGGATAGTTCGCAACGAACTGACGAACCCCTGTCAGAGCATTGAAGAGGGTGGATTTCCCTACATTGGGTTGCCCAGCAAACGCAACGGTGTACGAATCTGCTATCGATTGATTTTCCGTTGGTTCCTCTTCAGTAGGCAAACATGATATAGAGCCAGGGCACCCTGAGCATGGATTATTCATTCAATCACCTCAACCATGATCTTCTTTGCTTCTTCATGCCGCAAACTGACAAGTGTCTGGTGGAGAACCACTTCAATGGGATCAGCAAGAGGGGCATTCCGAACGATTTCCACATGAGCCCCCGGAATGAAACCAAAATCAAGAAGCCGCTTTCCTGCCATACCGGACGGATCGATCGATACGATGCGGCACCGCATACCGGGTTTTACTTTCTCAAGCTCCATCTTGTCCTCCCCCTTTTCCCCATGTTCTTTCCATGCCGATTGTGAAATCGATGATGTCCTTCTTGGTTGATCTCTTCAACAAAGACTTCGGAAGCCAAATTTTTCTCCAGCACCAAACGACTATGATCCACAGCGATCAAATATGGGGCATTCCCTTTTCCCGCGATCAAGACTTCCGCGATTGCGCCAAATGATAGCCCCATATCCAAAAGCCTCCGTTTGGTCTCCCCAGATCCGGAATGGGTGATAATCCGAACTCTTGTCCTGTCCTTTTCTATTTGATTCAAAGACACCATCTACAATCCCTCCATTGCATTCAATCGACTATGTTGTGAAAACTAGCTGAGAAGAACCTGCTTTCGCCCAACCGTTTGTTGCTTCATACATCGATGATCGGATCCCCTGCTTCGAGCTTACCATGATCGGCCCTCTGGGAAAGGGTTTCCATTGCCAGTTCCATATCCATTGATTCCGTTCAGTGACAACCGGACTTTCCGTTTGATCCTTTTCGAAAAGCAAGTATTAATAAAGAAATGGCAATCAACAAAAGAAGAAACGCGATTGCGATTAACCATCCTTGAATGCGAATCAGTTCTTCTTTGATCGCTCCTTGATCGTGGGCATACAAGGTTTGGTTGGTCAACCATGAGGGGATTGCTATGGGCGCGCCTTGATCCGAAATGGGGTCTTGAACACTTTGATCCAAGCCTGCAGAGGCAAGATCCATAACAACCTTTTCATCTTCTGGATCGGGACCACGGAGTACAGGGCCGGGTCTACGAATGGTATGACCAGGGCCTCCATCAAAGACAACGTCATATTGTCCCACCTCAGGTATTTCTACTGTAATGGACCCAAATCGGTCAAAAACACCTTCCCATAAGGTGTTCCCTTCCGAGTCTTCCAGTCTGCAAGTCATCCCTGCAGCAGATGATCCATCCGAAAACCCCGCTTCAACATAGATCGTCCCGTCTTGGTTATCATCGATAAACATGAGTGGCGTATGGGCCAAAAGCATTGCCGATAGCATTGCCAAGACACCAACGAAAATATAGCTCTTGATTCTCATACAACCCTTTCCCCCTTTATCTACTCCTTTAAAATTGTTCATTTCCCGAAATCTTCTTTTCGTGACGAGGAATCCTACTGCATTCTCTCTATCCTCGTTGAGAAACAAAGTCTATTGAGAATGTTTCTCATTTTCCGTCAAGATTATACCGGAATTTCCTTCGAAAGTCAAGTATACGAATTGCCTCATAAAAAAAGTACTCGACAAGGGGTGAATCCCTCAATCCTTTCCCTGCAAGAAATCTTCAAATGGGTATTACGCCATTTTTCATTGTCAGCAGCCATGTCCAGCAATTTCAATCATCTCCTCGATTCTCGCATCAAGTTCATCACCAAGGCCTTTGATGTCCGCTCCCAAAAACCCTCGTATAAGCATGGAGACAGCTTCGTGCTCTTCCATTCCTCGCGACATAAGGTATTCAACCTGGTCAGGCGAGATCTTTCCAATACTGGCTTCATGACTCATTCGCGCATCGGCGTGTCGGGAGCATAATCCCGGAACAGATTCGATGATCCCTTTTCCCCCAGAATCAAGAAGCATTCCCGCGCAATCCACGTGCGCTTTGCAGGGCGCTGCGCCGATCAATAGTCCTCCTTGATGCATGATCCCTCCAGTACACACACCGCGATGTGATAGTTCGGCGCTCGTATTCTCCGCATTGAGATAAACGGTACCGTCTGTTTCAATCTTTGATCCTGGAATTGCTATAATAGCAGTTGTATACTTGGCGGATGCTCCTTTTCCATTCAACCAAGTTTGAGGATTACTGACAATATGTTCTGCTGGACTGAAAGAAATATAATTGCTTTCAAACTGCCCTCCCCCCTCCACAATTGTACCGGAGTGAGGATAGACCCTCATTTCTCCCGACCAAGTATGAACCATGGTACTGACAAGTCGCGCATTCTTGCCAATATAGTGTTCTTCAAGTGCTAAATGGAGCCCGTTGATGACCCGCGGGTGGTTCAAGCAGCCGCTAATCAATTTCAGCTCTGACCCCTCTTCCAATACGACAATATTATGAACGATTTGCGATATATGGTTTTTTGTCATATACATAGCCGCTTGGCAAGGCATTTCAACCTTTGCGCCCTGATGCACACGGATAAAAAAACCCAAAGGATTTTTCTCATTGGCGCAATTTGCAACAATATCGTTAAGGTCCGATGGTATTGCATTAAAAAAATACCGTTCACGAAACCAAGAGTACCGGATCAAAGCATCGGAAATGGGAAGCATCTCAAAACCATCCAACTCGTATAACGGACAGATGAGTTGATGATCGCATACCACAATGGTTGCAGCCCGCTTTTCGCTTCCTAATAGAATTCCCGATGCCGCTAGGGCCGCAATCTCAGATTTTTTAAACCGTTCGTTATCGATTCTTTTG
>Ga0334890_1005707_pt1 | contig 10334 bp, 10 predicted proteins | sample GraSluR1_MG_3_FD_207220 | JGI IMG/M metagenome (GOLD analysis project Ga0334890, IMG submission 207220) | Sludge microbial communities from methane-producing bioreactor in Wageningen University, Netherlands - Granular Sludge_31_08-R1 | ecosystem: Engineered > Bioreactor > Anaerobic >... | reverse complement strand
GGTGAATTTGCGAGCCGTCAGCCGCCAGCAGCACCGCCGATGGTTCAAAGGGCGGCGCGTCCTTGCAAAAGGTGAGCGCTTCTTTGAAGGGCGCGGCGCAGCGCAGCGAAGGATAGAGCCCGGCGGCGCTTTCCACTTTTTGGCGCAGCTCGTCCAGGTGGTCGGCATGCGCTTCCAAAAGCTGCGCGGCGCGCTGGCAGCGTTCTTCCTGCTTGCGCTGGCGGGCCGGGCTGCGCTCGGCCATTTCAATCACCTGTTTTTGAATTTCGAGATAGTTGATGGGCATGGATTCCCCGTTGTTAATGGAACAATTGTTTGATTAATTATACGCGAAAAGGAAAACGGATACCAGATCACGGGAAGTAAATATCTGAATTTTTAAGAATCTCCAAACAACCTTTAAAAAAGCTATACCAAATCTTCATAATTCTCCGCTAAACTGGTAACAAATTCAAAACAATTGAGTATTTATTGGTGAATGAGTTATGAACAAACAAAAATGGAACTGGATTTTGGACGCCGTATTAATGGTTGGTTTCCTGGCGGCTTTCTTTCTTGACCTGACCGGGCTGCCCCTGCATCAGTGGCTGGGCATCGCCCTGGGATTGATGGCGGTGATCCACCTGGCGGTGCATCACCAGTGGGTTGAAACAGTTACGCAAAAATTCTTTGGCTGCTGCCCCATGCGGGCGCGCCTGTGTTACCTGCTGGACGCCGCCATTTGGGTGGGATTTAACATGATCATCCTCACCGGAATCGTGATTTCCACCTGGTTGAACCTGCCTCTCAGCAATTATGAGGTCTGGAAGAATATTCATGTCTTTTCTTCGATTGCCACGCTGCTGGCTGTGGTGCTCAAACTGGCGCTGCACTGGCGCTGGATTGTAAAAACCCTGGGCAGCTTCTTCTCCCGCCCGGCAGTCACCCGGCTGCCCCTGCCGCAGACCACCAGGGCCGCCCTGCGAACGGCACAGGCACAATCTGTGGTTGTTTCCAAAAGTGTGGACCGGCGGCAGTTCCTGGCGCTGATGGGATCGGTGAGCCTGGTTTCGGGCGTCGCGATTGCCAATGTGCTGATCAAGAAACACAGCGAAGAGGCAGCCGCGCTCATCCAGGCGACCTCAATCCCTCAACCCACTGCCACAGCCATCACCCAACCCACCGCAGCGGCAACCGAAGCAGCCGCGCCCACTGCTGAGTTGCTGCAAGTTGAACCGACTGCCGCGCCGACCGTGCCGGTGGTGCAGGATGCCCCGGTCAACGCTGCCAGCCAGCAAAGCTGCACCGTGCGCTGCCCGCGCGGCTGCTCCTACCCCGGCCGCTGCCGGCGCTACACCGACTCGAACGGCAATGGTTTGTGTGATTTGGGAGAATGTATGTAAAGTGCGGGCACGGCATAATACCTTGTAACAAATGTGTCCAATTTAGTTCGAAATTGAGATTCTGTGAGTTTAATTATTTTTAGGAATACAAAACTCAAAGTAAAAGGAATAGTATTTCACCATCATCTGTGTCTTGTTGTGTTAGTTTGGCTTTTATCGGTAGGGTAAGTTTGTGTTGGTTTGGTCATCAACCAAATTTGCCCTACTTTTTATTTTTTGATTAGTGTTTTTTACCCCTTTTTTGGGGTTTTTAAACAGCCTCTAAGGGTCTGTTAAGGCACTTGTTTTTTCTCTTTCAACGCCGCAAGCTGGCGGTTCAACTCCTCCTGAATGACCTGCGGGTTGGCTTTGCCGCGCGTGGTGCGCATCACCTGCCCGAAGAACCACTGCGCCAGGGTTTCTTTGCCGTCCAGAAAACTGGCGACCTCTTTGGGGTTGGCATCCAGCACCTGGCGGATCATCCCGGCAATGGCATCCGAGTCGGAGATTTGTTCCAATCCCTTCTCGGCGATAATCGCCGCCGCAGATTTGCCGCTCTTGAGCATTTCAGCCAGCACGCCCTTGCCGGTGTTCAGGTTCACCTTGCCGCTTTCCACGGTTTTCATCACCTCAACCAATCCCGCCGGGCTGACCTTGATTTGATCGATGCTCTCGCCGCTCTGGTTAAACCAAGCGAAGATTTCGCCAATGATCCAGTTGGCGGCGATGCGCGCGGAGATGCCGCCTGCCACCACCGCTTCAAAATAATCCGCCACAGCGGGATCGTCCACCAACGATTCGGCGTCCTGTGCAGACAGGTTGTAGGTTTGCTGGAAACGCGCCGCTTTGGCTTGCGGCAGTTCGGGCAGAGCGGCGCGCACGCGCTCCACCCATTCCGATTCCACCACCAGGGGCGGCAGGTCGGGTTCGGGGAAGTAGCGATAATCGTGGGCTTCTTCCTTGCTGCGCATCGAGTAGGTCACGCCGCGCACATCGTCCCAGCCCATGGTTTCCTGCTGCACAGTTTCGCCGCGATCCATGGCTTTGCTTTGCTGTTCGATCTGGTAATTGATGGCGCGCTCCATGGCGCGGAAGCTGTTCAGGTTCTTGATCTCGACGCGGTTGTTAAGCACGTCGCTGCCCACCGGGCGCACCGAAACATTGGCCTCCAGGCGCATCACACCTTTCGACATGTCGCCGCTGTTGACGCCCAGGCAGCGAATGACGGCGTGCAGGGCGCGGGCATAGGCGCAGGCTTCTTCAGCGCTGTGCATATCGGGCATGGTCACAATTTCCAGCAGCGCCACGCCGGCGCGGTTGAGGTCCACCAGTGAATAGCCCTCGCCGTTGCCGTTGCCATTCACATGGGTCAGTTTGCCGGCGTCTTCCTCCAGGTGGGCGCGCAAAATGCGAATGCGTCGATCGCCCTGGCTGGTGTGAATATCCAGCCAGCCGTTTTGCGCCAGCGGATATTCGTATTGTGAAATCTGGTAACCCTTGGGCAGGTCGGGGTAGAAGTAATTTTTGCGGGCAAAGATGGAGGTTTCGGATATGGTGCAGTTCAACGCCAGCCCCACCCGGATGCCGTATTCCACGGCCTGTTTGTTGACCACCGGCAGCACACCGGGCATTCCGGCGCACACCGGGCACACTGCGCTGTTGGGCGCTGCGGTGGTGTAATCAACCAGCGGGCAGGAGCAAAACATCTTTGTCCGCGTCAGCATTTCAACATGCACTTCCAAACCGATAACTGCTTCGTAGTCCATACTTCCGTCCTGATAAAAAAGTAACCACAGATAAACACGGATGAACACTGATAAAAAAATTTTATTAATTCGCGCTCAGGGTCTAATCCATGGTTTTAACATCTAATATTTATTTTCAAATGGAAACACAGAGAATCGTAGATGGGAACTGATAACGGTTCTTCTCTGTGTTTATCTGTGTTTATCTGTGTTCATCTGTGGTTTAACCTATCAATCCAACCTGCTCAAGAAGTTGCCCATGCGGTGCAGGGCTTCTTCAATCTTTTCATAAGATGTGGCATAGCAGCAGCGCACAAAACCCGCGCCGCCCGCGCCAAAGGAAGAACCCGGCACCACCGCCACCTTTTCTTCATGCAGCAGGCGCTCGGCAAAGGTCTCATCATCCAGGCCGGTGTCACCGATTTTTGGAAATGCGTAGAACGCGCCGCGCGGTTCAAAGGTGGGCAACCCAATTTTGTTCATGCCGTTGACGATCAATTTACGGCGGCGGTCATACTCGGCCAGCATACTTTGCACATGCGGCTCGCCCTGCTGAATGGCAACCAGCGCAGCCGCCTGCGCTGTGGTGGGCGCCGACATGATGGTGTACTGATGAATGCGCAGCATGCCGCTCAAGATTTGCCGCGGCGCGGCAGCGTAACCAATGCGCCAGCCAGTCATGGCATAAGCTTTTGAAAAACCGCCCAGTAGAACGGTGCGTTCGCGCGCGCCGGGCAGTGACGGCACACACACATGCTGGTGCCCGCCGTACACCAGGCGGTCATAAATTTCGTCAGATAGAATGATCAAATCGTGCTGCTCAGCCAATTTCACCACTTCCAACAGTTTCTCGCGTGAGGCCACCGCCCCGGTGGGGTTGGAAGGGAAGCCCAACAGGATGGCTTTGGTGCGCGGGGTGATGGCCGCGCGCACGGCGTCCACGTCCAGGTCAAAGTTGTTTTCCATGCTGCCAGGCACTTCCACGACCACACCGCCTGCCAGCGTTACCTCAGCCTGGTATGCCACAAAGCACGGGGTGAGAACAATCACCTCGTCGCCTGGTTCGAGCAGCGCCACACAGGCCAGGTACAGGGCTTCAGACACACCCACCGAGATAAGAATCTCGCTCACCGGGTCGTAGCTGACGCCGTACATTTTCTCCAGGTGACCGGCCAGCGCTTCGCGCAGTTCCAGGATGCCGGAATTGGACGTGTAATGGGTTTCACCGTGGCGCAGCGAGTCAATGCCGGCTTCGAGGATGGGCGCCGGGGTGGTAAAGTCCGGCTCGCCAACGCCCAGCGAAATGACATCTTTCATGGTGGCGACGATATCGAAGAACTTGCGAATGCCGGAAGGTTTCAGAGTGGCCACTCGCTGCGAAAGGTAGCTGGATTGTTTGATTTTCTCGCCAGGGTTCACCGGTTCAGCGCTCATATTGATCATTCTCCTAAATTTATTTCACCGCAAAGTCGCAAAGGTCGCAAAGTTTTTGTAAATTTACCAATCTGTCATTTCGAACGCAGTCCCCAACGGGGGCGAGTGAGAAATGACCAGAAACCGGTTAGTAAAATTTTTCAATCCCATTGACGCATCTGAGTTGATCTGTGTTCATCTGTGGTTCTAATTCCATTGACAATCTGAGTTAATCAGTGTTCATCTGTGCTAAAAATCACCCCATGGCCGAGGCGTTGTCGCCCATGTTGAAATGAGAGGCTTTGCCTTCCAGGCGCACATCGTCGCCAATCAGCGAATTCTCCAGCAGCATATTTTGCACCTGGGTGCGGGCGCCCAGGATGGAGCCGCTGATTACCGAATTCTTGACCATGCAGCCGGCGCCGATGCAGGCATGCGGCCCAATGACCGAGGCTTCAACCTGGCTGTCGGGGTGCACGAACACCGGCGGGATGATGGCCACGCCAGGCCGTTGAGCAGCCGCGCTGTTGTCGGCGCCGTGCTCCAGCAGGTAGCGGTTGGTCTCCAGCACGGTGTCGGGGATGCCGGCGTCCAGCCAGGTGCTGATCTTTTCGGTGCGAAACACCTCGCCCTGTTCCAGCAGCACATTGACCGCATCCACCAGGTAATATTCGCCCTTCAGGGTGAGCCCGCGGCGCTTTTGTTCTTCAATGGCAGCCATCAGTTTTTCGCCGCTGCGGAAGTAGTAGAAACCCACCAGAGCCAGGTTGTTGCTCATGTCTTGCGGTTTTTCCACCAGGCGCACCACGCTGCCCTGCGCGTCAATTTGCGCCACGCCAAAACGGCGCGGATCGGGAACAGGCTGCACCCAGGCGATTCCGCCGGCGCTTTCGCTTTGTAAAAAGCCCAGGTCGGTTTCGATGAGCGTGTCGGAAAAAGCCATCAACATGGGACCGGTCAGATATTCGCGCGCCAGGTAAAGCGCGTCGGACTGCCCGCGCATTTCAGACTGCACGACATAATGCACCACCTTATCGGGGTGATGCTTTTCCATATAGGGTTTAATGCTTTCGCCATTGGGACTGATGATGAAGATGAATTCGACCTGGTAGGATGAAGGAACGCTGTTGAACTGCGCCAGCACGTAATCGAGCACAGTTTTGCCGGCCAGCGGCACCAACGGTTTGGGTTTGCTCCAGGTGTGCGGGCGCATGCGTGTGCCGAAGCCCGCCATTGGAATTGCAATTTTTAAAGTGTTGGTCATATTCTTTCCTTCAATGGGAATCGATTCAAATAATTGTATCATCATCTTAAAGAATGATAAAATGTAGGCAAGTAACTATTCCATTTTGACATCCAACTTTGCATTTGATTCCGCCCAAATCACGGGCGGTAGTTGCGTTTTTCTCTGCCCGGGAGATGGGCAGTTTTTCTTTAACCGGATGTGTGAAATGGAATGCAAGTGTACGATTTTATTTGATGACCCATTCTGGGTGGGCATTTTTGAACGGCAGGATGAGCAGGGTTACAGCGCAGCGCGGGTTTTGTTTGGCGCCGAACCCTCAGACGCCAGTGTTTATCAATTCATTTTAAAGGATTACTACCGGCTGCGCTTCAGCACCCCGCAGCCTGGCGCGCCGGCTGACAACCGCACAGTGAACTTTAAACGGCGGCAGCGCGAAGTGCGCCGCCAGATGCTGGAGCAGCAGCCCACCGGCACGCGCGCGCAAAATGCCCTGCAGGCCGAACGGGAAGCCCTGGCACAAGCGCAAAAAGCGCAGCGCAGCCAGGCTGAAAATGTCCGGCAGGATGACCGCTACCAGATGCGCCGCGAGCGTAAAAAACAAAAACGGCGAGGGAGATAATCTCTCCTCGCCGCGGTCAGCGGGTTTCCAGGGGAATGACCCGCCAGGAATTCAGATCCTATTTTTCAACCAGGTAACACAACCCCACGCAGCCCGGACCGGTGTGGGTGCCGATCACCGGGCTGACATCGGCCAGCATGGCGCTGCTCACCCGGTTTTCACCAAAGCGCTGGCGCGCCTGTTCCAACAGGGTTCCTGCCAGTTCAGGTGCATTGGCGTGAATGCTGCAAATGTGCAGCGCGCCGCTGCCCTTGAGCTGGCCTTCCACCTGGTCCAGCAGGCGTGAGAGCGCTTTGCTCATGGTGCGCACTTTCTCAACCGCTTCAATTTTGCCGTTTTCCACTTTTAGCAGCGGTTTCAGGTTGAGCACGGTGCCCAAAAAGGCAGCCGCGCCGCCAATACGTCCGCCGCGGTGCAAAAATTCCAGGGTATCGACTGCAAAATAGACTCCGCTGTGATTGCGCAATTCCTCCACCATGCTTTTCACTTCCTGCAGGCTGGCGCCCTGGCGTGCCGCACGGGCAGCCTGCAGCACCAAAAAACCCTGCTCCATAGCCGTTGAGTAGGAATCAACCAGTTCAATGGGCGCACCGGGCAAATTGGCTTTGGCCTGTGTGGCCGATTGCAATGTGCCGGAAAGATGCGCCGAAATATGAATGCTCAATATCTCATGGCCTTCATCCAGCAAACGGCGGTACAGTTCTTCAAAAGCCGCCGGGGAAGGCTGGGAAGTGGAAGGCATGACGGTTGTGCTCTTCAATCGCTCATAAAATTCAACTGGATGGATCTCGATTCCATCCCGGAATGTTTGTTCGCCCCAGATCACCTGCAAGGGTACAACGAAAATGGGAAATCCTTGCATTGCCTCGGCAGGTATGCAGGCGGTGCTGTCGGTAACAATGGCTATTTTTGACATGAATAACTCCTTTAAAATTTTCCTGCGACCGGTCAAAAATCCGGCAGTTTTTGCTGTCTTTGCATGCATAACCCTGAACTGCCCGCCGGGTTACGCACTATGGTAAGCTTTTTTAAGATAGAATCATCCAACACATTGGACACAAAATATCGAAGTGATTCTTGATCATCCCCTTTGTTTATTACACCTGCAAATGTTGGATGGCAGAATCACGTCACAGGAGAAAACAATCATGCGAAACTATCGACTGGCTCTTATCGGTTTTGGAAATGTGGGACAGGGACTGGCCCAAATCATCGTGGAACGCGGCGACGAAATTGCCCGGCAGTACGGCGCGCAGATCAGCGTGGTGGCTGTGAGCGACAAGTTGAAAGGCAGCCTGTACGATCCCAATGGATTGGACCTGGCAAAATTGCTGGGAGCTTCCAGCGAATGCACCCGGCTGGAAGAACTGCCCGCGCCGCAGCACGGCTGGGATGCCCTGCAAACCATTCAGAACAGCAATGCCGACATCATTGCCGAGGTCAGCTACACCGACCTCAACACCGGTCAGCCTGCCACTGGCCACATCGAAGCCGCCCTGCGCGCCGGCAAGCACGTCATCACAACCAACAAAGGTCCCATTGCCCTGCATTACCCGCGCCTGATGGAACTGGCACGCCAGAATAAAGTTGAGATCGGCGCTGAAGGCACGGTGATGAGCGGCACCCCCACCCTGCGTCTGGGTATGGAACTGCTGGCAGGTTCCGGCATTCGCCGCATCCAGGGCATTCTCAACGGCACCACCAACTACATTCTATCTCGCATGGCTGACGGCGTGACCTACGGCGACGCCCTGGCCAGCGCCCAGGAACTGGGCTATGCCGAAGCCGACCCCACCGGCGACGTGGAAGGCATTGATGCCGCGGGGAAGGTGGTCATTTTGGCCAATCTGCTGATGGGCGCCAACCTCACCCTGAAAGATGTGGATCGCCAGGGCATTTCGCACCTGACGCTGGAAGATGTGCAAAAAGCGCAGCAGGCCAACCAGCGCTGGAAATTAATCGGAAGCGTGGAGCGCCAGGGTGACCAGGTGAAAGCCAGCGTGCGTCCCACCAGCCTTTCCATCGCTCATCCGCTGGCGGGCATCAACGGCGCCACCAACGCGGTCACCTACACCACCGACCTGCTGGGCGATGTGACCCTGATCGGTCCCGGCGCGGGACGCCTGGAAACCGGCTTTGCCCTGCTGGGCGACCTGCTGGCCATTCACCGCAAACTGGAGACACACGGTTAATCAACCGGCAAAAAAATGAAATCCTTCTGGGACGGGTGGAAGCAAAAAGCCCGCCTGTTGAAGCGGGAAACCTATGCGCTGTGGCTGGCCTGCCGCGACCCGCGCACGCCCTGGCATGCCAGGGCGCTGGCTGTGTTGGTGACGGGTTATGCCTTCAGCCCCATTGACCTGATTCCCGATTTCATTCCCATTCTGGGTTATCTGGATGACCTGGTGCTGATTCCACTGGGCGTGGCGCTAACGGTGAAAGCCATCCCAAAAGATGTGCTGGATGACTGCCGCCGGCAGGCGCAAGAAATGACTGAACAGGGCAAGCCGGTTAGCCGTGTTGCCGGGGTTGTGATTGGGATAACCTGGCTGGTGGTACTGGCATGGGCAGCATGGCGCGTGTGGAACGCGCTGCGTTGAGCTATCCCCCGCCCACCGGCGGCAAGATGATCACTTCAGCCTGATCGGGCAATTCCTCGGCATCCAACAGAATCACCCTGTTGACCGAGGTGACCACCTTGTTCAACTGCGGGCGAATCTGCGGGAAACGCTCAATCAACTGCGCTTTCAAATCACCCACTGTGGCGCCGTCCGGCAGATCAAAAGTTAGCTCTTTGACGCCCGCTTTTTCTTTGAGGTGTCCCAGCAATTTTAGAGTTACCTGTATCATATCTGCCCGGCTCCTGTGGAAAGGTTATTCACAATTTTACCTGACCGAACGGCTGCGCATGCAGCAAGTGTATAATCATTTTAACAAATCCATTCCAATGTCGATGACCGTAATAAATCGAGTTTTGTAGGGCGGTCGTTTCCTACCCTGGAGGGTAACATGGCTTATCATAATTCAGTAGAAGAAAAACAGTTTATCAAATTACTTGAAAAGACGCCCCTGGAAGAAAGTGAGCGGGCAAGCCTGGTGGAACGCATTCAAACCAGCGGACTGACCGAAGAAATTATCGAAAGTGTGCGCACCAGCCTGGCCAACGCCGTTGCGGCTGAAAAGATTGACCCGGCGCGGTTAAATCAGTTCAATGTCGAGCTGGCGCGCATCATCCAGCGCTGGCGTCTATCCAGTCAACTGAACCATGGACGGCGGCGCTGACGCCGGCGCCCGGCCACTGCGGATCACTTTTTTACTGGCGGCATGCCTGCCGTTGATGCTGGCCTGCAACCTGGCAATTTTTTCGCACAGCAGCCCAACCACCACCCCGTCCCCGACCCGGCCGGTGGAACAATCCCCTCAGGCTGCCGCGCCCACCCAGACCATGCGCCCGGCCGCATCTGCCACGCCGTGGGTTTCCAGCGCCAGCAACCAAATCGTTTATTCCGACTGGCTGCTGGGTAGTGAAAATGCCTGTTGCAGTGGTGTCGTTGAATGGGACGATTTTCATGAGCACATACAGGGATACAATAAAACCTATGCGGATATCGACGCCTGTTCTCTTCCGCTGTTTATCAACCTGGATCAAAGATCCATAGAGGGAAAATTCAGCGGAGAAGGCGCTTTTTCCGAATTGGATTCAGCGCGGTCGCAGGCGAAATTTTCAGCCGTTGTGGTGGAAAGCTGGGTGAAACCTTTGCCCACACTGGACGGCTGGCATTTTGGCGGCGTCCTGGAAGTGTATATCCTGATGAATGCGGCGCGCAAAGGCTGGATTGGCGACAGTCCAACCTGGTTGGAAGGCACCCGTTCCATCATCCTGCGCACCAACTTCATCGGCCAAACCGACCAGAATGGCGCACCGGGCGGCGTCTACACCTGGTCCACCC
>Ga0334890_1005706_pt1 | contig 10337 bp, 3 predicted proteins | sample GraSluR1_MG_3_FD_207220 | JGI IMG/M metagenome (GOLD analysis project Ga0334890, IMG submission 207220) | Sludge microbial communities from methane-producing bioreactor in Wageningen University, Netherlands - Granular Sludge_31_08-R1 | ecosystem: Engineered > Bioreactor > Anaerobic > Unclassified... | reverse complement strand
CATGTTAGCCCCTGCATACGGTCAGGGAATCAGACGCGGGTGGCGGGCGGCCGGAACCCGCGCGAGGGCCGGCCCCCCGGCGGACAACCGCTTTCCCATCCGAACGCCGGTCTCGCACATTTGCGCCCGACCCGCCGCCTCGGCGCGGGTCAGGGGCCTCCAAACACCTCCTGGAACAGGGCAAACTCGACCATGTCGACGTCCAGGTCGCCGTCCTGATCCATCTGCCAGGTGGCGATGCACGTGTGAGCGGGCCCAAACGGCTTGTTCGGCCCCGACAACCAGAGGCAGGCCGCAAAGCGGGCGTAGTCCGCCAGGGTCACCACGCAATCGTTGTCGGTATCGAACGGCACCGGGCCGGGCGTGGCCGCCAGCCACGGAATCACCGTCGCCATCACCTCTGCCCGCTTGGCCGCCGACGTGATCGTCTCGAACGGAAACGCGAACATCATCACCCGGTATCGACCGCAGGCGGCCTCATACTGAACGGCAGCCGTCCCGCCGGCGCCGCCCACGTAACTCAGCGCGGCCACCGCGCCGGTCTGCGGCATGATCTGGTCGGGCTGGTCCGCGTCGTACGGAGCACCGTTGGCCGGATCGAAGTCAAACGACCCGATCCCGCTCAGGATGCTGCCGGACGCGCCGGTCACCCCGTACGTGCCCGCATCACGGGCCACGAAGTTCGCCTTCAACGTCGACTCGTAGAACGTGCGCCCGTTGTTCTGGTCGTCCAGGTCGTAGCCGATGTCGGACCCCGTGACAAACAGGGCGCCGCCCAGGTTCAGGTAGCTGCTCACCTTTGTCCGCTCCGTGGAGTCGAACGTGGAATCCTCCGTGCTCTCCTCGCCGCAAATCCAGACCACGACGCGGTAGTCCCCCAGGTTGACGCCCTCGCCGCTGACCGCCTCATTCGCACACGACGAGAACCCGTACTCGGGCAGGGCCGCGGCCAGGGCCTCCGCGTGCGTGATCACGTAGTCGTACGAGTTGCTCCTGCGCCACTGCTGTCGTTCCACGGTATTCCCGGCGTAGGCCGGCGGGAACGCAAACTCCTGCACGCGGTTCTGCTGCCTTCGCAGACGATCGAACCCGTTGACCAGCAGCACATCGGCGGTCCCCGCCGTCGGCCGCCGCACGGCCAACACCTCGGACGGCATCGATTCACCCGCCGCGTTGGTGGCCGCGATCCGGTAGTAGCGCGTCTCCCCGGCGGGCACGCCGGAAAGGGTGTGCGTCAGCACGTCGCCCAGCACGACGGGATTGCCGAACCCGTACCCGGTGGCCGACTCGTAGATGACGTACCCGGTGGCCGGATCTCCGCGGGCGCCGTCGCTCAGCGGCGCCACCCACGACAGAACCACGTCCCCGCCACCGGCGTCCACGACCTGCACGTTCCGCGGCGTGTCCGGCGGAAACGCGACGGGGACCTCGCTGTCCGGCAGCGTGTTCAGAAACCGGATGATCCCATGCAGACACGCCCGGGCCATGGCCGACCGGACTCGGGAATCGCGCAACAGGGCCGCGTCCTGCTCGTTGTCGTGGAAGGCCAGTTCCACGATGGTCGCGTCGAACTCGTCCCCGTTCGCGGGCGTGCAGATTGCCCCATAGGAACTCGTGTATGTGGGACTCGCCCGGTCCACCCACGAATACTCGAACTCGCTGTGCAGCACGGTCAGGTCGGCGTCGACCTCGTTCGAAAGAATCAGCGCGTATTCTTCCTGGTACGTCGTCGCGCCGAGATCCGTGATGAGCGTGATCTGGCCGCGAGCCGAGCAAGGCGGGCTCGCACAGCCGGCCGCATTCGTGTGGAACTCCAGGTAGATGCGCTTCCAGCGGTCCACCAGCACCCCGCCGGCAGGTTCCTGGTTCATCTCGCGCGCCCATTTGGCCGCCGTACGTACGTTGTCGCTTCCGTCATCAGAACCGGGAATGTCCCAGATGTTGTCGTCAAACCCCGTGGACCGGTTGCCCAACTCGCTGTGTGCCCAGTATCGCGAACACTCCTCGTCTCGGGGGTAGCCGCTGATGTTGTTCTGGCTGGTTCGCGGAATGTCGCCCATGCCGTTGCCCCACCGGATGGCGTCGGCCACCACCACGCCCGCGTCCGGGGACAGGTTCGGGATTTCCACGTAGTTGTCGCCGCCGACCTCCAGGTAGTAATCGCCCAGCCAGATCCATCCGTTGCCCACCAGGCGGTGGTCCACCACCACCTCGCTGAGCCCCCCGCTGTGGCTGATGCGATACGTCTGCCGCACTCGGTTCTCCCCGGCGATCGCGAAGCAATAGACCGGATAAAACCCCGTCTCCGGGATGGCGGCCGCGTACCGCGCCGTCGCCGTCTCCATCGTGTCCGTATCGGCCCAGCGATACCGGTCGGCGGCGTTCTGCCCGAAGTACTTGGGGTTGGTCGTGTTCGTGCCCCACGTGCCCAGGAACGTCACCGCAGGGTCGTCGTTGTCCAGCACGATCTCCAGCGGCTGCCAGCCGACCGGCCGGAACGGCACCACGGTGGCCCCCGCGTTGAACGCATAGTTCACGAAGTAGTTCAACTGGTCGATGTTCCCGTAGTCCTCCGCCATGTCGAGAAGCACGGGACGCTGCAGATACCAGGCGCTGGTGCCGGCCGTCCACCCGTGCCCCGCGCTCACGAAGATGGTCACGCCCGTCAGCGCCCCGGCCGGCTGCCGCGCACCCTGCGTCACCGGTCCGCCGATCCCCCGCGTGCCGTCGGCGCCCCTCACGTACCCCGGCGTGCCGTCCTGCAACACGTATTGCACCTCCGCCGGCTGAGGCGCATCCACGATCAGGTCGCCCAGCGCGCGGTACGCACCCTCCGCACCGATCCGCACGCGCACAATCGTTCCGGCGAACGCCGAGTCTTCCCAGAACGGCGCCGCGATCGCCCTCGACAGCGACTGCACGTCAAGATCGGTGGGCTGCCACGCGGCCGAGTCGTCCGGCACCGTCAGGTCCACATGCACCATGTGCCCGACCCACTCCATACGGTCGACCGTCGCGCCGACGGGCAACAAAGGCGCCCCGTCCGCCCGCTGCAAGGCCCCGATCCGCTCGGTCGTGACGGCCAAACGGTCGTCACCACCCCGTTCGGCCAAACCCGATGACACGGCGATGGCCGCTACCCCCAGGACCGCGCATACAAATACCGTCGAAACTCGCACGTTGCGTTGGCGTGACATTTCTGCTTCCTTCCGAAAGGCGGGCCACCGCCGTCGGGGTTCCACGAATCGGACACCTCCCAGCGCGCCAGGAACGCCCCGGCAGCAGGAAACCCCTGGTTCGCGCGAACCGCGAAACAGGAATCGATTCTCCCCTAGAGTGTATCGTGCCCCCTTCGTTCGATTCAACCCAATTCCGCGGCCCCGGCCACAGTCATTCCACGCGTGTTATCAGACGCACCGGGCAAAAAAATGCAGCATACCTGCGCGACTGGTCAGGAATAGCCACTTTTCAGCCCGGTCGCGCCCCAAACCCATGCATGGGCTCGCCAGCAGTGCGACCCCTGCCGCGGGGGCTGATCCCAGTCAGACGAGGCGCCGACAGCCTGTCGCCGGCCCGGAGCGACGGCGGATCCCGGAGCGACGGAAGCCGCCCGCGCGGGGACAAGCCAATTTCCTGGTTGCAACGGGTCAGGTCGAACGATAGACTAAGTAAGGAGTTGCGTTCGTCCCGCATTCGTGCAGTCACGAATGCGTGTGTTGGCGGTTCTGAGGCGCGTCGGACCCCCGGCTGGGATCCGCCTGCCAGGGTTGTATGAAGGGAATCTTCTCATGAAGCGTGGAAAAGGGGTAGGTGACGCGGGCAAGGGCTTCACGCTCATCGAGCTGCTGGTGGTGGTGTCCATCATCGCGCTGCTCGTGTCGATCCTGTTGCCCTCGCTGGGCCGCGCCCGCCAGCACGCCCAGATGGTGGTGTGCCTGACCAACCTGAAGCAGATCGGGAACGGCATCCAGATCTACGCGGGTGATAGTGGCGGCATCCTGCCCGGCCCCGTCCACCCGGCCATGTACCGCGACCTCAAGGAGGCCTACCCGGACAGCCACGCGCAGCGTGACTTCTGGCGAGGCCGCATGTTGACCTGGCTGCTGCGCAACACGTTCAAGGACTCAAGCGCCGGTGGTAAGGGAAACATCAGCGACAAAGTCGCGACCTGCCCCGTGCTGCTGCAGATCGTGCCCGATTCGCACTTCAAGGCGTGGCGGGAAGCAAACCCCGGAAACGCCGTATACCCCACTCACTACGTGATCAACACATACGACTCTGACACACAGGAGACGGGCAGCCCGTTTAACCTGAAGCCGCTGGGCACAAAGCCCCCCTGCTACTTCGGGTGGAGCTACGCCAGTGCGAGTCCGTCGGACCGATGGAGAGACAAGCCGCCGCAGCAACTCGGCGCGATCAGGAACGCCTCGGCCGAATGGGCGGTGGCGGATGCATGGTTCCGGTGGAAGGAAAATTCCGTCTCGCGGATCAGGATGACCGCGCCGTATCAGTTCCAATGGAGCGGCGAGGCCCTGCCCCATTTCGCGCCGCACATGCGCAAGCGCGCCAGCAATATGGTCCCACTGGACAAAACCCAGAGAGAAAGGCTGTACCGCCAGGTCGAAGCCACCGAATCCGACGGGTTGACATGCACAGCCTTCTTCGACGGGCACAGCGCGACGGTGCGTTCGCGGTCCATCATGGTGGGGAACAACAAGGTGTTCTACGGCTTCCCCGGAACGCGAAACTGGAACCGAGGACAGGACTTCGTGCCGCCGGTGCTGGAGCCGCTGCTGCCTCCGCCCATGTAGTGGGATCGGTCCGGAGGCTGTCCATCCCAACAAAAGCACGCCCCGTTCGGTGACCCCGAGCGGGGCGTTTCTATTCGGACGTGTCGGGAGGTGCCGGCCCCTGATGGCGAAACCGCGTCCCCCCGGGGGGGCGCAGCCCGGTGAAAACACGGACAGGTGAGGCCTTTAGCGGCTGCTGCCGGGAACAAAGGGTTTACCTCCCGGGGGCCTTTGGAGTAGGATAGGGTGTTGGGCGTCATCGACCGAACCGGCCGTCGCCCCCCGCGCGGGGTCGGCGGCACGGGGCGGGGCCGACGAGTTCCGCAGGGGCCGGCGGCCCGGAACAGTTGGTTCGGCAGATCGCCGGGGCGGAGCGCTCGCGTGCCCGCCCTCCGGGAGTCGCCGAGGGCGAAAGAACATATGGGATGGTCGCTGGGAAGGACCGGAGGCACAAACACCGGACGACTCGATGCGGCCGCCGCCTGCCGACAGGTTGCGGTCTGCCGGTTCGGTGGCTCAATCTCTGCCAATCCATCGGATCCGGTTCCCCCACCCCGCCCTCGCCTGTCGCAGACGTGCGGTCTGCGCGGCTCCCGCGCAGCCGTGCGCACAGTCACAGGCGCCTGTTCCGGACAGACTGAAAGTCCACAAAACGGTCGCCACGATTCCAGGAAATCGGGGCAGAGGTATTGCGTGTCGCGAGGCAATGGGTGACCCGCAGGAATCGGTCAGGCCGGCCGGCGGGGATCGACATTTGAAATCGTGGTCTGGAGGAGTGATTGAAATGACCCAATGGAAACGAATTGTGATGACAGGAGTCCTGGCGTTGTGTGCATGGCCCCTGGTGGCCGGCGCCACGTTCTATTCGCCGAAGCTGAGCTTCGAGGAGGGGGCCGCCGGCGCACGCGAAATGTTCCAGTACCCCGCGTTCTCCAGCTCGACCCGCGGGCTGGATACGGAGGGGTTCGCGAACGATGCCATACGATCCGGCGAATGGGGAGGGTCGGACGGCAGCCGAGCCCTCAACGCCTACTTCAGTTGGCTCGACGCCGCAGACCCGTACGCCTGGGTGCGTCTGACCACCTTCAACGGCGCCGAACGGCCGAACCCCACCGTCGACCTGCGAGGCAAAATCCGGTTCACCATCGCCAACGCGGGCAACTGGTCCGATGGAGACGTCGGGCTGTGCGTGGCGATCCGGGAAACCGGCGTGGACACGAGCCTCATGGCCAACGGAGGCACGACCGGCACGATCGAGTTCGTCGGCGTGAGCACGGCGCTCAGCGTCATCGAGCCGGGCGAGGATGACACCATCGAATCGATTCCCGTCGGCGACGACGTGGTCTGGGAGGTCGAGGGCGTCATCCGGGCGATCTCCTGGGGTCCGGACCGGGTGCTCCAGACGGTGCCCGCCGGAGACGACGTGGCCAAGGCCGGGTACGTCCGGGCGCCGGACAACGGCGCCATCATCCCGATCCCCGCGGTGACGGTGCCCGTGAACCTGTTCGGTTGGCCGCTCGTGGAAGTCGACCTGGCCACCGGTCAGATTTCCTTCGACGGCGGGCCCAAGGTCGGCGGCGTCGCCGCCCTCTCGGGCGACGGCGTGCTGAGCACTCCGAACGACAAGGCCGTGCTGGAGGCGCTGGTCATCACGAATGACGTGAATGACACGGGCACGACCATCAGCCTGTTCATCGACGAGCTGCAGTTTGACTCGCCGGTGGCCGACGCGACGCCGCCCCCGTCGATCCAGGGTCCGGTGTTCAGCACCGACACCCAGGTACAGGTGAAGTGCCTGCAGGGCGCGGTCCCGGCGCAGAACGCGACGCTGGCCGAGCTGTATCTCAACGATGTCTCCCTGGGCACGGCCGTTCCGGACGGCCTGTTTGTGGCGACGTTCAGCGGGCTGACCCTGGACGCGGGCGACGTGCTGACGGCCCGCCAGCAGGCGAACGGCCTGTGGAGCGAGCAGTCTTCGGCCACGCAAGTGTACGGGCCCGGCACCGCCCTGGCGGAGAACTTCGACAACTACGTGGATCAGGCGCATCTGGAGACCGTCTGGCAACAGAGCAACCCGGCCAACGAGCTGCGGTTCCTGCTCAGCCGCGGCGGGGCCAGCAGTTGCGAGAACTTCGTGGTGTCAGACTATCGAACCGCCCCCGCAGTGTCCAAGCTGTACTACAGCCTGGGATCGGTGGACGGCACGGACGAGGAGCCGCTGCTGGTCACGTATCGATACAAACACAACATCAACAACGCAAACGCCCGGGCCCGCTTTGAGTTGGCCCCCGAACTGGCCAAGACGCACGGGGCGGTGGGCTTCGCATTCACCAATGGCGTGGGCGGCCCACACGGCACGCAGTATACCACCATGACCAACTCGCCGAGCCCGATCCTGAACGGCTATACTGCCGACTACTTCGGCTACGACTATGCAGCCACCGGCGTGGACAGGGTCCCCGGCGTATGGCACAAGATGCAGATCGAGGTGAAGACGGACGTCGTCAACTTCTACATCGACGACCAACTGGTCAACGTGCCGCACGATGCGGAGGGCAACCCGATCACCTCGAACGGCGCCCCGCTGTACGTGGACGGCGTGCCGCGCATCAACAAGGAAGCTCCCTTCAAGTACATCATTCTGGGCACCGGATTCTCCAACAACGGCCCGGCCGAAATGTACGACGACATCTCGGTGACGCTGGGCGACACCCCGATCCCGTTCGGCCCCCCGAACCCCGTCGAGGCCCCGACCCTGGGCACGCTCGTTCCCAGCGCCACGGTTGTGGAGCTGACCAACGTGGACAACGCGGCCAGCCTGGTCACGGTGTTCTCGGACGCCATGGGCGGCGTCATCGGCTCGGCCGCCGGTCCCTTTGTGGACAACACGGCTTCGGTGACGGTGGTCGCCCTGGTGGTTGACGACACCATCACCGCCACGCAGACGGTCGGAGGCATCGAAAGCTGCCTGTCCACTGCGGCGACGGTGGCCGTGCCGGCACCGACGCTGCAGATCCCGCTGGAAGTCGGGCAGACCAGCGTCACGGTGGAGAACGTGCATCCGCTCGCCTCGATAGCGACCGTGTATGTGAACGCCGGTGCTTACAGCGCGTCCACGGGCGGCGCCACCTCTGTTCCGGTGGTCGTGCCCGCTTTGATGCCGGGCGACGTCGTTAAGGCGTCGCAGACCATCAGCGACATCGAGGGACCGTTCTCGCTCTCCTTCATCGTGGCCAACTACCTGGTCATCAACGAGCTTCAGTATGACGATACAGGCACCGACGATCACCAGTTCATTGAGTTGTACAACGCGGGACCGGCCCCGATGGACATCAGCGGATACAAAATCGAGACCGGCGACAGTGTGGCACGGTACACCGTAACGATCCCGGCGGGAACCACCATCGCCTCGGGCGGCTTCTGGACCGTGGGCCAGTCGGCAGTCGCTTCGCTGCCGGGGGCCGTGGTCGATCTCATCGATGACAACCTGAACCTCGGCGATTCCGGCTTCGCTACGGCCAACGGCAAGATCTATGTGGCCGTGCGCAATCCCGCCGACACGTTGCTGGACGCCGCCGCAGTAGAGACCAACAAGGCGACGCCCGTGTTCCCGGCCGAGATACTTCTTCAGATCGGCCCCGGCATCTGGGGCAACACGGTCATGAGTGACGGCGAAGCCCTCGCTTCGGACGGACGGTTTGTCGACGGCGCGGATACCGACAACAACGGTCGCGACTTCGGCATTCTGCCGGCCACCCCGGGTTACAGCAATGCCATGCCGGACCGGATGCCGTACTTCGAGGATTTCAACAGCCTGGCCTCCGGCGCCAACGTGCCAAGCTGGTATTGGACCTATGTCCCCGCCCGGGCGTACAACCCCGCCGTGGCCGACGCCGTGAACCCGGCTGCCATTCCGGCGTCGCCGGACGGCGGCAACGTGATGATCGCCTGGGACGAAACCGGCGGCGGGAATGCCAACTTCATGTCGCAGCAGGCCAAGGAGGACTTCTCGCTCGAGACGTACATCTACATCCCGCCGGTCTTCACGCCGAACGGGTACGAGGAGACCAAGATCGGCATCCGCGGAACGACGGACGGTCTCCACAACTTCGACTACTATAACGGCTCCACAGGGCTGGCCTGGCTCCTGCAACGGACCACGACCAACCAGAGGGCCTGGCTGATCGACGAGAACGACGGGAACGACGGAACGCCCAGCACGCCCATCTGCGCCACCGTCATCGGTTCCATCACCATCGGGACCGACCCGAACCTCACCGGCTGGCAGCGACTCCTGCTGGAGACCCAGGGCGACAAGGTTCGCGGCATCTTCGGCGGAACCTACGGCTCCCGTTCCGACGGCATCCAGTTCGTCGGTACCCACGAGTCGCCCGGCCCCGGCGGAGTTTGGCTGTCGTACCGCGAGAGCATGACGGGCACCGGAATCCCGGACAACCGTCCGCCCACGCTGGACGCGTTCTCGCTCAAGGCGCCGCCGGCAGCCGGCGACATTGACGGTGACGGTAGCGTGGATCTGGACGACTACGTCCGGTTCGCCGCGTGCCTGAACGGTCCGGACGTCACCACCCCGCCGATCGGCTGCAGCGTCTTGGAGTTTGACGCCGCAGACATCGACGCGGACGGCGATGTGGACCTGGCGGACTTTGCCGATTTCCAGGTCATCTATTGAAATGAGGGTCGTGGACTCCGGCCCACGATGGGGCCGAGCATGAGTCCTGCAACCGACACTCACACGGCTCGCCCGTCTCCCCGGAGGCGGGCGAGCCCCTTTTTCGGACCGGCTGCGTCCCGGTCTCCAGCCCACCCGTGACGCCCGCGTCACGGTCCCATAACCCCTTGGGCCACAAGACCCTGGGCAGCCCCCCACCAACGCCGCGGGCCCGCTTCGATCGGCCTCCGCAGAAATCGCATTCCCGCAGCAGGGGATTTGAGGTATGATGGAGCCAAGGCAGGCGGAAGGGAAACAGAGGCGGAGCGCATTCCCTGCGGACGATACGCCGATTCGCGGCTCCCGGGCCGCGGATCGACCCACCACGCGGCGGGGCGTGAAGTCCCCCTTCTTCCCTGATTTCCGCGACCGTTTCGTCAAAACGGCTGCGCAAGCCGCAGTGCAGACACTGTCGGTTCTTCGTCAACGTAGAGTCTGCTGTCGCCAACCAGCCGACTTCGGCAAGGCCCGACGCCGGCCGTTGGCCCGAACCACCGTGGTCTGGAGGAGTGATTGAAATGACACAATGGAAACGAATTGTGATGACAGGAGTCCTGGCGTTGTGTGCATGGCCCCTGGTGGCCGGCGCCACGTTCTATTCGCCAAAGCTGAGCTTCGAGGAGGGGGCCGCCGGCGCACGCGAAGTGTTCCAGAACCCCGCGTTCTCCAGCTCGACCCGCGGGCTGGATACGGAGGGGTTCGCGAACGATGCCATACGATCCGGCGAATGGGGAGGGTCGGACGGCAGCCGAGCGCTGAACGTCCTCTTCAGTTGGCTCGACGCCGCAGACCCGTACGCCTGGGTGCGTCTGACCACC
>Ga0334890_1005702_pt1 | contig 10347 bp, 6 predicted proteins | sample GraSluR1_MG_3_FD_207220 | JGI IMG/M metagenome (GOLD analysis project Ga0334890, IMG submission 207220) | Sludge microbial communities from methane-producing bioreactor in Wageningen University, Netherlands - Granular Sludge_31_08-R1 | ecosystem: Engineered > Bioreactor > Anaerobic > Unclassified... | reverse complement strand
CCAGCCATTTCAACCAGTCATACCCAAAACGCGCCAGGTTCTTGCGTTCCACATCGGTTAGTTCTTGCACCTGGCGGTAAATCTTGCCGCGCATTTCCATCAGCAGCGCCCCATTGTCGCGTTCGCGCACAAAGCGCAATACTTCAATCTTGTCGCTTTGCGGTTCAGCCGCAGGCGGTTTTTCGATCGGTTTCTCTCTTCGTTTGGATCCCGATCTCCCACCCAGCCACCAACCAGCCGCCGCGCCAATTAAGAATGCAAAAATGGTGAATCCACCCAGAAACAAATACAGCACTTGAATATCAACCATGGGTTCCCTCCTGCCGTTGCGCGGCCGGTTGTTCCAACGACTGGCACACCGGGCAGTAATGTGTGCCGCGTTGCCCAACCACCATCCTATTAATGAATGTCCCACAAACCGGGCAAGCCTGCCCGGTTCTTTGATAGACGCGAAACACATTTTGAAACTCACCGCCGCGATACACCCAGTCAATGCTGGCGCCGTTGCGCTGGATGCCCTCAGATAATACCTGGCGGATGGCCTGTAACAGGCGGCTGCTTTGTTCAAAATTCAGGCGGCTGGCAATTGCCAGCGGGTGCAAGCGCGCCAGATGCAATGCTTCATCCGTGTAAATATTTCCCATGCCTGCCAGGAAGGATTGATCGAGCAGCAGCGGTTTTAATTGCCGCCTGTGCTGGCTTATCTGCTGATGAAACACTCCCGCGTCCAGATCCGGGTCAAACGGTTCCAATCCCAGGTTTCCAAGCACCTTTTCCGGCTGATCGGTGAGCCACATGCGCCCGAATTTGCGAGGATCATTAAAAGCAAGCCGGATGCCGTCTTCAAAAAAGACCAGCACCCGGTCGTGAGTTTGATTCAATTGGATTTCATCCGGTTCCACGCGCAAATCGCCGCTCATGCGCAAATGCACCAGCAAAATGTCCCGATCAAAACGAATGATTAAGAATTTTCCGCGCCGTCCCACTTCGCCAACGGTTTGCCCCACCAGCCGCTTTGCAAATTCAACCGGCTGCGGCTGGGCAATGGTACGATCCCATAACACGCTGGCTGATTTTACCCGCCGCCCCGGAATGGACAGGTCACTTCTTCCGCCCACCCCGCCGCTGCGCAGTGACCGGGCAATTGTTTCCACTTCCGGCAGTTCAGGCAAGTAGCAACCTCCGCAATTTACTCGTTGAACAGTTCGCCCACGCTGCGCCCTTCATTGGTGCGCATAATTACTTCTCCAATCAATTTCGAAACAGTCAAAACTTTCAGGCGGTCGCCCATTAAAGCCGCGCGCTCGCGTGGAATCGGGATGGTGTCGGTGGTGATGTACTGCGTCACCGGCAGGTTGACCAGCCGGTCAATGGCGTTGGCTGCCAAAACCGGATGCACAAACACGATATAAACATTGCGTGCCCCGTTTTCTTTCAACAGGTTCACGGCTTCCACCATCGAACCGCCCGTGGAAATCTCGTCATCCACGATGATGACATCATGATCACGCACTTCACCAATCACAGTCAGGGCTTCAGCGGTGGCATCGTTTGCCATGCGGCGCTTCTCAATGAATGCCAGCGGAGCATCGATGCGGGCGGCATAGTTGCGCGCCTTTTTGGCAAAACCCAGGTCGGCGGTCACCACAACCGGGCGGTGCAATTGAGGCCGCAGGGTTGCCACATAATCGGAGAGAATGTGAAACGCAGTCAACACATCACCAGGGATGGAGAAGAAACCCTGGATCTGACCGGCATGCAGGTCCAGTGTGATGTAACGGTCAGCGCCTGCCACTTCAAGCATATCGCACACCAGGCGCGCTGTGATGGGAACGCGCGGTTGATCTTTTTTGTCTGAGCGCGCATAGGTGAGATAGGGCACAACCGCAGTGACACGCGATGCCGAATCCAGGCGTAATGTTTGAATAAGGATCAATAATTCCATTAAGTTGCGGTGCACCGGTGAACTGGTGGTCTGAATGACAAAGCAGTCTTGCCCGCGCACACTGGATTGCAATTTTACAAAAATATTTTCATTTGGAAATGTAACAATATCCACTCCGCACAGCGGCTTGTTGATATAGGAGGCTATTTTTTCTGCCAGTTCCGGGCAGGCCCGCCCGGCATAGATTTTTACATCCCCATACATCATTCGTTCATGCCGCGGATTTAAAGTAGGCATCAGGCTAACTCCTCCAGACCCTGCGTTTTCCATTCTGAACGCAGGATACTCATTAAGATTACATCTAAATAACCACCATCATGAAACTGCGCCTCGCGCATGCGCCCTTCTTCGATAAAACCCAGCTTTTTATAGCATCGAATTGCGCGCGTGTTTTGGTCAATCACTTTCAAGCGGATGGCATGTAAATTAAGATTATTAAAACCATTCTGCATCATTAACCGCATGGCTTCAGAGCCATACCCATTATCCCAGTGCAATTTATCGCCAATGTAAATTCCTATTTCAGCCCAACGATCGCGCCAGTTTAAGTGAACAAAATTAATCACACCAATGGGCAGCCAATTGTCGCCATCTTTTATTTCAAGAAGAAATGGCTGGGCAGCCGGTTCCAACTCTTGCTGCGCTTTCAGCCATTTTTCAACTTCAGATTTAGAAACTGGTAAATAATGACTAAGATAACGACGGATTTCAGGGTCATTTAACCAACCCGCCAGCAGCGGCAGGTTTTCACTTTCAATCGGGCATAGTCGCACCCGTTTACCCAGGATCATCCGCTCTTCTCCAGCACCTTATTATGGATTTAACCGATTGGGTCCGCGGAACAGGAATACCGAATCGCGAATATTGCCCAACTGGAGCATGATCATCAGCAGGCGCGACAACCCCAGGCCAAAGCCGCCGTGCGGCGGGCAGCCAAAGCGGAAGAAATCCAGGTAAAACTGGATGGTTTCCTGTGCGATGCCTTTTTCCTGGGCTTGTTTCACCAGCACATCATAGCGGTGTTCGCGCTGCGCGCCGGTGGTAATTTCAAGGCCGTGGGCAATCAGGTCAAAGCTGCGGGTCAATTGCGAGTTATCAGGGTGGCGCATGTGATAGAAAGGCCGCACTGAGCTTGACCAATCGGTCAGAAACACAAAATCGTGGTTGAATTTGCTTTTCACATAATCAGCCAGGGCGCGCTCTCCACCGGGGTCCAGGTCATCTTTCTTGTCGCGGGGCAATTCATAACCCACTTCTTTCAAAATGCGGTGCGCTTCCTGCATGGGAATGCGCGGGAACGGCAGGCTGGGAACTTCCAGTTCAACACCGAACAGTTCAACAATTTGCGAGCCGTGTGCGTCTTTCACCCGTTGGTACGCATAGTTCAACCACTGCTCCATGAATGCCATCACATCTTCATGCGAATCAATCCACGACATTTCCATATCTACGCCGGTAAATTCGGTCATGTGGCGCGAGGTGAAGGAAGGATCGGCGCGGAACACGGGGCCAATTTCAAACACGCGCTCAAAACCGGCTGCCATGGCCATTTGTTTGTAAAACTGCGGCGACTGTGCCAGGTAGGCTTTGCGTTCAAAATAATCAATCTGGAACACCTCGGCGCCGCCTTCGCTGGCAGTGCTGATGATTTTGGGCGTATGAATTTCGATGAAATTGTGTTTGGCCCAGAATTCGCGCATGGCCATTTCGAGCGTGGTTTGCACCTCAAAGATGAGCAGGTTTTGCCTGCGGCGCAAATCCAGGTATCGCCAGTCGAGGCGAAAATCGACCGCGGGCAGGGTTTCTCCAAATGGATCAAACGGCGTCTGCGGCTCTGCATTGCTCTCGATCACCAGGTCTTCCAGTTGAATTTCCAATCCACCCAGTTTTACAATTGGATTGTCAATCACTTTACCAATAATTGTCAGGGCGCTTTCAGCGCCCAGCATGGAAATTTTTTCTGCCAGCTCGGGATGCGCGCCTTTTTCCACTGCAACCTGAACCAGTCCCGTGCGGTCGCGCATAATTAAGAACTGCATTTTCTTCTGGTCGCGCAAAGTTTGCAACCAACCTTGAATCTTAACAGTTTGATCTATGGACTTCCGTAAATCGCCAATGAGAGTCCGCTCCATAATAAATTCTTCTCCTTAAAAATTGAGGGTGCAGTTTTGATACCGGGCCTCTCCTGAATTATACCCCACTCATGCGATCGATACTCAATTATGGGCTTACAATTTTGTTTCTTTTGGCAATAAAATTTGAACAGCCTCACTGATGGACAAATGCCGCCTCTTCACATCTTCTAAAACTTGCTGCAATTTCTGCTCAGGAACGATCACTCGCCAGCGGGCTTCGAGTGTGTCGCGCACGGTTTCAAACAACATGCGCTGCAAACGGTCTTGTTCTCTAAGCTGCCACTCGCCGCTGACGCGCAAATAGTCCAGATGCTTTTGCACTTCTTGAAAAAGCTGCTCTGTCCCGCCAGGCTGAACGGCAATCGCCGGCACAACCGGCACACTCCAGCCATTTTGTCGCGCTTCAACAGCAGAAGCCATTGCTGCACTCTCCAACGCATGCTCACCGGCATACATGCATCCCGGTCGGGCGAGTTCAAGCATGGCGCGCAGGGCGTGCACAGCCTTTTCAGCGCCGGGCAAATCAGCCTTGTTCACCACCAAAATATCAGCAATTTCCAGGATCCCGGCTTTGATGGCCTGGATGTCATCTCCCAATCCGGGCGTTTCAACCACCAGGACGGTGTGCGCCAGGCTGGCAATTTCCACCTCCGCCTGTCCGGCGCCCACCGTTTCAACAATTACCACATCAAAGCCGGCGGCATCAAAAACCTGGGCAAATTCCAGGGTTTTATGCGCCAACCCGCCCATGGCTCCGCGCGACGCCATGGAACGGATGAATACCCCGGGGTCACCCGCCAGGTCGCGCATGCGAATACGGTCGCCCAGAATGGCACCGCCGCTAAAGGGGCTGGATGGATCAACCGCGATGATGGCCACACGCTGCGCCGGTTCAGCGCCAGACGGGTGACGATACAGATAGGCGAGCTGATTCACCAGGGATGATTTTCCGGTGCCAGGTGCGCCGGTAACGCCCAGCACGTGAGCCCGCCCGGTATGTGCAAATAAAACATCCAAAGCATGACGACCGGCAGGCGTGTCATTTTCCACCTCGGTCAACACGCGCGCCAGGGCAGCCCTGTCGCCATTTAATAGAAGTTTAACCTGGTTATTTATTGCGCTGGACAAGCCTTGCCCTCAACTGCCTGCCGGATATCTTCAATTGTTTTCGATGTGGGGGCGCCGGGGCCGTAAACCGCGCAGACTCCCACTTCCAACAATTTTTTCGCGTCTGCCTCAGGGATGATGCCCCCCACAAACACGGGCACATTTCCCTGTCCATTCTGCCGCAGCATTTCGAGCACGCGCGGGACCAGCGACATGTGCGCCCCCGATAGGATGGATAAACCCACCGCATCCACATCTTCTTGCAGAGCTGCATCGGCAATCATCTCGGCCGTCTGACGCAAACCGGTGTAAATCACTTCCATGCCGGCATCGCGCAAAGCCCGCGCCACCACTTTAGCGCCGCGGTCATGTCCATCCAAACCAGGTTTGGCAATTATTACCCGTATCTTTCGTTCCATAAAGTCTCCAAAAATTTCTTCATTTCGTGGAAAATACCACTTGCATCATTGATTATATTCTTGATCTTCTTCCAGGAGAGAAAGGAACACTGGCACAACATTGGGGTCGAAATGCGATCCTGCCTGGGAGTGGATATATTCTCTCACCCGTTGTTCATCCCACGCCTCACGATATGGGCGATCTGATCGCAGGGCATCCCAAACATCAATCACCGAGAAAATGCGCGCTGCCAGTGGAATCTGTTCTCCCTTCAATCCTCGCGGGTAACCGCTGCCGTCCCATTTTTCATGATGGCAGTAAGGAATATTCAGGGCAGGATGAAGAAATGTGATGGGTGATAATAATTCATAGGCATATTTTGGATGCATGCGCATAATTTCCCATTCTTCCGCGTTCAGCGGGCCGGGTTTGAGCAAAATTGAGTCTGGAATTCCCATCTTGCCAATATCATGCAGCAGTGATCCCAGGCGAATATGATTCAAATCACTACCCTGCACCCCCATGGCGCGCGCCAGTCGCAGGGTCGTTTCCGTCACACGCTGGGTGTGCCCTTCGGTTTCCCTGTCGCGCAAATCCAAAGCCCGCGACCATCCCTCAATGGTGGCGTCATAAGCGCGCGACAATTCCAGGTTTGTCTGCTGCAAGTTCTCATACATACGAATATCTTCAATTGCCAGGGCTGCCTGCCCGGCCAGCGCCTCGAGGTAATCAGACCATTCCTGGTCTGGGTTCAACAGCGCATGGTGATACACCTCCAACGATCCAACCGTTTTGCCTTTGCTGATTAAGGGAACGGCGATGCCGTCAGCGAATCGTTCCAGGTCTATCAATGGATCACTTAACCTGCCGCTGGTGTTGGCCAGTGAATAACGAATATTTCTTCGCTCCATTAAAGCCATGCCGGCCAGGCCGTTACCGGGACGGATCTGCAAATTTTCGACCCTGGCTGATTTAAATCCCATGCCGGCGCAATAGTCCATATATAATGTGGCCGGGTTGAGCAAGTGAATGCAGCCCGCGTCAATTTCCAATTCGTTAACCACATGTTCGATCAACATTTTTAATGTAAATTGAATGTCAAGGCTTGAACTGATGGTGCTGTCGATGGAGTGCAGAACATCCAACCGCCGCAAATTTCTTTGTGTGCGTTCAAAAAGCGCCAGGCGCTGCACGGTGTTGCCTACAATTTCAGCAATGGTCTCAAGCAGCCGTGTTTCCCAGTCGGTAATCACCCGCGGCAGTTCAACCGAAACATCCAACACCCCAATGATCTCTTGCCCGGTACGGAGAGGCGATACAATGCCTCCCCAACCCGGCGGAACCACATCTCGAATGACCCTGGTGGTTAAGGGATCAACTGAAAATTCACGACTGATATATGATTTTCCAAAGTTCAGCACATGGCCCATGATGCCGCTGTTAACATCAACTTCGATTTCTCTGGCGGCGTCATACCAACCGTGTGTGGTAACAAAATGAAGCCTGTTTGTATTGACATCGAACATGGCAATTGCCCCGGATTCTGTTTGGAAAATTCCCAACAATTCATCCATCAACAGCGGGTACATTTCGTCAGGGGATTCAACAGCGCGCAGCGCAGCCGAAATGCGGCTGACGGCTTCCAATTCGCGAATGCGCTGTTGAACTTCTTCCTGTGCCTGTTTGCGTTCGCTGATATCTTCAACCACCAGGACGAAGTGCGTGGGCGGTACCACGTTGTCCAGCGCTGTGATTGTCCGCAGCACCCACACCGGATAGCCATCTTTATGCAGGAAGCGCTTTTCAGCGGTGAATTCTTTCACTTCACCCCGCATCATGCTTTCTATTTCATCTCGATTTTGATTCATATCATCGGGGTGGGTGAGATCGCGGAAGGTTAACCTTCCCTCAATTTCAGCCCGTTCATATCCGAGGATATCGCAGAACTTTTGATTGACACGGACAAATTTTCCACTGCGAATTTCTTCCAGCACCACACCCACGCCGGCTTGCTCAAATACCGTGCGAAAGTTTGCTTCGCTATTTTTCAACGCCTGCTCAGCCCGCAAGCGGGAAATCACGCTGCCCATCTGGGAAACTACTGAAGACAGGGCTCTTTTTTTATAATCGGGAATTACTGATGGGCTTGAACTGATCACATTCATACACCCCAGAATCTCTCCCTGGTGTTGAATGGGAATCACCGTCACAGATTTTAGTGCTCTTATTTCATCCGGAACCACATCAGGGGGTAATTCTTGCATATTCTGATAAATTGGTTCACCGTGCAACACCATGGCAACATTTGGTGAATCGGGAGCATAGCTGGAAACCAGGGCAGCCACCTGTTCAGACAGTCCTTCACAAACCACAAGATTTAACCCTCCAGTATCCCGGTCAAACAAATAAATACCGCCGGTATCCGTTCCGCTAATCTTCAGGGCTGTTTCCAGGCATAAATGCAATGCCTGTTCCATTTCCTGAACAGAATTTAACTTTTGGGCTAAATCATGACTTTGATGAATGATCTCTTCAGAAATTTTTTGATCTTGCCTGGCGCGCAGGGTTTCGATGCCATAAGCCAGGTCGGAGGCCAATTCCAACAATAATTCGATTTCAAGAGGGTTGAAGGCATCCAGGTCTGACGTATAGATATTCAAAACGCCGATCACCCGCTTTGCTCCCTGCAAGGGCAGTGAAACGCTGGAAGCATTTTTCCACTGGGAAGTAAACTCTTTCCAGGGTTCGAGAGTTGGATCAGAATGGGTTGAATGGACAATCTGTGGTGACCCGGAGCGTATGGCTTTACCGGAAGGCCCTTGACCCAACTCTGAATCATCCCAGGTAATCTTGATTTTTTCAAAATAACCTTCTTCAAAACCATATTGAGCCACCGGGCGAATGTTTTTTTCAGTGTCATCATCAGCCATGCCCACCCACACGCGGTAATTGCCCCCCAGTTCGGCAATAATCCGGCAAACTCCCCCCAGGAGGTCTTCTTCTCTTTGAGTGTGAACCATCAATTTGGTGCACTCGCTGACCGTGCGCAAAGCCAGGTTCAATCGTTCCAGTTCATTTTCGGCCTGTTTGCGGGCTGTAATGTCGCGCACAAATGCCACCATCCTGCCGTCGCTAAAAGGTAAGTAATTTACACTGACTTCAACATCGAGTGATTGCCCGTTTTTTGAACGGTGCCGCGTTTCAAACCGATCCACGCCTGATTTCTGTATGCGCTCAATACGTTCTTCGATTTGTTCAGTTGATTCGATGAATTCAATATCCTCAATTGTTTTTGTCAGCAATTCAGCGTGCGAATAACCTGTAAGGCGGCAGTAGGCGTCATTCACATCCAGGATATTGCCTTTAAAATCCAACAGGAGATAACCGTCCAAGGCAGTGCTGAGAACAGTTGAATATAACTGTTCCTGCTGTTGCTGCAGGGTCATATCTCGCCCAACCCCCATGATTGCATTCGGTTGATCATTTTCATCCCACAGCAAGGAAACAATCTCTTCAACCAGAAAAATGGAACCGTCTTTCCTGTAATGTTCCAACTTTAATTTTTTGGGTGCCCGCCTGTCCAATTGTTGAATCGTCTCAGGATTCAACCAGGCAGCAATTTCTTGCCTGGCCAACGCCAGCGATGAAGGAGTGATCTGTTTTTCCATGGGAAGAGATTGCAATTCTTCCAGCGTAAAACCCGTCAGGCGCTGCAGAGAAGGAGAAATATAAATCGGTTTTAAGTCCAGATCAATAATCCAAATCGTATCCTCAATGTTCTCGGTGATCAAACGCAATCGCGCTTCATTTTGCTGCAAGGCCTGCACGGCTTTTTTTTGTTCAGTCATATCCCGCGACAACCAAAGCAGGCGTTGTTCACCTTTTTCTTCAAACGCCACCACACGGGCATCAAACCAGCGTTCAACTTTGTCCTGTGTAACCAGCGAATATTCAATTTCTTCTACAGTATTGTTTCTGATGGCTTTATCCATTGCAGCCAGGCTCTGTTGCACATTTTCAGCTGGTAATTCATCCTGGATTCTCCTACCAATAAGGGATTCCCGTTTTCTAACCAAAAATTGTTCATTTGATGTATGGATATCCAGGTAGGTGCCGTCTGGAGCCATGATCAGAATGACATCCGGCATGGTTGCCAGCAATGATTGGTGGTGGACTTTTTGATCACGCAGCACTTCTTCGGTGCTCTTGCGTATGCGAATCTCTGAAAGCATATCGCTAATTAACCTGCCCGCCACCACGGCTGAAATGCAGGGAATGATCAAAGCCAGCCGGATAAATGCCAGGTTTTCCTGTCCAGCCACATAGTCGGCAAAGAAAAACGGAAACAGCTTGGGAATATAAATCACCGAAAACAGGATCCAGGAACAGGCCAGGGTTGCCATGCCCATGCCAAAACGCAGGGCAGCCCACAAAGCAATGGGAGAATAAATTGCCCAGTATTGCTCAACAGGCAGCAATCTGCTTGTTAAAAGAAGTACGATAAAGATCAATACCCATTCCCATTTTGCCAGGTTGGTCTGGCGTTCTTTTGGCAGCAACGGTGAATAACTTGCCCCATGAGTCAAACTCCATCCGCGTTTTTCCATGAACGGCGTGAGAAAGACACCCAACGGCAGGCAAAGGAACAGGAAATCAATGATCACAGCCAAAATTTCATTGCCGCTTTGCTGCACGAAACCTTGCGGCTGAATGGCGCCCCAATTCACCAACAAACCGGATAAAAACGCGCCGTTAATCAGG
>Ga0334890_1005699_pt1 | contig 10362 bp, 9 predicted proteins | sample GraSluR1_MG_3_FD_207220 | JGI IMG/M metagenome (GOLD analysis project Ga0334890, IMG submission 207220) | Sludge microbial communities from methane-producing bioreactor in Wageningen University, Netherlands - Granular Sludge_31_08-R1 | ecosystem: Engineered > Bioreactor > Anaerobic > Unclassified... | reverse complement strand
CCATTCATTGTACAGCACCCTCGGCTTGCGGGACTGCGCTGATCTGCACAAAGAGAGGGAAACCAGCGCAACCGGTTCCCCTCTTCTAAACCCGGCGACGATTGTGACCTTCAAATTTCGAAATTCGCACTTCGAATTTCGAAATCCACAACCGTTCCCCCCTCTGGAACTCAGCAACGGTTGTGACGGTTTGCTGCCGTCACTGGCTCTCGCCCAGCACCTCCGAGCGCGGGTCGAGCAGCACGATCAGCCCCAGCGCGCCCATGTTGGCGAAGAGCAGCGGGGCCAGGAACGGCGCGCCCCGGATGAAGCGCTCGGCCACGAACGCGCCGGACAAGGTGAGATTGTCGTTGATGTGCAGCCAGGCCCCGATCAGGCCGGTGGCGATCAGCAGCAACATGGCGACCACAAAAGTGATCAGGTCGGCACGGGTGGGGCGGGCGATGAAACCAAGCGTCACCCCGACGACCGTGCCGAAGACGCCGACGGTCGTCGGAATCCACAGCCAGTCGTTCTCAAAGCCGGTGCGGGCGTGGTCGAGCACGGAGCTGATCGTCGTCACCATCGTGCCCAGGCCGAACATCAGGAAGTAGGCGCGCGTCTTGCTCAGCGGCAGCGGCAGGTGCCAGCCGCCCGGCATCCGCAGTCGCCCGCTATCGGGCGGGTCTTCGACCCAGGCCGCGCTGATACCCCACAGGCCGATCAGCGAAAACATCGTCGGCCCCAGGAAGGGCGGCCCCCAGACCAGCAGCCGGACAGTGATCTGCTCGCCCGCCGGGCCTTCGGGCAGGGCGGCGCGCAGCACGTGAAAGTACGCGCCCAGCAGCCCTACAGCGGCGCTGATCAGCAACACCGCCGTCGCGATCAGGGTAGCCAGCGGGCGCTGGCGCAGCGCGATCAGGCCGGTGACGAGCAGGATGGCGCCCGCAACCGGCCCGAAGATGATCGGAATCCACTCATATAGCACGATAGTCCCGCTGATGCTGTGCGCCAGATAGATGTCCACGCCGAGAAAAATCTCGTTGATGGCGGCCATCAGCAGCATGATCTGGTCGCGCGAGAGCGGGATGCGCACGCGCTGCACCGGCGGAAAGACGGTGGCCAGGTGGTACATGGCTAACCACCTGTGTCCGCGGCCTCACCGCCTTCTTCACCGGCCAGGCCGGCCTTCTCCAGCCTGTCGGCGACCATCTCGCGCAGTTCGGCCAGGTCGGACAGCACCTCATACGCGCCGTGCCACTGCGTGTAGTCTGGCCCCTGCATCCACACGCCGAACTTGGTCGTGCGGCCCCAGTGATGCCATAGCTCGAAGTACACGTAGTCAATCGGCTCGTCGAAGGGGGCGTCAGTTAGCAGGCCGGCGTCCTTGAGCGGCTGGATGATCTCGTCGCTCTCGCGCACCCACTCGTTGACCGCCCCGGTTGCTGCGTCTGCCGCCGTGTAGAACTCGTTGATGAAGTTGTCGTTGTGGCACTCCAGGCACACGCCCTGCATCCGCACCTTATTGCTCTCCCAGGCGGGCCGGCGCTCGCTGATCGGGGAGAACAGGTACCAGGTCAGGCGCTCGCCCACGTCGTGGGAGGTGCCCGTCGTGCCGAAGCCGCTCATGTGGCAGATGGCGCAGGTGGCCGCCGGGAAGTCCTCCACCGACAGCGTGCCCGGCTCGGCTTCCCAGTTCCAGGTGTGGCCCAGCGTGGTATAGGCGATGCCGTGCGGCGACTGGTGGTAGATTTCCCACTGCGGGTGATCCGGGCCGATGTGACAGGCGTTGCAGGTCTGGGGCTTGCGTGCCTGCTCCAGGCTAAACTCGTGGCGCAGGTGGCACTTCTGGCACTGGCCGACCGATCCATCGGGAGCCGGCTGGCCAATGTTGTGGCAAGTCTCGCAGGCGAAGCGGGTGACGGCTTCCCCTTCCAGCGCGTGCAGTGCGTTGCGGCTCTTGTCTGGGGCGAAGCTGCCTTCGGGGATGGCCTGGTACTGGGCGAGTAGCTCCTCGCTGAGGCCGTCTGTGCCCCAGTAGGCGACGTAGGCGGGCAGGGCGTGCCGGCTGGCGTAGAACTCTTTGACTTCCTGCTTGTGGCAGCGGTCGCACATGGCCGTGGTGGGCGACCTCAGGACATAGGTGCCCTCGTGCTCCACCGCGCCCGGATAGTCGGCGTTCACCTCGTGGCAGTCTTCGCACTTGACGTTGGCGGCGGCCATCGTGCTGTAGCCGTACTGCTGGACGATGCCTGGCGTAGAGCGGCGATGGCAGACGACGCACTCGTTATCGCTATTGGCCAGGGCGTTGACGCGCTTCGGCCCCTCCGCAGTCTCTTCGGCTTCCTGAACGGCCATGATAATCAGCACCAGGCCGAGGACGAGGATCACACCGACCAGGCCCAGCACCAGCACACGGCCTGCCGTCAGGATAGATGCTCTCTTGCTCGGTTGTTCAGCCATCAAGAACCCCCTTTTGTTTTTGAACAGACCGCAACAGGATAAGCTGCATCCTACTCAACGTGCCTTGTCGGGCTGATGGGGTGCGGCTCTCAGTGGCTATGTTTTGCTTTCGCCTCCTTTGCTGCGGCCTCCATGTCCTCAAACAGACGGTGTGCTTCATCGGGACTCAGCCGCGTGTCGAGCAGGGGCAGGTAGACCTCTTCTTCTTTGGCGAAGTGGACCTTCACCAGCGCGTGCAGGCCATAGAGGACGCGCCGCAGCCCTTTGGCCAGGGGGACGGACAGCGCCCCTTCCCCGATCTGCGCGCGCAGCCCGGCCAGTTCGCCGACGAGGCGTCCGATCTCAACGTGATCGCGGCGCATGGTGGCGGTGGCTTCGGGCGCGCCGAGCACCCTGGCGACGACCGGGTAGAGCGCGCGGTCTTCGGCTTCGGCGTGCGGGATCAGATGGTGGGCGAGAAAGTCGTAGACCGCATCAACGTCGCGCCGCAGCGACTCGGAAGGGATGTCGCCGACCTCATCGGCGACCGTGCGAATGCGCTCGATGTGTGGGAACAGTTCCTGATGCTCGTCGCGCAGGGGTTGAGTGACAGTGGGCATGGTACATCTCCTCCATGTCATTCCTTGCCATACGAACGTTCACGCTCGCCGCTTCATTTCTCGCCGCCCCCTCGGAAGAGCAGCAGCAGCATGATCAGCGGCGTGTGGGCCACCACAGTGTGCGGCAGGTGAGGCGGCATGTGCACCCAGGTGCCGGGACGCGCCTGGCGTCGCTCGCCGCCCAGGGATAGCTCGGCCTCGCCGCGCAGCACGAGGATCGAGGCTGGCAGCGCGGCAGTGTGCTCGGATAGCTCCTGCCCGGCGTCGAAGCCGAACAGCACGGCTTTCAGGTCGTCGTCGGCATGCAGCGTCCGGCTGATGATGCTGTCTGGCTGGATGTCCGCCAGCAGGGTAGTCAAGTCCTCGAAGAACGCAAATTCGCTCATAGTCTGCCTTTCTTATGCGGCTACGGCTTGCCAGCCCGCAGCCCCTTGACACGCACCGCACCAGGGCGAAGGCGCGCCGGGCAGCGGGCCTCGGCCAATCGCTGGGGGGACGCGCAAGCCCGGAACAGCCGAACGGGCGGTGCTGCTGGCAGTGCCCTCGCTGTGGGAGGGCAGTGCGCGGCGCACTCGCCGCCAGCCCAGGCCCGGCCTGTCGGCGCCAGCCAGAGACTCCGGTAGGGGCTGCCCGGCGTCTTGCTTCTTTTATGCCACATTTCCGGGGAAAATGCGACCCGTTCGCGTGAGGGCGAGATTTGCCCAACCGCAGAGACACGGAGGGTGTAGAGGAGAACCAGGAAGCATCTTTGTCTTTCTCCGCGCGCTCTGTGCCTCCTCGGAAAATAGACGCTCTACCGCTATTCTCATCTCTTTGGTGTGCCGTGCCAACGGCATGGGTAACTCTGCGATGATGCTTTGGCCGCAAATCCCAAAAGACAGGGTGTGTGCAAAGTCTGTCAGGTGAGCTGCCATGCTCCGGTTTACCTCACCCCCGCTCGGCGCTTACGCGCCTCGCCGCCCCCTCTCCGCCGGCGGAGAGGGGGCAAGCCGAGCGCAGCGAGGCTGGGGGTGAGGTCAATGCCCCCATGCCAAGCGATTTGCTGACAACCTTTACCCGCAAATGCTGCAAGACAGGAACATTTGTCGGGCGGGCGGGCTGCGGGCACAATAGAGGCGCACGGATATAGACTTATCTGATCGCCGCCAGGAGAAACACGGCGCGCGCAGAGCAGGAGGGAGAGCATCATGGCGAAGATTGCGCTCGGCGTCGCTGCCTTCATTGTGGCGGCGCACGGACTGGTTCACCTGATGGGCCTGGTGGCCTACTGGCCGCTGGCCGAGATGAAGGAACTGCCGTACAAAACGACGCTGTTCGGCGACCGTTGGGAGGTGGGCCGGACGGGAATGCGCCTGTTCAGTGTGCTGTGGCTGTTGGCGGCGGTGGGCTTCGTGGTGGCGGTGGGCGGTTGGCTGACCGACCGGCCCTGGGCAGCGGCGCTGATGGCGGGCGCTGCCGTGCTCTCGCTGGCCATCTGCCTGGCCGACTGGTCGGCGGCCTGGCGCGGCGCGCTGATCTCTCTGGTCATTCTGATCGCCTCCGTAGTGGCGCTGGGTTTGCAGATGAAACCGGCCCGCTTCCCCGCCTACGCTGAGCAGACGCCGCCGTTGGAGCAGGTGCCCGTGCCGGAGGGCTTGCCGGAGCCGGTCGCGCGCTTCTACCAGGTGATCAGCGGCGACACCGTGCCGGTCATCCATTCGGCGGTGATCACCGGCACCGCGCCGCTGCGCATCAATGGGATCACGTTGAACTCGCGCTTTCGTTTCACGCACGACGCCGGACAGAACTACCGCCACTACATCGAGTCAACGATCTTCGGCCAGCCGGCCCTCAAGGTCAACGAGTGGTATCTGGACGGCAAGGGACGGATGGAACTGCCGTTCGGTACCACCGAGAACGAGCCAGCCGTTGACCACGCCGCCAACCTGGGGCTGTGGGGCGAGTCGATCTGGCTGCCCTCCATCTGGCTGACCGATGCGCGCGTGCGCTGGGAAGCGGTGGACGCGCAGACCGCCCGGCTGGTGGTGCCCTTCGGCGCGGAGGAAGACTCCTTCACCGTGACCTTCGACCCGCAGACGGGCCTGATCGCACAGATGGAGGCCATGCGTCCCAAAGGCACCGACCCCGACAAGCTGACGCGCTGGATACTCAAGCCGGAGGGCTGGCAACAGTTCAACGGCGTGCTGATCCCGTCGCCTGCCTCGGTGACGTGGGAGGACGAGGGCACGCCCTGGGCAGTGTTCACCGTTGACGACGTGCGCTACAACGTGGATGTGACGGAATACGTCCGGGGGCGGGGGCTGTAACGCGCCCGCGCCGGGCAGCTCAGAGATCAGACTTCCGAAGTTGTCAGAACTTCGGAAGTCTCTTGCGGGATGCCTCTCCGTCTGTTCCAGTCCCGCGATCAAAGTCCCCCTCTCCAGCTTGGCTGGGGAGGGGGATTTAGGGGGTGAGGCGCGCTGAGCGAAAAACGACTGTCAAAAGCTCTCAGAATCGCTATCTGGTAGCTTTTGAGAGACAGGCGCGTGTATATGTATAAACACCAGCGCACCGCGTGAAAAACGGCACGAAGACCCTGGCGGTGGGCTGAGACTCATTGTAACGCACATCCGAAATGAGGAATCCGTAATGGACATCACTCGTAATTGGCGACTCAAAGCCAGCCGCAGCCAGCTCCTCGCCACCCGCTGCCCGCAGACCGGCGCGGTGATGCTCCCGCAGCAGACCAGTTCGGCCACGCAGCAGGCGCTTGTCTCCTATACGTTCGCCCTCGCTGATGCCCAGCTTGTGCTGGCCGAAGACATGATCGAGTACGCGCGGGCGGCGCGATGACCCCCATGAACGAAGACTACGCCAGCGCGACCCAGGCGCGGATGGCTCACCAGGCCGCGTACTGGGATCATCTGCGCCGCGCCCAGCCGTTGGAGGGCGAGGGCGTCGAGCTATTCGCGCTGTCTGGCAAGGGGACGGTGTATAGCTTCACGACGGTGACCGCGCCCGCCGAGCCATACGAGGCGTATGCGCCGTATGTGCTGGCGCTGGTGCAGCTTGACGAAGGGCCGCTGGTCACCGCGCAACTCACCGACCTGGACGGCGAGCCGGCCATCGGGATGCGCGTCGAGATGGTCATCCGCAAGCTGCGCACCGACGGAGAGCGCGGCATCATCATCTACGGGCCGAAGTTCCGGCCCCTGCTGCGCCCGCCAGCCTAGCCCGCCGCCCGGCACGCCAGATCACAAGAGAGACCAACGCGCTCCACCCAGGGGCGCGTTTCTTTTTGCCAGCGGCCCGCGGAAACCGGAAGCGCGGCAGATGGCCTGTGCGCGGTGTGTACAGTCCGCTTGGCGCGAGGACAGGGTACTGTATACTGAGGGCGAAAACCCCGTACCAAGACTGCTTCGCCATGTCAGGCTGAAGGTTCGGTGAAGGTGCTGAGTGATGCGACAAAGTTGGAAATCAGTTGTGCAGGTTTCGGCGCGCGAGCTTGTTCCCCAGAGATACTACCCCCTCTTTCTGGCGTCGGTGTTTGTTGCCAGCCTACTGACGGCCTACCTGCTGCTGCCGCCGATCAACGAGATGGACTGGGTGCGGACGGTGCAGCAGGTGCGCAACCTGTGGCGTGGAGTCAATCCCTACTGCGACCCCTACTGCGAGTTCCACGACTTTGATCCCGATTTGCCGGTGGACGATACCTACGTCTCGGTCAAGGTCTACTCGCCCTGGGTCATGTTCTACCTGGGGGTGCTCGCCTACGCCTCAACCCGCGTGATCCTGGCCCTGAGTGTGGCGCTGTGGATCCTCATCATCCTGGACAGCGGACGACCGCTGACTCTGATCCTGATTCTGCACCCGGCGTTCTGGATGTTGCTGGCCTCTGCCAACTCCGATTTCGTCACCAACGGGGCGGGACTCTGGCTGATTCTGCGCGGGGCGCGGGGTGGGCGGCGTGGGTTGGCGCTTATGCTGATTGCCATCAAGCCGCAAATACTGCCGCTGCTTTTGCTGCTGGAGGGCGTCCGGACTCTGTGGGAGCGCGATTGGCAGGCCATCGGCGCGATGGTGGTGCTGGGGGGCGTGTCTGTCGCCCTGTACCCTGCCTGGCTGCTGGACACGGTACCTGCTCTGCTGGGCATCACGCACGGCGTCTCACCCGAAGAAAAAGCCGGCCTGGGCAAACTCTTCTCGTATCCGTTTTCGGTCTATGGAGCGTGGGGATTCGGGCGCGCCCTGGCGGTTACGGGGGTGATCCTGCTGCTCATGGCCCGCCGCCTGACCGAATGGCGAACGCTGGCTGTGCTGCTGGGGTTTGTGTGGACTCCCCATCTCAGCCTGTACAACTATGCCCTGCTCCTCATTTTCTTTCGCAAAACTCCGTTCTGGCGGGTGATAGCCTATCTGCTCCTGTCGCTGGCAACGCTGCCGCTGCTTTTCAGGGAATACCACCAGTATGAGCGGTATGGTGTGCTGCTGTTCCTGCTGCTGGCAGCGGCGCTCACCACCGCCGACGACGAGCAGACCGAAGAGGCGATTGCCAGGCGCTACAGGCAGCCGGTCTTCCCTGCTGCCAGGCCGTTAGTGGGCTGGCTGGCCCGGCGAGAGGGACGTTTCGCTTAGGTGGGCCTACAGATGCATATTCTGGACGCGGAGGTATCGCCGCGCTAACGGGTGGGGCAGCCCGGCCCTGCGATCAGCCGCGCCAGGTCTGCGCCGGCGGGGACGCGCACCCAGCCCACGCCCGCCTCGTCGTCTGCGCCGAGCGCAACCCGCAGCCACAGCGTCTGCTCCCCGTCCTCACCAGGTAACACCTGCTCCCCGGTCACGCGCGCCAGGCGCGGAACCTGCGCCGCGATCTGCCGGTCGCCCGCGTATGGCCCGCTGAGGGCGGGCAGGGACAGGTTGTCGAGGTTGACCAGCAGGCACGCTTCGGCGTCCAGGGCGGCGAGCAGGGCGGCAGCGGTCGCCGCCGAGTCGGGCGTGGACGATGGGACGGGCGTTCGCGTCGGCGAGGCGGTCGGCGTGGGCGAAGGCGTGGCGGTGAAGGAAGCGGCGGTCGCGGTGAGGTCGGCGGCGAAAGCGGCGCGGATCGCTTCACTGGTGGCGGCGGAGTCGGGCGTGGCCGACGAGACGGGCGTTCGCGTTGGCGAGGCGGTCGGCGTGGGCGAAGGCGTGGTGGTGAAGGCGTCGGCGGTCGCCGTGAGGTCGGCGGCGAAAGCGGCGCGCACGGCCTCGTGGGTGGCGGCGGAATCAGGCGTGGCCGACGGGACGGGCGTCCTGGTCGGTGAAGCGGTCGGCGTTGGCGAAGGTGTGACGGTGAAGGCGCCGGCGGTCGTGGTAAGCTCGGCGGCGAAAGCGGCGCGCACGGCCTCGTGGGTGGCGGCGGAATCAGGCGTGGCCGACGGGACGGGCGTTCGCGTTGGCGAGGCGGTCGGCGTGGGCGAAGGCGTGGCAGTGAAGGCGTCGGCGGTCGCCGTGAGGTCGGCGGCGAAAGCGGCGCGGACGGCTGCGCCTGTAGCGGTCGCGTTCGGCGTGGCGGTGGCGTTGGCGTCCTGGTAAGCGCGCAGCCCACCCAGCCCCAGCGCCGCGCCAACAAGCAGGGCAACGAGCGCCGCCCCGACGATCAACGGCCCGACCGGGCGGGGGTTGGACGGCGGACTCCCCGCTGCGCCAGGAGGCGCGACCGTCGCCGGGGCGCTCCACTCGCTGGCGGAGCGCGTGTCGCCCGGCCCGCGCAGCGCGCGCACGCGGTAAGCGGCATAGACGTGGGCGACGGCGCTGGATGGTTCGCTCACGGTGATGTCTTCGCCCTGGCCTTCATCCTGGCCCCGCGGCGTGATGTGCAGGACGTAGGCGCGCGCGCCGGGGACGGGCGTCCAGGCCAGGCGCTCGCTGGTCACGCGGGTGAAGACCGGTGTATCCAGGTGGGCAGGGGCCTGCACTGGCTCGCTCCAGGGCGAGGGCGTCTCTGGCGCGTAGAGCGTGTTCAGCGCGCGGGCGCGGTAGAAGCGACCGGCTGGCGTCTCCGGCGGCAACTCGCAATCGGGACGCTCGCCGCGATAGACGACGGTCGTCTCGCTGCTTTCAAAGCGTTCGCTGGCCGACTCCTGGGCTTCGTAGGCGGTGGCCTGGGGGATGGGCGTCCAGCGCAGGGCAGGGCCGCCGTCCGCCGACCAACCGGGGGGCAGCAGCACGGGCGCGGTCATGGCGGGCGGCAGCGGGCAGACGGCCTCGCTGGGCGGCCCGGCGATGCCCTGGTTGAGCGGCACGACGCGGTAGTAGGTGGTGCGGCCCGGCGGCGGCGAGAAGCGGTAGACGATCTGCCGCCCGTCGGTGAGTTCGGCCAGCAGGGTGGGGCTGGCGAAATCGGGTATGGCGGACACTTCGAGACGGTAGGCGGTGGCGTTGGGTGACGGGTTCCAGCGCAATTCGCACAACTCCGGCGCGATCCAGCGGTAGGTGAGGGCTACGGCGGATGGCTGGGAGACGACCGGAGCCAAATGCAGGTCAAGCAGCGCCAGGTCGCGTGTGGCTTCTGCGCTCCAGTCGAGGAGCGCCTGGTGCACATCGGCGGTGGCCATGTCCGGCAGGTCGGCGGCGAGCGGTGCCGCGCCATTCGAGACGACCACCAGACGGTCCAACCCGAACAGGCTGCTGCGCTGCCAGCCGAGCGCGCCGGAGTCTGGGGCGACGCCACTCTCCGGCGACCACGCGCCACCTGCGGCAGCGGGGTGCTCGGCTTCCACCCGCAGCAGGGCGCGGTCGAGCAGATGGACGCCTGCGCAGCCCAGCCAGGCCAGGGCGACAGCGCCGACCGGTTGCTGGCGGTCGAGGCGGCCCGCCGCGAAACAGGCCGGGCCAGCGGGCGCATCGTGCCATAGTGCCCCGTCTGCCAGCCAGGCAGCGAGCGGGGCAGGCCAGTCGTCGCCGACCTTTTCCAGCGTCCACAGGCGGTCGGCAAACTCCTCGGCGACGATGGCAGCGGCGGGGCCTTCCGCCAGGACGAAGACAAGTCGCGCGGCGTCCTGGGTGAGGACGAGGGCCGCTGGCGTGCGCTCTCCGTCCGGCGCAGCGGCCCGCTGGTAGGCGGCCCGCCAGCGCCCGTGCAGGCTGTGCCCCTGCTCGAAGGCGCTGGCCTCGTGGCCCAGGAATAGGCGCTGGATGGTGGTCATGCCCGTCATCCCGTCAATGCGACGCGGAATTCCCGCTAGTGTAATGCCAGGCGGCGGAATCGGGCAAATGATGGAGGGGATGGCCTCACAAGACTTCCGAAGTCTGCCAGACTTCGGAAGTCGGCTCTGACCTCACCCCCGCTCGGCGCTGGTGC
>Ga0334890_1005693_pt1 | contig 10367 bp, 4 predicted proteins | sample GraSluR1_MG_3_FD_207220 | JGI IMG/M metagenome (GOLD analysis project Ga0334890, IMG submission 207220) | Sludge microbial communities from methane-producing bioreactor in Wageningen University, Netherlands - Granular Sludge_31_08-R1 | ecosystem: Engineered > Bioreactor > Anaerobic > Unclassified... | reverse complement strand
AGAAGACGTAAAATTCGCTTCTCAGCAGCGAACTGATATTGTCATCGACAAAACTGCCCTGCTATCTTCACATTCACACTGCCATCGACAAAGCTGCCCTTTTATCTTAAAATTAATACTACGACTGATGAACCAACATCCTGCCGGTAAAATAAAACTGCCCGGTTCGACTATTTCATATCACACACTTTCGTAACTTTATTGCATAATGAACCCTGCAAAAACTGACCTATGAGAAAAATTATCTTGTCTCTGGCTCCTCTTTTTATGTTATTAACCCTTTCATGCCAAAATATCTGGAGTGAAAGGAACAAGCCGGAAAAACCCTCGGAAGCTGAAATTTCCGACGATTCTTTAATGACTCTGGTTCAATACCGGACTTTTCAGTATTTCTATGATGGTGCAGAACCGGTATCAGGAATGGCAAGGGAGCGGTATCACGTTGACGGGGAGTATCCCGGTAATGATATGAATGTCGTTACCACGGGAGGCACCGGTTTTGGCGTGATGGCAATTCTCGCCGGTATTGAGAGAGGCTTTATTACCAGGGAGGAGGGTCTTGCACAGCTCAGCAGGATTGTGGGTTTTCTGAAAAACGCCGACCGTTTTCATGGAGCATGGCCTCACTGGTTGTATGGTGAGACAGGGAAAGTCAAACCATTTTCTCAGAAAGACAACGGAGCTGACATAGTTGAAACTGCCTATTTGATTCAGGGGTTACTTTCTGTCAGGCAATATTATAAGGATGGCAATGCTGAGGAGAAGCTGCTCGCGGATGAGATAGACAGACTCTGGCGGGAAGTTGAATGGAGCTGGTTCACAAAGGGAGGAGAGGATGTTATTTACTGGCACTGGTCGCCCGATTACGGATGGGAAATGAATCATCAGATACGCGGCTACAACGAGTGCCTTATTACATATGTGCTTGCAGCATCATCACCAACATATCCAGTAAGTCCGGAGGCTTATCACCGGGGATGGGCAAGGGGAGGAGATATAAGAACGGTAAACGGTAAATATGGATATACACTTACACTGAAACATAACGGAGCTGAGGAATATGGCGGACCATTATTCTGGGCTCATTACTCGTACCTGGGACTTGACCCGCGGAAGCTGAAGGATAGTTATGCCGATTACTGGCAGCATAATACAGATCATACCCGTATCAACTGGAAGTGGTGTGCTGAGAATCCGTTGAATTATGCCGGATACAGCGAAAAATGCTGGGGACTCACGGCAAGTTATTCAGTTAATTTCTACTCGGCACATGCCCCGGGAGAGAAGAAAGATCATGGAGTAATCTCACCAACAGCCGCACTCTCCTCAATGCCCTATACACCGGAGCAATCGATAAATGCCATGAAGCATTTCTATAATGAACTCGGGGACAGAATTTGGGGCAAATATGGTTTCTATGATGCCTTCAGCGAACATCACAACTGGTATCCTCAGAGATACCTGGCAATTGACCAGGGACCTGTTGTGGTAATGATTGAGAATTACCGCACAGGACTGCTCTGGGACCTTTTCATGTCGTGTCCGGAAATTAAGGAAGGACTGAATACCCTGGGTTTTCTTTTTTGAAAATCATAGTTACGTATCAAAAAAAAATGTAGGTTTGGAGGCTACTCTAAACTAATCTTTCATGATTGCAGTATGGCACGATTTACAGGAATTATAGGAATTTTAGTTCTTCTGGGGCTTGCTTATTTATGGTCAAACAACCGCAAAGCGATCAATTACCGGGTTGTATTTACAGGATTGGGACTTCAGTTTCTCCTGGCAATTTTCATACTTAAGGTTCCGTTGGGACAGAAGATATTCTACTGGCTGGGGATGGCTATCAACAAGCTTCTTGACTTCTCTCAGGAGGGTGGATTTTTTATATTTGGCGATCTGACAAAGATCACGGAAATAATTCCCGAAGGCATTGTTAAGAGTGGCGTTTTTCTTTTTATTCTTTTGCCAACCATAATATTTGTGTGCGTTCTGGTGGCAATGGCTTACCATGTGGGCCTGATGCAAAGGATTGTGGCACTTATAGCCAGGTTTGTACACTGGCTGATGAGAGTAAGCGGAAGCGAGGCTCTTTCGAATGTGGCGAGTGCTTTTGTAGGTCAGGTCGAGGCACAGATAATGATAAGGCCCTATCTCTCCGGAATGACTATGTCGGAGCTGCTTGCCTCCATGACGGGAAGCATGGCCTGCATAGCCGGAGGAGTGATGGCTGTCTACATCTCGATGGGGGTGCCTGCTTCTTACCTGCTGGCTGCAAGCCTGATGGCTGCCCCAGGAGCTCTGGTGATATCGAAGATTGTATTTCCCGAGACACTGGAATCAGAGACCAAGGGAAAAGTCAAGCTTGAAGTGAAGAAAGAGCATACCAACATTATGGATGCAATAGCACACGGCGCAACGGATGGAATGAAGATATCCATTAATGTGATTGCAATGCTTATAGGGGTTATTGCACTTATTGCACTTATCGACGCACTGCTGGGATACTTCGGAAATTTCCTGGCATGGACGGGCGTTTCACTCGAAGGTATAGGAATAGATGTTGATAATTTGCGGCTTAAAGATGTTTTTGGCGCATTCTTCTCTCTTTTCGCCATTGTGATGGGTGTGCCGCCCGGCGAATCACTTACCGTCGGTGCACTCATGGGAACGAAAATGGTTATCAACGAATTCGTGGCATACAGTGACCTGTCGCCAATGATACAGCAGGGTATGCTGAGCGCCAAATCAGTTGTGATAGCCAGCTTTGCCCTTTGCGGCTTTGCTAATTTCAGCTCCATTGCAATACAGCTTGGTGGAATAGGTGCTATGATTCCCCACCGAAAGGCGGACCTGGCAAGACTGGGATTCAAGGCTATGATCTGTGGTACCATGGCTTCATATATCTCAGCTTCGCTCGCGGGGATATTATTATAATCAGCTGCCCTGAATTACTCCTGTAACTGGCAGATATTCAGTTTACATAAATAAGCTGTTTTCAGGTATTGCGTCTGCATTTTTATCAATACTCCAGAACCGTCTGTCAAAACCGGTATCTGTAAAATCTCAACTGAAATGCCTAAACTGTGTCGTGTCAAGATATTGACATAAAGATAATTAAGATGTATTAATGTATAATAATACTGACAATCAACGGGTTTCTATATCAACTCGTGTCTTTTTTTGACGAACGTGCCGTTTTAGTAGCTAAACAGCAAATTTGTGTAAATATACAGTTGAAATACATAGACAAGAGATGCCCAGTTACTCCTCAATATGCCATTTAATGGGGGTTTGAGGTTTGTTATTAATACACGTAATCTGTATTTTTACTCAATCAAATAATTATTTTAATCTGGAAATCTAAAAGAGTAACTACAGATGAAGACAAACCTTTTTTTATTAATAAGCTTAGCTGCTATTATAGTATGGGCCTGCAGCTGTCAGTCAGACAAGAAAGGAATGAGAAATGCAGGTAATCTATTAGTGCAGGAGGCTGACGGAACATTGACCCTTCCTCTTGAAAATGCTGCATGTTACAGTAATCCGGAAGACCCATCCTATAATACTGCAGAATGGAGTGTTAACATTTCAACCGCAGGCCGTTACAGTATATGGTTGTCGAGTGCCACTACAGATACTACAGATTTCAGCTTTGCAAGAACGGTTAAAGTTAGTCTTCAGGACAACCAGATTGAACTGAAGCCTGAAGGCAAAAAACAAATAATCAGAAACTCTTCTGAAGTGAATCATCCATTCTACAGGGCGGATTTACAGATTGGAACCTTTTTTTTCCAGGAGCCCGGTGATTATTATATTCAGGTTATAAGTGACAAGATTATCGCCAAAGGTCAGGGCCCCGGAAATTCACAAACACCCGATAAAACCAGGTTACTCTCACTTTACCTTTCCCCGGTAACAAGATAGCATCTTTTTTATTCTTCTTAGAAGCGGTCAAGCCATCTGAATCTCTTTGAACTGTCTCCTATCTTGAATGCAATGGTCAGTTCATGACTTCCGTGAGATGCCCTTTGTATTTCATTTAGTGTATAATCGTATGAGTAGCCGAAGTAAAGGGTGGTCAGGTAAACTCGGCTGGTGATATATCTGAATCCGATATTGGCCACAAGGGAACCACCACCACCTCCTCCACATGTTCTGTAATTAACACCCGCCCAGATGCTCTGTGCATGATTATATTTACATCCGATATCAGCCTGAGGTATCAGCTGTTCTGACATTTTCATTAGAAAGGAAGGACTTAATTCGGTTTTTGTGCCTGTGGTGAAGGTGTATGATCCGAACAGGTAGTAGTGCCTGTCCATCTTGTAGCTGTTATACAATGTTTCTCCGATTTTTGCTATGGCCCCGAACAGTTGCTGGGCTGAAAATCCTAATTCGTAGTAAGGATTAAGGAGATAGACTCCGAAATCAACATCCGGAACAAAGATGCCCCTGCGCAGATTATCATTAAGCCATGGCTCAGACGGATCTTCAAAATGCGTCTCATTAGCGTTTATTTTAAATTGATAGCCTGTTATTGCCAGTCCCAGTGAAAGTTGTGTATAATCCTGCAACCAGGTATGATATGAATATGTGGTCTGAAATCCGGTTTTGGCTATCAGGCCATGCCTGTCGCTGAATACATAACCGCCAAATCCTATCTTGCCGTCAGTCTTTGGCCTGTAAACAGTCTGATTGAAGACATTCTGCCTGAGCTGGTAACCTCTCTTGAGGACACGGGTCTGCCAGGTGAAGGAATAAGTTTTTGGGGATCCTTTATACCCGATCCACTGTTCTCTTGCAGTCAGGGTAAAACTTGTATATCCGTCACTTCCGGCATGAGCGGGATTGATCAGGAACTTGTTGTAGAGGTACTGGCTGTAAAGGGGCAACTGCTGTGCAAAAGAGGCCTGACCCATGCAGGCGAAGAAAATTATGTAAAGTAGTCTTTTCATCTCATTCAAATATCAACGATTGTCACAATTCCGATAATTAATTTATATCCGTTCCTGATATCGATAGTATAATGGTATGCATCAATAGGCAAAGCCCTGCCATTATTTCTTCCATCCCACGGATGCGGATAGCCGGGCTCAGATTTCCACAATAACTGTCCCCATCTGTTGTAGATGGTTATGATTACCTCAGGATAAATATCGACATTACCTATGTTCCATACATCATTGATAAGGTCGCCATTGGGGGATATAGCCCCGGGGATGATAAGGCAGTGCTTATGTATAATTCCTGCCGGCACTGAACCCACTGTTGTACAGCCATTTGCATCAGTAACTGTTACGGTATAAACCCCTGTTCTGACATTTGAAAGATTCTGTTGATTTGAACCGTCTGACCACAGGAAAGAATAGCCGCCATCTTCAATTCCCCCGGTGACTGTCAGCCTCACTTCACCGTCAGCAGTACCGTCACAGTAGGGTTGGGATACCTCAAAGTGAAGCGTTATCGTTTCAGGATCGGTGAGAGTTACGGATGAGTCAGCAGTACAGTAGTTTGCATCAACGATTATGATTTTGTAGTTACCTGCGTTGAGACCGGTTCTTTCATTTCCTATGAATCCGTCAATCCAAAGATACTGGGCGGAACCGACATTGTTTACAGCCTCAACGGTGATTGAACCTGTAGTACCAGCATGGCAATTGATATTATAGTTACCGTCGTCACTTACTGAAGTGGCAATTGTCATCCCGAGACGATCCGGCTGGTTAAGTTCAAATGTTTCTGAAACTGAACAGTCGTTTCTGTCGGTAATTATCATGGTATACTCGCCGGCTGTTAATCCTGATATTTCACCCGAAGAAGATGTAAAGCCATCCGGAACAGTCCAGATGAATGTGTACGGAGCTGCATCCGGATTCGGATAGATGTTGATGAATCCGTTCGAGTATCCGTAACAGCTTATGTTATATGATTTATAATCAGAGATTTCTGTCGTGTAATCAACCTCCGGATGTACCCAGATTGTAACGGTATCTGGTTCACCTATACAGTCTGTGCTTCCATTACCTGTCACGATACGCGGGATGAATATGTATTCAACTTTCCTTATTTCGCGTGTGCTGTTTGTTAAGGTTTCAATCAGATCGCCGGTATTGGTGTATATTCCACTGATCATATATCCTGCAATGCCTTCATCCGGGACAACCGTCAGTTCGTACATCCACTCTCCTCTGATTGGTCCCAGCGGATTATCTACAACGATTATCGTACTCTCACCATAACAGATAGTAGAAGTTTCCGGACTTACATTTATTTCGGGAGTCGGGTTAACCCATACTTCTGCTGTTACTGTAGTGAGGTCACACTGGCCGTATACCTGTGGCATAATAGTGTAAACGACATTATGGGCCTCATTATCTGAGTTGGTAAGGGTCTGTATTATTGAAGAGAGTTCGCCTGAATCATCACCTGAAGCTCCGGTTACTTCATCGGTTGCGCTTACGGTCCAGGTCCAGGTTGTATTCGGGATGTTGTTCGTAAGTACAAGTTCTATAGTCTCACCGTTGCATATTATATTTTCAGAAGGAGTAACAGCAGGATTAGGATTAACTGCATAATTAAAGGTTACTAATGCCGTGCATGATCCAACATTAACCAAATTGTCAATTACTGTAAGAGTAACATTATTGGGTCCGAGATCTGTACAGTCGAAGTCTGTTCTGTCGATCGTCATCGATGCAATTCCGCAATTGTCGAAGCTTCCGTTATTGATATCATCCGGCGTTATTGTGGCGGTGCCTGTATTAATATCAAGTTCAACCGTTATATCCCTGCAAATTGCTACCGGAGGAGTAATATCAGAAACGGTAACTGTAAAACTGCAGGATGCCGAGAGACCCAGGGCATCAGTAACAGTATAGTTAACTACGGTTTCTCCCAGGTTAAATGTATAGCTGGTTATATTATTAATACCAGAATCGTCAGATTCTGCAATGGTAGCTCCTGTCATGGTCCATGTCAGTGTTGCGATATTATCGTTGGGATCGGAGAACGTGGCAGCAAGACCTTCAGATATCAGGATGTCGCAGGTGGTTTCTCTTGTTGTGGTTATGACAGGTGTCGGGCAGCTGATCTCCGGAGGCAGGTTATTCAGCGGCACTATTACTATATTGCTGACTCCGGTTACTGCATCAGAATTGGGAGCATAGCCGGAAGCTGTTGCGCTGTTGGTTATTGAGGCCTCATCTATATCTTCCGGAGATACTGTGTGTATTGCGGTACATGCAATACTGCTGCCCTGTGCCAGAGTGTAAGGAGCACCTGCACAGGTTATCTCAGCGTTAGGATCAGTCACTTCAACACCGCTTATAGTAACATTCCCGGTATTAATTACTGTGATCTCATAGTCAATTACTTCACCTGTAGCTATATAACTTGTTATCGTTGTTGATTTGGTTACAGTTAATTCGGGTATCTGGATTGAAAGAACAACATCGGTATCTTCAGCCGGATCAATCGTACCTGAAGGCGTATTGCCGTTAACAGTTGCCGTATTGATATACTGTCCTGCATCGATGTCTGCCTGGGTAACGGTGTATGTTGCAGTATAACGCCATATCTCGTCAGGATCGAGCCTGTTATTCCTGTTGATATCGCCCGAAATATACCTGATACTTCCCGGATCGGCTCCCGGATCGGAGACCAAAACGTTACTTATGGTAACATTTCCGGTATTGGTAATGTTTATATTGTAGTGGATGATGTCATCCACTTCATCAAAGCTCGTTTCTTCTGATGTTTTGGTGAGGGTCCATCCGGCTATCTGATTAGCGGCAACGGATTCGCTGTCTGAAACAGTGTTTGTTACCCCTCTGAAAGTATATCTTGCGGTGGCAGTGTTGTTAATATGACCAGTGTTAAAGTCGTTCTGTGTAACTCTGTATGAAGTAATCAATGTTTCAGATTCGCCAGGATCCAGTGATGAGATTATTTGGTTCAGACCTGTTAAAGGATCTGTGATGCTTATGTTTGTAAGCGTTACGTTGCCTGTATTGCTCACTATGATGTTGTATGATATTTCTTCGCCAACAGCCGAATAGTCATCCTGTGCTGCTGTTTTTGATATTGTCAGTTCCGGAGCCTGCAGTGCAGGAACGCTTTCGCTGTCAGATTCAAGATAATTAATGCCGTTGTAACTAAATCTGGCTGTAACTGTATTATTAACAAGTCCATCATTAATATCATCAAGAGTCACAGTATATGTTGTTTCTATCTCAGCGGCATTTGAAACACCAGGCTGAAGGGTGGATATGGTCCGTGAAAGTCTTGTCAGCGGATCGGTAACCAGAACATCGGTGAGGATGATGTTACCGGTGTTGGTGACAACGATGGTATAGTTGATCTCATCATCCACGGAAGCGAAGTTATCTTCATCGGCGACCTTGGTTATGGTAATGGAAGAACTATTTATAATTGATGTAACAGCCTCAGTCTGTTGTGGTTCAGTCTGGTCGGAATCTACGACAGCTACGTTGACCAGGTCTGTTCCTGCATCGATATCGGCCTGAGTTACCACATAAGTAGCGGAGGCTAACCATACCTCACCTACATCGAGTACGCCTGGATTGGTCTCATCACCGCTAACCATTACGGGTTCTGTCGATGCGAACTCATCGGTGAGAGTAACTCCTGTGAGGCTTGTGTTGCCGGTGTTAGTAATGGTTATGGTGTAGATAAGTGTTGTTGGAGCGTCAATTGTGGTCTGATCCACAGACTTTTCTACTTCCAGACCAGGTGAAATAACAGTTACTATAAATGAACAGTAAGCTTCATTTCCACTTTCATCTATGGCAGTCCAGATAACCTCAGTGTCTCCCAGTCCGAATATATAACCCTCAAGAGTTGTATTGCTTGTATGAATAAGATTATGTGTTGCAGTAGCAGTTCCGCAATTATCCCTGAGATCTGTGTAGTCAAATTCAGAGCCAACAGCAGTGTAGGAATCTAACCCGGAATCTGGGTTACGGATTTGTGGAGAAGAGATGCAGGTTATTACCGGGGGCTGATTATCTCTGACAATGACATTAAATGAACATTCTGAAACCAATGAATGATTATTTGTTGCTCTTGCTGTTACTATTGTACTCCCCACAGGAAATTCAAAGGGGAAAGTAATCGGAGTTGTGTTTGTCAGATATTCAATATAGGGATCTGAGCAATTATCTGTAGCGGTAACGGAAAAACTTTGCGTTGACAAGCAGCGCCCGGAATCAGTATAGTATAAAAAAATGGAGATTGGGCAAGATATTGTTGGCGGTGTTGGATCGATGATATTAATTGAAATACAATTACTGGCTGCTGTACACAAGCAACTACCTGTTGTGGAGGTTACAATACGACGGTAAAATGTTGGCACCGTTACTATTGATCCGGGATCAAATGTGTTATTATTTGCTCCGATGATATCTGAGAATCCTGACAAGCAACTTGTAGTACTTGATTGCCATTGATAGGAGAGATAACCTGAACCTGACGCTGGAGATATCTCTGTTATAGTATCTGTATCGTCTGAAGGACATATTTCCTGATCAGATCCTATGACTCCGGGGTATACCTCATTTATTGTAATTGTTGCTAAAGTATTATAATAATTGATGCACCCGGTATTATCTGATACTGATAATATAGTATATGTAGTGGTTGAATAGGGGCTAACGTTTAAAATGTATGGGGTGTCCAAAATATTGCTGATTATCACAGGAGTAGTCCCATCTGTGTAAGTTATATTCCACGGAGCTGAACCTGTAACATCAATAGTAAGGGGCGCGTTTACTTCACTGCACAATAAAGTATCACCCCGAATCACAGCTGAAGGTAACGGAATAATATCGACGTACAGGGAATTTGAATAAGTATTATTGCATGCGGCCCCGCTTACTGTTACTTGAACTCTGTAGTATGTCCTTCCCGGAATGCCGGAGAGAGGGTTATATGTATTATTTGTGGCATTTGGAATGTTATCCCACGGGGGAGTATTATTTGCACTACTTTGCCATTGATAGGTGAATGTTCCTGTTCCTCCGGTCAGCTCAGATGTTAACGTTATTACAGAATTCTGACAGCGTGTGCCCCCACCTGAAATTGAAACTGAAGCTTCATCAACGACAGTAATTATTTTAGCAACAGTCGATTCACTGTGACTGCATTCATCTGTTACTTGGCAATAATACCAGAATACTCCTGGATTAGTAAGGTTCTGCGGATCATATCGGGGTAGATCGTTACCAACAGGCATATCATTTTCATACCACTGGTATGAATAGGGAGGCTGACCTCCCGAAGGTAATGGATTTAGATGTAATGGGGCAGGATTATAGTTCGGACAAACTATAAGAGGATTAGTATTA
>Ga0334890_1005692_pt1 | contig 10368 bp, 10 predicted proteins | sample GraSluR1_MG_3_FD_207220 | JGI IMG/M metagenome (GOLD analysis project Ga0334890, IMG submission 207220) | Sludge microbial communities from methane-producing bioreactor in Wageningen University, Netherlands - Granular Sludge_31_08-R1 | ecosystem: Engineered > Bioreactor > Anaerobic >... | reverse complement strand
CATTTGGTTATTGTTATGGTAATGATGCACCCGGATTTACCAGAGGACAGGGAAGAGGAATGGGCCGGGGAGCAGGTTTTGGAAGAGGTTTTGGCCGCAGCAGAGGTCCTGGCCGGGGGTGGGGCTTTGCTCCCTGGTATCAGGGTTATATGCCGGGTTATCCATCAATGCCATCAGTGAGCAAGGAAGATGAGATCAAGATGCTTAAGTCGGAAGCTGAAGCCTTAAAACGTTCCCAGAAAGAGATAGAGAAGCGGCTTGGAGAGCTCGAAAAGGGAGAATAACATCTCCGCTTTTTAATTGAATAACAGGCGTTTATTCTATTCACTCTTCAATCTCATCGGGTGTTCGGGGCTGCATTAAAGCGGTCTTCTTTCTTAATTTTTCACTATCGTAAGTGATCCCTGTTTGTCTGTTTCAGGTTTGAAATTGTCCGTTTAAGTTTTATTTTGTTTTAAACTTAAACTTCAGTTCATAATTTTGCGGTATTATGAAACCCGGTACAGACATTAAAAGGCTTTTTAAAACGGCTATTTATACATCCCCGCTAATTGGAATCCTTGCTATTACTCCCATATTTATCCACAGGGCGGTTTCCTTAAGCATGTTTCCCAAAGCTGTCATTGTAATAACCCTTGCAACTTTAACTGTATGGGGCCTGAACATTATTTTGCTTCATATCTCTGAGAATGCCTTGTCATTCAAACATGCAGGAGTAATAAGATTTATTCTGAGCTATGTTATCTCCATGATAATACTTATTCTTGCAACGAGAATGCTCAGATTGGGTTTATATAGTCAGGTGTATTTTCCTGATATGCATTCCAGACATTTTCCCTATGGATCAGCCATTCTTGGCTTAACTATCAATTCCGTCATATTGATCATTCAAAATTTAATTATGTTAAGGGAGAAACAGACTGCAATTGAAATTGAAAATGCCCGGCTGAAATTAAAGAATACTGAAGCAGTGATACAGGAACTAAAGCAACAGATACATCCTCATTTCCTTTTTAATTCATTAAATACTCTGAAAACACTTATAAAAAATTCACCCGGAGCTGCTGAAGATTATCTTGTAAAATTGTCAGATTTTTTAAGAACCTCTATATCAGCAGGTAATGATAATATTGTACCGATAAGTGACGAGTTAAGATTCTGTCTTGATTATCTCGGGATGCAAAAAATACGTTATGGAGGAGCCTTAAAGTACACTGTTGATATTTCTGAAGAACAAAGCAAATCAGGTTTTATTCCGGCATTTTCCCTCCAGTTATTAACCGAAAATGCGATTAAACATAATGCGCTTACCAAAGAATTTCCTTTACATATTAAGATCCGGGAAGAAGCAGATCGTATCATTGTGAGTAATAATGTCCGGAAAAAAATAATTCCGGAGTCATCCCCCGGATTGGGATTAATAAATCTTGCAGAACGTTACAGGATCTTATCAGGAGAAGAAGTGATTATTAAAAACTCCGATGAACAGTTTTCAGTGAGTATAAAAATTCTGGCCGATGAACGTAGTAATAATTGAGGATGAGGAGCTGACAGCAAATGACCTTGCCGGGACTATTCTGAAAACTGATAATAGAGTTCAGATTAGCGCTATTCTTAGTTCAGTTAAAGAATCTGTTGCATATTTCCGGGAAAACCGGGAACCTGATCTTATTTTTTGCGACATTCAGTTAGGTGATGGCCTCAGTTTTGAGATTTTTAAAGAATGTGATATAACTGCTCCGGTTATTTTTTGCACGGCTTTCGATGAGTATGCACTTAAAGCATTTAAGGCAAACGGCATCGATTATATACTGAAACCATTCTCAGGAAAGACAATCGAAGAGGCTCTGAACCGTTACAAAACACTGAGAGATAATTTTATGGACATCAATGCTCCCATTGGAAGAATTCTCGATCTATTTGAGGACAGGAAGAACAAAAAACAAAATACTGTTCTTGTATACCATAAAGAGAATATTATTCCTGTCAAAGTCGACGATATTGCTCTATTTCACATCGAAAACGAAGTTACCCGTCTGATAACCTTTTCCCGTCAACACCACATAATAAATAAATCACTGGAAGAACTTGAAACCATCGCCGGCAATGATTTCTTCAGGACAAACAGGCAATTTCTCATTAATCGCAATGCGATAAAGAGTGCTTCTCAGTATTTTTCCAGAAAACTGATTGTCACTTTGTTGATACCTTTTAGTGAGAGAATTACAGTCAGCAAAGAAAAAGCTTCATTATTCCTGAACTGGCTTTCCGGAAAATAAATATTTTCTGCTCCGTTTCACCTTTGATTTTGTCCGTTTCGGTTTAAAATCGTTTGCTCAGGAAAGGAAATTAATAAATATTTGCCATTAAAATTAAATGATATGCATCGGTCATCAAAAACAAATGAATCGAATCATATAAGTGTAAAACCTTTACACATAATATTATTTCTTGCTGCAATATTACCTGTCAGACATGTAACAGCCCAGACCGGGATTTCAGGGAAGCTTAGTCTGGACCAGTGTATTGAGACAGGACTTAAGAACAATCCCGGTTATCAGTCATCGGAATTTCTTCTGGATGAGACAGAGGCAAAGATTGAAGAAGCATTTTCCGGATATTACCCTGTCGTAACTCTAAATTCAGATGCCGATACTTATTCAAGAGAAAATGGAAACCAGAAGTATAATACTTTAAATACCGGTGTTACCTTATCCTATAATATATTTCAGGGATACAAAACGAAATCATTATATGGTGCCGCTCAGGATAATTACCAGGCAAATCTCTATCAGCATGAAGTAAACAGGCAGGATCTGGTTTTCAACATTATCTGGGCGTATTACAGATCACTTCAGTCAGAAAGGATACTGCAAAGCGCTGACGAGGCGGTTAAAAATTCCACGCTGCATCTGGAATTTGCAGTTGCAAAGCAAAAAGCAGGAATGGCAACCCGTTCCGATATACTTAAATCCGAAGTTGAGCTTTCGAATGCTGAACTCAATAAAATAAAAGCCGCCAACACCCTGCTTGCAGCCAAAGGGAATCTCAATCAGCTGCTCGCATTACCTTCGGATTATCAGATTGAATTACACGACGATCTGTCAGTTATGATTGAAGTACCCGTTCAACCCTATGATTCACTTCTGAACGAAGCAATTAATTCCCGCTCCGAGATAAAAAAATATCAGTCATTTCTGGATGCACAGCAAAAAAATATCCTGATAGCAAAGAGTGGTTATTACCCGTCATTAAGAGCAAATGCAAATTATAATTTTGCAGGCCCGGCAGTCACATCAATGAATCAAAACTGGTGGCTTGGGATGTCACTCTCAGTCCCGGTATTTAAAGGATTTTTAAACAGAGCACGTGTCAATCAGGAAGAATTCGCGTATAAAAGTCTTGAAAAGGAGCTTGAGCACCTGAAACAGAAGATAAGCCAGGAAGTATGGAACGCCTGGCTGTCAGTAAAGGAATCTGTTGAACGAATATCAACCTCATCAAAAGCTGTTGAAAGTGCAAGAGAGAACCTGCTGTTGGCAGAAGGAGAGTATAAGGAAGGAGTAGGATCTATTATTCAGCTGACTGATGCCCAGACTACTTTTGTAACTGTTGAGCAGAGTTACATCCAGGCTCTTGCTGACTTTAAGATCTCTTTTGCTGAACTTGAAAGAACAATCGGAAAATAAAAAAGAATAATATAACAAATAATGAAAAGATCTCTGTTACTGATTACTATCCTCTTGGTTACAATAATGGCTTTCTTATTATGGCTGTTTGTTTTCAAGCCCGATAATAAAAATGACACATTACTGCAAACCACTGTTGCAGTAAGAAGGGACATAGGCTCAACGGTTCTTGCTACCGGGATAATCAAACCCAAAGTTGGTGCTGAGGTTAAGGTTGGTTCCAGGATTTCAGGCGTCGTAAAAAAGCTCAGGGCTAACATCGGTGATTATGTTAAAGCGGGACAGGTAATTGCCGAAATTGATGATGCGGAACTCAGGGCGAAGCTGAACCAGAATTTAGCAGCAGTAAATAAGGCCAAAGCTGATCATGAATACGCAAAGATCAACCTGGAAAGGCAAAAATCGTTGCTTGAGCAGAACTATATCTCACAGCAGGCATATGATCTTGCCGAAAACTCATTTAAAATTGCAGAAGCACAGTTAAGACAGGCAGAAGCCAATACAGAGGTTGCAAAAGTTCAACTCTCATACACTTCAATTTATGCTCTTACGTCGGGTGTAATAGCTTCTGTTTCCACACAGGAAGGTGAGACTGTCATGGCTGGTCTGGCCGCACCCACTTTTGTCAACATCATCGATCTCACGAGGCTAGAGGTACAGGTCTATGTCGATGAAACAGACATTGGCAAAATAGAAACCGGACAGGAAGTTACATTTACCGTTGATACCTATTCAGACACTGATTTTAAAGGCAGGATAACGGCAATTTATCCTAAGGCCGTGATCCAGGACAATGTTGTTAATTACATTGTTGTGGCAGAGATAGAAGATTTCCAGGATAAAGTACTCAGACCGGAGATGACCGCAACCGTAACAATTTATCTTGAAACCAGAAAAGATGTTATTACTGTCCCAAACAAAGCTATAATAAGAGAACGAGGCGAACGGTATGTAACCGTGATTGAAAACGGCACTCAGGTATCCAGAAAAATAAACCCCGGATGGTCCGATGGTAACTATACTGAAGTAGTTGAAGGGCTTAATGAGGGTGAAACGGTATTACTACCTGAGTAATTTTAGGAATATTTAAGGAAAATAATGAATTCTTAACCCTTATGAGGAGAGTAAAATATGGAAAATGTAATTATCAGAACAAATAAACTGAGTAAGATATACAATAAAGGTGTCAATGATGAGGTTGCTGCTTTGCGGAATGTGTCACTCGACATACGCAAAGGAGAATTAATTGCAATTATGGGCTCTTCGGGGTCCGGGAAATCCACATTGATGAACATCCTTGGCTGCCTGGACCGACCTACATCAGGAACTCTGCTATTTGATGAAGCTGATGTCAGTTCCCTGGGAGATAAGGAACTTGCACTTTTAAGGAACCAAAAGATTGGCTTTGTATTTCAGTCATACAACCTTCTTGCAAGAACCAGTGCCCTGGAGAATGTTGAACTGCCACTGATCTATTCAGATAAAGTAAACATCAGCAAGCTTGCCAGGGAGGCATTGATCTCTGTAGGGCTTGAAGACAGGATCCATCATTTCCCCAATGAATTGTCCGGAGGACAGCAGCAGCGGGTTGCTATCGCCCGCGCCCTTGTTAACGATCCGGAGATAATCCTGGCTGACGAACCAACAGGAAATCTGGATACTAAATCAAGTTATGAGATTATTTCACTCTTTCAGAAACTTAATATTGAAGGCAGGACAATAGTTATTGTCACTCATGAACAGGATATTGCTGAACATGCCAAACGGATTGTTAAGGTCTCAGATGGGTTGATAGTCAGTGATGAAGTAAATGGATCGCCCAGGATTGCAGAAAACGAACTCAATAAATTATTAAAGGAGGTATGATATGAGAACCAGAAGGATAATTATCAATGCATTAAAGAATCTGGCAAAATATAAATTACGATCCTTTCTCATGATGTCAGGAATCATAATAGGTATTTTAGCTCTGACAATGGTTATTTCTATCGGGCTTGGAGCAAAAAACCTTGTAATGGAACGCGTTAAGAAATTTGGCCTTGAAAGCCTTATGATAAATGCCAATGCTGCCTCAATGATGGGGAAACAAGCCTCCCCGGGACACGAGATAACAACCCTGACATTGGCAGATGCTGAATATCTGGGCCGCGAAGTACGCTCCATAAGCGACATTGCGCCTTTTAACCGCAGGGGAAATGTGAATATTAATTATTTTGATAAATCTACAACAGCTGCTTTGTTCGGCGTTACACCCTCATGGGCATATGTATGGGACTGGGATGTTACTGACGGCGAATTCATCACCGACGAAGATATGACCTCTCTCAATCGTGTTTGTCTTATCGGACCAACTGTAAGAAAAGAACTTTTCGGAGATAACAATCCGATAGGTGAACAGATACAGGCAGGGAATGTGCAATTTATAATTAAGGGAATCCTGGCTTCAAAAGGAACAAGTCCCGGCGGCGGAGATATGGATAACCGCGTAATGATACCGCTTTCAACATTTATGCGACGTGTGGCAAATGTTGATTACCTGGCAGGAATTAAAGTCCTCTTAAACAGTAATTCAGACATAAGTAAAACCAGAGATGAAATCATTTCAGTATTACGGGAACGACATAAACTGGCTGACGGAATTCCTGATGATTTTACCGTAATTTCCCCTGATGAGGTGACCGAAGTGGCTGAGAGAATATCGGGCACATTTAACCTGTTTCTCGTGCTGCTGGCAGGGATATCGCTGATAACAGGAGGAATTGTTGTAGCCAATATAATGTTTATCTCAGTAAATGAAAGAAAAAAGGAGATAGGCTTACGAAAAGCAATTGGTGCCAACATTAAAGATATCATGAACCAGTTCCTGTTTGAGTCATCAGCCGTAACGCTTATGGGAGGGCTGATAGGGATCATTTTGGGTGCAGTTGGCGCAAAAGTCCTCAACATCGTTTTTCAGATGCCCATCTCAATTTCATGGACCAGCATCCTGATAGGGGTTATCTCCTCAACTATTGTGGGAATAATTGCAGGCGTTCAACCTGCCCGCAGGGCCGCAGGTCTTCAGCCTGTTGACGCACTCAGATAATCTGAATCAAAGAACAGAGATTAATATTTGTTTTTACCCGATTAATGAAAATTACCAGGAGCATAAAAATATCCGGAAATCAGCTTTTAACACACAGGCTCAGGACAGCTCTTGCCCTGCTTGGAATAATAATAGGGGTTTCTGCTGTAATTATCATGGTTGCTGTTGGTAATGGTGCACAGAAAGAGATACTGTCCCAGATAAATTCAATGGGCACCGATCTGATTATTATTAATGCAGGACAGGTTCAGAAGAGTGCAGGGAGACAGCAAATCTCAGGAACAGTTACAACACTAACCCTGCAGGATGCTAAACTGATGGTCGAAGAGTGTCCTGCCGTAAGATTTGCGGTTCCTGTCCAGACAAAAAAGATGCAGGTAAAATGGGGTAATCTCAGTACAAATACAACTATTACGGGGACTACTCCGGAGTATCAGCAGGTAAGGAATTTTTATGCTGAAAAGGGTGATTTTTTTACAGAGGATGATGACAAGGCGTTGATGCGTAATGCAGTACTGGGCAGGAGTGTCGTTAAAAATTTGTACGGCGACGGTGATCCGACCGGTGAGAAAATCCTTATAGGACGTATTACTTTCAACGTGATCGGGGTTATGGAATCAAAAGGTGTCGATCTTAACGGTGCTGACCAGGATGACCAGATATTCATTCCATTAAATACAGCTTTACGGAGGGTATTTAATCTTAATTACATCAATACGATCAACGTTCAGCCTTCCTCTTCCGACAAAATGGAAGCTGCTGTTGAGCAGATAACTGATTTCCTGCGCGACAGACACCGGCTTAACCGCCTTAATAAACCAGATGATTTCACAATTCAGACACAGTTAGAACTCCTGGCGACACAGAAAGAAACAACCGATACATTTACAACACTTATTGTAAGTATTGCCAGTATATCATTACTTGTCGGAGGCATCGGTATTCTGGCAATAATGCTGATCGCGATACGTGAAAGGGTTAGTGAAATCGGTCTGAGGATGGCTGTGGGAGCAAGTAAAAGAGATATTTTAATTCAGTTTGTCATTGAAGCTTCAATCCTTAGTATCAGTGGAGGTGTAATCGGAATTATTCTCGGGGTAATCACCTCATTTGTTATTAGCCTGGCAACTGACTGGAATCTGAGCATTTCAATCCCTTCAATAATATACTCCTTTGTCTTTTCGTTGATTGTCGGCATGTTCTTTGGCGTCTATCCGGCAAGGAAAGCATCATTGCTGGATCCTATCGTGGCACTGAAAAATGAATAAAATTATCTTTCACCCTCTATCTTAACCTGATAATCCTTGTTTTATCGCCGCTGGTGATAGTAGCCAGATTATCACATTTACCATCTCCATAGTCAATTGTCCATGTGCGGTTGTCACTTGTTGTGATTGTTACCACCCCGCTTACAATATGGTGGCAGGATACTTTGAACACCAGCGGATCAGATTCCGATATGGTTTTTGTCACTTTAAGCCCGTTTGCCCTGGTAAATTCCACGGTTCCATATGATGTAACTATATTGTCCCATAACAATCCAGGGAAATTGAACTGGTATTCACGGATTAAACTGGCCACACGGTGGGCAGTGCCACCCTCCTCCGGGAAAGTAATAGTAATATCTTCCAAAATTTCAGCAACTCTTGAATGATCTTCCCTGCTGATTGTGATGGTCTTATTTACAACACCTTCCACTTTCCTGCCATCCACATGGAAATCTTCAAAGGTTTTTATACGCTCCGAAGTGGCATTTACAAAAGAAGTCGAAGTGATGATTATCTTCCCCGACCTTAATTTACCGTCTTTCCCCAGACAACCTGTTCCGAAATCAATGGTAATGACTCTTGGATCCGAAGTATTATCAATGGTAATCACGGAACATGAGCCAAGGTAAAAATCACCTTCGGTGACAGCCGATTTTCCTTCGTTCAGTTTCAGGTTGATAGCTTCATCAGCCATGGCATCCACATCAAGCAGTATTTCTTCCACAATTGTTTCCTGTTCAACAACAGGTAGTGCATCTTCCAATGTTGTATCTTCTTTCTGACAGGAAACAAGTGCTGCAATAGCCAGCCCTGTTACAAATAATGAACTTAAAATTTTCATGATATTCAATTTAATCGGTTAAACAACTTAAGCTTTCATTCATTAAGATGTAACTTTAGGCTTAAAGTTAAATTCAATTATTTTTATTGACTGTCGGTAATCATGAACATAGTTATATAAATGCTCAGAAAATCAAGAGATTTATGTATATGATTACTGATACTCATTTTATTTTCTTTATACATAAAATTCACAATAGTATTGTAATTGGATTTAACCTTTCACATTTTTTTGCTTCAAAATGATAAAAGGGTTCAAAGAATTGACAACGGATAGATCAGACGAGCAAATATTATTGCTGCTGCGCGAGCCGGCAACAAAGGAGAAAGGGTTCAGAGTGATGATGGACACATATAAGGAACGGATTTACTGGCACATAAGAAGGCTTGTTGTATTGCACGAAGATACGGAAGATATTCTTCAGGAGACTTTCATCAACGCTTACCGCTTTATAGGCTCATTTAACGGGAAAAGTAAGATCTATACATGGCTCTACCGGATTGCTACAAATGAATGCATCAGGTTGTTAAGGAACAGGAAAAAGATGAAGCAAAATATTGAAGAGCTGACCGCTAAGCATACATTAAAACTAAGCACGACCGATATGGAAAGTGGCGATGAGATACTGGTTAAATTCCAGAATGCTATTCTTCGGTTACCGGAGAAGCAGCGACTTGTTTTTACATTGCGCTATTACGATGATCTGCCCTATGAAGAGATTTGTTATATCCTTAAGACATCGGTCAATGCATTGAAAACCAATTATCATTATGCGCAGGAGAAGATTAAGCAACACATGTTAAATAGTTGAAATATGACTTACAACTCTGAATTTCAGGAAGTAGGAAAAAAGATGCCGTACTCTGTGCCGGATGGATTTTTTGACAGGATAACTGAAAAAACATTGAATGAAGCCCTTCAAAGGGAGAAAGCCCGGAGAAAGTACGTATTAATCTGGCGTTCGATGGCGATAGCTGCATCACTGACGGCATTAATTGTTACCGGATATCTGTTAATCAATTTGTTGCCGCCTGGAAAGACCGGACAAACCGCTCAGAATATAACTGCCGGACCTCAGAATGAAGTTCAAAATGGAGAATTGGGGATAGTTATAGATACGCTGCTGGTAAAAGAAGATTATGATAATAAAGAAAATGAAGCAAACACAGTTAACGGAATAACGAATGAAGAAGGAATCGATGATGTGTTGTCCTCACTGACCAATGAAGAATTAATGGAGCTGGCAGCAATGTTTATATCAGATATGTTCATGGAAGAAACAGATAATATCTTACAATGAAAACAATATTTAAAGCTTTTATTTTACTAATGTTTAGCATGATCTGCCTTGAGGCACAATCGCAGAATGCTAAAAGGCTTACTCCCCTGAGAGAAAGGATCCTTCAGGCAAAACTTGTTGAGATCAGGCGTTCCCTGAACCTTGATCAGGCAACTATGCAACATTTCCGCCCGATATATATAGAA
>Ga0334890_1005691_pt1 | contig 10369 bp, 7 predicted proteins | sample GraSluR1_MG_3_FD_207220 | JGI IMG/M metagenome (GOLD analysis project Ga0334890, IMG submission 207220) | Sludge microbial communities from methane-producing bioreactor in Wageningen University, Netherlands - Granular Sludge_31_08-R1 | ecosystem: Engineered > Bioreactor > Anaerobic > Unclassified... | reverse complement strand
CACCCCTGAACGGGTGGGTCGTGCAATGAGGGCCGGGACGACAGCAGTGCTGACCGGCACCACGGGGATCATCGTCTGGATCGACTGAGCGGTTCTTGGTGGACGCGCACGCCCGGGGCCGCGAGTGTTCGCCATGGGCGCGGGTAGTTCGTCCGCCTGAGGGGCGGTACGTGTGGAAAGCCGTGCCGTGCCCCCACCGCGTTCGGAAATCTATCTCATCAAAGCGGGAGAAGACTACACCCGAAAGGGTGGAATTCCGATTCAAATTCCTGATGTAGCGGGATGGGTTGTTCGACTCGGTGTTGAGCTGGGCTGAAAGTGATATCGCGACAGGTACGCTCGGAGTGTAGGGCCTTTGGCGACTCGCTGTGTGTGGTGCGCGCGGTTAGCCGCCGAGTCGAGGTCAGTGACCACGAGGAGAGATCATGATGACCAAGAAGGAAAAAGGCAGCAAATCCGCGAAGATGCTGTACCGGCCGATCGGCCTAGCCAGCAGCATTCTGAGTGGCGTCATTGCCGGGATTGTCTTCAAGAAGGTATGGGAAAAGGTCTCCCATTCGGACGGTGCCCCAAAGGCTCTGAAATCCGAATTCGGATTGGGACAGGTGCTGGTGGCCGCCGCTGTGCAGGGCGCTATCTACGCGGGCGTCAAGGCCCTCGTGGATCGCGGTGGCGCGAGATTGTTCCAGCGGGCAACCGGTGAATGGCCGGGTGACTAGAGGCTGATCGCGGGTGTCATTTCGGGCGGCTCATCGTCCGGAACTGGGCGACCTCGTCCTCGCGTTGCGTGTCAGTGAATGTGAGATAGAACTCGAAAGGTACCATCATGAAATTCCCTTTCCGTCGGCGCGACGACAGCGACGGGAGCGATGTTCCTGAAGCCGATGACAGTAGGAAGCCCGCAGCCGATGACAGTGGGAAACCGGCAGCCGATGACAGTGGGAAGCCCGCAGCCGATGACAGTGGGAAACCGGCAGCCGATGACAGTGGGAAGCCCGCAGCCGATGACAGCAGGAAGCCCGATTCGCCTACTCAGATCACCAAGCCCTCATGGGTGTACGTCATGCGAGCGAGCGTGCGTGAGTTCTCCGCGGACGGGTGCACAGATCTTGCCGCCGGCCTGACCTATCGGACGATCATGTCGATGTTCCCCGGCCTCATCGCCCTGGTGTCGATCCTGAGCCTGTTGGGCCAGAGTGGTCAGGCACTGACCGACGTCCTCGATCAGCTCAAGGGAGCAGTACCTGCTGATACCTGGGCATCCGTGCAACCCGTGCTGGACGCGGTGCTGACCGCTCCGGCTCCCGGCGTTGGGCTGATCGTCGGCTTGCTGATCGCGATGTGGTCTGCATCGGGCTATGTGAAGGCCGTGGGTCGCGCGATGAACGTCATCTATGGCGTGGACGAGGGACGAAGCGCGATCAAGCTCAACGCTCAGATGTACCTGCTGACGGCCATCATCTTGGCTCTGGGCGCGGTGTCGTTGGTGGCGCTCGTGATCTCGGGCCCCATCGCCCAAGCCGTCGGCACCGCTCTGGGAATCGGATCGTTCGCGGTCGCAGCGTGGGACATCGCCAAATGGTTTATCTTGGCATTCATCGTGGTCTTCGTCATCGCGCTGCTCTATTACGCGACGCCGAACATCAAGCAGCCCAAGTTCCGCTGGATCAGCGTGGGTGCGCTCGTTGTCATCGTGGTCACAGTATTGGCCACGGCCGGGTTCTTCTTCTACGTGTCGAACTTCGGCAACTACAACGCCACCTATGGTGCGCTTGCGGGGGTTATCGTCCTGCTGTTGTGGCTCTACATCGTCAACGCGATACTGCTGTTCGGGGCCGAAGTCGATGCCGAGTTGGAGCGTGTTCGCGAACTCCAGGCCGGAATGCCCGCCGAGAGGGACCTTCAGCTTCCCGTCCGTGATACCAAGGCCAGCGACAAGCGGGCGCGTAAGTACGAGAAGGACATGGAAAGGGCCGAGACGCTGCGCAAATCAGGTGGGCGGACGCAGGAGGCCGGTGAGGCGGGGGAGTGATTGCTCGGGCTGGCCGCCGGTCCGTGGTTGATGGTCTGGCTAGGCCTCGGGTCTGGCGTCGGTTGACGGTTGGTGATGGCGGATGGGGCTGCGCGCGGAGCGCGAAATGCGCCGTCGAGCGTGAATGGCTTTGACTAGGTGTTTTGGGCATCGGGCGGTGTTCGTATGGTCGTTTGTGGATGTGTCCGTGGCCGAGCGTGTAAGCTGCTCGCGTTGGTGCTTGTCAGAGGTCCCATTTTTCGGGGTGAGTTGAGGAGTACCTGTCGCGAAGCAGCGAATTGAAACCTCAGTCGCCTCTCCGCTAATGGAGAAACTACGTTGAGGAGTACCTGTCGCGAAGCAGCGAATTGAAACGAACACCCAGCCAGGCCGAGGGCGGCCACTATGAGTAGGTTGAGGAGTACCTGTCGCGAAGCAGCGAATTGAAACCCGTTTGGAGCGAGGACCGCGCCTAAGATCTGCGATGTTGAGGAGTACCTGTCGCGAAGCAGCGAATTGAAACCTTGCGCGGCGATGGAGGCATCGGTAGTGGGTTGAGGAGTACCTGTCGCGAAGCAGCGAATTGAAACGTAGTTTTCCTGGCACACCACGATCATGTTGACGGGTTGAGGAGTACCTGTCGCGAAGCAGCGAATTGAAACTCGCCGTCGCCGATGGCGACGAACCATCGTTGGGTTGAGGAGTACCTGTCGCGAAGCAGCGAATTGAAACCGCGTCAACCTGGGTGTAGGACGAGCCTTCGGTTGAGGAGTACCAGCAGCTCAGTTCCCCGTGAGGTCATCCAGTTCAGCGAGATCGGTATCGGTGAACTCCGTGGCAGCGTCGCGGACTTGATGGCGAGCCTGCACGCGGTTATCAAGCAGACCGTTGACGTGGGCGTTGGCGCGTTCATGGCGTTCGACTTAGTCGAGCGGTTCTGTCATCTCATGGCCGCAGCGAGGTGTTGGCTGGACGTCAACTGTGCATCGAGAGGGAGCTAGTCGTTGAGCAGCTAGGACTCCATGTAGATGAGATCGTCAGCCATCGAACGGAGCAGGGCTGCTGGGATCTTGGGCTCCTTGAACAGACAGCGTTGATGGTGGTCCGCGGCTAGGAGGCTGACCGCCAGTGTGTGCCAGCGGGTCACGACGCGATGCCCGGCGCGCTGGCGCAGCAAATCAGACAGGGAGGTGAGTTCCACCAGACCGAGCGGCTCGCCGTTCAGCTGATGCGCAGGAAGCCAGAAGTCTGCAGATAGAAATCCTTCGTCGCCGAGAAACTCCTCAAGATCGTCCTTCAGCTCTGGAACGGCCGCCAGAGTCGCCCGCAGCCACGCCAAGCTGGGATGGTCGTCCGATTGCAGCACCGCCTTGACGAGATTGCGCACCTGACTGTCGAACTGCTGTTCAGCAGGATTCCACCCGGTTGCCGTGACAAGCGCGGTGACGGCTTGTTCTATCTGAGTGTTTCCATCGGCTCGTGCATCCTTCAAGATTCGGATGACCTGAGCGCTCGCGGCATGCGCAAGACCTGGATCCTCGGGGTCGTCGCTCTTGAGCACTTCCTGCAGCAGTGACAACGCCTCGTCGTGTCGCCCCGCGCACCACTGATACTCGACGCCGAGCAGTTCGGCGTCATGCAAGTCCTGCGGCTCCGCCATGTTTCTGAGCAGCGCCACCGCTTCGGCCTGGGCATCGGCCGCTGAGGAGAAGTCCGATGCGACGGCTTCAATGACGGCGATCTCTTGGTGTATGGCACTGGTGATCTGCGCTTGGCTCAGGTTCTGAGCGATGCTGAGGCTCAAACGAAGCTCGTCGAGTGCGAGGTCAGGCCGCCCGAGGGCCCGGAGTCCACTGGCATGATTGCGTCGAGCGGTCACCTCATGAACTGCATCCGGGATTCGAGTGCTGACCGCTACGGCCTCGCGAAGGGCGCGCACTCGCTGATCTGTCTCGCCCAAGGCCTCATGTGCGATCGCCAGATCATCGAGGACGCTGACTTCGATTTCGTCCGGAGTCATGGTGAGGCCCGCGCTGATGGTCACTCGCCGCCGTGCTTGTCGAGCCAGATCCAGTAGTGCAGAGAACTCTTGCTGGCAGCGACGCGCAGTAGCTTCCTGACCTGGATCCAGTTCGTCGCTTGTTATCGTGCTCAACTCCAGCAAGACGGCGATCGCACCATAGTAGGCTCGGGTGCCGGCCAGAGCGGGGTCGTCCCCGAGAGCTTGGACGGCTCGCCGGAGCCCGCGAGCCGAGGAGTCCGTGACTCTGCCTTGGCTGTCTCGATGTCTCCCCAGTTTTGCGACAGCGTTCAGAATGCTGGCCATCTTGAGGTGGGGTACAGGTTCGACCAGGTACGGCGAGACCGACGCTTTCCTGCGGACTGTCACGGTGCCCGGCCTCTTGGTCGGCGGAGAGCTCAGGTCAGTAGTTGATGCCGTGGTCCTCGTGCGTTCTGGTGTGATCGAGTGCGCGATCAGCACCCCGTATGCGGCCCAGTCCCTGCCCGGGGCCATGTGATAGGTCACCTGCCCAGCAGCGTCGACGCTGAGCGCCACCAGCATTGATCGGTCCAAGACGTCCTCGGGTAGGACGTCGACGCCGAGCGCTTCGGCCAACCGAGTCAGTCGGCTTGCGGTCTGCGCACGGTCTCCAGGCGGCAGGACGAAGATCGTCTTGGTGAGCAAGCCCCACTCACGGATACAGCTCAGCTCCCAAGCCAGGCCACTAGATGTTCCGGCGACGACAATCACCTTTCGTAGCCGATTTGCACTTCGCTGAATGGTCTTCTGCCATTCCTCATCTTCCCAGTAGGTGCGGACTGCGCCGACAGGTTTGAGCGGTTCGCCGGGCCGTCCGATAGCGACCATGGCCGTGCCGGCAGACATTTGCGTCAGGAGTACCTCGAAGCGGAGCTTGGCCGATGGGAGGAGTCGTCCGGTGATTCCTCCTAACCCGGTTGGTGTCCACAGTTTCAGTTTGTCGTCGCCGAAGGACCTCAGGAGCAGGACAGATTCGTCGTCGAACATCAAAGAGTCGTCGGAGCGGTGGCGAAGGATGACGAACTGCACCATGAGCGTGGGAAGGATGTGAGCGGTGCCTGCCAGCAACAAGCCGGCCACGATCCACGGGATCACCGCTATCCGACGTTCGATCAACGCGTCTGCCGCTGTCAGTAGCATCCACAGCGCGAGTCCAACGTGCAACCACTTGACGACGAGGGCTAACCAGTAGAACGCAATGTCTCGCCGCGGACGAGATCCGTCACGACTCATGAAACCCTGATACATCACGTCGCTGGGTGCAGTGATGGCCAGGAACAATGCGGAGCCGATACCGGCGGCAGCGGCAGCGGGCATCGAGAACTGCGCCCACAGGAGCCCAGCGCTGATCACTGGCGAACCAATCAGCTTCCACGTGGCGAGCGGGAGGCTCACTCGTAAACCCTCGACGTTAGTGCTCAGATCAACGACTGGAACATCCGCGGATAGAACCCTGCGGACTGCGGATCGATATGATTCCGGCTCGCGTCTGATGGCTTTACCTTCGCGGATGCCGCGATCACCGAGTGGGCCCAACTGCGAGATGGCGACGACGACACCCATCAGAATCCCGAGAGCAAGCAGGCGCTCAGGCATCACACAACTCCTGGCTGGCGAGTGGGACGATTGGCCTGATCCACCGTGCGCGCAACGTGGAATCTGCCGCCTCTATTGCCTCTTGGCGGGAGTGAAATGGCCTCAGGAATGTCCGCCGTGTCACACATGCAAGATATGGCCGACGCCTAGAACAAGAATCCGCAACTGGGGCACTTGGCAGAACCTCCGGAGTTTCGATTGAGGAAGCTGGAGCTATAGCATTTCGTGCCGCACTTCGGGCAAGTCCTCGGCATGCTAGGGTCCCATCCGGTCTCGCCGTGCCTGTAATACTGGTATCCCAGACCCATTTCTGTCTCCGATCAATTCCGGTCGTGATGACGCCGGGAGTGGTGTCACGGACAGAATGTCACCGCCGTGCTGAGGTACTCCACCTGGGTGCTGTATGAAGTCGTCCGAACTGCCGTGACCGTCGTCGCCTCATCTGATGGCCGGCAAGGAGCACCCGGAGCGCCTCGCGCACAGTGTCGACGGCTGTACGGATCTGTATGAACTGGCGTGATCGAGGCGCGGAGGACGGTTGAGATCGCCGAAGCTAGCTCTGGGCATGCTGACCGGGTTCTCGTCAGGTCGGCGTCGAAGGGGCGAATCCTGGCGGAGCGAGGGAGCTGGCGTGACCGACGTTGAGGGGACTAAGAAGGGCACGCGCGCGAAGCCGCGCGTCTTACGGGTGACGGCGGCGATAGCGACAGCGGCCGGAGTGCTGCTCATCAGCGTCGGATTCGTTGGTGGCTGGGCGGCGAATGACCGGATACAGGCAGCACGATCGGAGCCCGGACCGTCGGTCATCGAGATACCTGCGCGCGCCGATCTGGACGGGATCATGCCCGATATTCGCGGCTTGAATGTAGCCGACGCTCGGCAGGTGATCGTCGACGTCGGCTTCGATCCAAACACGATCGAGGTCTCTGGTGTGCCCTGGGCCGGCGATCCGGACCTCGTCATCTCGCAGGACCCCGTGGTGGGCGAGCACGTAACCGGGACGATCTCTCTGAAGATCAGTGAAGCCGCCCGTGTGCCCGATGTGATCGGTCAGAACCATCGGGACGCGATCGATGTGATTCGTGCCCTGGGTGCAGAACCGGAGGTAGTTGAGGCCTTCGATCTGCAGGCGCCTACTGGCAGCGTTCTCAGCATTGAACCTGCCGTGGGTGAGTTGCTGCCGCGGACCGTGCGAGTCACGGTGGCGCAGCCTGGCTCGGCGCTGTATCTCAACAAACTCCGGGCCGTCAGCGGCTCCTGCAGTTCAACCGAGGCTCAGATCAATGCGCAGGCATATAAGCAGTCTTTGAGGTGCGGGACGGGTACGACCAAATCGCCTAGGACGACGGTGTGGTTGCTGAACCGAAAGGTGCAGGTCATATCCGGTGTCATTGGCATCAACGACAAAGACGATCCCGGCCTTGTGGTGGACGTGACAGTAATCGGCGACGGACAGGTACTGGGGACCTACACCACCTCGTACGCGCACCCTGCCGAGGTCAATCTCGCCGTGCCCGGCGTGCTGAGACTCGAGGTCCAGGCGACCTCGGGCAAGAGTGCGAATGTTGTCTTGGGCGACTGGATATTGAAAGGCACCACCGAGGACATCGATGCGTTGGAGTCGGGCTCATGAGGCGTTGGGCAGTCATCGCGCTTGGGGTGATGGTCTCTCTGGGTCTCGTTGGGATGCAACCCCTCAGCGCGAGTGCGGACGAGTTGCCTCCGCTGGTCATCGTCTTCGATGTCTCGGGATCGATGAACGACAAGGGGCCGTCCGGCGAGGTCAAACTGACGACGGCGAAACAGTCGGTGTCGGCCTTGGTGCGAGAGCAGCCCGCGCGTGTGCGTCTGGGGGTCTGGACTTACCCGGGAGGAAGCACCGTTGACGGATGCGCAGCGGGCTCGTGGATCAACGGGCTGGCGCCGGATCAGCAGCCGGATTCCACGGACGTCGACGCCCAGGTGCGACTGCTGGAAGCGAGGGGCGATACCCCAACGGGGCCTGCCCTCACCAGCGTGACGAAGAGTCTGCAGGCCATGGGATATCGCTCGGCAACGATCGTGTTGGTCAGCGACGGTGAATCCAACTGTGGTACCCCACCGTGTGACGTAGCGAAGGGCGTTGTCGACGCTGGCTTCGATCTCACTGTCGCGGCAGTCGCCTTCGATCTCAAGTCCGCGAAAAGTGATGAGTTGCAGTGCGTGGCCGACGTTACGGGCGGTACCTTCACCCGTGCCGAGGACGCAGGAGACCTCATTGATGCCTTGTCCAAGTACCACGCTCAAGATCTCGAACTGACGGTGGACGTGCCTGACACGGTGATGGCGGGAAGCCATGTCAGCTTCACAGCGACCGTAACCAACTCGTCTGCCGTCGAGGTGGCCGGCGCAAGCCTGCTGATCTCGGTAGACGACCGATCTCTCGTGCCGTATGTGCCATCGCCGCAGTACCTGCTGCCAGCGATCCCGCCCGGCGGCAGCATCACTCGAACGTGGGTCGTCGGGACAGCGAGCAACTATAGCGACAGCACGGGGTGGCGCGTGCTTGCTGGATCCAGCGGGGCTGGGTCGGTGATGGAGACGGGGGATCTGACGCTCACTACGGGGCTTCTGTCTCGCTCGGATGGGGGTGATGTACTCGCCAATCGTTCGGGCACGGTGGTCATACTCGGGGATTCGTATTCGTCCGGCGAGGGCATTGGGATTTATGAGGACCCTGATAATCCGTGTCATCGGAGTGTTTATGCCTATGGAGAAATCGTTGGAGGATCCACGGTCGAGATGATTGCCTGTTCGGGAGCCATCTCAAGGCAACTCACGAAAGAACGCCAGTATGCTGATGAGCCTCCACAGCTTGAACAATTGAGAAAGCTGCAGAAGTCGGGGGAGACTGTCGACATGGTCTATTTGACCGTCGGCGGTAACGACATCGACTTCGCGGGCATCGTGACGGCGTGTTTCCTCGGTGACTGCTCGGGTGATCAGCAGGCATACTTGCGTGCCGTGAATGACAGAGGCAATTATAAGGACCTCTATGTCAGTATTGCTGAGCAGATCAACCGTCCGCAAGACATCAAAGACCGCCACGGTGCGCTGGCACCGGTCGTGGTATCGCCGTACCCGGACCCGTTCTGGGAGCCGTCACGGGGGAAATGCAATGGGTTCGATGGGACCTTCGATCCGAATGCGGTGATATGGATCGCGAGATCGATCGCGGGCGTGGTTGCTGACGATGTCGGCTTCTCTCCGAATGAGATCAGCGTGGGCAAACAGGTGCTTACCGGGCTCAACAGGCAAGTGGAGACCGGAGTGCAGCAAGCCCAAGAGTCAGGTTATCCGGTCTTCTACGCCGACTCGGTCGTGGGACTTGCTGCTGGACACTCAATTTGTGAGACAGATTCCTACTATCGTCGACTCAATCCCGAGAACGCAGTGGCCGCGAAACTCGAGGGGACGCTCAACGAACTGTTCCATCCCAACAGCCAGGGACATCAGGCTTGGGCGAACGCGATCATCACGTGGTCGCAGCGTACGACATTCGATGCGTCGGCGACGGTGCCTGCTCCTCCGCCTCCGGTGTTCCAAGGGGTGCTGGACGCGCTCAACAAGCTGTTGAGTCCCCTGAATCCATCGCAGGCTGAGGTGTCCGCAACGCTTGAGGGTGCGGATGACAGTGGGGTATTCCCCGCTCACGATCAGACCTACACCGTGACGCCCGGCGGAACCTTGGATCTGCACCTGACCGACTTGCGCCCGGGCAGCACAGTGACCGTCGTCGTTCGTTCCGAGGCCGAAACGCTGGCCTCCATGCCGGTGGACGATAATGGCGTGGCCTCAGCATCAGTGCAGTTGCCCAACTTGTCGTCCGGCTCGCACACGCTGACTCTCACTGGATACGACGATGGCTTCCAGTTCGTCGGTAAGCAGATCGATCTGACGGTGCATTCGGGGGTCCCGATTGGTGTGATCCCGCTCGTCCTGCTTCAGCTCGTGGCGGTGATCGTGCTTGTCCGCGGGATCATAAGGATCCGGTCGGCTCGCGACGAGGACCAAAGTGTTGAATAGTGTGCTGCGCGGCCAATTCGTTAACGGACCGGGATGCTGGCGCACGCAGACGCGTGAACGCCCGCTCTGGCTTCAGAGCAGGTACTCGAACAGGTGGAATTCGGTCACGGCGATGCCTTCATAGCGCAACGTGTGGCGACCCAGATCGGTGAAGCCGTAGCGCGCGTACAGCGCGCGAGCAGGGGTGTTGCCAACGTAGGTGTCCAGCCGGATCACGCGGCAGCCCTGCTCACGGGCCACCTCGATCACGCCGTCCAGCAGGAATCTGGCGACGCCCTTGCCTCGGTGGTCGGGCGAGACCCCGAGCACGTGGACGATCAGCACTTCGTCTGGGCCGGCCTCGATCGCCCAGTCGGGCTTCTCGTATCCACCGGGGGCCTCGTGGTCCAGCATCACCGCGCCGACGATGTTCCCATCGGCATCCGCGGCCAGGTAGAGGTTGCCGGCCTCCACCCAGTCGGCCACCTCTTGGGGCGTCGGATGGTTCTCAGCGTGCCAGCGGGAGAAATCCACCGTTTCACCCGAGTAATCGATGATCCGCCGGTAGACCTGCTGCGCAGCGGGGATCGCGCCCGCCTCGGCGCGCCGGAAACTCAAGGTCACGTGGATGCCCATCCTTCTCATATCAGGCTCGTCAGCGCCGCCACCGCCCTGCA
>Ga0334890_1005688_pt1 | contig 10375 bp, 10 predicted proteins | sample GraSluR1_MG_3_FD_207220 | JGI IMG/M metagenome (GOLD analysis project Ga0334890, IMG submission 207220) | Sludge microbial communities from methane-producing bioreactor in Wageningen University, Netherlands - Granular Sludge_31_08-R1 | ecosystem: Engineered > Bioreactor > Anaerobic >... | reverse complement strand
AAGTATTATCACGGCACAGCCGGAGAGAAAAGAGCAAATAAGATTTGGACTGAAGGACTTAAACCTCAAGCATCATCTTCATATTCTCACTACACCGGGCTCTTTACCCCTATGGAAGGGAATGTTTACATTACCAACAAACTCTACACTGCTTATGAGTATGCCCAGAACACATATGATAAAATAGCCCCGGAAGATGAAAATAAATTTGCTTACATATTTGAAATTGATGGAACCGAACTCAAGAATGTATTCCCAGATGAAGACCAAGTGGGTGCGGCTTATCTCAAGGCGGCTTTTCCGTGGACAAGTAAATATGATGAAGTGTTGAATGTAACCCAGAAGGATTTGCAGGACCCTAAATATGCTTACCTTAATTTGAACTATGAACAAGAACGATATTTGTTTGGTGTAGCAATGGGAATTGGTAAGTCTAAATCTGTGTTGGATTTCATTAAGACACACCCGGAAGATTTGAGAGACCTGAAATTGACGATTCTGGTTGGGAAGTTAATTTACCCTCACCTTACAGATGAAGAGCGGTTAGACATTATTGAGAAATTTGGACATGTGGCTCACGCCGGGGTATTGATGCCTTCGAAGATGTGGCGAATTAGTGTTAATGCGAATGGAGCATTCCCTATATTTCGGAACATGGACGACCTCAGTACAATTGCAGTGTTGGTGAACACCCGAGACATCGAGAACACATCTTTGGGGGAATCCCTGTCCTCTGCGAAGAAACGATTCAAGGATAAAGCTGATAAGTATAAGCACTTAGACCCCTCTCCAAATTTCAAATACCTTGAGTGGATATGCAAAGCCATACTCAAAGACGGAGTAACTGAACAGGAAGCCGAGACTCGAATTCCTCAGACACTTCAGAAGTGGGAACAGTTTCTTAAACGCGGTTTGATACCAGTTGAGAATCGAGACATCAATTCTCAGTCATTCGATGAGGTGTACGACCTATTGAATGATTTGGAACAGAAGAATCCCAAATCCAAGAAGGAAACCCACACTCAAGCTCGGGCCGATTCCGAAATCCTATTTGAGAACGATGAGTGGTTGGTTGTAGTACCCTATACTGAAGAAGCTTCCGTGTACTGGGGTGTAGGAACCAAGTGGTGTACCACTGCAACCAAGAGTGAGAACGCATTTAATCAGTACGCTATCAAGGGTATTCGATTGCATTACATCATATCCAAAGATAAAGATGACAATAAGAAAATGGCCGTAGCTAAATTCCCTCAGTATTTGAATCTTACTCAGGCTGAAGCCAAAGCTATGGGGTTGGAGTCCGCAGGGAAACCACCTGAGACCCGGTGTAATTTAGCTGATGATTCCCGAGTGGATATGAATACCATCATGGAATTGTCTGAAAATGCCATCCCGGAATCCATCTTCAGACAGTTCACTCAATCTGAGCGTATTGAATTGTTATCCAACATTCTCAAGGGAATGGGTAAGGAAAAAGATGGTGGGTATGTGATTATCAAGGATGTGAATATCTCTGGTATGGGGTTGACAGAGATTCCTATTCCGATTAGATATGTGGATGGAACTTTTGATTGCAGTAACAATCTCCTTCGAAATTTGAACAATGCCCCGAAACAGGTGGGGGCTAAATTAGATATATCAGGAAACCCCTTGGAAACTTTAGACGGAGCCCCGGATAGTGTTGGGTCGTTTGTTATCGCTATTGGTATCCCCACACTACCTGAGGAAGAATTGAGGAACTATGGAGAACGTGCTTCGGGGAGACCCCCACTCACTCGGTAAATTGGTTCAAATCCGACGACGAATGAAGGAAGATTTAGCTTCCCCCATCGTGGTATATACTGCTATCTTCGGGGGAAAAGATATTCTTCATGATGTTAAACAAGAGGATAATGTTAGGTATGTTTGTTTTACTGATACTTGTATTACGTCAACTACATGGGAAATAGTTCAAGTGCAATTGTCCAGTATGCAGGATACTCCCCGTAAGACGGCCCGGTGGTATAAGACACACCCGCATGTACTGTTTCCCAATACTCGAATTACAATTTGGAAAGATGCTCATCTGACAATGACTCAACCCGTTGTGGAGTATGTTAAATTATTGGGAAAAAACAATTTTGCTTTGATGAAGCATCCTCGACGTGGTTGTATCTATGAAGAAGCAGAAGAATGTAAGCGTTTGGGTTTGGATAATGTACATACCATTAATAAACAAATGACGGAGTATCGTAAAATAAGCTTCCCTCCTAATTTAGGTCTGGTGGAAACAGGTTGTTTGGTATCTCGAAACACCCCGGAACGGAATCATTTCTTTGATACATGGTGGAATGAAATCAATACCCAGAGTGTGCGGGACCAGTTGAGCTTTAACTATGTGATGTGGAAGTTGGATATGAAATTTAGCATCATTCCGGCTGAGTACATTCAACGAACTAAACATGCCCACCGAGATGGGAATACTAAATATGAAAAGATTGTAATAGGTATCCCCTATGGGCCGAATGAATATGAACTGGCATGTAAGACAAAACGCATAATGGAGATTCGAGCCAAGGTTCCCTGTGAGGTTGTGATTCAGGAGGATGTAGATAGGATTGGGTGGGTAGCTATGCACAATAAGATGGTGCAGGAGTTGGACTTCGATTGGTATTTGTATTCCTGTGCTGACTACTTTCCTTGCAGAGGTTATTTGAAGATTGCTCTTGATGCCGCTAAAGAACACAACAAGAAATTTATCGGTCTCAATGATGAAAAGTGGAATGGAAATAACGCTACCGTGGGGTTGATACATAAGTCCCTGATTCCTAAATTGTACTCCACAAGAACTTTGTTCTTACCGCAGTATAAATTTCATGGAGCCGACCCCGACATAACCAATCGAGCTAAACGATTGGGAGAGTTCCTATATGTCCCTGAGGCTGTGTTGATGGAAATTGATTATGAGAAGGATTTCAAAAACAGTAGTCGGTTAAACCCAGACGATGTAGCTCTGTATAAATTACGGGAGAGTAAGAAGTTCCCCTATAACTGGCCTTGACATCGCAGGTGGGTTTGAGTATATTTATTTAGTTAGGATGGATGGGGTTCAAAAATATGGGTCGAATCAAAGATTTAACGAATCTGAAATTTGGCAGACTTACCGTCCTTGAGGATGTAGGTCGTAAACATGGTGGGGTATTATGGCGATGTTTATGTGAGTGTGGCAACACTATAGATACCACTTCTGATTGTTTACAAAGTGGTCATACTCAATCTTGTAGTTGTATACGAAAAGAACAACTATCAAAACGAAGCTATAAGAATTTGACTGGACAAAATTTTGGCAGACTTACTGTGCTTGAAGATGTAGGAAGAAAACACAATTGTGTGTTATGGAGATGTGTATGTGAATGCGGAAATATTGTGGATGTTATATCCAATAATTTACAAAGTGGTAATACTAAATCTTGTGGTTGTTATCATAAAGAACGAATAACGGAAACAAGTAAAAGAGATTTAACAGGACAGAAGTTTGGTCGTCTCACCGTCCTTGAGGATGTGGGAAGGTCAACGGATGGACAGGTAATTTGGAGATGTTTATGTGATTGTGGGAATATGGTGGATGTTAGGGCAGGAAGCTTACAAAAAGAAGCTACTCAATCCTGTGGTTGTTTACATATAGATAAAATATCAGGAGAAAACAGTTTTCATTGGAAAGGTGGAATCACCCCATTAAATGAAGTAATTAGAAATTCTACTTTTTATAAAAGATGGAGAACATTGGTTTTCCAAAGAGATGATTTCACATGTGGTCATTGTCTTGTTAGGGGAGGGAAATTACATGCTCATCACCTCAATCTCTTCTCGGATATTATGAAGGAACATAACATCACCACCTTGGAAGAAGCTCTTCAATGTGAAGCTCTCTGGGATGTTTCGAATGGAATCACGTTATGTAAGAAGTGTCATAAACTTACCCATAAAGGAGATAAAAGTGGTCACAACTCGCATGGTTGCTCATAGTTGTAGGCGATACCAATGGTATATTACACATCAGGGTTTCCCCCCGTTCGATGTAGATAAAAATTGGAAATATAACGTCAATAAACTGATTGAAAATCAAGGTATTGAATACTTAAGAGACAATTTGTGGATAGTGGGGGATACTCCGAAGGTTAAATTAAACGACATTCATGTTACGGCCAAGAATACTATCTTTGGAGAATCTGAAGCTCTTCCGATTGATACGCTACAGCCCAAGACCAAGTATGTAGTTCTTCCTCGTTCCCTGAGTAGGAATGCCTACGGTAGAATTGAACAGGTTCGAATTCATAGAGTAAATGTAAATGTGACTCTTGAGGCTCTGTTGAATTTTCACATCTTTGCTCAAAATGATTTTTACGCACAGCCTGTGGTCCTCTACATAGACCGGGCTAATTTAGAGGTTCATGTTGAGAGTCTTTTCCGTTTCATGCCCAACTATGAATCCATGAGTGCGGACTATTTTCAGTTAACGCTTCATTCTATGCAAAGTGAAGAGAATTGCTTCTCACCACCAAAAAATGTTTTCCACTGTGCAAAATGTGTATTCAGAAAAATCTGTCAAAAGGATTTAGTCTCACATTCTTGATTCCTAATCCCAAATCTGATATAGAAGAGAGAGGTATGTATAGGTCTATTTATTGCATTTGAAGATAGGAGTCGGACAATGGCAAAAGAAAAAATTCGCAAGGTTGATTGGGATACTACGGACCAAAACTGGATGGGCACTCTTCCCGTTGTTAATTTAATAGGTGGAGCTAAAGAGGGTTCCGATACAGAAATAGCCATCCCTATTGTAACTGCCAATGGTAAATTGAAAGTGGAAGCGGCTCTGGATGCGTCGGACATTTCGATAGGTGCAGTGGAAATTAAAGATGCAACTACGGATACCCGAGCAACCGTGGGGGCTGATGGAGTTCATGTGGATGTTCAAGCCACGGTGGGTTTGACCGATGATGAACTCAGGGCGACTCCGGTAGATGTGTTGGGTCCCCTGACTGATACAGAACTGAGAGCAACTGCCGTTCCGGTTTCGGGTCCTCTTACGGATGCCGAATTGAGGGCGGCACTTTTATCTGTGTTGGTAGGTTCAGTGGTAATACCCACTCATACTTCCCCTAATGATTTCACCGCCGCCTATACTTCCAGTTCCACAATTACCCTGACTGGGTATCCCATTGCATTAGTGTCGGGTGAGCAAATTATCAAGATTACTCAATTTAAAGCTGATAACACTTATGCAGAGTGGGTAAATGGAATTAACTGTAAATTAGATTTTTCTGCTGGTGTAATTACTATCTATGGTGCAGGAACTCCGTTTGTTGCGGCAGATAAATACATGGTTGGGTTACTTCTTCAGGACAAGGCTTACGATGCTTCGTTGGATATTCAGAAGACAGTAGACCAATCCCCTGTTTGGAATAAGTACACTGACCCTGTTAATTTAGTAACAGAACAGAACCTCACTGCAACTAATGATGTTATTGGTGCAAACATAGATGTCAGAGGGTATAAGACACTTACTTTGTTTATTGCGGCTGATGCAAATGATAGTGAAGATGTTACATTGTCAGTGTATTCACTTAAAGCTTCTGGTGGAAGTGTGTATACTCCAAGTGAATCGGGTGCTGTTGCTTCTATTGCCTTATGGGTTGGGGCTGGTTCTGATTCATTGAAATCTTATCGTTTGGATGTAGAAGGATATTCTTATGTGCAGTTAAAGGTTATCGCTGGCACCGTTGGTGGTACTGCTGGTGATTTAACTATTGATATAGCTAAGGAGTATTAATCATGTTTGAAAAATCAGGTTTTACTTGCTCTACAAAAGAGCTTACTACAAATCTCTCACAGGAAATTTACTTGGCTATTCGTAAGTATGGAAGCTGGCAGGATGCTTTCACGGCATCAGATACAAATTTTGACTACACTAACTGCATGGCTGTAGGTAGTATGGTGGATAGTGTTCAGAGTGAAATAATGAGTAGAATGTATAGTGGAGAAACAGACCGTAAGAAGTTAGTTGCTGGAATTGAATCTGCATTAGATGTAGAAGAAGTGTTGAAAGATGTAATAGCCTATAATGGTGGGTATAACTCAAAGAGAACATGGGCTGAATTTGTGGATAGCTTTAGAGTTCCTGAAGGGATATAATGATGGGAAAAGAAAGTTTAGTTCATATCTCTAATTCCTGCGTGTTTAGGGAAACCTTTTCACAAGAATCCATTACAAAAAATGGTGGTACTATTACTGGTGGGGTAACACTGAATGATGGTGTAGCTACCTTTGATGGTACTACTGGATATATCAGGTATCCGGGTATCTTATTAGGTAAGAATAGTTTTACAATGCATATTAAGTTTCATCAAAAAGATTTATCTTCAACAAGGTCTTTACTGTACTCTGGGGTTGGATTTATAAGTTCTGGTTGGAATGTGTATTATCATTCTTCTAAAAATTTGTATCTTACAATGTATGATTCTACTGGTGGTATAAAAGAACCAAAAATTTCATGTACGGCTACAGGAGATAAAGATTTGTATGTTATTGTTGATAGAAGTAATAATGTTGCTTATTTAACATGTAATGGTGTTACGGGGGCTACAGTAAACATATCAGCGTTTAAGGATATACCTCAGTTATCTTTTATGAATATAGGAGCAACTTCTGTACCCAATTTTGCTCATAATTCAACTATTGAACTTTTGGAAATATATGACAGAGCTTTAACCGCTTCCGAAGTATCCCTATTGTCAACTAACAATCTTTACAGCGGTTATACGAGATGAGATATTATGCCAAATAAACTAACATACTCATTTGTAAAAGATTATATTGACTCTACAGGAAATATAATGCTTGATAATGACTATATTAATGCACATAAACATTTAACTATTAAATGTGGTTTATGTGAATATGTATATCAGGTAACATGGAATAACTTTCAAAGAGGTCGTAGGTGTCCTAAGTGTGCAAGAACTTTGGTGGGGAGAAAAAATGCTTTATCCCATCAAAGTGTTATTACATCTCTTGAAGCCAAAGGATATATCTTTTTAGGTGGTGAGTATAAGTGTAACACATCACGGTTGGTGGTTAAGTGTCCTAACGAACATACTTTTGAATCTACTTGGGCAGTCCTTCAGAGGGAGGGATGCCCATGCCCTAAATGCGGAAATAAGATGATTGGAGATAAATTGCGGAAACCTATTAGTGAGGTGAAGCAATTTATAAGTGATAATAGCTATGAGTTATTAAACCCGGATGAATACACAAATTCTAATAGGTATAATCTTATCTTATTGTGTCCGAATGGGCATGAATGGAAAGTATCTTTTTCAGCTTTTAATATGGGCAATCGTTGTCCGTTTTGTGCCATGTCCAGTGGAGAACAAATTATTGCTAATTGGTTAGTAGCGAACAACTATTGTTTTCAGTATAATTATACAGTATCAGAAGTTACTACGAATCCATTTTCACATCCAAAGTTTGATTTTAAGATAATGCAGGGTGATAAGTTTTGTTTTGTGGAATATGATGGAAAGCAACATTTTGAGCCTATAGAGTACTTCGGGGGCGTTGAGGGTTTTAATAATTTAGTTAGAGTTGATAGAGGAAAAGATAAGTATTGTCAACAGCATAGTATACCACTGTTGCGTATTTCATATAGTAATCATAATAAAATAGTTTCCTTAATGGAGAAATTTATAGATGAAATTTGGGGGTGTGAAAAATGTCCAATTTGGTGTTAGATTGTGATTATACACAGGGTTCAGTTCTGAATAAGATTTATCCTGACCTTCCGGTAACGAATACGAATGTAGAACTGAAACATGGCGTGGGGGCTGAATTTAAGGTTACTTCAACTACCTCTTTGAAGTATGGAAATGTATCGGCTTTTAAGCCAACTACTTCTTTAACAATAGAAGCGGTGGTTGGGGAAAATTCGCATGTTACTGCTGCGGCTGGATGTATTCTATCTGATGCAACTAATGAATTATGGTTACAAAGTGGACTTGTTCAGGGTAAAGTCGGTGGTACTTTTGTTGATTTTGGTTGGACTTGGGCGGAAAATGCTGGTCGGCCAATGCACTTGGCTTTAGTATGGAATGGTACACAAGTTAAATGTTATCGTAATGGAGTTGTTTCTTTTTTAGTATATAATTTAGCTTCACCCATTACTCAAAGCTTATTGGATATGTGTGTAGGAAAAAGGTCTGGGTCTACGGTGTATTTTGGGGGAGCCATAAAATTAGTAAGACTTTACAAGGATAAAGCTTTGACACAGAACGAAGTAACCCGCAACTGGCAAAATTGTGTTCAAAGAGGGCTGGTGTAATATGATAGGTAAGAAACCAGTTTTTTGTGTAGACTTCCGTAAAGGCAGTTTTAGAGAAACAGTTAGTGGTGTATTCCCTGTTGTGTCTAATGATGCTGGATTTAGGTTAGATGAAAAAGGTTATGGTCTTGGTGGGTCGCATAAGTATAATGGTATTAATTATGGGAATATTACTATACCAAACTCAACTTATTCAATAGTTATTTGGTCAAGGTTGACAAATAAAAATCCAGAAGGGCCAGTTATTTATTTAGTGCATCCGAGTTCTGTAGGGTATATAAGAGCCAATATGCTTCTTAAACTTATTCAAATTACTTCTGGTACAGCATATGTTGATAATGTTGCGACTACTACTGTGAAAGAAAATATTTTTCAGTGCGTTGTGGTAAGTGGAATTACGTTAGAAAATGTTCCCGGCGTTGCAAGTTTAGCGATAGGTCATGCTAATTGGGCTTCTGGGGGAGTAGTAGATGGTAATATTCCCTATGTTGCAATTTACGAAGGAACCCTATCAGCCGTTGAGCGTGATGCTTTGTATCAGGATTTCTTAAACTCTACTGGTTCGGTGTCTACTCCAAACATACTTAAACCAAGGATTGAAGTTGACCCTAAAGGAACAACTCTTTGCTACGATTTCCAGCCCGGTGGTTCTTGGCAGGGTGGTACTACAGTATTAGATTTAAGCGGAAACAATAATCATGGTACTGTTGCCGGTTTCGTTGATGCTACTGAAGACGGGGCTAAATTTGAAGGGAATAAATCCTATGTTAATGGGGGAGCCTCAGCTTTAGGTTTAACTTCGTTTACATTGGAAACTGTGGTTAATATTAAGACTAATACGAGTATAACCAGTAGGTTCTTAGATAGGGCTGGTAACTTTTTGTTATGGAAACCTAATCATGTTTCCAATAAGGTATCTCTTCTTTTAACTACTGCTTTAGGGTCATCGGGGTGGAAAGATTCTAATGCTAATGCATTTAGTTTGAATGAAGAAGTCCATCTAATAACAAGCTATAATCATTTAACAGGGTTGATAAGTTTTTATAGTAATGGTCAATCTTGGGGAACAGCAACAATCACAGGTGGGGGAGTACCTTTAGATACCGGGGCATTAGGAATTGGGGGTTCTGGTGGTTCAGGCTATTCTTTAGACGGCTCAATGAAACTCTTTAAGATATATAATAAAGCCTTAACTGAAGCAGAAATTAAAACTAAGTACAATAAGATAGCTCGACAGATTGATTTACAAGCAATGGAAAATAATTTACTTTGTGACCAGAAAGTGTATACTTCTGGACAGTTTGTGAAGGTGTAAATATGAGTTTAACAGCACAAGTATCAAAAGGTAGTTTTAAGTGTGTAGAAGATGCCAATGGTAAATATATTGAAGCAACTGCGGCAAGTTCTCAATTAAGTTTTCCTCAGCCTCACGCTTATGGGACTTTTGAGTTTTCATTTGTTAGCACCGTTGTTCAATCAACAGGATTCAGTTTCATAAATTCTGATAAGTGTATTATTTCAAACCTTAGACCGGGGTTTATTGGTTACGGTTATAATTTACTGCCCGGTTGGGATTGGAGTCAAAAGGCTTATTTTCAAAAGTTTAATGGGTCTTCTTACACTAATTTCTTTAATTTTGGTATATTAAATAATATGTGGTATGATGCAAGAATAACAAGGGACGAAACCGGAAAATTTACAGTTTACATAAGGAGTAAATTAGACGCTCGGTATCCAGTGTGGACTATAGTGGGAGTTGTAACAGATACTACTTATACTACCTCAAATTTTGCTGTATGGGATACCGATACCAGTTATAAACTTTGTAATTTCAAGCACCGACAAGGAGTAGAAGCATGATAAAAAAGATTAAGAAATTCCTCACTGACCGAGGTTGGTATAACATAAGAAAAGAAACCCGTCATTTCATGGTTGGAATGTTCCTTGTATTCTTATTCGCTGGTATAATGCAGATGTTCACTATGCCTATCAGTTGGCCTTTAGCTGGATTGGCTA
>Ga0334890_1005684_pt1 | contig 10382 bp, 6 predicted proteins | sample GraSluR1_MG_3_FD_207220 | JGI IMG/M metagenome (GOLD analysis project Ga0334890, IMG submission 207220) | Sludge microbial communities from methane-producing bioreactor in Wageningen University, Netherlands - Granular Sludge_31_08-R1 | ecosystem: Engineered > Bioreactor > Anaerobic > Unclassified... | reverse complement strand
ATAGTTTTGACACCGATCTATCATGTTTTTGACTTGTTCGTGAAACATGCTAGCCGAACGCCTCTTGGCATCTTTACAGCTCTGAAAAGCATTCCGTAGAAGAAGTACCACTTCAATTCATTCCTTATTATGCCTGGAATAATCGTGGTATTGGAGAAATGACGGTGTGGGTAAGAGAAAGTTAACTTGCTCAATCGATCCTCCGGTTCTGGATGACTTTCTGATACCAATAAAAACTTTCCTTGGGAATTCTTCGCAAACTTTGGTAATCAGTATAGATCAAACCGAACCTTTGAGAAAAACCATGAGCCCATTCAAAATTATCCATCAAACTCCAGACAAAATATCCTTTAACTGGACATCCTTCCTGCATTGTCTGAGAAATTTTTTTTAAGTGCTCACGGAGATATTCGATTCTTTTAATATCCCTCACTTTCCCATCTTCATCGATGGTATCCTGAATCGAGATACCATTTTCAGTGAGATAGATTTCCACCGGTTTATACTCTTCGCTTACTCTTTTTATAATCTCATATATTCCCGAAGGATAAACTTCCCACTCCATTTCGGCATATTCACTCTCTGGAGGGAGAACTAAATCATTCTCAAGAATCGGCTCTTTTCCTTTTTTTGTGATACGGCGTGAGTAGTAATTCACACCAAGAAAATCCAGAGGTTGAGAGACAACTTTCGATTCTTCATGAGTCAAGGGGGTAATATTTAAACCTTTTCGTTGGTACCAATCTATCATGTCATCGGGAAACTGCCTTCGATAAAGAGGATCTAAAAACCACCGGTTGAGATATCCATCAAACCGTCTGGTCGCTTCTATATCTTCTTTATTGTCTGAAGCTGGGTGAACCGGAGACAAATTGAGAGTGATTCCAATTTTACCGTTGACTTTTCCTTCTCGAAAGTTTCGAATGGCTAATCCATGAGCCAAGAGAAGATTTCGAGAAACCAAGAGAGCTGAATCAAAATCATCTTTCCCCGGTGCCATTCTTCCTTCGTAGTGTCCGAGGAAGGCGACCACCCATGGTTCATTATGCGTGATCCAGAAAGGAACATCTTTGCCAAAAACCTGGAAAAGAAATTGTGCATATTCAACAAACGCATCAATCGTTTCTCTGTTCTCCCAGCCACCTTTATCCTGGAGGGTTTGGGGTAAATCCCAGTGATTCAACGTGGCAACCGGTTGAATATGAACCGCCTTGAGCTTTTGGATCAATCGATGGTAGAAGTTAACTCCCAACTCATTCACCTGCCCTTTTCCCTTTGGAAAAACCCTGGGCCAAGAAATAGAAAAGCGATAGGCATCAATACCCAGGTCTTTCATAAATGCGATATCTTCTTCGAAACGATGATAATGATCGCAGGCTACATCAGCAGTTGTTCCGTCTTTAATCTTCCCCGGTGAATGAGCAAAGCGATCCCAGATACTCTCTCCCCTTCCATCTTCATTCCAAGCCCCTTCAATTTGATAAGCAGCGGTTGCCACTCCAAATATAAAATGCAAAGGAAAGATAACCATGTTTAGTCCCTCCTTACATTGATTTACTTCTTAAAAGACCGCAGTATTGTATAATATATTATGAATACAATAAAAATTATACAACCTTTTACCCAGGGTCTCTGACCTAAATGAAAAAGCAGGGATTTTTAAGTCGCTATCTTCTTTTAAAGCCTACCATTCGAGTAATGTTTGAATGGCCAATTCTTGGTTTTGTTGGTATCTTCGGTGAGATATTTTCTTGGTCCAAGATACCATTTTCTCCCTTTTGCGAAAGAGAGATTGAAATGAATTCAATCAGTTTCCTTTTATTACAAGCTCAACTTATTCCTTTTATTAAAAGTAGAATTTGATTCCTGAATTGGTTTTTGTCCTCATTTAGGATTGCTGGTCAACATTGAGGTCTATTTTTTGAGAGGAGAAAAGGAAAGAAAATGATAACAAAATTAAATGTTGAGTTGGGTGATGTTCAGAAAACCTTATTCTTACCGCTTTGGGGTCGAGCTATGGAATCAAAAAAACCTCACCCTCTGCTCATTGATGACCTGGCAGTGAAAATCATTGATTCAGTCAATTTCGACTTTTCATTGATGACCAGGAACCTGGATGATATAACCCAAATTGCCTGGATCAAACGAAGCCTCATCGGTGATCAAATTATCAAAAAATTCATCAATCTCACTCCAAAAGGAACCATTGTCAATATTGGTTGCGGCCTGGATACGACTTTTGAAAGAATCGATAATGACTATTTAATTTGGTATGATTTGGATTTACCCGATGTCATTGAATTAAGAAGAAAGTTCATTAAAGAAGGCGCAAGAAGAAAGTTCATTGCCTCTTCTTTTTTAGAAAAAGCATGGTTGAGCGAAATTGAAATCAAAGAAAAGGCTTTGTTCATTGCCGTAGGAATATTGTATTACTTTCAGGAACAAGAAATTAGAGATTTTATAATTACGCTGGTGAATACTTTTCCCGGAAGTGAATTATTGGTTGACGTCTGCTCGCCCCTTGGAATGAAAATAGCCAATAAAAAGGTTATAGAAAGCTCAGGTTTAGACAAAAAATCGAATTTGGTATGGGGATTGAAAAATAAAAAAGATATTTTAGCCTGGGATGAGAGAATCAAATTACTAGGCACTTATTACTATTTCCGAGACCATCATTTCAAAGGAATTCGTAACCAGTTTATGGGATTTCTTTCAGATTTATTGGGAATACAGTATGTGATTCATTTTCAGTTGGGGAAGCAACAACAAACTCAGTGATTTATTATTTTTAATAGGCCTTCATGTCACTTTTGTGGCACCAGATGGTGACAATGAAAACCAAGAAGCGACATGCCATGGCATGTCGCTTCATTAATTAAAAAATGGGAACAATACATTGTGCCCCTACAAATATTATTTTTCCATAGTAATATAGTTGGCATTGGAGAGCCAGTTATATTTATCGACATCACAGGTTACCACAATAATTTGGAGCTGATTGGCGGCATCTTCTAAAATTTGCAAAGCACGGTGCAAGCGGCTCGCATCGGTATTGGCCAGAGGATCGTCAAGAACGACTAATTGCCTTTCTTCATGACTAAGCAATCTCCCCAAAGCCAACCTGAAAAGATACCATATCTGTTCTTCGGTACCAAAAGAGAGGTTTTCGATGGGAATCACCGTTCCCCAGCTGGACGACGTTACCGAGATAGGCTTTATCCCTTCATCTAAATGAACCGCATATTTAATCCCCAAAAGCCGTTTTAAATCTTCATTGACCATTTTTTTAACTGGGTTGGATAAGCTTTCTACTGATTTGGTTCTATAATATTTTATTAAATCATACAATAATTCAAGCGCTGACGCTTCGACTTCCAGACGCTTCTCTTCTTCTTTGAGAAAAAACAATTCTTCCTCGATCCGGTTGGTATCTTTAAAAGAAACCAGCATGGAATTGAGTTTTCCGTTTTTCTCGGCAAGGTCTTTTTCTAATTGGTGAATATCTTGATCTAATCTTTTAATCTTATTTTCACATTCAGCAAAGGCTTTTTCCGGTTGATTTTCCATCTCTTCAATATCTTCGGTATATTTTTGAAGAGCTCTTTCTTTTCGATCCAACTCTATCGAAATATCATATAGTTTTTCTTCCCTTCCTTTCAGAGTAAACCCATCTTTTTGAAGGTTTTCTAAACTGTTTTGCAAAACACTTTTTCGTTCATTATTTCCATGAAGGGTTTTTTCTAAATCTCGAATTTTACTTTGAACTGTATCTTTTTTATTATTCAACTCGTCCAACTCTTTTTTAAGATTTTTTTCTTTGTCTTTGTATGCTTCAAGCTCTTTCTCTAATTCATTGATTTTTTTTGCACAAATTTCTTTTACTTGAATCTTGTCTTCATTTTCAGCATATTTTATTAAATCAAAATTCTCTGGTATTTTACTCCAGTCGGACTCAATTCTCTTTTTGAGCTCGGCAATCTCTCCAATTAAGATTTCTTTTCCATTTTTGGTTTGTCCTTTTATTTCATTTTCCAGTCTTTTAATATGATTTTCCAATTCATTTTTTTGGTGGAAACGATCTCTCAATTCATCAATCACTTTGGTTTCATAAGGGGCGGTTAGTTTTTCAAACTCAATTCCAAATTCTTCTAATTCCTTTTTCATTTCTTTGACATCTTCGCTCCCACTCATGATTTCAATTTCTCCGACTTTATCAATCGAGATTCTTGCCACTTCATGTGAGATCCAATCTTTTTTCTTCCCCTTTTTTATTTCGAATTCAACACTTTTATTATCCAAATGGATTGTTCCAGAAATATTAGTTTGAGCAATTGTCTTGATTTTTAATCCAAGCGCATCTAATTTGGTTTGAGTATCATAGATTTTCCGATAATAATCTTCAATTATATTTAAGTCTTTTTGTGATGGGGCTTTAAGCGATTCCAATTTTTTCTTGTGTTCCATTTTCTCTTGTTCTAAATCGTTAACTTTTTTAAGTTGCTCTTCTTTTTCTTTTAATTCTATTTCCTCCTGAATTGCGGTATGAGCAGTTATGGCGTAATTGTGTTCGCTTTCCTTTTGCTCATAAATCTCAGTTATATCATTTAATTTTTGGTTAAAAGTCTGGATTTCTTCCAGTAGCTTTTCTAAATCTTCTTCGCTCAGCATTTTCTCCTTGATTAGTTTTTCATTATTTAATTCAATTTCTTTGATATGATTCTCATTATTTTGTATTTCGCCAATTTGGTTAGTTAAATATTTATATTCAGAGGATATCCTTTTTACTTCCTCATTTAGCTTTTCTCGGTTTAATCGATGTTCATGAGCTAAATTTATTTTACTTTTTAATTCATCTTTTTCTTGCAAGGCTGCTTCCAGCCCAGGTTTCTTTTTTTGGAGAAGGATTTCTTTATCTTCAATATCCCGTATTAAATTTTCTTTTTCGACTTTTTTCTGGTCAAGCTCATTTTTTTCTTTTTCTAAAGTATTGATTCGTTCTTTGATAATAAAAACCCGAGAATCTTTTCTAAAATCTCTTCGTTTCTCGGTGTATATATCCAGAAATTGAGCCATGATTTGATTGAATAATTTTTTTTCAATATCAATTTCAACAACAGAACCGATTAGCTTTTGAATTGAGGATATAGTCTCTTCGTTCAAGCTTTGTTCTTTTTCAATTATTGGTTGTCCTTGAACCATCCAAAGAGTTTGACCTAAACCCCAAAGTTCTGGTTTGGTATCCCCTCTACTGGGCAACTTGCCTCCGATTAATTTGATAATTTCGTTATCAGCTCTATCACCTTCAGCAACTCGTTCCCAACTTCCGCCGGCAAATTTTTCCAAAAGACTTCGAGATGAGACAAACTTTTTGGTTATTCTATACAGCTCATCATGATGAGAGAAAGTAATTGTTGCACCAGGAGACAATGATGACCCCCAAGGAATTAATGATTTTATTTTCTCGGATTGACTAGTATGTTTGGAAAAAAAGATTGTTCTTATTGAATCGATCAAAGTGGTTTTTCCACTTTCATTAGGACCGTAGATAATATTCAAGCCTTCGGCAAAATCTCTTTCAAAAGGGTTTCTAAAGATTTTCCAATTTTCGAGGTAAATTTTTTTGATGATCACCTTGCCACCTCACTTGCTATTTGATAGAGAATCATAATAGCCCTTTCTAAGGCTTCTGGTGAAGGATTCAACGGAAGACTTGCATTAGTTAATTCTTGGAGCATGATTTCAGCATCTTCAGCGGACAGATTAGAAAATTCTTGAAGGCTGGGATGACACTTTTTAAACGCTTCGATGGCATCGATAACTTTACCAAACAATACTCCGTCGGGAATCAAGTTTTTTAGCTTTGTCAAATCGGGGTTGATATGCAGTTTGTCTTTATTTAACTTAAAATAGAGAAAATTTTTAACACATTGGTTTTCCATGGCTTCTAAATAATTAAAAGCTTCTTGGTCAATGATTCCTTTCAGCATAAGGTCCAAAACCCAATTTTCCGGGTCGGTTATGTCCTTGAGTTCTTTCTCAACACATTTGATCTCATCGAAGCTGGAAATTTCGATTAATCGTTCTTCCCATTTGAGAGTCCCGATTTCAACCTCTTGTAGAATAGGCTTGGAACCGTGTTCTTCAATTTCGACAATAACCACTCTTCCACAGTTGTTTTCTCCAGATTTGGTTGGTTCTGGGGTTCCGGGGTAAAGCGTTCGGATGGCCCCGTCCTTTCCCTTAAGCGAGAACAAAGAGTGCCATTCTCCTAAAGAAAGATAGTCCAAACCAGACTGCTCTGCCCGATCGGGATCAATTGGGAAGTTGGGATCATCAGTAAACCCTGGTATTTGAAGATTCCCATGGGCAATACCAATAGAGATTTGGCCACCGGTCACTTGAATCCAGTCAGTGAGGTCTTTTTTGGTTTGTTTCTGAGTGACTGGACACGGATAGAGGGTAACCGGGATATTTGGAACGGATAAGGGCTTAGGCTGGTCAATAATAAAAGTATTAGAAAGGGTTTTCCAGAAAGGATCTGCATAGATGGAATCTATGGTCAAGGGGTCATGGTTTCCCGGTAAAATATAAACTGGTATTGGCATAGCCTTTTGTAAGATGCGAATTACCGTATCAATCAGGTCTCTTTCAATATCATTGCTATCAAATAAATCTCCAGCAACAATGATGAAATCGACATTATGCTTTTGAGCATATTCAATTACGGCATTGGCGGTTTGAATTCTCACTTCCCGAGCCTTTTCGGCATTCAAACCTAATTTGGCATACTTCATCCCTAAATGCCAATCAGCCGTGTGCAGAAATCTGGCCATTTTTCACCTCCTAAACCGGATCTGATTTTGATTTATCTTTTTGTTTCGTCTCTTTTTCATTTTCAGTCAATGATTGGACTGCAGCAATAATAGCCTCACGACCGACTTCCCGAACTGCCTCTTGTACTGCTTGCTGTATCGTATTCGCTATATAAGTTTTCATACCGGAGACTTCTTCCTTGATTAATACTTCGATTTCTCGTCCGATTGCAGCATAAATTGGTGCGGTTACTCTCTCGGTATAGGATGGTGAATCGGAATAAGCTTGGATCCGTTGTACTGATGCTAATTGTCTCAATGCTTCCGAAAGTGACATTTTGCCCTCCTATTTTTATATATAGTAAATTGTTTTGATGGAATATAATAGTTTTCAGAACCTGAAATAGGTATTGAATTTCAAAATTTCAACCTTCGAATCGGATTATACTACTCTTTCTAATTATTTCTTTTTCATTCTAACTCATGATTAGAAAGTTAGATGTAATTATTTTATCATAACTATCATATTTATATTAATTATTATTATTTATATCATTTTCATATTTGATTTTCTCAATTGAATTTTTTTAATTACTCTCGTTCGATTCATTATGGATAGGTTTTAGTGTAAATTTAAAGAATAATAAGAAAAAATTTAGGGGGGATTAGCTATAGGGAGCTGGTTTGGGATTCGTTTCAAAAAAACTCAAATCCCCCTAACCCCCTTTTCTAAAGGGGGAGATTGGTTCTTGAGTATATATTTTCATCCTCATCTGGTGCTGATAGGTAGTAAGAAAGTCAATCCTGAAAATACACTGGCATGATAAATGAAGCCCCCACAAGAAAATTAAAAAATGTAGGGGTGCAATAAATTACGCCCGATTAATGTAGCGATATGCCACGGCAGGTCGAATTTTGGTTTTCATCCTCATCTGGTGTCAAAAAAATGGCATGAAGGCCTATCCTGAAAATATAATATCGTTTTACTTTACCGTCATCCTGAGTGGTGCTTTTCCGCGTGAGGATCTCATCTTTTTAGGTTTTTTGTTCTTCAAAAAGATTTAAAAGGATTAGATTCTCACGTCGTCCGGTAGAAGACACCGGACTCCTCAAAATAACAAACTGGTTGGCAGAGATTGCCACGTCGCTCAACCAAAGAACGGTTGGGCTCCTCGCAATGACGGATTTAGATAGATATTTCGACCTAATTTCATTTTGTAAGGTGGTGTGAAGGTTTATTCTTCAAATCCATTGGCGAGCTTGATGAATAAGACTCCTACAAAAGATTTAAAAAACTGTTGAACGCTATTTTTTAAGCCCTACTTTTAGATTTTCATATATATCTGTTGCCGACAGGTAGCATTAGGATTTATTCATGGGTACATGATGAAATCATCAGGCAAACTCCTCGGTCACTTCCCGAGCCATTTTGTCCCATTCCCATAAACGTTGTGGTTGATTCCGACAAGTACTAATATCTTTCATAATAACTTCTACAGAACACTCCTTCGCTTTTTCCAAACTGGAAATCAGTTGCCTACGACCTTCATCGATATCCCATACATCCACGGCGAAGATAGCCGGACTTGGTTTAAGAGATAGGACATATTGATTCCCAACCTTTTGAACAGCTTCATTAAGATCAGCCCAGGGGCTCATGGAAATTTTACGAAGATTCGAAATTTGCTTCAGAATTGAAATTTTTTTGTGTAATGGTTCGCAGCAACCATAATAGGTTAGGCCAAATCTTTCTAGCCAACGTTTCTCATGTTGAAGGGCAAATTCCTCATGCATTTGTGGAGAAACGGCAGCAAAGATTTGAGCGGCACAACTCCCCCACAAATCAATAGTTCGTATATGGTTCTGGTCAAAATTAGCTGATGGGAGTTGGTTACTGAATCCATACCCTCCTGAACCTACCCGATTCGGGCCATTATTTAAGGCTAGAAGGTTAAGTTTTTCATACTGGTCTAATCGATGTAGCCACGCATCAACCAAACGTCCCATAACCTTGTGAATGAAAGCAGGTCGGGTGGTTAAACCAAACAAGGTTTGTTCCACTCCTAACCACTGAACCAAGTCATCCCAAGGAGCAAACCAAAAGCCAAACCAACCACTATAGGCTTCCCATCCATTGGCTCCTTTTTTCTCCAAGGGTAAAAGCTCAAAATCATAGATGCCTCTTTTTTCAACCGGGAGAATACCTGCAAAAACATCCTGGAGAAGCTGATAATTCAGTTCGGTTTCTTCCCAATCTACTTCAACTATTGGCATCTTAATTTTTTCTATATCTTCTTCATTTTCAATAACCGGATCAAAATGCGATGCACCATCAACCATGATGGTATCAGACATACCAGTATATCCTTCAGCGTTTTTTAACTGAGGGAGAACATCAAATCCAGTATCATGAATGACCAGCGGGCAAACAATCACCGGTTCCAAAACCATATCACCAGGCATATATTTCCATTGATAAATAAGCTGGCGGATTCGCTTCTCTTGTCTGTGACACAATTCACTGGTGGTTTCAATGGAATTGACTTCAGGTCCTAATTCGTGCCAGGGGATCTCATTCATCCATATCATTGGTTTTACTTTTTCAAGACCATTAAGACATTTCCACATATCAGCTTTTTGCTGGTGAATTGGCAATGAGGCATATTCAGCTAATTCGGTCGCCAGCTTACGAAGGACCTCTTTTTCTTTTTTTGATATCGTCGTCATACCAATTCCTCCCTGAAGTTAATTTATACATTAAAAAATTTAGAGGTTTTGTGATTATCGTTTATTTTAACATTATTTAAGGAAGATAATTTTGGTCCTTTGAAATAATTGTAAAATAAGTGAAAACACTGAATAATAGAAATGTTATCACATAAATATAATGATGCCTGAATAGTAATGAATATAAATTTGGCAGAATATTAAGGTGAAAGATTGTTGGCAAAAATCATATCCATAAGGATGTAATCTTACTATTAAACCTATGCGTAAATTTTTTAAATTTCATGAATATCCTATAATATGAACTTTTTATACGCTTTTCATTTGATTACCTAGGCCAGTGTTGTAAAATTGATAAAGGATAAAACTTGATTCTAGTCCGCGTATTTTCCTAAATTATAGATTTTTCTGTGAGATTAAGGACTAAACACAAAAAAATGGAATTATATAAAAAAATAAAAGGAGGTATTAGTAATGAAATTATTAGTTAGCCAGAAATTACTTTTTCCAATTGTTATTCTGTTGATTTGTTTTACAGGATTAACTATGGCAATTGGGAAAGAAAAGCTTGAGGTTGCTGTTTTTGAAGGAGGGTACGGAATTGACTTTAACCAAAAAGTCGGTGAAGAATTTGCCGCTTTACACCCCGATGTTGAGGTTGAAGTATGGGGCAATCCCCGAGTGGGGGAACAGTTAAGGCCTCGATTTATCTCTAGTAATCCACCTGATGTTGTGTACCCAATAGGACCAGCACCAATTGATGTGTGGCAATTAATTCAACTTGGTAAAGCATATCCATTGAATGATATTTTAGATAGCCCTGCTATTGGATCTGATGGGACT
>Ga0334890_1005680_pt1 | contig 10395 bp, 6 predicted proteins | sample GraSluR1_MG_3_FD_207220 | JGI IMG/M metagenome (GOLD analysis project Ga0334890, IMG submission 207220) | Sludge microbial communities from methane-producing bioreactor in Wageningen University, Netherlands - Granular Sludge_31_08-R1 | ecosystem: Engineered > Bioreactor > Anaerobic > Unclassified... | reverse complement strand
AGGCCTCCGCCTACCTCAGGATGGCGCAGCCATACGCGGGATCGAACCACGGGATGCACTTCCCGCTCCACAAGGACACGGAGGTGCTCCTTACCTTCATCGACGGGGACCCGGACAGGCCGATCATACAGGCGGCGGTCCCCAACCCGGAGACGCCGAGCCCGGTGAACGTGAACAACCAGACCATGTCCGCCATCACCACGGCCGGAGGGAACAAGATACACATGGAGGACAAGGCCGGGACGGAGCGCATCCTCATGCATTCCCCCAACCAGAACAGCTTCGTGAGGATAGGGGCGGTGAACGACCCGGCGGTGGCGGAAGAGTATGAGGGCCACAGCTTTATCAAGGGCGGGACGGGGATCAAGGAGGCAACGGACGGGTGGCTCGATGTCTTCTGCGGCGGGAAGAACGAAATCATCCTCGGCAACGTGAACAGCTGGGTGACGGGGCTTCGCGTCTGGTTCACCGTCGGGGGACTAATGGACTCGGTGTTCGGAGGAAAGTTCGAGACCCAGATCCCGGAGATCCTGAATTTCAGGAACTTCCACACGAACGTGACCCCGGGCAACTGGAAGACCTATGCCAGCATTGTCGTTGCCCGGGCCAGTAAACAGCGCTTTGCCGGAGAGGCAACGAGAATAGAGGGTCAGGTGAACCACGTCGTCGGGCAGCGCATGCGGAACACGGCTACGAGGGTGAGGACTCTCGCACAGAGGACAAAGATCATAGCGAGCAGCGTCAAGACGACGGCGCAGAGAACGACAACGAACGCCCAGAAGATCGACACGGTGGCGACAAAAATGGAGAATACCCTCGGGCACCTGCACACCGTCGGCAACGAGACCAGCGTGGCAGGGACGAAGATAACGAACGCGGGCATCGGGGTCAACAACGCCGGGGAGACGTTGAAATCCGCGGGCGTACAGATCAGAGATGCCGGAGTCGCCACCGAGACCGCCCTGGAGAACATACAGGTTTAATATGAAAGTCATCAAGGAATCGGAACACTCTCTTCTTCTCAACTATTTCGGCCTCGGCAACAGGTATTACCTTGCCGTGACGGTGATGACCTTTTTCGCCTTCACGGACCCCTCAAACCCCCTGAAGGAGCAGGAGATGTGGCCCTTCGTCCAGGGGGAGCTCGGCAAGGACGCCATCCTCGACATGGCCATGCCGAAACCGAAGGGGGAGATACTTGTCCGGGGCAGGTGCTTCGCACCCGACGGCAAACCCCGGGGTGCGTCCCGGGTGAGCGTCAGGATCGGTCCCATGGAGAAGACCCTCTACGTGTTCGGCAACCGCTACTGGAAAAAGGCGGCCGGGGTGGGCTTCGCGATAAGTGACCCCGAGCCTTTCACCGAGATGCCCGTGACGTACGACAGGGCCTTCGGCGGCGGAGGGTTTGACAGAAACCCCGCGGGCAGGGGTGTTGCGCCTGTCCTTGCGGCGTCGGGAGCCGAGGTGCATCCGCTCCCCAACATCGAAGACCCGGGCCGCCTTGTGGGCTCGATCTCGGACCGTCCGGACCCGGCGGGCCTCGGACCCCTCGACTACACCTGGCCCCAGAGGGCAAAGAAGCTCGGCACCTATGACAACAAGTGGTTTCAGGAGCGCTGGCCCTTCTACCCCGACGACATGAACTGGACCTATTTCAATGCCGCTCCCGAAGACCAGCAGATGGACGAGTTCTTTCGGGGGACGGAGACCTTCGTCGTTACCGGCATGCACCCGAAGAGGCCCGTCATCGAGTCTCGCCTTCCGGCATTGCGCCACCGCCTCTTCGTCAACCAGCTTTCCGACGCGAACAAACCCGATGGCGAGACGGTCTTCAAGGAAGTGCTTGCCCATATCGACACCGTCTGGCTTTTCCCTCACGCCGAGAGGGGCATCGCGATCTGGCGGGGTACCGCCGAGGTCAAGGACGATGAGGCCCTCGACATCCCGTATCTTTACATCGCCACCGAGGCGATGGAACAGCAGCCCGTCGCCATCGCGGACTACTACGAGCAGTTCAAGAGGCGCATCGACCGGGCCGTTCCCGTCGACATGGCGGCCCCGATGGAGGAGGCGAAGAAGAAGCTGACGGGCGTCGCCGATATGCTCAAGGACCTGCCCCTTAAGGTAAACGATGCCATCGCGCAGGGCCTCGGCAAGGCCCCGAAATCGGTCAAGACACCCGCCGAGATCGCGGTCCAGTCGATGGCCCTCATCGACAGCCAGAAGAAGCTCCTTGCCGAAGGCGAAAAGCAGGTGCGCGACGTGAAGGCCCTGTACGGCCACATGATGAAGATCGACACGGAAGGATTCACGACGGCGGTGAAAAGCCTCGATCAAGCGAAGGTAAAGCTCGCGAAGATACCGGGTACGGTGGAAGAGATCAAGAAGACGAACGCCGGGAACCTGGCGAAGATGAAGGACCAGCTCAAGAAGACCCTCGACAGCTTGAGACTCTCGGGGCTGCAGAAGGAGGACATCGATGTCGATGCCATGTTCGCGGCCTGCGAGGAAAGACCGGGTGATCCCTGGCACGAATCGGGGATGCGCTTTGTCGAGGAATGCCGGGACAGGCTCGAAGGGGATCCCGGGATGATGGCCGCGCTGCGCGGTCTCGGCTTACGGCCCTATACCGTCAGGAGGTCCTGGGCAGGCATCAACAGGGAGGAGGTCCGCTTTGAAAGGGGCGTGTGGGGCCTCAAACCGGCGGACAAAGACGGCGAGCCCGGCACCCTTGTCATCCCGCCGGGGCTTATTATCCCCCGTTTCAACGGCGCCGCCCTGGAGACGATCGCCGTCCGGCCGGTCTTCGATACCGCGGGCACCCCCTCTTCGCCTCAGCGCGTGGCCGCGGCCTCAACGGACGGCGCCGGCGACGCACTTGTCGAAGGCTCGAAGGGGGTCGCCATGGCGCTCGGGTCCGGCGAGGGGAAGCCCTTCGTATGTGTCGCCGACGAGCTGGAGGCGATCCTCCTGCACCAGGAGCTTGGCGATTTCTGCGCTGTCATCGCCATGAAAGACCCTTCCGTCGATGTGGACAAGGAGACCGCCGGCGCCGTGCAGAAGGCACCGCAGTTCCTCGTCGTCGTGTATTCCGACGAAAAGGCGGGCGGCGGCACCCTTGACCTTGCGCCATGGAAGAAGCTTTGCCCCGGGGCGGAAGCCCTTCCCCTGCCGGAAGGCAGGAACCTCTTCGAGGCGAAACGGAACGGCGCCGACCTCTGGCAGTGGGTTGCCGATGCCCTGAAGCCCGGCGTCGCCCCGGCGCCGGAGACAAAACCGAAGGACGTGGATGTATCCGAGCCAGGTGCTGTGACCGCGCTTATCCCTGCCATTGACGTCAAGGCGATCGTCAAAGACTTCGAGGACGAGCTGAAAAAGCAGATGAAACCGAAGCTCGACCTTCTGGATGCGAAGAAGGCGGCAGGCCTCGGTGTTCTCCGAAAGGAGCTCGGCAAGGCAGGGGGGAACCTCGACGAGATCATGAAGAAGACGGCGCCGCCCCTGGCGGAAGGAGCAAACCCGTACCTTCCGGCAAAGGAGAAGTACGCCGGGCAGTTCGCGGCGCTGCGCAAGCAACTCGTTGCTACGGGGGCCATGACGGCCGATGTCGACAAGAAGCTGACCGAGGCCGAGAAGGCGGCCAAGGGACTGCTCGCCGACTCCGCGAAGCGCTATGACGAAGGCAAGGCCCAGCTCGCCGCGGGCAAGGAAAAGCTCGAGGCCGGGCTGCCCGACTGGGCGAAGAAGATGCTCGGCAAAGCGGGCTTCGACCCCGACGGTCCCTCACCCCTCACGCCGCTGACCCGCGAAGAGGTGGTAGAACGGCACGGCAAGGGCCTTCCCCTCTCGGGCAGGAACATGGCGGGCCTCGACCTGTCCGGCGTCGACCTGACGGGAGCCGATCTCAGGACGGCCAACCTTCAGAAAGCGAACCTCAGCGGCAGCACCCTTGACAACGCGGACTTCGCGCAGGCGATCTGCAACGAGGCGGACCTCTCAAAGGCCTCCCTCAAAGGCGCGAAGATCGCCCGGGGCATCTTCCAGAAGGCGAAGTTCTCCGGCGCCGATCTGACCGGCGCCGACCTCACGCAGGCCGTCATGTCGGAGGCGGACCTGACGGGGGCCACCCTCACGGGCGCGGTCCTGGTCAAGACCCTCCTTGAGAAGGCCCTCTTGAAGAACGTCCGTGCTCCGGGCGCCTCGGCCTCCAAGGTGTACCTGCTCTCCGCGGACCTTACCGGTGCGGACTTCTCCGGTGCGGACCTTGAGAAGGCGGTCTTCCTCAAGACGAAACTGGATGGGGTCAACTTCTCGAAGAGCACGTTGAGCCAGTCCGCCTTTATCGAGGCAAAGGGAGAAAAACTGAATCTTTCCGGGTCGGATATGCACAATACGAGGATACTTCAGGGGTCGGTCATGACGGACAGCGATTTCACCAACACGAAGGCAGACAGGGCAAGCTTCATGAAGTCCGACCTTTCAGGCAGTGATTTCCGGCTGTCCACCATTGAGGGAGCCCTCCTGCAGGAATGTGACCTCAGGGGAACGAACCTTTCCGGGGTTAAGGCGAAGGGGGCCCGGCTCACCAAGTCGAATATGAGTGATTCCGACCTTACGGAGATAAACCTCTTCCTCGGGTCCCTGCGCAAGTCGAAGCTCGTGAGGACCGATCTTCGCCACGCGAACCTCTACGGGGCGGAATTCTACCGCACCGGCGTGGGTGAAACGAAGCTTGACGGCGCGAACCTGAAGATGACAAAACTCCACAAACGCGTGGACCTCCTGCCGGAGCCACCGAAGGAGAAGAAGAAATAGACCTGTGGACGACATACGATGACGAGAGATGAACTTTTTCAGGCCATTGCCCGCGACGACACCATCGAGAACGTCGATCTTTCCGGGATGGACCTCTCCGGCCAGGACCTTTCGGGGGCCCGGTTCGAGGGCGTCGTCTTCCAGAACACGGACTTCAGGGGAGCGAAGATAGTCCGGACCGGTTTCAAGGGGTGCGATTTCACCGGCGCCGTCATGGAAGGGGCGAGCCTCACGCAGGTCCTCTGGATGGGGATGAACCTCTCGGGCGCAATACTCTCCCGGGCAAACCTCCAGAAGGCCGTCCTCACGGGGGCGGACCTCACGGGGGCCAAGCTCGCGGGGGCGGACCTGTCCCAGGCCGTCATGGACAACGCGAAACTCGACACGGCGGACCTCACGGGGGCGGACCTGTCCCGGGCGCTTTTCTACAGGGCATCCCTCAAGGGGACGAACCTGACAGGGGCGGAACTCTTCAAGTCCGTCTTCTATGAGGCGGACCTCACGGGGGCAACGCTAAAGGACGCGAAGATCCACAAGACCTTCCTCCGCGACTCAAGCCTCGCCGGCCAGGACTTCAGTGGCGCCACCTTCACCATGACCCAGGCAGGCGGAGCCGACCTCAAGGGGTGCAATTTCACGGGGGCCGATATTACCATGTCCAACTTCATGAACGCCGACATGACAGAGGCGATCCTCGACGGTGCGAACGGCGAACGGAGCGTCTTCATGGGCACGAACCTCTCCGGCGCGAGCCTCAAAAAATGTTATCTGGTGCAATCCTGTTTCGAGGGGGCGAACCTGAACGTCGCGGACCTGACGGGCTGCAACCTGGAACAGGCCATCTTCACGAAGGCCATCTGCCGGGGGGCAAAGCTCTCCGGGGTCAACGCGACATACGTGGATTTCTCCCACGCCGACCTCACTGCAGCGGACTTCACCTCGGCAACGATGAGCCGGGCAAAGATGCACCGTACGATAGAGGAACACACGATCTGGGACCGGTCGAGCAGAAGCTCCGCGCTCGGGACAGACCCGGATCTGGCGGAGGCGGAAGGGTGAGAGGGGGCGGGGGTTATGAGACCAATAGGAATGATAGGACGTATAGAACACATGCAACTCGGTGAAATGGCTTAGATAGGGTAGATATGGACCATAGAAATGCTCAAGGTTTTATTTCCAGTAGGTCCTATTTTGAAGAAGAAACAGCAGATCAAGAAACAACGGAGGTCTAACATGGAACTGGCAGCAACGAGAACGGAACTTCTTCAGCCTGTGCTGGAGTATGGCATGGTAGCTGCCCCCTGTGAGGGGGGGTTCATTGTCACGTCGGACCGGGGCATCATCGAGACCTCGGTGGCGGTGAGCTGCCTCGTCACGCCTGAGGCGGGGGATGTTGTTCTTTTTTCCCTCGACGGATCGGGCCCCTCCTACATCCTCTCCATTCTCGAGAGGCCTCATGGCGAGCGAAGGAGCACTGAGCTGTCTTTCAACGGCGACCTCAGCATCCGCGTTGAGGGCGGCAGTATGTCTCTCGCGAGCGACGAGACCCTGTCGCTCGCTTCGAAGGACTTCGAGCTCGCGGCCAAGAAGGGAAGGGTCACCATCGAAAGAGCCTCCTTCTTCGGCAGGCTCGTCGAGAACAACATTGAGAAGATAAAGGTCGTCGCCGACGCGATGGATTCCATCATACGCCGGGCCGTGCAGAGATTCACATCTTCATACCGCTACGTGGAAGAGCACGAGGAGATCCAGTCGGCCTCTACGCGGATGATCGTCGACGGCACCCTGACAATGCACACGAAGAACACTATGCACATCGCAGAAGGTCACGTGAAGATAGACGCCGAGCAGATACACCTGGCCTGAAAGGAGGGGTTATGTTTCAGAATACCATGGGGGGCGGGATGAACCTGGGCTTTCCCGACGTATGCCTCACGCCGACACCGGTGGGGCCCATACCCATACCCTATCCCAACATTTCGACGGGAGCGACGTCAAATCCGGCAACAGCCGCACTCACGGTGCTGTGTGACGGCATGCCCGCACTCAACCAGATGTCGATGGGAACCATAAGCAATGGGGACAATGCCGGCGTGAACCTCGGGGTCGCGTCGGGCCTCGTCATGGGCCCGACGGAGTTCATTCTCGGGAGTTTCACTGTCTTGAAAGGGGGCACGCCGGCGCAGAGGATGACGAGCATCACGGGGCACAACGGCTTGTCCATGAACGGACCCGGCGTCAGCCTTGCTCCGAGCCAGGTCGCCGTGCTTGTCCTGGGGTAGATGGAAAGCATCTTCATCAGCATCGCCAGCTACCGGGACAACGAGCTGGGCAGGACGATCCGCGACTGCACCGACAAGGCGGCGCATCCCGAACGGCTCGTCTTCGGCATTAACTGGCAGCACGACAACCACGAGTTCTTCGAGCAGTTCTATGACCGCCGCTGCAGGGTAATAGACACGGACTACAGGGAGTCACGGGGGGCCTGCTGGGCCCGCCATGAGGCGCAGAAGCTCTATGGCGGCGAGGATTTCGTCCTCCAGATCGACAGCCATATGCGGTTCGTGCGCGATTGGGACAGGATCTGCGTCGACGGTGTAAGGAAGCTCCAGGAAAGGGGGAACAGGAGGGTCATCATCAGCAACCTCATGCCCTCCTACGACCCCGATGACGACGGGAACCTCTCCCGGACCTATCTTACGTACAGGATGGGCTCCTTCAACCAGGATGGCGCGATCGCGCTCAAGGCGTCCGTCGTCCAAAAACCCCCGCCCGAGCCGTTCAGCCCCGGTTTTTCCATCTCCGCCGCCTTTGTCTTCTCTATCGGCGACCTTTACCGGGAGGTCCCCATCGACCCCGACCTCTATTTCGACGGGGAGGAGATCTCCTATGCGGTGAGGGCCTACACCCACGGTTACGATATCTATCACTGCCACCACCCCATTGTCTATCATTACTATACAAGGAAGACGGACCGCAAGCACTGGGACGACCACGGCAACTGGGGGGAGAGGTCGATCATGGCAAAGGCCCGGATGCGGACCCTTCTCATGCGCTCCGGAGAGGTCGCCGACCTCGGCCCTTACGGTCTCGGCACGATGCGTTCCATCGAGGAGTACGAGGAGCATTCCGGCGTAAATTTCCGGGAACGCACCGTGAAACAACCCGCTGATGAGGGGTCTTTCCCTCTCACGAGGGACTGGGTACGATCGAAACTCGCCGCCGGTGGTATCGGCACCGCCCAGATCGACCCGTTTTCCCACTGCAACGCCCGGTGCTGGTACTGCCCGGTGCGCTATCATCCGCAGCCTCCCGATGCCCGAAGGCACATGCCCATCGCCCTTTTCGAAAAGATCCTCCGGAACCTTTGCGAAGAGAGGGACAGAAAGGGCCTTGTCAGCCCCGCCTTCAATTTCATCTATACCGCCCACTATAACGAAATCCTCCTCTACAGGCACCTCACGGATATGTTCGAGGTACTGCGCAAACACGGGCTGAGAACCCTTGTCCTCACGAACGGCATCGCCCTTACCCCTCAGAAGGCGGACCTCATCGCCCGGTATGATGACGTCGTTGGCGGGCAGGTCTGCATCAACATCAGCGCCTTCGAACGGGACCGGTGGATCGCGAACACCATCGGCGGCAACGGCGCCTCTCCCGCCACGATGCGCCGGACCTTCCACCGCACCATGAAGAACATCGAATATGCGTCCCAACACCTCCGCGGCGTCTCGATACAGGTGAATGAACCCGATCCAGAGCAGGCCGCGCACCAGGTTGATCTCGCCCGTCAGATGTTCCCCAACGCCACCGTCCGGTCCGTTACGAGCCTCTCCGACCGGGCCGGCATACTTCATGAGGCCGGCATTCTGTCCAACCGTGAGGACATTGCCCGAAAAAGCGCCGGGAAGTCCTCCGTCACGGGTTGCGGCAACACCTTTACCGGCATCGACGGCCGCCACTTCGGCTGGCTCCACGTCAACGCCCTGGGCAAGGCCATCCTGTGCTGCGACGACTACCACTTCGACTACACATTCGGGGACTTCAGGACGGACACCCTGCGGGACATCTGGCTCTCCGACCGCCACGCAACCATGATCGAACGCTCCTTCCGCGAGATCTGCACCCGGTGCTCGATGGCGGTGTGGAGGTAGAGGCGGCTTGAGGGGAAAGACGGCTTGAATCGCTTGAGTGGCTTGAATCGCTTGACAGGCTGTTGACAAAGTGATTTCTGAAGACGATTCGTGCTGTTTCGTCATTCCGGCGAAGGCCGGAATCCTGGAAAAACGAGGGGTTAGAAAAACATCTGGATTCCGGCCTTCGCCGGAATGACGTAGAAAATGGGTTTATCAACAGCCTGTTGACGGTTAGAAGAAAAGACTGACGGGATTGACATTCTCGAAGATGCCCAGGCGTTTGGTGCTTTTTCGTTTTCAATTGGCCGTTGCTTTGATAGTATGTACACATTCACGTTTGAATGCTGAAAAGAAACGGTGATCGCTTGGCGTTTTTTTAACTCTCAACAGGCTGTTGACAAAGTGATTTCTGAAGACGATTCGTGCTGTTTCGTCATTCCGGCCTTCGCCGGAATGACGTAGAAAATGGGTTTATCAACAGCCTGTCAAGCGATTCAAGCCGTCTTTTCGACGATGTTGAAAAGACCTCACGGAGGACAGGATGAAGAAGGTGTGGATTACTGCGCTGGTTAAGGATGAGGAGAAGATCGGGAAGCTGATGGGTGCCATGAAGCAGTATGGTCTTGCCGCCGACGGGCATTTTTGGGTGGATGACCTCACGCACATGGCGTGGCAGGCGCCGGCGGAGGAGCTCGTTAAGGCCGATGTGGCGCTCTGGATCATCGCCGGCAACGCCGCCGACGTGAAGACGCCTTCCATTGGTTTCGGTCTTTCGCTTCTTGCCATGAAGGTCTTCGCCGAAAAAGGACAGGGATTTCCTGTCATATTCGCTCCTACCGGCGATGTTCCAGCCGATTTTGAGCCGCCGACGCTCCTTAAAGGTGCGGAGACGATACCCCTTTCGAGCACGTCGCTGGGTGTCAGGGCGGTCTCTCTCGCCAACACCCCCATCAAGAAGATCGACAAGGAATACAATCTCAACGTCCACGGCCTTCCCGGGATCGGCCTGTGGCTAGAGGCGGGACCCGCTGCCTCCTTCGAGTGGCAGGGCGCCATGTTCGGCGTCCACGGCGGAGAGATAGACTTTCACGGCGTCGGCCCCGCGAACGGCGTGCCCGAGCGGGCCGTTCTCGAATACGCCCAGAAGGGTCTCAAGATCCAGCTCGGCAACGACGAGTTCATAGCCTGGGCCGTCCAGAACCGCCTCGACCCCGGCACCTCCTACTACGTCCGTGTCCAGGGAACCCCCGATAAGCTCCTATTCGGCCCCTACGCCCAAACGGAGGAGGCAGAGGTACACGTGGTGAAGCTGGTTTAAGTGACTATGTTATAGAACGGCCTTGCCCGACAGACAGTTAAAAGGCTACCATCTTTCTTGGATCTTAACAGTGGTGCAGGAACACCACGACTAAAAGAAAGGGAGGTAGCCAAATGAACAATCACA
>Ga0334890_1005678_pt1 | contig 10400 bp, 10 predicted proteins | sample GraSluR1_MG_3_FD_207220 | JGI IMG/M metagenome (GOLD analysis project Ga0334890, IMG submission 207220) | Sludge microbial communities from methane-producing bioreactor in Wageningen University, Netherlands - Granular Sludge_31_08-R1 | ecosystem: Engineered > Bioreactor > Anaerobic >... | reverse complement strand
TTAACGTAATTCCGGCTGATCATAGCGACAGATCTCCTTACGATATCCTCAGGATCGAGCGGCTTCACAATAACTTCCCTTATAGGTATCGGAGCCGGCTCGAGGGAGATTACGTTACGGAATCCGTTGGTTTTCAATTCACCCAGCGGTACCAGCTTGTTCCTGTAGCCCAGGTAGGTGACTTCGAGGTTTTTTGAGATCTCCCTCTCAGAGATCTTGATGCTGAATTCTCCATCGATGTTTGTGACAGTCGCAACATTGGTCTCCTTTACGGCTACAGTGGCGAAAATAAGAGGGGTACCGTTCTCGGCGTCAATTACCTTTCCACTGTAAGTGATAACATCCTGCTGGTCATTTGTTTCTCTGCCGGTTAAGGCAAAAGCGGTCTGCACGGAGAAAAGTGTCAGCAGTATGACCGCGGCAAGTGAGCAATTTCTGAATGATTTCATGGCATTGATTTATTAATTGGACAAATTTTAATGGTTTTTTGAACGATTAATGATTGTTTCATCACTATGACCGGTCAGAATCATTTTACCCTACCGGAAATAGTAAAATTATTTAATGAGTATTTGGAATCAATTACTCCCTACTTCGCTTTCGCGCAGCTTCAGCGAAGCAAAGTAGGGTTGGGGCAAAAAATTAATTTTTATTGGAACAACAATAATTTTCCCTATTTTTCTTTCCTGAATCAGTTATTCATAAGCGGAGTTGTTAAATATCGAAATGCCCTTATTGCGGGCTATTCTTACCTTACAGGCACTATATCAGGTAAGCCGGTGATACGTGGAATGCCGCCTGCTGTAAGCATGGAGCTGACAAACCACTGCAATCTGAGGTGCCCTGAATGCCCTTCAGGCTCCGGTAGCCTCACAAGAGAGAGAGGGTTTATGGAGATCGATCTGTTCAGGAGAGCATTAAATGAACTTGATCCATATCTTTTTTATCTGAACCTCTGGTTTCAGGGGGAACCGATGCTTCATCCGGATTTCTTTTCATTTCTTGAAATCAGGTGTAAATGCCGAAAAGTGGCCTCGACCAACGGACATTTCCTGACGGAAGATAATGCAGTGAAACTGGTGATGTCTGATCTTTCAAAGCTTATCATATCGCTTGACGGAATGGATCAGACAAGCTATGAAGCTTACAGGAGGGGCGGGGAGCTTGACAGGGTTATGAAGGGGATAAGGAACATATCGGAGGCAAGAAAAAGAAATAATTCCTCGCTGAAGATTGAGATACAGTTTCTTGTAAACAGGAAAAACGAACATCAGATACCGGATGTACGAAAATTTGCCGGCGAGGTGCAGGCTTCCCTCAAACTCAAGTCGATGCAGGTTATAAACAATGCCGGAATGGCGGAGTGGATGCCTGATGACAAAAAGTTCAGGAGATATGAGAAAGTGAACGGTACCTGGAAAATAAATAATCCATGGCCGAGGCGATGTGCAAGACTATGGTTCAATCCTGTAATTACCTGGGATGGGAAGGTTGTTCCATGCTGCTTTGACAAAAATGCTGATCATATTTTGGGAGATCTTAAAACACAGTCATTCAGGGAGATCTGGAATGGGCATGAATATCATGAGTTCAGGCAAAAGCTATTATCAAGCCGGGCTGCGATCGAGATATGCAGAAACTGTACATCGGGATTAAAAAAAGAGATACAATGTTAATCAAATAAATGTAGTAAATTGTAAAAGATTAAATTCCCTATATTATGAAGACTCTTAAAACCATTCTGATTTCGCTTGCAGGACTGATAATAATTGTCCTGGTTTCCGGTGTGATACTGATCACAGGAATTAAACGGGCCGCTATTCCCCAATATAGCGGCGAACAAACCATCACAGGGCTTACTGAAGAAGTTACCGTTTATCGCGACGAAAGGGGGATGCCCCATATTTACGCCGCCAATGAGCATGATCTCTATTTTGCCACAGGATTTATAACAGCGCAGGAGAGGCTCTGGCAGATGGATCTTATACGCCGTGCAACAACCGGACGTTTATCTGAAATCTTCGGTGATGAATATATCCAGACGGACCTGTTCCTGCGGAGCCTCGATATGACAACCAAATCGAAAACCATACTGGGCAAACACGGAAAAGATATGCTTGATCGTTTACAGGCCTATGCCGACGGGGTAAATGCATACATTAAGAAAGCAGGAAGAAAACTGCCGCCTGAATTCAGACTGCTTTCTTACAGGCCTGACGATTGGATACCGGAGGACATCGCAAACATAATTGGCTATATGGGCTGGGACCTGGCGGCCGGAAACCTTTCGGAGGATATCTTCAACTACAGGCTGATCGGGAAACTGGGAGAAGAAAAAGCAGCTGAGCTGATACCCGACTGGCAGGTGGAGAACGCGGTTGTCTTTCCCGGTTTTACTCTTAGTGAGGAGAGTCTCAGGGAGGCACAGCAGTTCATCGCATCGCTCGATAACCTTAAAGCACTTGGAGTGCATTCCTTCTCCGGAAGCAACAACTGGGCAGTGAACGGTGAGAGGAGCAATACCGGCAAGCCATTGTTCTCGAACGACATGCATCTTGGTCTGAACTCTCCGGGTATATGGATACAGATGCATCAGGTGATTCCGGGGAAACTGAATGCCACCGGTGTACTTGTGCCCGGCGAACCCTTTGTTGTGGCCGGGCACAACGAGAGAATTGCATGGGGTCCCACAAATCTGATGGTGGACGATATCGACCTCTATGCCGAAAAAATTAATCCTGAAAATGAAAATCAGTATTATTTTAACGGTGAATGGCGTGATATGATGATCAGGAAGGAGGTGATCAGGTCCAAAAAGGGGAGAGCGGACACCCTCATCCTGAGGTTCACTCACCGGGGACCAGTTATTTCAGGTTTCAGGGATATTGACGATGCCGTTCTCAGCATGAGATGGTCGGGATATGACGAGAGCGATGAGCTGAGATGTGTTTTCGAGCTTAACAGGGCAACATCATGGGAGGATTTTCTGTCGGCAATGGCGTTCTTCAATTCAGTAAGCCAGAATTTTGCCTATGCGGATGTTGACGGCAACATCGGAATTGCTACTGGAGGCGGAGTACCTGTAAGGAAAGGCCATGGATCAATGATCAGATCGGGTGAGACTGACGAATTTGACTGGAAGGGTTACGTTCCGCCTGACCAGCTTCCGTTCAGCCTTAATCCCGAAAACGGGTATGTCTCTTCTGCCAATAACAGAACTGTTACCAGCGATTATCCTTATTATATCTCATACAGATTCTCTGTTCCATACAGGATAAACCGGATAAGGCAGATGATCGAAGAAAAAGACAAGCTGGGGATCGATGACTTCAAGCGGATGATAACCGACCAGCGCTCTGATTATGCAGCGCTTCTTACACCTTTTATTTTGGAAATTAAAAAGCGGACCGGGGAAATGAGCCCGTTAGAGAAAGAAGCCCTCGGCGCTCTCGAAAAATGGGATTATGAAATGGACCCTGACAAAACCGAACCTGCAATTTTTGAATTTTTTACAATAAGTTTTGCCAGGAATCTGCTATCTGACGAGCTTGGTGAGTTGTATGAACAGCTGCCAACCTCAATAAGAGACTATTACATTTTCAAGATACTCAGTACGGGTCCTGACAACTGGGTGAATGATGTCAACACTCAGCAGGAAGAGAACCTTGAAGATATAGTATTCCGAAGTTTCAGGGATTGCATCAGCAATCTTGCAGAGGCTTACGGCGGGGCGATAAGCAACTGGAAATGGGGCAGTATACTTACGCTGACCCTTGAGCATCCTGTAGGTTCAGTAAAACTACTTGACCGCATTTTTGGATTTAATTCGGAGGCCTATCCGATAGGGGGGAGCAGTCATACGGTATGTCCTTCAACCTATTCGGGTGAATTTAAGGTGACTGACGGAGCATCCGAAAGGCATATTTACAATACGGCTGACTGGGATGAATCATTTACAGTGATACCGACCGGTGTTTCGGGTGTTCCCGGAAGTGAATTTTACCTTTCACAGACTAAAACCTATGTTGAGGGCGGCTTCTACAGGGACCATTTCTCGGATAAGGCTGTGAGAGAAGCTGCGGTATATGTACTGAAACTGAAACCCGGGCTATAGGATCAGACTGTCATGACGTCCTTCTCCTTTGCGGTCATCACTTTATCGACTCTGGCAGTAAAGTCGTTGGTCATGTTCTGAACATTATCGGCGGTCATCTTCTCAAGGTCCTCAGGAAGTCCTTCCTTAAGCAATCTTTTCAGCTCATCGTTTGCCCATTTCCTGGCATTTCGCAGGCTGATCTTTGCGGTTTCCCCCTCGTTACGCACCTGTTTAACAAGCTGATGCCTTCGTTCCTCGGTAAGAGGGGGTATATTGATTCTGATGATCTCGCCGTTATTGACAGGTGTCAGGCCTATATTGGCAGCCATGATTGCTTTTTCGATCACGTTGAGCATATTTTTTTCCCAGGGCTGGATCAGGATTGTTTTTGGATCTGGTGTGTTAATATTTGAGACCTGTGACAAGGGTGAGTTAACACCGTAATAGTCAACAAGGATACCATCCAGAAGAACAGGGGTGGCTCTTCCTGCCCGAAGTCTTGCCAGCTCATGCTCGAGATGTTCCAGGGCTTTCTCCATCCGTTCCCGTGTCTCTTCAAGTATAAGTTCAGTTTCTTCGTTCATATGAGAGAGGTTAGTTAATAACAGGTTACAGGAAAACAAAATTAATAAAATGGTTTAAATGTCAAAATTCAGACTGAAATCAGGGTTCCGGTATCAGCTCCTCTGATCACTTTTAACAGGTTGCCGGGGACATTCATATTGAAAACGATCACGGGCAGTCTGTTCTCACGGCAGAGGGTAAAGGCGGTTGAGTCCATTATCTTAAGTTTGCGTTCGAGGGCTTCCCCGAAGGAGATTCTTTCGAATCTTACTGCGTTACTGTATTTCTCAGGATCAGCGGTATAGACTCCATCGACCCTTGTTCCCTTGAGGATGATATCAGCTCCTGTCTCAACAGCTCTGAGTGCTGCGGCAGTGTCGGTAGTAAAAAAAGGATTACCTGTTCCTCCGGACAGGAGGCAAACTGTTTTGTTTTTCATGGCTTCAACCACCCTGTCCCTGTTATAGAGTTCACCAACAGGCTCCATTCTCAGCGATGTGAATACTTTTGCCCTGCCACCGAGCTTATTGATAACGCTTTCCAGAGCCAGGCTGTTGATCACGGTAGCAAGCATTCCCATCTGGTCACCTTTAACCCTGTCATAGCCTGATTCGGCCCCGCTGATGCCCCTGAAGATATTCCCGCCTCCGATAACCACTGCCACTTCAGTGCCGGTATCCACTGCAGAGATTATCTCGCCGGCGTACTGCTCCAGCACTTTTTCGCTGATGCTGGCGGATCCATCTCCGGCCAGGGATTCTCCACTCAGCTTTAATAAGATTCTGGTGTATTTCATAAAATTTATAATTCGATCCTGTTGTTTCTTTTAAACAGGCTGCTTTTCTGAATGACGAAAATAATAAAATGAATTGACAATCTTCTTCTCAGCAGTTTAATCTCTGTATGAAAGAAAAGGCGCCCGTTGACAGGCGCCCTGTAATTATATTATGAACGTGTGAAGCTAGAGGTTAAGTGTACACCTTCTGAAGGCAGTCACTGTAAGATCCCTGTCTATTGACTGGAGATACTGCTTAACCGTCATTTTATTGTCCTTGATGAAATCCTGGTTCAGAAGGGTGTTCTCACGAAAGAATTTACCAAGTTTGCCCTGTGCTATTCTCTCAAGCATCTCTTCAGGTTTTCCTTCCCTGCGGGCCTGTTCCTTTCCTATCTCTATCTCCTGGGCGATTACCGAAGGAGGGACGTCGTCCTTGTCGACGGCGACGGGGCTCATGGCTGCAGCCTGCATGGCCACATCCTTATATACCTGAACATCAACTCCTGCCTTGTTGAACCCCACGAGGGTGGCAAGTCTGTTGCCCGGATGGATATACGCCTGTACATGAGCAGCTTCAATCTTTTCGTAATATGACAGTGACAGCTTCTCCCCGATTATTCCTACATATTCAACCACCTTGTCGCCAACGGTGGCTCCTTCCATTGGAAGTGATTTGAGTTCCTCGAGGTTCGCGGGATTCTTTCCCAGGGCGATATCCAGTATCTTTCCGGCAAGTGAGATGAAATCAGCATTTTTTGCCACGAAATCAGTTTCGCTGTTCAGAACGATCATGGCGCCCATCTGGTTGCCGGAGGAGGTCCTCGCCAGAACAACGCCTTCGGTAGCCTCTCTGTCAGCTCTTTTACTGGCAACGGCCTGTCCTTTCTTACGTATTATTTCTATTGCCTTATCGAAGTCGCCATTCGCCTCTTCAAGAGCTTTCTTGCAATCCATCATTCCTGCCAGCGTTACACTCCTGAGTTTCGCCACATCTGCGGCACTAATTGCAGCCATCTGTTTAATTTGTTGTTAGTTATAAAAGTATCCTCTACTGATCTTCTTCGCTGTCGTCTATTTCTGCAACGATCTCTTCTTCCTCTTCAAATTCCGGAGCCTTGTCATCGGCTTCATGTTCCTCCTCATCCTCCTCTTCATCTGCAATTGCATCGATAAGGGATTCCGGCAGGTCTCTCCTGGGCTCTTTGCGAGAGCCCGGCTTCTCTTTCATTGAAGGCTCCCTGTCTTTTTCCAGTTTTCTTTCATCCAGTCCCTCTTCAATAGCCTGACAAAGTATGCCGACTATGAGTGAAATTGATTTTGATGCATCGTCATTTGCCGGAATCGGGAAATCAATAACTGCAGGATCGGAGTTGGTATCAACCATTGCAAAAACGGGTATGCCCAGTCTTTTTGCCTCGCTAACTGCAATATGCTCCTTGCATACGTCAACCACAAATATTGCAGAAGGGAGACGTGTCAGATCAGCGATGCTTCCGAGGTTCTTTTCAAGCTTCGCCCTCTGTCTTGTAACCTGTAGTCTCTCACGCTTGGAGAGGTTCGAGAAGGTACCGTCGCCTGCCATCTTATCGATGGAAGACATCTTTTTTACCGCTTTTCTTATAGTGGGGAAATTTGTAAGCATACCCCCCGGCCAGCGTTCAGTAACATAGGGCATATTAATGTACCTGACTCTTTCTGCCACAATCTCTTTTGCCTGTTTCTTCGTTGCAACAAATAATATCTTCTTGCCTGAACGGGCAATCTGTTTCATGGCTGCAGCGGCTTCATCGATCTTAATAATTGTCTTTTCTAGGTCGATAATATGAATTCCGTTGCGCTCCATAAAGATATAAGGAGCCATTGCGGGATTCCATTTTCTTTTAAGGTGTCCGAAATGAACACCTGCATCAAGCAATTCCTGGAAATTTGTTCTTGGCATTTCTAATTTTTTATCGTTTACTGAACTGGAATCTCTTTCGTGCTTTAGGCCTGCCCGGTTTTTTTCTTTCAACCTCGCGGGGATCGCGCATCAAAAACCTGTTTGCCTTTAAAACAGGTTTATTCTCTTCATCGGCCATCACCAGGGCCCTTGATATACCAAGCCTCAGCGCTTCTGCCTGACCTTTTACTCCTCCTCCTTCGAGATTTACCCTGATATCATATTTATCGGAAGCATTAAGAAGAACAAGTGGCTGGGTAACGACAAACTGAAGAGTCTCGGTACTGAAGTACTCTTTGTAATCCCTGTCGTTTATGGTTATGTTGCCTTTCCCCTCAGCCATGTAGACTCGGGCAACGGCTGCCTTTCTTCTTCCAATAGCATTGATTGACTCCATACTTGTTTATTAGTTATTATTTAGTTCGATTTTTCTTGGCTTCTGGGCTTCATGCGGATGAGAGGGACCTGCGTAGACATGCATATTGCGATAAATAGCCCTTCCCAGGCGGTTTTTCGGAAGCATCCCCCTGACAGCATGCTCCACCAGTCTGATGGGATTCTTCTTCAGCATCTCTTCAGCAGAAGTGAACCTCTGTCCTCCCGGATAGCCGGTGTGCCTTACATATTCCTTGTCGGACCATTTAGTTCCTGACAATGAGACCTTTTCGGCATTTATTACTACTACATTGTCGCCACAATCAACATGAGGTGTGAAATTGGTCTTGTGCTTTCCCCTCAACATTGAAGCCACAACAGAGGCAAGCCGGCCCAGTATGGCCCCGTCCGCATCAATAATCACCCACTCTTTGTTCACAGCTGCCTTGTTAACCGATAGAGTCCTATAGCTTAAGGTATTCACTGTTAATTATTTTTTATATGAAACACTTGTACGTAAGTAAAACCCCGTATTTTGGGTCTGCAAAAATACAAACTATTTCAGAAAAAAAAACATATCACGATAGAAATTATTCCTGAAGATCAAAACAAAGCTTATTTTTATTACCGGTAACGGATAGCTGGAAGGGGTTGAGAAACATTAACGAATGAATAACGTGAAATCAGATCGGGTTCAATTCATGAAAAGGGGAAACAGAGTGCCACGCGAATTCTTTATGAGGGATGTCCTTGAAGTCGCTCCCGAACTGATAGGCAGTTACCTTGTGGTACGATCAGAGCGAGAGGGTATAAGGAGGTTCATTATTACAGAGACAGAAGCTTACAGGGGCATGGAAGATATGGCATGTCATGCAAGCAGGGGGAGGACGGGACGTACCGATGCCATGTATATGGAAGGCGGCAGACTTTACGTTTATTTCGTTTATGGAATGTACTGGATGCTTAATATTGTAACTGCACAGGAGGATAATCCTCAGGCTGTACTGATAAGAGGAGCGGGTGGAATAAACGGCCCGGGCAGATTAACGAGGGCAATAGGGATTGACCGCTCTTTTTATGGTGAGGACCTTTGCGTTTCTGAACGAATATGGGTTGAGAACAGGGAACTTAAACCCGAAATAAAATGCGGTCCGAGGATAGGGATTGACTATGCCGGGGAATACTGGCGTTCAAAGCCCTGGCGTTATTATACCGGATAGCGTACGGAGTCCGGCATTCCGTGTTCCGCGTTCAGCGTTCTCCATTCCGCCGCCCGAAGAGCCGGTCAAATTTGAGATGCAGGGTTGCGGAAGAGTCAAATCTCCTGAGGCGCGTATCGTAATAACCATCGAAGCCGATAAACAACTCAAAAAAGCTGTCAGGGATCAGTTTATAGCTTATGGTACCGGTGGCTATCCTCCGGTCAGGTATAATTGTGCCTTCCCCGAAGCCGGACACGGAACCGAAAATAGGGTTCCCATTGGGGGCATAGTAATTCCCTGCTATCCAGTATCCGGCTTCCAGATATAAGTTCCTGTATTCATAGTTAAACCTGAACCACTCGGCATGGCCAAACGATAACCCGGTTGTTGAACTGCCTGTTAATTCATCGCTTAAGAACAAGGTGTATTCAAAACCTGCGTTCCCGTATCTTCCCCCAAGGGGGCGGAAGCTAACCTTTGCACCTGCTGAAAGATTGAAGTAGGTCTCAACAGGTTCTGGATAATCACTTATCTGCCCTCCGAAATGTTTAAACTGTACCTGGAGGGGTATTTCAAAACCGAACAGATCATCGATAAGTGAAGAAGAATACCTGAATGACTCACCAACTGTGAAGACTTCTCTGACACTGTCTCCCCTGAAGATAAAATTTTCCCAGCTGAGCCAGGTATCATTGTAGAGACGATCACCTGAGAAATTAAGCTGAAGCCCTTCTTCTGCCCATTCATTATAGATTCTTTCCTTGTTGAAATGCGGATCATACATCCTGTGAGTGCCGCTTCCCGAAAGCGTTCCGAGAGTTAGAACCGCTCCCGGAGCAAAATGATATGTAGCAGACACCAGAGGCCTGAAAGCCGAAAACCTCCCGGCCCCGGAATAACGCAAAATATGAACACCAAGACTGAGTGAGAACCTTTCTGACGGAGAGTATATGAGTTCAGGCTGAAAGAAATAACCGGTCAGGGTGTATCCTTCAATCAACGGGTGGGTATATTCGTTGTTTTTGAAAAAATTCATGTTCCTGATCCTGAAAGAAAGGCTTTCACTATCACTACACCCGACGGCATCTTCCTGACCCGACACGGCAGGCAATATCCCGGACATGAAGAGAACGATCAGCGTCAGGTATCTCATAAGTCGGTCTTTTCAGCAAATGTAGCAAATTTATATCTTTTTGTGCCCCTCCTGAATTGTGGTTAAATAAGATGACAACTATGGGCTTCTGATATTTTTTTCCGTTATTTGTTCCCTTACTTATCAAATTTTCTTATATGAATCCAGTATGGTCGATCTACCGTAAATGGAACAATATTACCGGATGGTCTCTTTTTGTTTTTTCATCACTGGTATATATCCTCACAATAGAGCCAACGGTCAGTTTCTGGGATTGCGGAGAATTTATTCTCTGTTCATTCAGGTTGCAGGTT
>Ga0334890_1005675_pt1 | contig 10403 bp, 2 predicted proteins | sample GraSluR1_MG_3_FD_207220 | JGI IMG/M metagenome (GOLD analysis project Ga0334890, IMG submission 207220) | Sludge microbial communities from methane-producing bioreactor in Wageningen University, Netherlands - Granular Sludge_31_08-R1 | ecosystem: Engineered > Bioreactor > Anaerobic > Unclassified... | reverse complement strand
GTGAACGGTACACCTCAGGTCAGTGGTACTACTCCCAATGATTTCACTGACCCAGTTACCTATACCGTTACTGCCGAAGATGGCGTTACCACAAAAATCTGGACTGTGACTGTCACTGTTGAAGACCCCTTTGAGTTTAAAATGGTCAGTGCTGCTGCTGAATGGACATCTCTAGACTTAGCCTTAACTATCACATATTCCGGTCCCATAGAAATATTTAAAGATGATGATGGCTTTGGACTCGGAGCGGATCAATTTGGATTGGCTTTCGATACCGATGGCCCAGGTGATGAGGAAGCATATTGGATTGAGATTGACGATGGCGATAACAAAAAACTAATCGTCGCGTTCTTTGGTTATCCAGACACAAATGGTGGTGAAAGAACACTAACATATGTGCAAGGTGATGATTATCCAGTCAAAAACCTAGATGGAACTGACGCGAAAACACCCGATACGCTTGAAGTGACCATTCCCAGTAGACCTACTTGTATGGTTTGGGATGGTGCTACTGCCATTTGGACAGGCAATAATCTACATGTAACAGTCACCTACACAAATCATTTGAATGATCCAGCATCTTTAGGTGCTGATCAGTTTGACTTGACCTATTGGCCTGAGGGCGCTCCTGTAATAGTAAACGCGGATGAACTTCAGTGGGTTGATACCGATCCAGATAGAATCGTTCTTGTTTTTAACAACTACCCTGATACCAACAATGAAGGCGGAAACACTCCTTTGTACTACGAATCAAAAACCCATCCGTTGGAAGACGCCGAAGGTTTGGATGTGCTCACCCCAGACTCCATCGATGTTTCGGTTCCCAGCAAATAGCAACATCCTTTGCCAACAAGATCAACATTAGTAACACAGTTCGTTGGCAGAGAAAGGCGGAAAGCGTATGCGCATAAAAGGAAGAACATCATTTTGGATCTTCTCTGTCATTCTGCTGATGGCAGTGATCTTTATCGGTTGTATCGCCGAAGATCTTGTACATCCCGTTCGGATGACCGCGTATGTCGATCGAATCGATTCCGATCCTTTTTTTGGCTTTTCAGAATACCGCCTTACTGTCAATCTTCGTGGCAGCGCAGCCACAGTCGACATTTACGAAGGTGAAGAGTTTCTGGAAAGCTTGCGCGCAAGGTCAGTGATCCATCATTGGCCGTTGGTCACCGATATTGAAAGCCGATCGATCACATTGATCGCGCGAAACCACCACGGCAAAAGTCTTCGGGAGATCTCGGTCCCCTTGGATCCCGGGTCGAATGGGCTTCCCGTCAAAACAGAATCTGAATACCGTGATACAGACAACACAGGACTCTACTATAAGGCTGCAAATGTCTGGCATTTCTACTCCTTCCGCCATATGGGCGCTCAAACCGCAGCGTATCGAAGGGATATCCGAAACACGGTGCAAGTGCTTCCGTCCGATCAGAACCTTGTTCTGGTCACGGTGGGCGGGGTTCCACGCGCGTGTACGCTGGAGGGTTTTCGTGCCGATCCCGGAAATGCGCAAGCCCTTGATCTCTTTGCGCAGGACCATTTTGCTTTTCCGCAACGGGTGGTGAACTTGGGAGAACGATTTTGGTTCAATCCCCATACCCGATCCAGAATCGAACCGACTCGCATGATTCGCGCAAGCGCGTCCGGTGATGGGCAAACTCTGATCGTTGCGGTTTCCTATTCAGCCCCATTGGCAGATCAAATCCAACACGTGGATCCGAGACAATTCCACCTGGGAACAGGTGGCCAACCCCTGCAACCGGATCAGTTGGCTTTGGGAGTTGCCTCGAACCGGCTGATCCTTCGTTTTGAGCAGTCAACCCTCGAACTGGAAGACTTGCAGTCCCTATCCTATACCCAAAGCACACATACAGAACACCGCTTGAAAGACCATTCGGGTGTATTGGAGGTCCAAAGCCCGGATACGATCAGCATCACAGATGCTCAGGAATATGAACTCACGCTGGAGGCCAACCCCAATGAAGGCGGGACCCTGAACGGCGCGGGATCCTATGAACCGGGTGATTGGATAGCCCTCACCGCACAACCCAATGCGGGATTTCGCTTTGTCCGATGGACCCAGGATGGATCGTTGATCAGCAGTCAGGCAGACTTTCCCTTCACCATGCCTGCGCAACACACAACGCTGTTGGCGCACTTTGAAGAAGAAGCCGCCCAGTGCACGATCACCGCTCAATCTGATCCCGAATTGGGGGGAGAGGTACGAATCGATGATGGCGCATGGGGCATAAACCAAAGTGTAACGGTAAACAGAGCAACCCAGGTCACTCTGGTGGCTCGGGAGAATACCGGCTATACCTGGGATGGCTGGTATGATGGCGCGACAAGAGTGAGTGCCGATAAGCGCTTTTCGTTCCAGGCAACTGCCAGTAAAACGTACAGGGCTAAGTTCAACCCGGAGTCTCCGGGACCCCAACCGATCCAAGTCGGTCCACAAGCGCTGCTTGAGGAACAAGTCATTGCTTCGGGTGATGGCGGTGTTGTTCAGATCAACCAGCCGGGCCATCCTTTGCACGGTTTGGAACTGAGCGTGCCTCCGAATTCCTACGACGGTCTCAGAACTTTCCGAATCTCATCGGCCGATATTCTGGACCATGCGTTCGGAGACCGATTCAATCCGCTCACCCCTATGATCATTGTGGAGAACGGTGGCGGGTATTCAGATGAGATGATGTTGGTGGAGATTCCTGTGGTCGTGCCCGAAGACCACTTTGCCATGGCATTCCTCTATGACCCTGTGACAGGACAATTGGAAGGGATGCAATTGATTTCTGCAGAAGATGGAAAGATCCTGATCGGAACTCGCCGGTTTTCGATGTTCACTGTGACCGGTATTTCACAGGCTCTTCTGGACTCCTACATCGAACAAGGCATCCATTCAGGTTTTCAGCCGGGAGTGGACGATTTCAGTTTTGCGAACAGAGGTTCCTTTATCAGTCCGTATGGGCATTGCGCTGGACAGGCGATTGGAGCGATGTGGTACTACGCAGAAAAGAAAGCGGAGAGCGGCTCTTTGTGGGGAATGTATGACAACAATTTCGGGGATTTGAGCACGCCGGATTTCTGGCTGGATGATTCCTGGGCGTATCGGTTTTGTGCGGTGATCCAAATCAAGTTAGATTTTACCAACTTTGCGTCCACTTTCTTCGCTAACATTCAGGGCTATGTGTTGAAACAGATCGATGGAAGATGGCAGTTGGTAGAAGTTCCCGGGATCGGTGATACAGGAACAAGGAATCTTTTCGCCCTTTCTATGCTCTTGACCGGAGAACCCCAGTACATTGGAGTCCGTAACATGCAAGTTGGTGGCGGCCATGCAATGGTGGCCTATTCGGTCACACAAGACGCGATTGGTATCGCCGATCCCAATTACCCGGGAATGCGAAACAGAAAGGTGTACTATTCTGACGGTCAGTTTCAGCCCTACTCTTCTGGTGCCAATGCTGAGGATATTGCGGCGGGCCAAGGAAAACTGTATGATTGGATCCGGTTTGTGTCAAACAGGACGATGATCGACTATGGTTTGGTGGCTCCGCTTTGGGAACAGGTCCTTGATGGCACAATCGGGAATGACTTGTTCCCTGATAATTATGCGGTCCGTTTCAGAGACCCATCTACAAATGAAATACTGCCGCTTGTCGATGGGCACATCCACAATGAACCCAAACTGATCACGTGGTTGTCTGGCGAAAGAACCATCCATGTATATCGTAACCAAACCCGACTGGAAGGATCCACTACACAAATGGAAATCGATTTGGTACCGGGTGCGAACCTTCTTGGATTCGCGGTATGGGGAAGACCGCCAGCCTTACCTTTGAGGTATATTGATTTCCATTACTTCAATGTCTACTATGGATCCATCCACAATGCCACTCAAGATACATGGCATCTGAGCTTCGCCGACGCGCACGACCAAGCGGATGCCGGAGATGAAATCGTTGTGTATCCAGGAACCTATGATAGTTTCGAGATTGATAAGAGTCTTACAGTACGAAGCGCCCATGGCCCCGAAAACACAATCATCGATGGAGGTGTCATTTCGATCCAAACACCCCCATTCGAACCTGATGCGCCTGAACTGGAAATCCACATCTCGGGATTGACCATTCAAAACAGCCCTGTGTTCGGAATCCAGTGTTATGTCAACCACCCTGTTGCACTCCATATTCACGAGAACCGAATCATCAATAATCGACGGGCGGGAATTCTGATCCACCAAAATGATATACTCACAGACCGGGTTGTTCATGGGAACATATCGATCATCGGGAACACGATTCAAGGAAATCAGCTAGAGGGATCCCGGATACGTACAACTGCTGATGTGACGATTAAAGAGAATGTGATGACCGGAAATGGTTTTGCGGAAGGCTATACGGGTTCGCAATTATCTGGCATTCATGTGAGTCGAGCCAGAAAAGTCTGGATCGAGGACAACACCATTGAAGACCATCAAGGACATGGGATATACTTCTCGGATCTTCGAAGCGATCTGGACATCCTCGGCAATCGGATCCAAGACAACCATCGCGGAGGCGTGTGGTTGTATGGAACTGGAAGCCAATCGGATCCAGGGATCAATGTGACGATTTCCGATAACACCATATCCCGCAATCGCTTATTTGGTGGCCTTTCTTTGGGCTGGTCTCAGTATGAGAGCGTAGGGCAACTCACCATCACCAACAACACGATCGAGGAAAACGTGCCTCACGGAATCAGCGTGGGCGGGGATCCTTTCGATACGCAGATCATCAATAACACCGTCAAGGAAAACAGAACAGGTGACGGTGGAGCGACCGGCGGTGGAATCAGGTTTAGTTCTTCTGCGGGCACCCACGCAATCAATGAGAACGTTATTTCGTACAACTCCTCACACTGGGTAGGTGGGATCAGTATCCAATGTCCCAACTCAACCGTCACTGTCCAAGGGAACACCATCCATCACAATGCTGCACTTAATGGAGCCGGCATCAGTTTCGCCTACTGCACCGATTCAACGATCACAGTTCAAGGAAACACCATCCATCACAACGCCGCTCGTGAAAAAGGAGGCGGCATCATGGTTTACGACAATTGTGACACGATCACCTTGACTGGAAATAGCGTTCATCACAACACCGCTGGGGATGAGAACGACAACAGTCCAGGATATGGTGGTGGAGTTTATGTGCATACTGGCAGCGACGTCTTCATCACGGGAAACTCCATCTATGATAACCATGCAAAAACACGGGGAGGCGGCGTGTACGGCTGCGCATCCAATTGGGAACGCGATGCGGTTGTCACCGTGAATGGAGAATCCAGAACGGTACGCCGTCATTCGCCTCCATTTGAGGAATCGTCAAACACATACGATGGCAATACACACGGAGACCCATTCGAAGCTTGGGGACCCGGAGAAGACAATGTGTGCATAGAAGCGGGGTATGATGTGACCCTGCCCTGATGAGAATCCCATCAGGTGCTAAAAGTCAATAAATCAAGGGTGCTGGAAAAGCCCTAGGGATTGGGTTTACGATGAGGCAATCTTTGATCACAGTACAGAAAGGTGGAAAAACCTATGCGGATTAAAGGAAGAGGATTCTTCTGGGTGATTTCAATCGTGCTATTGGCGGGAGCTATCATTGTAGGTTGTATCGCCGAAGACTTTGTTCTTCCCGTTCGGATTAGCGGAAAGGTCGATCGAATCGATACTGACACCTTTTTTGCCTTTTCCGAATACCGCCTCACAATCAATCTCCGTGGAAGGGCCACGTCGGTGGAGATCTACGAAGGGGATCAACTTCTGGATACTGTGCCTGCAATGCCGGTGATCCACCTTTGGCCTTTGGTCACAGATATCGGTAGCCGGTTCATCACTTTGGTGGCCAGAAATCCCCAAGGAAAGAGCCTTCAGGAGATTACAGTTTCCTTGGAGCCCGACACAAGCTGGCTCCCCGCATCTTCCGCGCAGGAGGCCCGCGAAGCGGAAAGCGCAGGGCTCTACTACAAAGCTGGAGATATCTGGTTGTTCTACTCCTTCCCCTACATGGGATCGAAGAGCGGCGCATACCGAAGAGCGATCCGAGATGCCATACAAGGCATACCCACCCAGGAAGTCTGGGCATTGGTCACCATTGCCGGTTCTCCCTGGGTTTGCTCATTGGAAGACTTCCGAGACAACCCGGCGAATGTCATCCCGCTGGAAAACATCGAGCCTCCCGAAGCTTTTCCAGAGCGTGTTGTGGACTTTTCCCAAAAGCGATGGCTGGACCCTGCACAGTCCCAATGGCTGGATCCTGCGGAGATGGCACAAGCAACGGCTGAATCGGACGCGGAAGGAATCGCAATCACACTGACCTATACCCATCTCCTGATGCCTTCCTTGTCCCTTCTCGATCAAACCCAGTTCCGACTCACCCAGGCAGGTGAATCGGTCTTTCCCAACACAATCCATCCAGGCGCTACAGGCACGCAATTGATTCTTCAGTACGACCCACTTCCTCTAGGAGCATCTGGTATCCAAACACTTTTCTATACACAAAGCGAGGATGGAGAAAAACGCTTGAAAGACTACTCGAACCTCGTGGACGTGAAAGCCAATGACGAACAGCCAGTTGTGGTCACGCAGAAGTTGACCTTGACACTAATATCCAACCCGACAGAAAGTGGAGTCCTCTCTGGAGAGGGAGAATATCATGAGGGAGAAATGGTTGTCATCACTGCCACACCTCATGAAGGGTATTTCTTTGTAACCTGGACAATAAATGGTGAAGTGGTCAGCACAGATTCCGAACACACCTACACGATGCCGGCGCAGAATACCACCTTGGTCGCGAACTTCTTCGCTCCAGTAATGGTCCGTGTCAATAGCGGGACCTTCCAGATGGGAGATGAGGTGGGGGATCTATCGGATTGGGCTTATGCCACACCCGTACACCAGGTTACCTTGACTTACGACTACTGGATCGGTAAGTACGAAGTGACCTTCGACGAATATGACGCCTTCTGTGATGATACAGACAAAAGCGAACCCGATGACGAGGGCTGGGGAAGAGGCAACCGTCCAGTGATCAACGTAAACTGGTGGGATGCGATTGCCTTTTGCAACTGGCGTAGTGAACAGGAAGGATTGCCCGTTGCCTACCGTTTGCAAGGGGAAGAAGATGAAGGAAGCCTTTTGAATGCTGCTGGAAACGTTACAGAAGATATCACACAGGTGGTTGGGTATCGGCTGCTCACGGAAGCTGAGTTTGAGTACGCAGCAAGTGGCGGGCACAACGCAAATGATCCGAGATTCCTTTATGCAGGAAGCGACACCATTGATGAAGTGGCGTGGTATAGTGATAATTCCGATACCTACGGAGCCGGTCAGAAAACCCAACCGGTAGGCGGAAAAGATGCGAACGAACTGGGCTTGCATGATATGAACGGAAATGTGTGGGAATGGTGCCATGACTGGTGGGGGGTTTACACGCCCACAGCAAAGATCGATCCCATAGGCCCATCCACCAGTTCGGACCGTGCGGCGCGGGGCGGCAGTTGGCACAATAGTGCGGCACGCTGTAGGGTCGCTGATCGCGGCAGCGGTACTCCCGACGATCGCGACTCCGGTCTGGGCCTACGCCTCGCGAGGACAGAAGGGGTAACCAAAGCCGTCATCACAACAGAATCAAGCCCGACTACGGGAGGAGAAGTACAGATCAACCAAGGAGATTGGGATTCACAACAGAGTTTACTTGTTGAAATAGGAAGCACCGTTTCCATAGATGCGAAACCCAATGAAGGCTATCACTTTGTCAACTGGTCAAAGGATGATACAGAGATCAGCACGCATACCAACCACACCTACACCATGTCAGCCGAGAATGTGACCTTGGTGGCAAACTTTGAAGAAGTAGGAGGACCCGCGGATCCTGGTGAGATGGTCCGTGTCAATCGCGGGACCTTCCAGATGGGGGAGTGGGGAGAAGATATACCGAGTAGCAGACCCGTACACCAGGTCACCTTTACCTACGACTACTGGATTGGCAAGTACGAAGTGACCTTCGACCAGTACGACGCCTTCAGTGATGATACGGCAAGCTACAAACCCAGCGACGAGAACTGGGGAAGAGGGGACCGTCCAGTGATCCGAGTAAACTGGTGGGATGCGATTGCGTACTGCAACTGGCTCAGCGAACGAAACGGACTGGCCCGGGCCTATGACAGCAATGGCAACCTCCTGAACCGGAATGGAGAGATCACAACAGACATCACGCAAGTGGAAGGGTATCGACTGCCTACAGAAGCGGAATGGGAGTATGCCGCCTCTGGGGGACATCAAGCCCTGCCCATACCGCCGAGATTCCTTTATGCAGGAAGCGACACCATTGATGAAGTGGCATGGTATACAGGAAATTCGGATGCAGACGGAACCGGTCGGAAAACCCAACCAGTAGGCGGAAAAGACGCGAACGAACTGGGCTTGCATGACATGAGCGGAAATGCCCGGGAATGGTGTCATGACTGGTCTGGTACTTACACAAGTTCAGCAAAGACCAATCCCATAGGCCCATCCAGCGGTACGCACCGCGTCAGACGGGGCGGCAGTTGGTATGTCGAAGCGCAGCAAAGCCGAGTCGTCTACCGCAGCAGCGTAACTCCCAACACTCGCAATGCCTATCTGGGTTTCCGCATTGCGAGGACAGAAGGGGTAACCAAAGCCGTCATCACAACAGCATCAAGCCCGACTACGGGAGGAGAAGTACAGATCAACCAAGGAGATTGGGATTCACAACAGAGTTTGCTTGTTGAAATAGGAAGCCCCGTTTCCATAGACGCGAAACCCAATGAAGGTTATCTCTTTGTCAACTGGACGAAGGATGATACAGAGATCAGCACCCAAACCAGCCACACCTACACCATGCCTGCAGAAAATGTCACCCTTCTAGCCAATTTCGAAGAGTTTGGAGAACCGGTGACGATTCGGTCCAAAGCCTTTCCCAATTTCGGGGGACTGGTGGGAATGGATGACCAGGACCTGAGCGAGACATTGGAAGAAGATATTCCTGCCGGCCAAAGTGTGACCTTGAAAGCCCAACCCTTTGAAGGGTGGGTGTTCTTGGGCTGGTGGGAGGCCGGGGTGGATCCGGAAGATGAGAACCAGCCTCTGGATTTGCAAGAAACATGGATCTACCAACCCGATAGAGATATCGACCTCATTGCGCTCTTTGATCCGAATATCGATGGAGAGACAGAATGGGATTTTCAAGCGACTTTGACCTTGCAACTTGACCCGTCTCCGATCGTATTGGGCACTTCCGGAAGCGGAACGGTCACGATCACGCAAGATCCAGTACGTATGGTCGGATCGGCTACCATTCCTGCGCCTGATCCATCTTCTGTTTCTGAAGCCTCTGTTCGAGGTATCCTTGCCTTTGGTCTTCGAAGAACCCTGGTGAAAGCCTTCCCCGCCCTTGCTCCACCCCAAACCCAGAAAAGGGTGGAGATCCCTTCAGAGAACATCATCCGCATTCGAGGGCCGGAGAACGGAGAATTCATCATGGACTATGATGTCACATTTCATGATTTTGATCCAGAAGATCCTTATGATTCTGCAGTAACACTGGCTTGGGCGCAGTTCGGGGTAGGGGATGAGCATTATTACATTGTCGTAGAAATCGATCCAAAAAGCCTAGATCCTCAAGAAGTTGAGTTTCGAGTGAATCTATTGTACGTCACAGATGAAGAACAAGAGACACAGGAGGACATCACGGGTCATCTGGATGCAATCATAACTCCTCGTCCGCAAGAACCTTAGCGCTTCTGACTCCTGAATCTTCGGCACGAACCAAAAGAATCCGAGAACGCGACAGTTTGCGTTTGAAAAAGAGGATAATGATCTGTTTTCTCCCTCACCGTGGCGCCTAGTTGGGTTTGTGAAAGGCTGATCCATTCGTGGTATAATTGGGCATCGAACGGGGGGTTTGTTCCTGAATGGATTGGATGGATCGAGTACGTAAGGTATCCTTTTATCTCTTTTTTTTCATCGGATTGTTCTCCATCTTTTGGTATGTCGTACCAAGGCATGAATATGATATGGGGGCTTCTCCTGTTGCTTTGGGGTTTGATGAGCGTTATGTGGGCGAGATGGCAAGTTTTTATCTCATGCACGACGCAACGCAAATGGGACCTAGGAGTTCTCGTGTTATCTATGTGTTTGACTTCTCGGTCCATTCGATAGATCAGCTTGAACCCTCTTTAGAGAGCCGCAAAGGGCATAAAGTCATTTTTTTCGAGCAACCACCGGATTCTTTGAATCCGCAACGGTTAGCTGAAATGCTGGATCGATATGAGATTACGGTTGGTTTTTTGGAAATGAACCCCGTGAGCGAATTGGTTCGGCAGTCATT
>Ga0334890_1005672_pt1 | contig 10407 bp, 6 predicted proteins | sample GraSluR1_MG_3_FD_207220 | JGI IMG/M metagenome (GOLD analysis project Ga0334890, IMG submission 207220) | Sludge microbial communities from methane-producing bioreactor in Wageningen University, Netherlands - Granular Sludge_31_08-R1 | ecosystem: Engineered > Bioreactor > Anaerobic > Unclassified... | reverse complement strand
GCCGTCTTGCCCGATGGAAGCTCGCGCCGCATAGTGCGCTGCGGGTGGCCGGACGCGCCGGCTGCAGTAGGTGGTTTTGTCGAGGATGCTGCCATGTGTAGCAACGTGCGGAGAGTCGATCGCATATCGGTGCTGCTGGTGACGGGGCTCGTTACGGCGGGATGCCAGACCGCCCCGCAGACGAAGCGGCTGGACGTCGTGGAGACGATCCACGGCGTGCAGGTTGCCGACCCGTACCGATGGCTGGAAAACGAAGACGACCCGGAGGTCGACGCCTGGCTGGCCGCCCAGCACCGATACGCCCGAACGTTCCTCGACGCCGCCCCGCACCGCCCGCACCTGGAGAAGCGGCTGACGGAGCTGCTGACGTACACGCAGATCTCCCGGCCCGCCGTGTACCAGACGCGATACCTGTTCCGCAAGCGAGAGGGCAACCAGAACCAGGCGGTGGTCTTTGTCCGCGACGGGAGCCACACCGCGCCCGCCCGTCCGATCCTGGATCCCAACACGTGGAGCGAAGACGGCACCGTGGCCCTGGACTGGATGCGGCCGACGCCGGATGCGTCCCTGATCGCATACGGCAAGAGCGAGGGCGGCTCGGAAAAGAGTACGCTCTACGTGCTTGACGTGGTCACCGGGCGACACCTGGACGACGTCATTCCGCACACGCGATACAGCAGCATTGCCTGGGACCCGGACTACAAGGGATTCCTCTACACCCGCTATCCCGAGCCGGGCACGGTGCCGGAAGGAGACGAGAACTACTACAAGAAGCTCTACCACCACCGCCTGGGCGACAACTGGCGCAACGATCCGCTGGTCATCGGCGACCTGCGAACGAAGGAGGAAATGTTGAGCGTGTCGCTCACCTCGGACCGCCGATACGTCCTGCTCGGCCGCACGGTTGATTGGGCAAAGAACGACCTGTACATCCGGCCGGCCGGGTCCCGTGAGTCGTTCCGGCCGATCGTCGAGGGGCAGGACGGCCTGACCGGCGGCGACACGTACGACGGCATGCTCTACCTGAAAACCAACGTGGAGGCGCCGCGCTACCGCATCGTCCGCGCGCCCGTGGATGAGCCCGGCCCGGACAACTGGGTTGACGTCATTCCGCAGCAGCGCGGCGTGATCGAGAGTTCTTCGATCATCGGCGGAAGGTTGTTCGTGATGGTGTCGGAGGACGTGCATTCACGGCTGCTCATGTACTCACTGGACGGGAGGCTCCTCAAGGAGTTCGACCTGCCCACGCTGGGCACTGCCGGCGGCGTGAACGGCGAACCGGACGGCGACGAGATGTTCTTCTCGTTCCAGTCCTTCGCGTATCCTCCGACGAACTTCCGATACCAGATCAGCACCGACACGCTGGACGTGCTGGAGCAGGCCGAAGTGAATGCAGACTTCACGCAGTTCCAGACGGAGCAGGTGTGGTACACCTCCAGGGACGGCACGCAGGTGCCCATGTTCATCATCAGCCGGAAGGACCTGGAGCGCAACGGCGACAACCCGACCCTCCTCTATGGGTACGGCGGGTTCGACGCGAGCATGACGCCCGGGTTCTCCACGCGGCAGATTCCGTGGCTGGAGGCCGGCGGCGTCTACGTCATCGCAAACATCCGCGGCGGCGGTGAGTTCGGCAAGGAATGGCACGAGGCGGGCCGCCTGGAGAAGAAACAGAACGTCTACGACGACTTCATCGCGGCCGCGGAGACACTCATCCGGCTGGGCTACACCCGCCCCGAGAGACTGGCGATCATGGGCGGCAGCAACGGCGGACTGCTCGTCGGGGCGTGCCTGGTGCAGCGTCCCGAGCTGTTCCAGGCGGTGGTCTGCGCCGTGCCGCTGCTCGACATGGTCCGCTATCACCACTTCGCCATCGCCCGGCTGTGGATTCCGGAATACGGCTCGGCCGAGGATCCGGAGCAGTTCCGGTGGCTCTACGCCTCCTCGCCCTACCACCACGTGAAGGACGGCGTGGACTACCCGTCCGTGCTCCTGACCACCGGCGCCTCCGACAGCCGGGTACAGCCGATGCACGCCTTCAAAATGGCAGCCGCCCTGCAACATGCCACCGGCAGCAAACGGCCGATCCTGCTGCGCGTGGAGGAAAAGGCCGGCCACGGCCAGGGCAAGCCGCTCTCCAAGCGAATCGAGGAAGCCGTGGACACATGGGCGTACCTGATGACGCAGTTGGGCGTTCCGGCGAAGTAGGTCGCACGTCGGAGCCCGCAGCGTGGCGCCCGAACGCTTAGACGGCGTCTCCCGTGGCGGTGACGCACTCCATCACAGCCACGGCGAGCTCGACCAGAGCAGCAGGGTTGACCTGTTCGACGCGATCCCTTGCCGTATGAATCACGGACTTCATGAGGTGATCGTCTCTGTCCGACGTGAAGGCCACAGCCGGCACACCGTTCATGACAAACAGCGAATGATCTCCCTGAACCCAGGGCTTGCCGGGCACAAGCCCTCGATGCTCGGAAAGCCGCCGCTCCCAGAAAAACCGTAACGGTCCCGGGCACTCGTAGAATGAGTACGCGGTCTTGCCCACGCGGTAGCCCACATCGTCCAGGTTGACGGCTATACGGATGTCCGACCAGCGGCCCTGGTTGGCCGCCCAGTAGTTCATCTGGCCGGAGGCCGCGTAGTAGTCCTCACCGTTGAGGATGGCAATTTCCACGGTCAATTGCCCGGCGTACTCCCTCAGCAACTCGCCGACGGCCAGCAGGGTCGCCACGCCGGAGGCATCGTCCAGGGCGCCGGGGGTACCCTTGCGGGCATCAACGTGGGCGGTGAGAACCACGCGCTGCGGGCAGGAGCCCCGTTTCGTCGCAATCACGTTATGGCCCCGGGCCGGTATGCGCCGGGTCGTAAACGCCAGGCGAACGGGCCTGCCAACGTGCCCGAGCAGCTTCACCCCCGTCGTATCCTTCACGTAGACGGAGGGAATGTCGAAATCACCATCCTCGAACATGGGAAAGGGGTAAAGGGCCCCGACGAGATCCGGCCGCCGGCCGGTAGCGGCGATGATCGCGACCGGCCGCTTCTCTTCCAGACGACGAATGATCTGCTGGTGCCTTGCGGGGTTGTAGAACACGAACCCCTTGGGGAACAGCGGCTCGCGGGCAAGGCCGCCGTGGATCAGTACGATCTTCCCGGCCAGGGCCTTCCTCCGCAGATCGCTCAGACGCGTGGCTTGCGTCAGCGGCGCCTCGCCGTCGAACGGCAGAGAGTAGGGGCCGGCATAGGCGCGGAACGCAGCGGTGCCGGCCTTCAATCGGACCCGACCGCCCACCCAATCCATGCAACGAAACGCCGGGCATTCGACCTGCCACCCCATGGACTCAAGCGTTTTTTGCACATAGGTCGTCGCCGCCCGGTTGCCGGGGCTTCCCGTGCTGCGATCGGTGATTCGGTTGCACAGACGGTCCAGATGCGCGCCAATGCGCCGGATCAGTCTTGTTCTGGTCATGACTCAATCCTCCGCAACCGCCGGCGATGCGAGGAACTCACGCAGATAGCGGCCGGTGTGGCCGGTCCTGCACCGAGCCACCTGTTCCGGCGTCCCGGCCACCATCAGCCGGCCGCCGCGGCTGCCGCCCTCGGGCCCCAGATCGATGATCCAGTCGGCCCGCGCGATGACCTCGAGGTTATGCTCAATCACAACCACGGAATTGCCGTCCTCCACCAGGCGATCCAGGATGGCCATCAACCGTTCGATGTCCGCCAGGTGCAAGCCGGTCGTGGGCTCGTCGAGAACATAAAGATTGCCGGTTCTGCCCAGCTCCGCCGCCAGCTTCAGCCGCTGGCATTCCCCGCCGGACAGAGTGGAGACGGGCTGACCGAGCGTCACGTAGTCCAGGCCGACCTCACAAAGCAACTCCAGGGCCGCGTGGATGCGGCCCTGCGTGAAGAACGCAGTCGCCTCGCGGGCGGTCGTCGTGAGCACGTCGTGGATGCTGCGGCCCTGCCAGCGCAGGTCGAGGACCGCGTCCGTGAAACGCCGGCCGTGGCAATCGCCACACTCCGCCTGAACATCGTCCAGGAAGTTCATCTCAACGGAGACGGCGCCCTGCCCCTTGCATGTGGGACAGGCACCGGCGGAGTTGAAGCTGAACAACGAGGCCGGGCGCCCCGTGGCCCGCGCGAAAACCTTCCGAATGTCGTCAAGAACGCCCAGAAACGTGGCGGGGCTGGAACGGCTGCTCCGCCCGATGGGATTCTGATCAACGACCACCGCCTGCGGCACCTGACGCACGAACACCTTATGCACGAGGCTGCTCTTGCCGCTGCCGGCCACACCGGTGATACAGACCAGCACTCCCTGCGGAATGTCAACATCGACCCCCTGAAGATTGTGGACCCGGGCATCGCGGATGCGCCACCGGCCTGAACCGCAACGGCGTGGCCGTGCGACCCCGCGACGTTCGCCGTCCATCAGGCGAGCCGTCCGGCAGCCCGACTGGCAAAACGCCTCGAGGCCCCCCTGGAAGCAGACCTCGCCCCCGTCACGTCCGGCGCCCGGCCCAAGCTCGACGATGTGGTCCGCCGCCGAGATGACGGCCGGTTCGTGCTCGACGACCAGCACGGAGTTGCCCTGGTCCCGCAGTCGGTGGAGCATGTGGATCAGTTGGGCGACGTCGCGGGCGTGGAGCCCGATGGAGGGTTCGTCCAGGACGTACATCAGGCCCGTAAGGTCACAATCGAGCTGGCGAGCCATCTTGACACGCTGGCTCTCCCCGCCGGAGAGGGTGGAAACCGCACGTCCGAGAGACAGGTAGCCCACGCCGATGCCGATGAGGTGCGACAGGATGCCGCGCATCTTGCGTACGAGCGGCTCGGCCACCGGGCCGGCCACCGTCGCCAGCCAGGCGTCCAGCTCGGGCAACTCGATCGGCACGAGCTCCCCGATGGACCGGCCGGCCACCCGCACGGACAGCGCCCGTGGATTCAGCCGCAAACCCCGGCACGCGCCGCAGTCCCCATAGGTGAAGAAGCGTTGGTAGGCATTCCGCTTCGCCTCGGGCAACTCATCCTCCGCACTGCTGACGTAGAGCCTCTCGAGTCTGCGGGCGACGCCTTCCCACGTCCTGGAATACGTGCCCGCACCATGCGGCCTGTTAATCGGGATGCCCTCCGCGTAGAGCAGCTTGTCCAGCTCGGCGGAGGAGAAATCGCGCAGCGGCCGGTAAACGTCGAAGAGATCGATGGCCGCCAACTCCCGCCAGTTCCAGCCGCCGACCTTGAAGTCAGGGTGGGTGATCGCACCGTCATACAGGGTCTTCTGCATGTCCAGCAGGAGGCGCGTGTCAACGGTGATGCACTTGCCCAGACCTTTGCAGGCCGGGCACATGCCGTCGGGATGATTGAAGGAGAAGTGAAACGACGCCAGGCCCGGAACGTCCCCACACCGGGAGAAGAGCATGCGCAGATACGTGAAAACCTCGGTGGCCGTCCCCACCGTGGACCGGAGCGTCCGGCCCATCCGCCTCTGATCGATCACGATGGATGTGGAGAGGTTGTGGATGGCATCAACATCCGGACGGGAGAGCTTGGGCAAACGCCGGCGGGCAAAGGAGCTGAACGTCTCGATGAGCTGGCGCTGGGCCTCCGTGTGCAACGTGTCGAAGACCAGCGAAGACTTGCCCGACCCCGAAACGCCGGTGAAGACCACCAGCCGGTCACGCGGAATGTCCAGCGTAATGCCCTTGAGGTTGTGGGCACGGGCGTTCAGCACGTGGATGTGGCTTCGCGTGTTCACCGTCGCTTCAACTCGGCAACAAACTCGTCCAGCCAGCGAATCTCCGCTTCCAGCAGGTGGACCGGACGCCGGGCGACGGCGCGGTGGTGGACGGGACATCCGCACGATTCGAGGAAAGCGTCAAGCTCCCGATAGCAGGCAATGCCCTCCTGCAGTTTCCGGCGATACGTCTTCAGGCTCGCGAGGACCTGTCGGCGGGGCAACAGGTGGAGGTTGTAGGTGGCCAGGTCCACCCGCCACTTCACGTGCTCCGGCTCGGCCAGCCATTCGCGGAGCCTGGCGAGCAGCGCCTCCCGTCCCTTCCGGGTCACCGAGTACACCTTGCGCAGGCGGCCGTCGCAGACCATCGGGCGGCAACGGACCCGCCCGTCCCTCTGGAGGGATCGGAGTTGCTTGTAGATGGTGGACTGGGACAGGTGTGTCCAAAATCGCATGTCTCTGTATTCCACGACCTCCTGAATCTGCCAGGGGTGCATGCGCCCTTCGCACAGCAGGCCGAGAAGGGCGGTGTCGGCGTTGGACAAAGGGGCGTTGGAAGGCATCCGCAGGGGTCCTTATACTACACCGGTACAATATAGCATGGAGAGAATGAAACGCAAGACCCTCGCGCCCGGCGGATGGAAAAGGGGAGCCGGAGCCCGCCGCCAGGCCGCGTTCGGTCATCGTCGGCAGACGGAAGGCGTCCGGCGATGGAGCCTCGCGGTCCTGGCCGACCGCCTCCACGCGCCGGTCCGGGACGATGGGACTTGCGGGAGGCTTCAAGGAGTGTGGTGTTCGAAGGGACCTACCGCCGCAGCACGCCCGCCGCCCGGCGGCGGAGCCCCGATCGCGGGCCGGGGCGGCCCTGACCCTCCGAACCTTTCATCGCCGCGTCAGTCCGCGGCCGCTTATTGGCTGAAGTCCTTCGTGCCTTCGGAGTCCACGTCGCGGACGGGCTGACGCGCCCTGGGCTGCCGCTGGCGGGCCTCCTCCATGCCGGGCGGAATGCGAAATGCCTTGTCCATGTCCCAGCCTTCGACTTCGCAGATCACGCCGAACACCGGCAGCAGGTCGTCATACACGTCCTGACGCACTTCCAGATCGAGACTCTCCCAGAGGCGGTGCTTCATGTAGCTGGAGTGCGACCCAAGCTGCATGAACACCCGAACCCAGTCCCGCAGCATCAGGGGGAACGGCTGGAACATGCGCCGGTCGTTCGGGTCCGTCTTGGGGTCTTCCATGTACTTCCGATGCACCCAGATCGCCCGCCCCAGGGCGGCCTCGAAGCCGTCGGCGTTGCCCAGGCTCAACTCGCGCAGGGCCCGGTCCAGCAGTGTCCCGATGGCCGCCGTGGCCGACCGCGAGGTCTCGGCCGCTTCCCGCCAGACGCTGAATACGAACGACTCCAGCGGCTGGCGATACTGCGGCTTCGTCTCGCCCGTCTCCTGGTCCAGGTCATAGTCCCGCAGATACTCGTAGTAATGCCGGGCGCGGGCGATGGACCGGGCGTCGCCCTCGAAGTACAGGTTCTGGATCGCCACCCGCAGGAAGTTGACGTGGCCGGTCCAGTACCGCGGGCCGGAAGTCCCTTCCCGGAAATCCGGATCGTCCCCATCCTGCTGCTTCCCGACCTCCAGGAACGCTTCGTGTGTTCGGTCGACGAACCGCCGGTCCGGCAGGATGTTGAGGAACGAGTTGAACGGCTCGTCGAAATCCGGCTCCACAATGTAGCGGCCGCGCTGCACGGTGTTCTGAAGAGCAAACATGATGAACCGAGCCGTGTTCATGGCGTCGGAGGGGTCGAGCTTCGCGACGCGCCGGGTCACCTCGTCGCCCATCGTCGCCCAGTACAGGGCCTGGCCGAACGGCGTCCGCCAGTCCACCGGGCCGTATTTCTCCATGAGATGGAGCATCCACTTCGCGTCCATGCGGAACTGGACGTCCAGCTCGCGGGCCCGCAGCGAGGCCAGCAACCGGTCGCGGGCCGCCGCGGCGTCCTCGTCTCGCAGGACCGCAAGACGCTCGTTGATCTTCTCCTGCGTCGCCGCGCCCGCGTCTTGCCGCAGACGCCGCACCTCCGCCTCCGGCCGCATGTGGCGGGCGACGAACGTCAGCAGACCGGCGTCGGGATGCAGGTCCACCTCGGCCAGCCGCCGCACGAATTGCGCCACCGCCGGATCAGACGCGATCAGCCCTTTTACATCCGGATCGGCCTCGGCCACCGGCCGAAACCACTCAATCTCCCCCTCTTCCGTCAGGGCCGGCGGACGGGCGCCGAGCACGGATTCCACCTGGACGGCCAGCGCCCTCTTGTAGTTGAGGTGGTGGTCGTCCGTGATGTCGCCGATCTTGTGCCAGAAGATGTAGGCCAGCTCCTTGTAAAGGCCGTTGGATTTGGGGTTGTAGATCAGCCCCTGGTCGCGGATCAGCCGGATGCCGTTCTGCACCCACCGCCAGCGCCCCTCCGCGGTGTATTCGCTCACGGAGATGTTGTAGGCCTGGTTCCAGGCGTGGTACTGCCAGACCTTGTCGAACTGCGGGGCGAGCTTGCACAGCCAGCTCGACAGTTGCATCAGCTCGAAGAAACGCCCCTCCTGCTTGAGTTCTTCCGCCCGGCCAAAGCCCACCACGATGGCCAGGCCCCGCAAGGTGCCCATCTGGGTCACAAGCGAGATGTCCGCCGGCAGCGTCCCGATCTGCGACGGGTCGATGATCAGCTCGTGGTCCTTCCGAATCTGGTTGATGGGCCCGACCAGCAGCGCGGCGCCGATCACCGCGGCCAGGGCGCTCCCCACGGCCGCCGCCTGGATCAGCCAATCGCGACGCTGCGCCCGCTCCCGCAGGCGGAGGTATTCCGGAACAACGATGGGACCGTGTATGGACATCTCAGATCGACACCTCCGACACTTCGCGGAAGTGGAACATCAGGCAGGCGGCCAGCAGCACGATCCCGGTCTGCACGACGGCCAGCATCCCCAGCCCCTGCAGCACCCACATCAGCGTCACGTTGCGCCCGTCCACAAACGTGTCTACGGCGTCGAAGAACGGGAAGTTCGGAATCACGAACAGAATCACCCGCAGGGCCAGGCCGAAGCCCGCCTGGAACATCCCCTCCAGGCCGTCCGCGCTCAGGTACTGCACGGACTCGCCGATGAAACCGCGAAACTCCGCCAGCACGTACACCGTCAGCGACACCAGAATGGCCACGGGAAACGAAAACACCGTGGTGGCCGCCAGGCCCAGGGCGGCCAGAAACATCAGTTTGAACAGAATCAGCGACAGCACGCGCAGCAGATTGCCCGCGAACGACCCGATGCCGAACATCACCTCGACCGCCGGGGTCGGCTCCAGACGGATGATGAACGGCCGCACATCGTCGTAGGGGTGCTCCGGGTCGACGATAAACGACGCGTGGTTCACAAGCTGGATGCGCAGGGTGTGGTCCTCCGCCACCGTGTCGGCCGGCACGGAAAACGTGTGATACCGGTCATGCACGTCGCGCCGGAACTCCACGTACGGGCGGACCTGGTCCGGGTCGCCGACCACCCACAGCGACCGGACCACCTCGTCGGGCGGGTAGTTCGGAGCCATCGCCTTGTAGCGAATCTGGATGGACTTTTCCGGACTGCGGTCACAGCGCACGTTCCGAAACAGCAACTCCCGGCTGTCGCCGGGACCGATGTTCCGCCAGTGCTGCTCGATCTCGAGCCGGAGCAGGGCGATCTCCATCTTCTCGTTCACATCGATTCGGTTCGCGTAGTAGCCTTCCTCCCGGCGCCGATCGTACGCCGCCCGGGCCTCCCGATCGAACACCGTCGCAGGCATCTCGACCGCCGCCTGGTGCCGGGCGGAGAAAACCTGGTCCATGAGCTTCTGGCGGTCCACCACGTCTCGCGGGGCCTGGCGGACCGCGATGTATCGGGCCATGCCGTAGATGCCCGCGCCGGCCAGCACCAGCAGCAAAGCGTCGAACAGCACGATGCCAAGCCATTTGCCCAGAACGTACTGCCAGCGCGGCAGCGGCTTGGTCATCAGGAAGAATATCTGACGCTGGGCCAACTCGTCCGACAGCGACCGCGACATGAAGAGCGTCAACAGGGCCAGCAGAAAGGACACCGCGCTGAGGGAATATGCCAGAAAGGCCTGGATCGCCCCGCTCACCGTGCCGTCGCCGCGGGCCACGAACGGCAGCCCGAAAATCAGAACGGCCAGCAGGCAGATGAAGAACAGGGCGATCTTCATCCGGATGGCCTCAGACACCATGTGTCGGGCGACGGCCCAAATGCTAGTCACGCTTGTCGGACCTCTTGTCCGCGTCGGACAACAGGGAGTCAATCACACTGCGGTCCGCCTGGATCGCCTCGCGGGGACCGGCGGGCGGGGCAGGCTTGTCGCCCTCCGTTTCCGGTGCGTCGGACACCGGCTCCGGTTCGCGGGTCAGCAGGGAATCGAGCACCTCCTGAGCGGGCCCCGTCGGCGCGGCCGACACCTCCACAACCTCCACCGGCTCCGGCTCCGGAGCCCGACGATCCGCGGCAGCAACCAGCTCGTCCACCAGCGCCTCGCCTTCGTCGCGCGGGCCCAGGAAGTCCGGCGTCGCCCCGGACGCCCGGACCCCGGACGTCGCCACGTTGGCCGCCTGGGCCTCCTGCACGATCCGCAAAAAGATCGTC
>Ga0334890_1005671_pt1 | contig 10409 bp, 11 predicted proteins | sample GraSluR1_MG_3_FD_207220 | JGI IMG/M metagenome (GOLD analysis project Ga0334890, IMG submission 207220) | Sludge microbial communities from methane-producing bioreactor in Wageningen University, Netherlands - Granular Sludge_31_08-R1 | ecosystem: Engineered > Bioreactor > Anaerobic >... | reverse complement strand
CCATGTAATCAAGCTGGAAGCCATTCATGCTGCTATCAATTTTTTAATTGAGCATCTTCCACCACAAATCCATCTGGTCATCGCCACCCGATCAGACCCGCCCCTGGGATTGCCAAGATTAAGGAGCCGTCTTTGGCTCACCGAGGTGCGGTCGGCGCAGCTTCGGTTTAGCCGCTCAGAAGCCAGGGAGTTCTTATCGGAAGTAATGGGGGTGGACCTTTCGAGCGACATGCTCGCTGTATTGGAGAAGCGAACCGAGGGCTGGATTGTGGGGTTGCAGCTTGCAGGGCTCTCATTACGAGGCGCCAGCGACCCTGATGGATTTGTGCAAGCATTTTCTGGGAGCCATCTTTATATTCTCGACTATCTGATCGACGAGGTTCTTCAGCGTCAGCCTCCAGAGATCCAGGAATTCCTTTTGCGAACATCCATCTTGAATCGCCTGTCGGCTTCGCTCTGTGATGCATTATGGCAGCCCAAAGACATGTCAACTCAAGGCATTCGCTCTTCTGAGGACTGCTTAGCTTATATCAATCGCAACAATTTATTTTTAATATCGCTGGATGATGAACGCCAATGGTTTCGTTATCATCACCTTTTTGCTGATTTGTTACGCCACCAATTAGCACGATCGATGGGAGACCAGGTCGATGACTTACACCAGCGCGCAAGCTGTTGGTTTGAGCAGCAAGGTTTAATCTCGGAAGCACTCTGGCATGCTATTCGGGCAAACAACTATAACCGGGCAGCTGAGTTGATAGAAACCAGGGCACATGATCTAATTTTACAGGGTTATATCGTTAGAATCGGAGAGTGGTTGGCGGCGGTTCCCAATGATCTTGTACTCGCCCGGCCCTTGTTGAGCCTTTATAAAGCCTGGTACCTGGTGATGACTGGCGAGGCTAAGACGGTTGAGATCTATCTAAGTGCCGTTGAGCACCATCTGAAAGGAGAACCGAATAACAGTCAACTCTTGCGTGAAACTGTGGCGGCCATCCGCGCTTTTATGGCAGGCAAGACTCTGGACGCTCCGAGAGCCATTGAAGCGGCACAGAATGCCCTTTTAACCATCAGTGAAGAAAATGTCTTTTTGCGGGCCACCGCTTACTACAACCTGGGGGTAGCCTCCTTGATGGTCAATGATTTACCGAGTGCGTGCCAGGCATTAAGAGAGTCCAGTCGACTGGGGGCAATGTCGCATAACCTTAACGTGGCAGTGCCCTCACTGACTTCACTGGGTGTGCAAGAGATGTCGCTTGGACGTTTGCATCAGGCAGAGAAAACATTCCACGAGGCTTTGCAATTGGCGGTTGGTTCCGATGGCAGCCAGTTGCCCCTATCCATGCGCCCCCTGGCTGCATTAAGTGAGCTCCATTATGAGTGGAATCACCTGGATCTCGCCCGACAGTTTGCCCAGGAAGGCTGTGCTCAAGAGGATGGGTGGGGCAACGCAGCGGCTGCGGCTCAAGCTTACCAGTCATTATGCCAGGTATGTTTAGCGCAAGGAGATCTCTGCGCAGCCCAAAAGGCCTGTGACAAGTCTGATGAAATCGTCCGGTTCTATTATCTTCCTGACTGGCACGAATCGAGTGCGAAGCGGTGCCGGGTGCGTTTGTGGTTGCATCCCGGCATGGGTAACCTGGCTGCTGCTCTCAACTGGGCTGAAGAACATCAAGGAATAATCAAGGGCAATGAACCGCTGCCTTACCTTCGCGAAGCCGGCAATATTGCGGTTGCGCGCGTATTGGTTGCTGCTGGACGCGGCGAAGCTGCACTGGAGCTTCTCGACCGTCTGCACACTTCAGCCCAAGATGGCGGCCGGGTTGGCGCACTGATTCAGATACGGGTTTTACAAGCGCTGGCTCAGAACGGTCTTGGCGAGAGCCATACCGCCTTGAAAAATCTGGATCAGGCGCTGGCGCTTGCCGAACCAGAAGAATACGTACGCTCGATTATTGATGAGGGGGCAGGGGTTGCTGCCTTGCTGGTGGAAACGGTGGCGCGGCGTCAAACGGCGTACCTGAACTATGCCATCCGGCTGCTCTCTGCAATGGGTTACGCAGCAGATCCGCATACGCACACCGTTCAGCTTTCAGAGATCCCGACAACCAGGAATACTGGTGCGCAAGCCGGGTATGTTGGCACCCTGGTTGAACCCCTGACCGAGCGTGAGATGGAAGTGCTGGTTTGTCTGGCGCGAGGGATGACGAATTCCGAAATAGCAGATCAACTTGTTGTGGCTGTCAGTACGGTCAAACGGCATATCAACCATGTTTTTTCCAAGCTGGGCGTGACCAGTCGCGCGAAAGCCATCATTGAAGCCCGAAAGTTGGGCCTTCTCTAAAACCTTCTCTCAGGTATACGTGTTTTCTTCAACCGATGGGCCTGTACGCCCACCGGTTTTTTTGTTGCGCAAATACACCCGAAAATACACCCGCGCAGGCTTTTTTACCCGTTTCAGGTGGACGACAAGACAGGGGGCATTTTCTATAATTCAATCAATAAAACGTTGTTAAGTGGAGCAAAAGCATTTTTCAGGAGTGTTTATGACAACATCTCACACAGATTCGTTAGAAATCTTCGAAATCCAAGTCAAAGGTTCACTGGCGCCTGCCTGGTCAGACTGGTTTGCAAATTTTACCTTGAGTTCGGATGAGAATGGCAACACAGTCATGGTTGGACCGGTTATCGACCAGGCTGAACTTCACGGTGTTTTAGAACGGATCCGTGACCTAGGACTTCAGCTCCTCTCGGTCCGACAGGTGAAACCGCCGGACAATCAAAATCTGTTATCGTAGTCAATCGTTCAATTGATTGGAAAAAAATAAAAATGGAAACATTATCTCAAATTTCAAACAGGCTACAAATGCAGCCTGGAGGCCTGGGGAAAATATCTTCTTTTGAGTCTCAAAACTAGCTTTAGAAAGCGGAGAAAATCACATGAAATCCATCGGCATTTACTATTTTTCTGGAACTGGAAACACTGCATTGGTCGCCAATACTATCAAGGAAACCCTCGTCAACCTGGGCTATGCGGTCGATCTGTTTCGTATCGAAGACATCCTAAAAAACCACCTACCCATTGATTTCAGTCGGTATGATTTTGTAGGAATTGGTTCTCAGGTGATCGGGTATGGCACACCAAATCTCGTTCTAGACTTCATTGGCAGGCTTCCCCGGAGTGAAGGACAAAAGGTTTTTATCTTCCGCACCGCCGGAGGTGTGGCACCCATCAACTACAATGCTTCCAAGCCCATGATTCAGCGTCTGACCCGCAAGGGTTATGACGTGGTGTACGAGCGGCTTTTCTCGATCAGCTCCAATTGGATCGTTCGGTTTGAGGACGCCGTGATACGAGAACTTGTGGCTGCCACGCAGCGAAAAGCAGCGATCATGTGCCATGAAGTGATCCGGGGGGAGAGACGTTACTTAAAAACGGGTCTAGGACAACAAGTTCTGATGGAAACAGCAGCATTTTTCTCGCGCTGGTTCTTTCGCCTGGTTGGACAAGATTATCGAGTGGGACCATCATGCGCCAAATGTGGCCTGTGCGTTCGGAACTGCCCGACTGGCAATATATATGAACAGAATGGAAAAATTAAGTTCAAACTATCGTGCGCCAGCTGCCTGCGCTGCGTCTATAGTTGTCCACAACAAGCTCTCCAACTAAATATTTTCAAATCCTTTACTGTTGCAGGAGGCTATAACATCAAACAGATTTTAAGCAATCAGGCGGCCTCCATTGAAAAGCCTTCTGGTAAGGTTCCTCGTTTTTTTGAAGAGTATTTAGTTAACGATACTCTCTAGAAGAAGATTGAAATATTATTTGTGAGCTATGTCAAAAAACAATAAATAGGGATAACAAGGATTAATCACATGAAAAAATTTGTGCTCGTCTTTCTGACCTTTATCATGGCACTGGGGTGGGCTGGTTGTTCATCCAAGAGTCCAGAAACCATAGTCGTCGAGAATGTTCGCGTCATCGTTGGGAATGGGGAGGTTCTACCGGCAGCCACGGTTGTGCTCAACGATGGCCGTATTCAAACCGTTTCAACCGAGGCGGTGAGCATCAGGGGAGCGCAGGTCATTGATGGCAGCGGAAAAAGCCTGATGCCGGGTCTCATTGATGCTCATTTGCATATCTTCTACAGCTTTGACAAAGGCGAAGCGGCTTATCGCGCATTGCTGGAAAATCAGATTCCCACGCAGATGAATAACTTCTTGAAACACGGTGTCACTACAATCAAATCACTGAATGACCCGCTCGACATTGTCCTGGAATTACGGCAACAACTGCTAGATCAGAAAATTCCTGGCCCGCGGCTGCTCACTGTTGGCCCCAATTTCACCGCTCCAGACGGGCATCCCGCGCTGACCCTGACTGCCAATGATCCCTGGGCGCGCGCGCAGATGTCCATTGAAGTGGACGACGCCGAGGTTGCCCGGGAAAAGGTACGCGAATTGGCCGCCAGGAAGATTGACGCCATCAAGCTGTCTTATCAGGGCGGCGAAATGGAGACTTTTGACCAGCCGGTTGTAGTTCAAAAACTCTCTGAAGAGGTGTTGCGAGCTGTCATCGATGAAGCCCACAAACAAAACCTGCGCGCTACCGTGCATGTCTGGTATGAACAGGATGCGATGCAGGCATTGGAAGCCGGGGCTGACGGCATCGAGCACGGTTTGGTAGGGATGCGCCTGACAGGAGAAGCTTTGGCGCAGCTGCTCATCGAGAAACAAGCTTTCTTTGTGCCCACTCTACAAATTCTGCAAACCTCGACCGATGCACAAAAACTTCCCATATCCATGCAAAACCTGAAAGATCTTTCTGATGCGGGAGTTTCGATTGCGATGGGCACCGATATGAACTGCTCCTTCCAAACCGGCGGCGTGGCCGAGATTGAGGAAATGGAGTTGATGCAGCAGGCAGGCATGACCCCGATGCAGATTATCGTCGCGGCGACTGGCAATGCCGCTCAACACCTGGGACTGGCGAACGAGATTGGCACTATTGAACAAGGAAAAATCGCCGATTTGGTTCTGGTGGATGGCGACCCGACCAGCAACATCTCGGAAATCCGCAAAATTGTCTATGTTTTTCAATCGGGAAAAATTGTTTACGACCCGTCCAAAGAGAAACCTGAAACCAAGGGCCAGAATGTGGTCACCTGGTTCGATATCCCGGTTCAGGATCTTGATCGCGCCAAAGCCTTTTATGAACAGGTCTTGGATATCAAATTATTCGCCATGAGTTTTGGAGAGGTCAAATTTGCAGCCTTCCCAGAAAAAAGCGATGCCTCTGGTGCTGCGGGTTGGCTGATACAAAATGAAAATAACCGGCCTTCGGGACAGGGAACAGTTGTCTATTTTCAGGTGGATGATTTGGACCAAGCCATCAGCCGTGTTCAGGTTGCTGGCGGCACAGTCTTGCAGCCTAAATTCAAAATGGGACAACTGGGATACATCTGCCTGATCCAGGATACGGAAGGGAACATCATCGGCTTGCGCTCGGCAAAATAGGATCCACCTGACCGGTACATATCTTTGTCCTGGAGATTAAGGCCAACACATCAATAGCCATGGCCATCTAAAAACAGAGTTCATGGGCTATTCAACGAGACAAAAATTTCCAATCGTTAAGTGAGCCGCCTACCTAGATGTTTGTGAACAAAAAAAGTTTGGCCATTCAGAATAGTGCAATTGGATCGAAGTAAATCAAATATAGAAAATGGAGTAAGAAGGATGAAAACACTCAGAATATTGACCATTGTAGACGAGGTAAAGGTAATTGGCCTGGTGCTGCACACCTCCTTTCAAGATGGAAGGAACAAAACTGACATCCCAGCATTTTTTCATCAGGTATTGGAAGAGGCTAAATTGGCACAAGTTCCCCATAGACTCAATCAGAATCAAATGTGCGTTTTCAATTTTGCAAAGAACTCACCAGAATTTGATTATCTCATGGGAGTAGAAGTTGAGTGGTTAGATGAGATTCCTGCTGGTATGGAAAGCATCATACTCCCGACGGGGCAATATGTCGTTTTGACCATGGTCAAACGAGGACCTGAAGATGTCGGTCAAGGGTTCCAATATGTCAATGAAAAATGGCTGCCCCAATCTGCTTACAAGCCTACAGGGACTCCAAGTTTCATTTATTATGATGAACGTTTTTTTTCAGTGTTCGATAAGCAAGGTTATGCTGGAAATCCCATTGTCGACCTATATATTCCTATACAACCAAAAGAGTAGATCGATTACTTTCGGGCTACACAAAAAAGATATTTGTTTTATCACTGTTTTTACCAGAACATGAGCCTGTTTGGCCTAATGTGGTTCAATCGAAAAGGAAAAGGACATGCAAGAAAAACTATTCTATGAAAAACACCAGAAGGGGCATTGGGTTTTCAAGAAACTGCTTACCGTGCTCGAATGCCCCTTACGGCACCGTTTTAACAACCCTGAGCAACTGGTTGGAGCCTCAGGGATAAAGCCAGGGCAAACAGTCCTGGAAATCGGTTGTGGTTCAGTTTTTTTCACGGTCTCATCCTCACAAATGGTTGGGGAGCAAGGACTTGTGTTTGCTATCGACATACATCCCGCGGCTGTGGAAGAAACAGCAAAGAAGATCAATGATCTCAAGCTAACCAAAATCAAGGTGCGTAAAGCCGACGTTCATGAGACATGTTTTGCGGAAAGAACAGTACTATGAATCGAAAATTATCCACACCAGCTGTTGCGGAATCTCTCAGGCGAATTTTCACTTTTCGCTGGAATCCCGATAAAGATCTAATTGCCGTTGCCGTTACCGTATTGCTGGTGATGGGCGGAATATCTATTGCGACAAATATCACCGGGCAACAAGATAGAGGGGACATCCCTTACTTCATCGTATATGCTGTTATCACGGCAGCGCTCTGTGGGGTGGCACTCCCCTTGTACTGGACAGTATTTATCCGCCATCGCTCATTAGAATCTCTGGGAATGACCCGAAAATGGTTGCGCAGAAGTCATTTTATTCAATTGATTTTTGTCATTCTGCAATTTGCTGGCATCATGGGAAAAGTCCAGTTTCCGCCCCTCGCGCAATTGCTGCCCCTGATTGGCCTGGCCATGTTCATCGGATTCTTTGAGACAGTATTTTGGCGTGGATGGGTGCAAACGCGGCTCGAAGCAGCCTTTGGGATTTTTCCATCGGTTGTTCTGGGCGCCGCGTTGTATGCCTTGCATTACCTTGCCTATGGCGCATCTCCGGCAGAACTCCTTTCTCTATTCCTTGCTGGTCTCTTGTATAGCATTGTTTTCCGCTTGACCAGCAACGTCTTGATCATCTGGCCTGTCTTTCTTCCCATGCGTATCCTGGTCAATTTGATCAATAATGGAACAACCATCTCAATGACGGCTGTTTTCGGGTTGTTTGGGGTCTGGCTTTTTATGCTGGGGCTGGTTCGCGTGGCAGGGCATTATCACCAGACACATACGCAGCTTCCAATTACGATATTACCTGTGGAGAGTGAATAAAATGAACTCACTTGGAAAACTTTCAGTCCTGATTGAAAAATACACCAATATTCGCAATTTCGTGGTGATGCTGGTTCTGTTTGCCCTCGTTACCGGGACGATGGAGGTTTGCCCTTTCGGTTCGGTCCATCTCAGGAACATCAACAACGGAGTAGGAATGCTCGACATGCTTTCCGGCGGGTATTCTTCGTCGCTAGTTTACAGCATGTTTGAGCGCATCGGGGAAGCGGGCAGAATTAGCTATGCTCAGTTACTTGGTCTGGATGTTGTATTCGCGCTGGTGTATATGTGCCTGCTCTCGTTGTTGACCACGCTTTTGTTGCGCGGGTCAGGAATCGACAACCAATGGAAGTTGCTAAACTTATTGCCGGTTGCGCGCAGTGGGCTTGACCTGCTGGAAAACAGCCTGCTCCTGGCATTGCTTTTCAGCTATCCGGCACGGCTGGATCTGTTGGTGAACATTGCCAGCGCGGTAACAATTACCAAGTGGGTTATCTATATCATCATCCTTGCTCTGCTTGCCGTTTTGGGTATCTATGCGGCTATCAAGAAAATTTTGGCGAGATTCTGGTCCTGCGCTACACCCGGCGCGTAGTCTACCAGACAGTCTGCAGAAACAGAATAAAGACAACCATTGTCAAGTTCCCAACGGGTTCTGATTAACTAAAAACGCCATTTCCTTTTGAGGGATATGGCGTAAGGAAGGAAAAATTTTTTGGATTATTTTTGCTCAAACTTTAAGATCGACAGGTTCATGTCGCACATCAGGTTCAATAGACCAAAGAGTTCCGCCTGATCGCGTGCCATTCCATTCATACAGGTAAAACCCTGCTGCAGATCAGGCTGAACCTCAACCCCTTCAAACCAGGCCGACCAGTCTGCAGCCAGCAGCCCCTGAACGATAATTTGATAGCAAATCATGGTTACTGCCAGATTTCATCTAGCCAGTCGGCCATCTTGCAGACTGAAACAGCCAGATTATTCAACTGGCAGTGCACATCCGCCCCTTCGGCCGCGCTGAAAGTCGCCATACTTTTTTGCGGATTGGAAAGACGTTCATACACACGGCGGCTCTCGTTAACAGCGCTGATGCCTTCGCCGTCGCTGATCATACACAATACTGGGCAGGTGATTTTTTCGATCTCATCAAAACGATATCTGGCCATCTCGCGACGGAAATCCGAAAAGCGTGTCACGCGCATGGATTCATAAAGGCGTTTCAGGCTGGCCTGCAGGGGATGGGACATAAAACCAATGCTGTTATCCATCAACAAATTTGCCACACGGTCGCTGGTGCGAGTGGCAAAAGAAGGGAAACCATCCAGCATCTGTTTACCAAAATCCAATATCGGGGAATTTGCAAGGAGAGCCTTAATGCGCATTTCATAAGCGGCTGCGCGCAAAACCAGGTGTCCGCCAAAACTGTAACCCAGCAAAGCAATCCGCTCTGGGTCCACATCCGGGCGGCTGAGGGTCAAATCAACCACTCTGGAAACCACACGACCAGGTCAGCAGTTCAACCATAGTTTCAATCAATTCCGCAGCACGATTGAGGTCCTGGGCTGCAAGCGCATGCTGCAGTGACTCCTGACCCCACCCGGCCTGCTCATACCAGCGCGAAGCCAGCAGGTGCAACTGCATAATGGCCTCCGGGCTGTATACCATTTTAAACGGTACTGCAATACATCTCGAAAAAGATCGGGATAACGGCACCACTCCCGCTCATCATCCACCGGCTGCAAAAAGTCGTTCTGCTGGTAAAGTTGTTCCAAAAGAAGTGGAGCGTCCTGATTATCCAGCAGGGCCGCACAGACGGGCCCATTAAGCTGGCGCAGAATGGATGTTTTAAGCAAAAATTCCTGCTGCTGCAAGGAAAGGCTTTCAAAAACCTCGTCCGAAAGATAGTCAAAATATAACGCTGGCTGCCGGAAAAGGCAGCGACAAAAGCCTCGGGATCAGGTTGTTTACGCACCGCCAGATTTGAAAGATGGATGCCGGCCGACCAACCTTCCGTGCGCTGGTACAGCATGGCAAGCGCACTGCCCGAAAGGGCACAAATGCCAAGACCGTTCAGTAATGCCGCCATCTCGGCTTCATTCATTTTGAGATCTTCCGCACGAATATCCACCATTTGGGCGCGGGCATGGTAACGTGCCAGAGGCAAAGGCGGATCAGAACGGGTTAAAAGGATCAAGTGAAAATTGGCGGAGCAATGTTCCAACAAAAAGCGTAACGACCGGTGCACCACAGGAGCATGGATATGAAAGTAATCATCCAGCACCAACAATACATCATGCTCCTGTTTTTCAATTTCGGTGATCAATTCATTTAAGATCAGTTCAATGGAAATTTGTCCATTCTGGTATAAAGCTTCAATGGTTTCATTGCCAATTTGCGCATAAACATAACGCAAAGCCAGAATAATCTGCATCCAGTAGGATTGCAGGTCGGGTTCCTTCTCGTCAACCGTTAACCAGGCACAAGGGTCATTAACCGAATGCAGCCAGTGCGCCACCAGAACCGTTTTGCCATATCCTGCCGGAGCAGAAACCAATGTCAGATAGTTTTTTAAACCTGCCTGCAGTTGCAGAAACAAACGTTCACGCTGTATGATCTGGGCGGGAATTTGCGGAATCTGTCTGGATGTGAATTTTAGCTGGTTCATGCCGTGGCAATGACGCTTTCAACAAAACAGTCTTTACGGCTATCAATTTAACAGAAACAAACACCCAAAATTTTAGTGGCGACGAGAAAAAAGTGAAGCACCCGGATTCCACGTGAAATTAATTTTGTCTTTATTTTCACCCATGAAAGGTGATGGTTGTGGCTGAACTCACTTAATTTTTGCATTGTTTAATCTATTGAAAAATTTTCAACAATCCATTCACAGGCTG
>Ga0334890_1005670_pt1 | contig 10409 bp, 10 predicted proteins | sample GraSluR1_MG_3_FD_207220 | JGI IMG/M metagenome (GOLD analysis project Ga0334890, IMG submission 207220) | Sludge microbial communities from methane-producing bioreactor in Wageningen University, Netherlands - Granular Sludge_31_08-R1 | ecosystem: Engineered > Bioreactor > Anaerobic >... | reverse complement strand
GAGAGTGATCACGTTTTCCAATGTACTTCAGCACAAGCTCTTTCCCCTATCCGACATACTGTCAGCGATCCTGGAGCTGTGTCAGAAAGAGATGAACAACCCTGTCGAGATTGAATTTGCCGTTAACCTCGAGACCCCGGCAGGAACACCGAAAATCTTTTATTTCCTCCAGGTAAGGCCTATTGTTCAGACAGATGAATCGTACTATATCAACCTCGACAATGTAAAGCCTGAACAGACGATAATCTATTCTGAATCGGCCCTGGGGAACGGGGTCCTGAAGGAGATAAAGGATCTGATTTACATTAAACCTGAGTCTTTCAATCCTGCACGCAACAAGGAAATTGCCTCTGAAATTGAAAAGATTAACAGTCAGTTTGTTAAGAATGGCAAAGGATATATTCTTATAGGTCCGGGCAGATGGGGCTCCTCGGATCCGTGGCTCGGGATACCGGTCAAATGGCCGCAGATTTCAGCATCGAGACTTATAATAGAATCCGGGCTGAAGAACTACAGGATAGACCCCAGTCAGGGGACCCATTTTTTTCAGAATCTCACCTCATTCAGGGTAGGATACTTTACAATAAATCCCTTTATCGGTGAAGGGTACTATGATGTTGATTTTTTGAATGGTCTTAAGGTTGTTTCCGAGGACAGATATCTCAGGCATCTGCATTTTGAAGAGCCCCTCGAGATACTGATAGACGGAAGAAAACACAAGGGAGTTGTTATGAAACCAGGGCACTCCCCGTCGTTACGTCGCAGCTGATCTTTTTCACAAGTCCCTGCAGAACGGAGCCGGGGCCTGTCTCAATGAATTTATCAGCACCATCAGCTATCATATTCCTTATTGTGTCTGTCCATTTAACCGGCGAGGTCAGCTGGGCAACAAGACTCGACTTAATGGTCTGCGGGTCGGTTGATGGCAGTGCACTGACATTCTGATAGACCGGACAGACGGGGCTTCCAAAGGGTGCCGATCTGATTGCCTCTTCGAGTTCTGCGCGGGCAGGCTCCATCAGAGGTGAGTGGAAAGCTCCGCTTACCTGAAGCCTGAGAGCCCTTTTGGCACCTTTTGCCTTAAGGAGCTCAACAGCTTTGTCTATTCCCTCAAATGACCCCGATATCACTATCTGCCCCGGACTGTTATAGTTGGCAGGCACAACAATCTCATCTATAACTGAACAGACCTCCTCCACAATTTTGTCATCGATACCTATTATGGCCGCCATTGTGGAAGGTCCTGCCTCACATGCCTTCTGCATGGCTTCAGCCCGTCTCGCTACAAGCATAAGTCCGTCTCTGAAGGAAAGAGCCCCTGAGGCAACAAGTGCTGAGAATTCTCCCAGCGAATGTCCTGCAACCATATCAGGCCTGAAATTCTCTCCAAGCACAGCTGCCAGTATTACCGAATGAAGAAAGATGGCCGGCTGGGTCACTTTCGTCTGTTTCAGCTCTTCATCTGTACCTGAGAACATTATTTCAGTTATCCCGAATCCGAGCAACCCGTTGGCCTGCTCAAACATATCTCTTGCAAGAGAATTATTATCATAAAGATCCTTCGCCATACCGGGAAACTGGGCTCCCTGGCCCGGAAACACATATGCTTTCATGTCAGGGTCTGTTAATGTAGTTTTGTGCCTATCAGATGCATGAATTCCTCGCGTGTCTGAAAATTATCGAGAAAAATACCTGTAAATGCAGATGTTGTGGTGACCGAGTTCTGCTTCTGAACACCTCTTATCTGCATGCACATGTGCTGTGCTTCTATCACCACTGCAACACCAAGCGGATTCAGGCACTCCTGAATGCAGTTCCTGATCTGTGTGGTCAGCCTCTCCTGGACCTGAAGCCTGCGGCTGAATGCTTCGACTACTCGTGCAATTTTGCTGAGTCCGGTGATATACCCGTTGGGAATATACGCAACATGAGCTTTACCGAAGAAGGGGAGCATGTGATGTTCACACATCGAATAAATATCAATATCCTTCACCAGAACCATTTGCCTGTACTCTTCCCTGAACTTTGCTGAATTGATTATCTGACAGGGATTCTGGTTGTAACCCATGGTAAGAAAGGATATCGCTTTTGCAACCCTTACAGGGGTTTTTGTGAGTCCTTCCCGGTCAGGATCCTCGCCAATAAGCTTCAGTACCTTGTAGTATATTGAGGCGAGTTCCTCAATCTCTTCCTCATTCCATGTTTCAATTCTGTTATATCCGTTGGTGACACTCCCGTTTCCGTTAGTAAATGATTCGATTCTTTTAACCATAATATTCAATTGAATTATTCTCTGTCTCCTCTATTCTTACACAATGCAGCTGAGCCCCTGCTTTCTCAATATGAGGCCTGAGTTCATTCCACACCGCTATTGCAATATTTTCTGTAGTGGCAATCCTGCCCCGCATAAAATCAACCTCAAGATTGATATTTTTGTGATCTATCTTTTCTATGACCCTCTCCTTTATTATTCCTTTAAGAGTATCAAGGTTCATTACAAAACCCTTTTCCTCCGAAACCTCCCCTTTCACCGTAACAAATAATATATAATTGTGGCCATGCCAGTTCGGATTAGAACATTTTCCGAAAACTTCCATGTTCCTGTCATCCGTCCACTCTTCTCTGTACATCCTGTGGGCCGCGCTGAATCTTTCTCTTCGTGTCAGGTATATCATGCCGGCGGAGTATTAATTTATTGTCAGCCTGCAAAATTGTACTTTTTAATTCATAAAAACAATATATTTAGGCTCTTCTTTCAACCATGGAGGAGAGTTAAAATGGACCTGAAAGTATTGATTGTCACAGCCACTTCAGATGAAGCGGATTCTGTCAGAAATATTGAGGGGATTGTTCATCTGAAGGAGGGATTCGGGATAGGTGGTTGTATTGTGCAGTTGCTTGTTGCCGGAGTCGGATCTGTCTCAACCGCATGGGCAATGAAGCAATGGATAAGCATGCATTCGCCACCCGATCTGGCACTGAATGCAGGTATAGCAGGCAGTTACAGTGATAATATAGTACCGGGAGATGTGGTTATGCCTGTTTGCGACTGTTTTGCTGACCTGGGTGTCGAGACACCTGATGGCTATCTTACCCTCTCGGAAGCAGGTCTCAGCGATCCCGACCGGTTCCCGTTCAGCGCCGGTTGGATCATTTCCGCCAACAGGTTTACTGACACTGCCGTAAATTATTTTAAACCTGTAAGAGCAATAACGGTAAATACAGGTACGGGAACTGAAGCTACAATCAAACGTCTTTCGGAAAAATATAATCCTGATATTGAGACCATGGAAGGCGCATCTTTTTTTTATATTTGCGCCATGGAGAAGATTCCTTTCCTTTCGCTCAGGGCAATTTCGAATAAGGTCGAGCCGCGAAACCCTAAAAAATGGGATATCCCTCTCGCGCTTGATAAATTATCATCCGGGCTGAAGGAGCTCCTCTTAAAACTTGAATAGGAATATGAAACTTACACTGGGATTCTCGCCATGTCCCAACGATACTTTTATTTTTGATGCGATGGTTCATGGCAGGATTAATACCGAAGGGCTGGAATTTGATTTTTTTCTTGGCGATGTGGAGGATCTCAACAGGAGAGCAATATCATCCGGCGCCGATATCCTTAAAATCAGCACACATGTATATGCCCTTGTCGCAGGCAACTATCTGATTCTTGATTCAGGCAGTGCCCTCGGTTTCGGTAATGGCCCCCTGATAGTCAGCAGGGAAAAGAAGCTACCGGCCGGAAAAAAGGATCTGCGTATTGCCATACCGGGAAAGCATACTACGGCAAACCTTCTGCTCAGTATTTTCCGGCCCGACATTACCGACAAACCTGAATATCTGTTTTCGGATATACCCGGAGTAATCCTGCGGGGTGAGGCAGACGGGGGCCTTATAATACATGAAACAAGGTTCACTTACAGATCTTACGGGCTTTATAAGATATGTGACCTTGGTATGATGTGGGAGGATCTTACAGGTCTTCCGGTTCCCCTCGGATCAATAGTGATAAACAGAAGGATTCCTTATAATATAGCATTGAAAGTCAACAATATAATCAGAAGGAGCATCACTTATGCCCTTGATAATTATTCCGGATCATCCGAATTTGTTACTTCACATGCCAGGGAAACGGAATCTTCCGTTATCAACAGTCATATCAAACTGTTTGTTAACGAGTTTACACTTAACCTGGGTGACCAGGGAAGAAGGGCGGTATCTGAGCTCTTCAGAAGGGCAAATGAAAAAGGGGCACTGCCTGCAGTGACGGAAAAAATATTTCTTGCAACCATTTAAAACAGACAAAATATGAAAAGGTATTTAATCTCACTTTTAACACTTGTTCTCTTTTCACTCACGCTGGGTGCCCAACAGGATAAAGTTGTCAGGCGTATCATTGAACTTGGCCGGACCGATAACCGGACCATGCAACATCTCGATGTGATCTCCAATCGTTTCGGGGGGCGTCTCTCAGGCTCCGATGCTTATAACAATGCAGCATTATGGTGTGCATCGGAATTCCGGAAGTGGGGTATGGAAGTGATTCTTGATGAAGCCGGTACAGTACCGGTTGGTTTTAACAGGGGACCCTGGTTCGGACGGATGCTGTCCGATAACGGGATGATCCTCAATTTTGCTACTCCTTCATACACTTCCGGGACAAAGGGAGTTCAGCGGGGTCATGTTCTTATGGAGCCAAAGAGCCAGGACGAGTTCAACAGAATGAAGGGAGCACTGAAAGGTTCATGGGTGCTGATAGGAGGTATGAACAACGGGTGGCCGGTAGATCATTCTGCGGCAGGTGATTCAGTAAGGGCAGGGGTAATGATATATAACGATTCAATAGCAGCCATTAACAGGGAGATCATGCTTGAGAACAGAAGCAATCCGGGTCAGCCCCAGAAAGAATTACTTCCACTTAAGGAGGAACCTGCCCTTTTCTATCGGGAGATGAGGGAGGCGGGTATTCTTGGGATCATTCAGGCTTCAGAAGTACCCATAAGGGCACTTTACGACCGTAAGAACATAAATAAAATGAGTTTCGATAACCTGCCCACAGTATGCGATATTAAACTCGACAAACATCAGTATGCGATTATCGAACAGATGACCAGGGAGCGGAAATATTTCCTGCTTGAATTTGATATACGGAACCATTTTAAACCCGGACCTGTTCCCTACCAAAATGTTATTGGTATCATACGTGGCACACAGTTTCCCGATGAATATGTAATGATGGGGGCACACCTCGATGCCTTTGATGTGGCGACCGGTGGCGTTGATGACGGTTCCGGGGTATCTCCCGTAATGGAAGCCGCACGGCTTATTATGGCCGCAGGCGGTAAGCCAAGACGCACAATACTCGCATGCCTCTGGGCTGCAGAGGAATATGGACTTTTCGGTTCCAAACACTGGGTTGAAACAAATAAGGAGAAACTGCCAAAAATTTCAAATTATTTCAACAGGGACGGAGGACCAACCGTCGCCTCAGGCCTGACAGTACCTGAAGCCATGTATGATGATTTCAAAAAGGTCTGCGAACCGCTTAATGATATAAATCCCCAATTTCCCTTCACCCTTAACAAACGTACCCAGCCACCGCGTCCGAAACCGACTACAGCAGGCGGATCGGACCATGCATGGTTTGCCATCAACGGTGTGCCCACCCTGTCGTTCGAAATACCTGACGCTAAAGGGTACAACTTCAGTTATATGGAGATTTGGCATACCGAGCGTGATACTTATGATAAAAGTATTCCCGAGTACCAGGAACATACGTCGGTTGTGACAGCAGTTGTGGTTTACGGACTTGCAAACCTTAACCGCATTCTTTCTAGGGAAGGCCTCTACTCGGATTAAAGGTACAATTGCTTTCAGGACAGAACTTTTTCTTAATTTTACAAAATAGTTAATAATCTTTGCCATGCAGGATTTTGAGAAACTGGTAACTGCAACACGCTCCTTCAGGAGATTTGACGAATCTCACAGGATCACCATTGAGACACTTGAACACCTGGTCAATCTGGCCCGGTTATCTGCATCAGCTGCAAACAGGCAACCTCTGAGGTTTCTTTTATACAACACTCCTGAGGATTGTGCAAGGATCTTTCCAAAAACAGCATGGGCAGGCTACCTTAAGGAGTGGAACGGGCCCGGTCCGGGAGAAAGACCATCGGGTTATATAATTATCCTGGGCGACAGAACTGTAACGGAAGGTTTCGGGGTTGATCCCGGCATAGCTGCACAGAGCATTATGCTGGGGGCCACCGCATCAGGACTGGGAGGCTGCATGATAGCATCGGTAAGAAGAGACCTTCTGCGTGAAGAGCTGTCAGTCCCGGACAGATATGAGATATTACTTGTGCTGGCACTTGGGAAACCTGTGGAAAAAGTTGTAATAGATGATATTAAGGATGAGGATGTAAAATACTGGAGAGATGAGGATGGGATTCATCATGTCCCCAAGAGGAGGCTTGATGAGCTTATATTAAGACTATAAAAGAGAGAGTATTATGAAAAGGGCATTGCTCATATCCCTGCTCCTTGTTACAGTAAGTCAGATAATAAATTGCCAGCAACAGAAAGAGAAAGGATTAAGCCTGGCTTTTTATGGTGTTGTAATGGATGCCTCAACGCTTGCCCCAATTCCGAATTCACAGATCTTCATAAACAATTCTTTCAATTCAGTGAGCGGTAAGGACGGTTCCTTCGCGGTGCAGGTTATGAGGAACGATACCGTCAGGTTTTCTGTACTCGGATATAAACCCCTGATATTTCTTGTCGGTGATACCCTTTCCGGAAGAGAATTCAATGCCGGAATATTTATGCAGACAGATACGATGGAGATTGGCGAGGTTATAATCATTCCCCGCATAATCAACCTGCGTACGGAAATCCTTGGTTCACAGCCTCTACAGAGTACCGAAATGGAGAATGCCCGGTTCAACATGGCCTTAACAAGGTACCAGGGTATAGCCGGGCAGAGCAGTCTTGGCGATCCTGCTGCCAATTACGAAGTAATACGGCAAAAACAGAGAATTGAAGCGTATGAAAAAGGAGGAATACCGTCAGACAGGATGATCGGGCTGAGCCCTTTTCTGCTGGTTCCTGCTGCATATCTCCTGATACACGGGCTCCCAGAATCTCCCCCTCCTCTTAAGCCGGGTCTCTCAAAAAAAGAACTGGATCAGATATTCAGCAAATATTTCGAAAAATCAAAGAAAGAGTAAATCCGCTCCCGATTTGCGGGATTGCCTCGCTGCTTCCGTTTTACGGAACTTCGTCGGCTTCGCTCCTTCGGCTCCGCCAAAATCCGAACTCCGAACTCCGAACTCCGAGCTCCGAGCTCCGAACTTCTGACTATCCTTTATAGAATATCGCCCTGATAATATGGCTCGCCATTTTTGGGTTCTCTTTAAGGCGGCGGGTTGAATAGCCGAACCACTCTTTTCCGAATGGTACATAAACCCTCATCGTATGGCCTTCCCTGACTATGCTTTCGCGTAGCCTGGGAGTCACGCCATATAGCATCTGAAATTCATACATCCTCTTCGGGACACTGTATTTCCTGATAAGTCTGTAAGCACCCTCTATCAGAGGTTTGTCATGTGTGGCTATGCCGACATGAATTTTATTCTTAAAGATAAATTCCAGGTCCTCAAGGAAATGAGTGTTGATCTCCTCATATTTTTTAAACGCAATTTCTTCCGGCTCAACATATATTCCCTTGCATAATCTTAAGCTCAGAGGATGCTGTTCGTCGTTAAGACCTGCAAGATCCCGGAGGTCGTCCATCGTTCTGCGCAGGTAGGCCTGAAGCACCAGACCCACGTTACCGGGAAATTCAGTTCTCAGCTTTTTAAAAAGCTCAATTTCAGGATCAGTGCATGGCGAATCTTCCATATCGATCCTGATGAAGCCATTTAGTGAGGCTGCTTTTGCAACTATTTCCCTGATATGGCGGTAACAAATATCTTTATCGAGCAATAACCCGAAACTTGTGGGCTTAAGCGACAGGTTAAGATCGATCCCTGCTTCACTTGCACAGTCAATAAGATGCAGGTACTCCTCCATGTTTTTATCGGCCTCCTCAAGCGTTTTTATAAACTCACCCAGTACATCAAGTGTAACCCTTATATTCTTTGAATGGAACTCTCTTGATACATGGATGGCATCCTCAATAGTCTCACCTGAGATGTAGGGCCTTGAGAAGATCCATACAAATTTTTTCGGGAACCAGGGCAATATTGATGCAATGAATCTGTTAAACATTTTACCTGTAGGATTTTAAATTTACTGTTGCGCAATTTCTGATATTTTACCGAAAAATGATATCAAATGCGAATAAAATCATTCACAAAATGTTTTTAAATGATGTTTGTCACCGGTTTGGGATGATTTAATACATGATTTTCCTGATTTGACAAAAAGTTTTATCACAATGCAACCATTTATTTTTACGGGATGTCTTTTAAATGTCCCCGGCGTATTATGATGAAGGACCATCAGATAATAGAGGGATGCGCCAGGCATAACAGAAAGGCACAGCAGTTGCTTTACGACAGATATTCACGTTTTCTGCTGGGTGTTTGCACGAGGTATGCTTCCAACAGGGCTGAAGCCGAGGATATTTTACAGGAGAGTTTCCTGAAGATCTTTTTCAGTATAGGCGATTTTTCAGGAAAAGGTTCTTTTAAAGGCTGGTTGCGGAAGGTTGCAGTAAATACGGCAATCACTCATTATCATAAAAACCTGAGATACAGGTATTATGTTGATATTGAGGAATATGTGTCAACAGAGACAGGCATCGCAGATTTTGAAGAGGATTTTTGTACTGCGGATGAGCTTTTTGGTATCCTTAATGAATTGCCTGCCGGATACAGGATGGTCTTTAACCTGTATGCAGTGGAAGGATACAGGCATAAAGAAATAGCTAAGATGCTGAAGATAGACACAAACACTTCCAAGTCGCAGTACAGCAGGGCCAGGGCATTGATAAGACAAAAGCTGGAAAGCCTGAGAAAGCTGAAAGGCAGATATTCAGGGGCGTAGTGAGTTATATGGAATTGAATCGGGAAACGGTGAAAGCGAAAAACGAAGAGAGGATTATCAGGGAGCTGTTCAGGCAGAAGCTTGAACATGCTGAACTTGTACCTGATCCCTCAGTCAGGGAAGGGTTGATGAAAAGGCTTGCCTTCAAGGAATTTCTGCACTTCAATCCTGCCAGGTTCAATATCTGGTATCTTGGAGCCGGTGCGGCAGCCGTTCTGGCCGTGGTGCTGCTGCTATCGGGCGGACCTGACAGAAGTGATAATGAAAAGAACAATACGGCACCTCCTGCCGGGAATTATGATATGGATGTTACAGGCGGTCTGATGAATGATCAGGCTGGAGATCTCTACCCCGTTAAATTGAAGGAGGCCGGGAAAGAGATGACTGAGACCTGTGATATCATGTTGCAGGGAAGTCCGGATAGTGTCGGGGGTGCGGAGAGATCGCGGGTCAGAACAGACCAGGGAGAAGATGATATTTTCAGGACAGCTGTTGCAAAGTCGATCCCTGAAAATATCCTGTTACCGGCAGCCGGCCGTACCGGAAAGAGTCTCCAGGGGACTACTGCCTCAGGAGGATTATCGTTTACTCCATCGGTTACTGAAGGCTGTATTCCTCTGAGAGTAAACTTCAGGAACAATTCTACCCTGTCCGGGCCTTTCCACTGGAGTTTTGGAGACGGGGGGTACTCACATGAAAGAGATCCGGAGTGGATTTTTGATAATGGAGGCGACTATAAAGTCACCTTAACCACCCCGAGACCAGACGGCAGCAGTGAGGTTTCGTCGGTAACAATCAGTGCCTGGCCGGTGCCTTCTGCACATTTCGAAATTATCCGGCCCGATAATAACAGACCCGGGGGCGAGATCCGGTTTGTAAATTACTCCTCGGGTGCAGTCAGCTACAAATGGGATTTCGGCGACGGAAACACATCTGATTTCTTCGAGCCCCGTCACACATATGAGAAGCAGGGTAATTACAACATTACACTAACCATTTACTCTGAGAATGGCTGCCGGGCTTCACAGGTTATCGTTAATGCATTTTCCGGCTCAGGATATTTTATTCAATTCCCGAATGCCTTCATCCCGAACACCGGAGGGCCTGCAGGAGGCTACTATTCCTATACGAGCGATGAATCAGCAGCCATTTTCCATCCTGTATTTTCAGGTATCGACGAATACCAGCTTAGGATTTTCAGCCGCATGGGGTTGCTTATCTTTGAGAGTAATGATATAAATATAGGCTGGGATGGATACCTTAACGGACAACTTTGCGAACCCGGTGTTTATATCTGGAAGGTGCGGGGCAGTTACAGAAACGGTGAGACTTTCACCAAAATGGGCGATCTGACA